>Ga0115000_10000311_pt1 | contig 45287 bp, 32 predicted proteins | sample ArcticOcean_MG_C_6_FD_89690 | JGI IMG/M metagenome (GOLD analysis project Ga0115000, IMG submission 89690) | Marine microbial communities from western Arctic Ocean - ArcticOcean_MG_CB8_128 | ecosystem: Environmental > Aquatic > Marine > Oceanic | place: Arctic Ocean: Canada Basin | collected...
ACGAACGGCTTTCAGTTTAAATTCCTTGCTAAATTTTAATCGTTTTTTCATGTGTTAAAGTTAATTATCGAAATCAACTCTAACTATCTTAACTTTTATCTCACATTAAAAGTAGCAAGTCCAGTTGTTGTTTGAACTTCAGAAGCGACGATGGGATCTTCATCATCAGAAAGCATATTATCAATCCAACCATCTGCATAAAGTTTAACCTCCGGGGAGTAAAAACAACCAGCGACTCCCAAACCGGCTAGTACTAAAACGAACAATCCGAACTTTTTCATAAATTTATTTTTTGCAGAGAACTTACTTATTCTCCCCCTCCATTTTTACTTTACCAATCATCTTTCTACTTCCCTGCAAGGTAATTGAATACAGGTATAAAAACTAACTTCTTCATTCACCACTCAATTGAACACAAATAATCCAAAAAAAAATGTACTTTACTACCATGAAAAAGATCAACACAATTTTAGCGATCCTTTTATTAGCCTTTACGTCATGTGAATATGTTAGAGAGGAAGCTGAAAAAGAAGAACTACAAGAACAAGAAGAAATAGAAATTGCAACGAATGAAGAAACATCAGTGGAAATATCTTACCTGGTTAGCATCCGGCCCATTATTGAAACCTCTTGTAAAACACAACAAGGGGCAGGAACAGGGTGTCATGATGCATGGATAGATAACTACCAAGATGTTCGAAATTACTTGAACAGCGGCGTATGGCAAAGTGTAGTTTTGGATACTAAAAGAATGCCAATCATACCAAACTCTTTTGATATAGATTCATTAGATGCTGATGAGATTAAAGTCATGACTGAGTGGATAGAACAGGGATATCCGGAGAATTGAAATATCATTATTGACACAGCCCTTCTGTATCAAATGATCTATGAGTATAGAAAAACTAAACGCGTTTCTTAAATTTAAGATGATTAGCTTCAGTTCAGAATTACTTGTTGAAATATTATCTTTGATACATAGCAAAAAGATTAACCTGAACCAAGTGAATAATAAATCGTTTGCAAATCTTAGATAAAAGTAAATGGACACTGGTAAAGAATATGTTTTTGTAGGAAGTGGTCCCATATGCTTAATCAAAGCAGTACTCTTATTAAAAATAAAATCCACAACAAAAATTACTTTCATTGACTCAGCAACGAAAGGTGGTGGAGCCTGGTATTCGGATCTACGTCAGGGAGAAAGTCAAGTGGAAACAGGATGCCATATATGGAGTTACTGCCCTGAGGCCTACAAGTTTATTCAAGAAGAGATTGGAGTTCCTTTAATTGACATGACTCCTGCTCCAGTTTTTAACAAAGGGAAATTAAACATTTCGTACGGATTAAAAGGAACTTTAGATTCCTACAAATTCATACTAACTAATCTAATAAAGTTAAAGTTTGATGTTTTTAGTCGGATTCGAAACCTTCCTAATATTCACTATAAAATCTTTGGAAAACACATTAAGTATCCTCGAAAAGGATCACCAGAGCTTATCGAAAAATTACTGGGGAAATTATCTGAAGACACAAGGGTTTCTTTTCTATTTGATAATGATGTTAAAGTGATCAATGTCGGCAGTAATATCTCGATGAAATGCACTACTAAACTCATTGAATGTGATAAGTTGTTTTTAACATCAACTAGTGCGCTGAAAGAGTTAAATTTTCAGGGTAAGAAGATTGATGTTATAAAGACGGTCACCTGCGTAGATTACATTCATTACTTGGTTAAATTAAGTCATCATCCTCAACGAATTGCAGGATATATTCGATTGACGAAAGATGAAATAATTCACCGCGTTACGGATGTATCTTATCAATCAAATTCAGGGGAAAATTTAATTCTATTTGGGATAAAAGAAAACGCGGTGACGTTGTTGACTCAGGATGAAATAATGAGTCATATTCAAAGTTACTTGTTGGATCAAAAGATCATCAACGAAAATAATGAGGTGACATTCATTAAAGAATATAAATTCCCAACTCATTACAGTGATCAAAAAGTAAGAACCACCATCAATGAACTTGATAAAGATAAAATCGAGATACTACAATCTACTGATCTTATGTACGGGATTCATTCTTTGATAAAAAATCGATAGGTTCGACGTTGTGTAGTTTGAGTGCACTATTTAGTCGCAACCCCAAAAAGAATGTATTTCCATTTTTTGGGGGTGAACTTTGAAATAACGAAATCAACTGCTGAAAGTATTCTTCTCTGTTTTTCACTCCTTCCAAGCAAAGCCAGCACTCCAAAAGACATCGTCTCACAGCTTTTGAATTGACTAGTCCACTGTTTCATTTCATTGTCGGTAATGTACCTCCAAAACTCTCCCCAATTAACAAACTTTTTTCTTAAAAATTCGTGAGCCTTACTTCCTTTTAAATTTTCAGCAAAAAATAATTGCCCTCCTGGTTTTAACACCTTGTGAATTTGATTCAAAGATTCCTTTTGATCATTAGGGTCTAATATAGCTCCTAGTACTGATTTAAAAACGACAAGATCTATAGATTCGGCTGCAAGATCAATGGCTTTCATATCAATGATTTTATAAGAAATATGGCTTTCTACCTTGTACTTTTCGTGTAGTTTGGTTGTTGCTTCTGGAAAAGGAAAATATTCAGAGCATATCACATTGTGTCCATGCTTGGCGAACATCAAACTCATTCCACCTTCTCGGTCACCTAGAACAAGAACCCTGGCGTTTGGTTTGAGGTTCGAATACTTTTCCCAAAAAGCAACAGATCTAGCCCAATTACGAACATCCCATTGAACAATGTCCTTTATTTCTATTTGAGATAAGTTTTTAAGCATCTTTGATAAGTTCAAATAAAGTCAAATAAATCACCACGTTTCACTTATAATTCCTATGCAATATAACATCTGATTATCGTTTATATTTCCTCACTACTTTCTTCTTCAATCCCTTTATATCCTTGTAATGCGAACGAAAACATATAAAAGAATACAAACAATACAATTCCAGCTTGCCGCTCTAACATGGCTTCAGTGCAAAAAATAAAAAGGAAACAAACCAACATCCCCTTGTTCCCACCAAACTCGTTAATAAACAGTGGCACTAAAAAAAGCGCCAGTAGAACCAAAACGCCAAACAAACCGATACTTAAACAGGTTTGCACAAATTGATTATGAGCATTAAGCGCATTTTTGTGAGCGAATTCCCAACCGTTTTCTTCGTAGAAATTCATTAAGTAATTTTGCTCATCACCAACGCCAACACCATAAAGCCAATTTTTACCAATGATATCTAGGGTATGCTTTGTTATTTTATATCTAAAAGCAGTACTTCCGCTCTCTTTGTTATAGCTTTCCATTCTAGAAAACCTAGCAGTCACAGGGTCTTTCATTTTAGGCAAAGACTCTGGTTTTAAGAACACAAAGAGCAAGGGAATTCCAAACACAACCAAATACAAAATCATTTTCTTAACATCTTTAAACAAGAGATAAAAAAAGAAAAACATCAGAACAACAAATGCGGAGATAAGCACCGCTTTACTCAACAGAAATACTAAGTGTATTACAAGTACCAATAGCAAAAGCATTTGTAAGGTTTTCTTCAACCAAGAGCCTTTTCCTTTTACAAATTTCCCAAATATATATACGATCGATATAAGTATGTTGCTTCCAATATATGTCGGGTGTGTGAACAATGAATATTTTATGTAAAATGGAAAAAAACCTTGATCATTGAAGAAAATTAGACCCTGAATATCTAGAAAGAATATAGTGACTAGTACTCCTGTAAAATAAATAGTGAACAACAGCTGTTTGTGTTTTATAAAAAAAGACCTGTTGCTTAACATCATAAAAGGAACAACAATTAAACTTAATTTTCTTGTTAGTTCTTGAAGTGAACTATCAGAATGGGTCACAAATACCGCAGAAAAAGCATAGGCAAGAAATAATATGGTAAAACCTTTAAAAGCCCAGTTACTCCACAACATTTTAAGTGTGAACTTGTCAGTAAAAAAACCAGAACAAAGCATTACAATAATACACAATGGTAATAATGTGTGATTTTCATCCTTGTCAAAAAAATAAAATAGTTTCCCGTTAAAAGGCAATAAAAACATTAGCGCCCCTGTAGCAATAAAAAACAACGAACCACCTACCTTTCTAATTAGTTCCACTTCACCTTTTTATTAAATTTAACGAATTGCATACTGACCAAAGGCACTAAGTAATTTGTATTGCTAACAGATGTATGTACACAAACTAAAATCACAATTTCTTTAGCTCTTCGTAAAAACCTCTAGCTAAATTATCACGATTAAATTTTTCCGCTACATACTTCCGCCCGTTCTTTCCGTAGGTATCAATACTAGCTCTATCACTTTCCAAATATTTTATCTGTTTAACAAGATCCTCAACATCTTCTGGCTCAAAATACAGTCCTGAATGGCCTTCTTCAATAAATAACCCCCTTGCTTCTCCATCAACTCCCAACAACAGAGCCTTTTCCATGGCTAAATTTTCAAATATTTTTGACGGAATTGCCCCCTTAAATAAATCCAATTTTTTAAGAGGAACTAATGCTACATCAATTGCTTTAATAATTTGCGGCATTTCCTTTTTTGTAACCAAATCCAAGAATTTAACATTTTCGGTCTTCATCTGAGATTTAAGGGCAATTAATTTTTCCTTTTCTGGACCACTTCCTAGAATCAGTATTTTCACTTCTGGCAAGTGCTGAAGTTTATCTGCTGCATGAATCAGTAGCTCAAGACCCTGAGCATGACCAACGATACCAGCATAAAGCAATAGTAAGTCCTTATCATCAAATCCGTTTTCTTCACGCCAATTTGATGTGATAGCGTCAGGGTTATATAATTTTAAATCTACTCCATTTGGCAACCAATACACGTCTTTATTAGGTATACGGGATGATATATCTTTCACAATACCTTGAGTTTGCCCTGTCACCAATACCGATTTTTTATATAAGAACTCTTCCAGCAACGTTGCTGCTTTCAGCATAACTTTGTTAGTTACCAATCCTAGTTTCTCCGCACTTTCTGGCCACAAATCAGATACATTAAAAATCAATCTTGCTTTTTTACTTTTGCATAAAAAGAACGCAGAAATCCCTAAAAACAAAGGAGGAGATTCGCAAAAAATGAAATCGTATTCTGATTCAAGCTTACTCCTTCCTATCTGGTATGAGGACCAAACGAATGAAAAGTAATTTAGAAGTCGTTTGACAATTCCTTTTGATTTAGTCACGTAAATTGATGATCGGTGAACTTTTAATCCACTCATGTCTTCATACAAATACTTGACGTTCTTGTACCCTTCCTTAATTTCCATTTCTGGATAATTAGGCATCGCAGTCAAAACAGTAATATCAACTCCGTGGTCTTTTGTAAGTCGAACCGCCAATTCAAACAACCTATTCTGAGGGGCTCCAACTTCTGGAGGAAAGTATTGCGATAGAATTAGAAGTTTCATAACTAAAATTTATTTAACCATTTCTCAGCAATGTATACCCTAAAAATATCACCTTCACTCAAATGCACATTGCCATTTCTGTAACTAGAAAAAGCGCTTGTGAATTTATGTTTATCAATTATCCCTAACTCGTCTAGTCTGGACTGATTAAAAGTTTGCTGAAAATTTAAACCAAAATCTCCCTTCCACCAATCCGCTTCGGGTGTTGTAAATCCCATCTTGTCTTTACGCCATCTAATTTCTTTGGGTAATTCTGTAATGGACTCTCTTAAAATATATTTTGACCAGCCATTTTTTAGCTTTTTATCAACGGACATGTTTGTTAAAAAATCCACTAGGCGATAATCCAAAAATGGTAACCTAACCTCTAAGGAATGATTCATTGAGTTTCTATCTTCATACCTTGTCAAGGCAGGTATTGAATAATTTTCTACATCTAGAATCTGACGTTCTTGCATGGTAGAATATGCTAAATTACTACTGCCAGAAACTCCCGTATAATACGGTTGAAACAACTTTGATGACCCAGGCAAATACCTCTTGGCTTGTTTCATTGAAAACTGATTCAAAATTGTACCTTGATAAAGAGCACCAGCGATATAGGAAAAAACCTTATGTAAGTTTCCTTTCCTTATTTCCTGCTTAATATTCATAAAATAATACTTGAGGTAACCCATTAGAACCTCATCTGCTCCTTGACCACTCAGTAAAACTTTAATATCTGTTTCTTCTTTGATCTTTTTAAACAATCCATTTTGTGCTACAATAGAAAATGAACCAAATGGCTCATCTTGAACATCCAAAACAGAGTCTACGTTATCTATCGCTTCATCAACTTGAAAATTAAATGACTTGTTTTTTATTTTATTTTCAGCAACAAGCAAGTCTATAAATTTATGCTCACTGTATTTTTCTGAGTCAGATACAACTGAAAACGTTTCGATTTCAGGTAAAATATAATCTTGTATTATAATACTAATTGCCGAGGAATCTAAACCACCACTCAGAAGTGAACCAAAAGGAACGTCACACCTTAGCCTTAATTTAAGGCTGTCTACAAACAGTTCCCTGAACTGTTCTACACTGTCTGACATACTTAGTGAGGAGTCATTCTGTTTGGAAAAATTCCAAAATCTACGCTGGCTAGATTTACCACTGTTCAATTGAAAAACCTCACTTGTACAAGCCGGAAATTTATGAATTTCATTAAAAAATGTCTCGTTACTAATGTCACAACTGCCATCTTGCACAAACCGATCTAATTGAACAACATTAGGTGTTAAAGATTTAATGAACAACTTGAGTTGCTTTATTTCTGAAGCAAAATATATTTTCCCATTGTTCACATGTGTATACAAAGGTTTAATTCCAAACCTATCCCTTGACACCAATACTTCATTCTTTTTAGTATCATATAGGATAATCGACCACATCCCGTTTAGCTGCGAAAAAAAAGTATCACCATACTCTAAATACAAATGAATAATCACCTCTGTATCCGATTTTGAAACAAAACTATGCCCGAGCTTGATTAATTTTTCTCTGAGTTCTATGTAGTTATAAATCTCGCCGTTAAAAATCAATTTTACATGATCTTTAACCATTGGCTGATTTGACCTTGAATCAAGGTCCAATATTGCTAACCTCTTATGACCTAGATAAACATTAAATTCTGCATCACTAACTTCGCCGTCTTTCAAAAACAACTCTCCTTCAGCATCTGGTCCCCTGTTAGCAATCAACTTTAGGCTTTCGGAAAACCGTCCACGATCATAAAATGGTTCCTCATACGAAAATGCCGCAAATATTCCACACATACCTATAAGGACTTGTATAAGTTAATCAACTTCTTACTTTCTTCCGCCCAATTCATTTTTGATGCTACTAACTCTTTGTTTTTAGCGGCTATATTGTTTGATTCAAGACTATTCTCAAAGACAGCTTCGATTCCTAAAGCTATGGCTGATGGATTTTCAGGATCAACAAAATAAGCCATTTTTTCAAAATGCTCTTTCCAAAAATTCAAATCACTAATTAACAGGGGAATGCCCGCAGCCATGTATTCATAAGCTTTATTTGGGATCGCAAAAGCATGATTTGCAATATCCTTAAACATCACCAATCCTAACGAGCAAGTTTGCATAAACCCATATACTTCTTCTGTGCTTTTTAAGCCCCAATACTTGACGTTACCCCATTCCTGCAGGCTTTGGCATTCATTTTTATATGCTTCATTGTCAAACTCTCCAAACAGGTGAATTTCTATCTCTTTATCTTTAATGTACCCTGCACTTTGCACTATTTGTTTAATGTTTCGAGCTTCAGTTAATCCTCCAGCATACACAACCCTCTTACCTACTTTTGATGCACCTGAGTTCTCTACATTTTTGAATTCTTCCCTTAGTGGTACATTTGCAATCGTTGCTTTGTTTGCGTTTGTAAATTTGTTCGTGATATTATAGGATACACTAATAACACCATCAAAAGATTTAGCTAACTTTTTTTCTACAAAGCCATACAATTTTGAAACAGCTTTTCGCACATATCGGTTACTTATCCATTCTTTATCAAGTATGTCCGCCGGGACGTCTTCATGTGAATCATAAATTACTTTTTTACCTTGAAGGCTAAGTAATTTGGCATAAAAAATCAATTCAGGATCGTGAAAATGATATATTTCGGCGTTTGTCTTTTTAGCTTCTTTGTACACTTTGTAAGTGGTCAATAAGATTCTTTTTAACCTTCCCGAGGGAACGACAACGGGATTCAGCATTACTCCATCTTTCACTCCCGATTCGTCTGTAGGCACAACCAAATGAACTTGATAACCAGCCTTAACTAAACTTTTAGCTTGTTTTCTAAATATTCTAATGTCATTCCACCGGTGGACACTTGTTAAAATACAAACTTTAGTACTCATTTTTAAATCGCTTTTTCAATATTAAAAACAGCAGTACGGTAAAAACCCACCCTCCCGAAAAAAGCAAAGTTGTGTAAGCTATTGAGCTTAAAAAGAACACAAACATTCCGTTTAAAGCTAATTTTACTAATCCAAACCCCTCAAATATCTTTTCAATGAAAAACAATGCTAAACCTATCAATACACCACCTAATACCAAGCCCCATCTGCCGAAATTTGCATACTCATACATGAAACTAGCTACGTTGACATTTCCTTGAAAACCTCTCTTAGCGAAACCTGGATAAATCAGTCGATACAGTAATTGATTATAATCTTCATACCCTTTTTCTCCATGAAATGGAGCTAAAAACCGATAGCCTCTTCCATTTAAAAATGGCTTTTTTTCAGGTATTACCTTAAACCAACTATTAACCATTGCTCCAGGCAGTAAAAAAATTCTATTAGTAATTGAACTTGACGAGGTATTGATCCCTTTCCTCAAATTACTGAGGTAGTTCTCGTCTATCTTAACTTCACTCTCTTTTACATTTGAGCTCTCAACAATCTTTCTCACACCTTTCTTTGCATTACTTTGATCATTTACCTCGGTCTTAACTTCAACCTTTTCTGCGTTTGACGCGCTAATAGTGGTGCCGACACTTTTCTTTAAATTTTTTTGATTGTTCACTTCCACCTTTGCTGTAGTTGACGTATCAAAAGTAGCACCAATACTTTTCTTCAAATTGTCTTGGCCATTCACCTTGGTCTTAACTTCAACCTTTTCTGCGTTTGACGCGCTAATAGTGATGCCGACACTTTTCTTTAATTTTTTTTGATTGTTCACTTCCACCTTTGCTGTAGTTGACGTATCAACTGCAGTAACAATACTTTTCTTCAAATTGTCTTGGTCATTCACCTTGGTCTTAACTTCAACCTTTTCTGCGTTTGACGCGCTAATAGTGGTGCCGACACTTTTCTTTAATTTTTTTTGATTGTTCACTTCCACCTTTGCTGTAGTTGACGTATCAACTGCAGTACCAATACTTTTCTTCAAATTGTCTTGGTCATTCACCTCGGTCTTATCTTCTACCTTTTCAACACTTGACGTACCAACAGTAGGGACGACACTTTTCTTTAAGTTATTTTGATTGTTTACTTCAGTCTCAACCTTATGCTCGACCTTTTCTAGGTTCGAGATTTCAGTAGTCGTAACTGCAATTTTCTTCAAATTACTTTGAGTCTTCTCCTCGACTTTAACTTCATTTTTCTCTATACTTGACTTATCAATAGTAGTGTCTGTACTTTTTTTCAAATCATTTGGAACATTCACCGCTTTTCGCGCTTCAATCGCTCCGCCTTCTGCAACATCAAGATTAGCAGTTTCTTTCTCAAAAACTTGCATTTGTTCTCTTAAATCAGGGTTTGTAATGTACAATAAACCAAATATCTGTAAAACAATCAGACCTACAATAATCAAAGTAGACCAGACTCTAAACCTCAGCACAAACAGGATGAGCGTCGGCAGCGGAATTGAAAGAGCGTAACTTTTCTGCATCATTGAAAAGCCGTAAAACATCCCTACAAGCAAGACAATCCATCCCATTTTCGCTCTTTTTGTGTAGAAAAAATAAAATGTTAGTACCGGAAAACAGGCTTTTAAAAAAATATGGCATAAATACCAACTTAGCACTGGGGTATCATAAGCTATAACTTTTCTAATGTTGACAATCTCATTATAATCAGAACTCAAGAACGCCCTTAAAACAGGTACGTGGCCAATTGCGACATAATGCGTAACAACTACTAGAGCTGAGGCAACCAAAAGAATAATTTCTACCTTTCTAATTGAAATTTTATCCAAAATAGGAAAGTTCAAATTCCAATTTCTATTTTTAAAAATATACGTAAGCGATACATACACCAATAAAAGACTCCCTAACACTAACATTAGGTTTGGCAAGTAGGTCATCCCTGAATCACAAAAGCTTCCGAAAACTATCCCTCCAAACATCAAAATATATACACATAATAAACTGTGCTTGATTAAAAATTGGACAAAGGAAGATCTGCGAATTGAAAAAGTTGCTATTTTCATTTTTAATTTATGCTGATTTTCTTTTCATAACGGTTTACTGCATGCCAAATTACTGTAAAGTAAAAAAGATAAGAGACAACCTCTAACAAAGTTAGTAACAATACAAAGTTGTCAAAACTAAAATCTCGAAAAATAAACAAAGAACACATTAAGCCGAAATACACTATCGGAAAATACACCGCTAATTTCAGTTCTTTTAGTGCCGGCAAAAGTGAACTTAATGCACTTACAATAAACTTCACCACAAAAGAGAATATTAACACTTGAGTTAACTCTCCAGAATATTTCCACCTTGAACCAAAAATAAACTCAAATATTTCAGGGCCTGCAATGAGAATAACTGAAATTGCTACAAACCCTATACTTGAAAGAACAATAAGTAATCGTTTAAATTCCCCTTTAATGGACTTACTAGTGTTTTTTTTTGCAACTATTCTTTGAAAATAAACATTTCCAACTGATAAAGATATTAACGATAGTGGCACGAAAGCGTATTGCCGACTGAAGGTGAAATACCCAATTTGCTCCATGGAATAAAAATAGGTAATCAACAAAACTGACAATTGAGATGCCAAATCGTTCAAGAAGGTAGGAAATGCATTTAGTTTTGGAAATTCTTTATAATCTGTAGCTACTCGTTTTAGCTTCTCCGCTTTAAACGTTAGTAACTTACCTAAGTCTGTATTTTTAAGACTAAGTGTTATCATCAGCACAACGTATAAGAACCAACCGATAAGATAAGAATATACAAGACCATCTTTAACAGAAAGCCACCCCAGAAAAACTGAAAAGATAGCAATTACAAAACCTTGAAAGGTTTTACCTATTGCCACGATTTTATACTTTTTAAACCTGGACAACCAATAATTAATTGGTTTATGAAATGATACAATCCAGGCACCAAAAGGCACAAAGAATATTAACGAAAGAATTCCATTACTTTCATAAAAATCGGATAGAAAAAAAACACTAATACATATTAGAAGCAGAACAACAACGGAGGTAAAAATAGATACAACAAAGGACAATGAAACAAGTGTTGCGGAATCTTCGTCTTTTTCCGGCAGCAATACCGCTGTCTCATACCTAAGTGATGCAACGCTTTGAAATATAGCAATCAAAGAATATACAACAGCATAAACACCAAATTCTTCAGGAGTAAATAACCTTGCGATTATAGGAGCAAATATCAGAGGGATCAAGGAGGAGACAATTGTTCCTGAAAACAAAGTCAATGCGTGCTTGAAAAATTCAGATTGTGCTAATCCTTTATAGAATTGCTTCAAATTTAAAAATTTCATGTTCTCATTCTCTTCTGGTTTTACAATCTTGTAAAGTCACACCAACTGCCCGCCTGCCATTAAATCTGCCAATTCGATCAAAAGCTTAATTTAAAGCCTTGTATAAAAGTTAAATCAAAGCTAAATAATCACAACAAATTTACTCCCTGCTTCTTACAATTTAATACCGATTCGATTTTCAGCTTCATACTACTTTTTCAAACTCCACGGCATTGAAATAAGCTTACTACTTAAAGCCCATGTCAACAGAAAATGCACGAAGAAAGAGATAACGGTTGCAAGAGCTGCCCCAACTTCACCATAAATAGGTATCCAAGCAAAATTCAAACTTATGTTTAAACCTGCAACAAGTAGCGACAGAACTGCTAAGTATTTAGTTTTTTCACTATAAAAAATATAAACTGCTACCATCTTGTACATACCATTAAAAGCGAATCCGAGAGCTATCCAAAACACCAAATATATTCCTTCATGAAAACCTTTACCAACGAAAAAATACAGATATGGAGCAACAAACCACATCGCAACTGTAAGGAGAAGTATCCCAATAAAGTACAAGTAAGTAATTTTCACTATTTTAATTTTACTTAAAAAATTATTCTCTTTTAGCTGGGTGAATACCCACGGCACCCATGCCTGATTAAAAGAGTTTTGTAACAACCCAATAAGTTGACCCACCAAAAACCCAACACTATATACACCTGTTGCTGATAGCCCCAAATAATGTGTAATAATGAGCTTATCCGAGTACAAGATAATTACCCCACTTAAAGCATGAGGAATCAGGGGAGCTCCATAATTGACAATGTGCTTCAAGTAACTTTTGGAAAAGGAACGGCTCAACAGTTGCTTATTGTACAGTATCAGCAATGACACTAAAGCAGCGGCTCCCATAGCAAAAAACATGGCATGTATCGAACCTTCAAAAGCCATCTGAAACCCTGCTATCAATGTAATTGCAATTGAAATTTCCAACAATGTTTTTCCTAATCTCAAAACTCCATAGTAAATTGGCTTGTTTTCCATTCTCCAAATAGCGAGTATCAATTCTAGTAAGTTCGTGAACGAAGCATACAAAGCTGTAAAAGCAACATAAACTTCCGGTATCCCTGTTAATTCCTTAACATTTTCGCGGAAGAAAAAGATCAAAAAAGAAAACAGAATTGTCAATACGACCAACAGAGTTAATCCCGTTGATATGTACCTTGGTCTATCTATATCGTCTTTGATATATTGTCTCGAAACCGCCGCCATCAAGTTAAAACCAACAAAAGGAACTAGAACAGTCACTAGTCCATTAAAATTTGACAGCACCCCATAATCTGATGGACTCAGGTACTTAGTCAATATTGGTAGTAACAAAAAAGGAATACCTGCATTAAAAACGTTTGACAGGGTATATATACCAAAAGTTGAAAAAAGTTTATTCTTAAGAAAACTCATTTAATTCACTTTTAATCAACACCCTAATCGATTCTTCATAATTAGCCTGTACATTTTGCTGATTACTTTTCACCACATCAATTGGCTCTGGAACGAATAAACCCTCAACAACTTCACAAAAAGAATCTACTGATTCAACAAAATGAGAATACTTATTTTCTTTGATCTGCTGTAAATGCAGATTAGCAAAATTTTTGTAGTTATAAATTATATTCGTGGTACCAAGACTTAAGCTCTCAACTGCTGCTGTAGAGTAAATAGTACAATGTGCATCTCCCTTAGCCATCAGCTCATATACGTTCGCCTTTTCTTCAAAGACCACGTTTGATGGAAATGTATATTTACTGGTATAATATTCTTCCGTAACACTTCTTCTTTTCAACAAGAATTGAATTCCTGAAAGGATCTCCGCACATTTGATTATAAACGGCACTAATTCTTCACAATTCTCTCCATCCTGAAGAGAGACGGCAATTACTTTGATTTTTTTACCAACGGAAGCGTCCTTCAACTTGTAGTAATGGCTCAAGACATAACTTCCCACAGGAACTACAGATTTAATAGCAACAAGATTATCCTCATCAAAAACTTCTTTATTACGAATTCCTGTAACTGCTAATACATCAGGGAATTGACAGCTATCAAAAACACTTTTAAAATAATACCCTTGGTGATATTTGGTGATCATTCCATGCTGAAATTCAAACACTTTTATTCCTCTTTCCTTAAAAGCCCTGATATATCCATAATTAGTATATCCGACAGTTAAAAATACGTTAGTAGGATTTGGCAAAATTTTCAAAGCCAATGACATTACTCTGTGCTGAGCAATGTACTTTTTGCATATTTGAGTAACATCCACAGACCCTCCAAGTTCTTGTTGGATTTCACTTAAAATATCTAAGTTTTTAAAAGTTAACTTTCTCAAAAAGAATCTACTATAAACTTCCTCGACCAAAAGAAGTATAGCTTTTGATGAAATATATTTAGATTTTAGTTTTGAATGCCGCCTACTATTAAATAGATGAAACTCGATGAACCAAGCCTGGTCGCCGAAAAGCTCTCCGATGTACTCTAATATTTTATCATGATATTCTCCTTCGATCTCAAGGCGATTGAAGCTTTTTGAAAAGATCCAAACATTATACTTCCTGAAAAAGTTTGTCCATCCGTAGAACAAAGTTTTTAACTGTAATGATAAAACTGAGGCATCCTTGCCCTGTAAAACCTCTTTACCAGTCATTAAAAAATGAAACAACCTCCCTTTCAACCAAGGATAAATTTGGTATTCATGTCCTCTGTACTTTGCAAACACCTTATTTACTGGGTACTTTGACTCAATCCTTTCTATGATTTCTTTACTATCCATCAATCAAATGAATCAGGGCGGTAGAATAATAACGCTGCAAAAAAGACATCCCCGAAGGACATCCCCCAAAAAACACCATACTGCCCACATGAATACAGCAAGAAAGCGGCTATTGGAACTATGTTGCGTAACCTAACTTTTGACACATAAAATAGAAAATAGAGGAAGGTAATCAAGAGACTGTTGTTCCCTAACATTTGTATAAACGAATTATGAGCATGCACCAAGTGATAAGACTCTTTTCTTTGCTGCCAAGATTTAAAAAGCAATTTATCTGACCCATTTCCAAACCACGGATTATCCCAAATAAAAGCCATGTAATTAAACCAAATAATTTTCCTTCCTGACGTTCCAACGGAATCAAGAGAGTGTATAATAGATTCTAAAGGTCTATTATTAATGGAATCCACAGATAATAGATCATTAGCATGATCTTCTCTGCAACTGAAGTCAGCACTGCTAGGTTTTTTTGGCGATTCGGCAATCAATTTTATCTCTTCCCCACCTTGATCTCCATCTTTTTTCCATGACACAGGAGCATTCACATTGTCAGATTGATGTCCACCCCTGCCAATCTGGTAAAGAAATTGATCACCGACAACAAAAAAAGACAGTCCAATACAGCAGAATGTAATTAAAGAAACTATGTGCGTACGCCAATCTTTTTTGGTCAAAAAAACAACACTGTACTGTATAAATAAAACACTCCAATACAGCAATGACACTAATATAACGGTCCTGTTAAATGTCAAAATTAATCCTGCAATTAGTACGATTCTAACTACAATACCCGCTGCCTTAGATAGTTTGATGCGTTCAATTAATATAATTCCAACAAGAATCTTATATGCCAAAACACTAGAGCTGTAACTAACACCGTAAACTCTTGATTCGTATAATAATGACTTGTTTGTAATTACGTTAGTAACTTGATCAAAGGGAATAAAAAAGCTCCTAACTCCTACAAAATACTCCAGTAATCCAACAAAAATTTCCAGGCTAATAAAAACTAAAATCAGACGAAAAACTAACTTCTGAGAGAGTAAATACCCCATAACCAGTGTTACTGGAAATAAGTAAAAAGAAGAGTAATAATCCTTAAGGCAATAGATTTCATTGCCATTAAGTACCTTGTTCACCACAGAAAACAAGAGGATTACAAATATTAGAATTATTCCGAAAATTGACCCTCTCGAAACGTATTTTCTCCTTAACTTTTCTACATATAATAATATTTGTGCTCTTTCAAATACAAGAACAACAGGTACTAATACTAAAAACCATACTTCATTGAAACCGATAATCGTGGGCAAGTATAGTAACAACGCATACAAGTAGTATTTGTAGCTTTCAAGCTGTTTAGTATACGATACTGTAGCCATTGATAAATTACTTCGCGTACCCTACTGCTCTCACTTCCCTAATTACAGTAACCTTTACTTGTCCAGGATAAGTCATCTCTGTTTGGATTTTCTGAGAAATATCAAAAGCAAGCGTTTCAGCACCTTTGTCATTAATTTTCTCACTCTCTACCACTACACGAAGTTCCCTTCCTGCTTGAATAGCATAAGTATTTACAACTCCAGGATATGCCAAAGCTAAACTTTCAAGTTCTTTGATTCGCTTAATATAAGACTCAACAATCTCACGTCTTGCTCCTGGTCTTGCACCAGAAATAGCATCACATACCTGAATTATTGGAGCAATCATGGTAGTCATTTCAACCTCATCATGGTGAGCACCAATTGCATTACATACATCTGGTTTTTCCTTGTATTTTTTAGCCAATTCCATTCCTAAAACTGCGTGTGGCAATTCAGGCTCATCGTCTGGAACTTTACCAATATCATGTAACAATCCTGCCCTCTTGGCTGTTTTCACATCTAATCCTAATTCTGATGCCATTGTAGCACATAAATTAGCTACTTCACGTGAATGCTGAAGAAGGTTTTGACCATAAGATGAACGATATTTCATTCTACCTACCATTCTAATCAATTCAGGATGTAATCCATGAATCCCTAAATCGATAGTTGTCCGTTTTCCGACTTCAACTATCTCTTCATTTAAATGCTTTTTTGTTTTAGCAACAACCTCCTCAATTCTTGCAGGGTGAATCCTTCCATCAGTAACCAATTGATGCAGAGACAAACGAGCTATCTCTCTTCTAATTGGATCAAAACATGATAGAATAATTGCCTCAGGAGTATCATCAACAATTATTTCAACCCCAGTTGCCGCTTCTATTGCACGAATATTCCTCCCTTCTCGCCCAATGATTCTACCTTTAATTTCATCAGATTCAATATGAAAGACCGAAACAGAATTTTCAATAGCAGTTTCTGTAGCAACTCTCTGTATTGTTTTAATGACAACTTTCTTTGCCTCTTGATTAGCACTCATCTTAGCATCTTCAACTGTTTCTTGAATTAGTGCCATCGCTTCGGTTTTTGCCTCTGCTTTAAGTGCATCAATCAGTTGTTTTTTTGCTTCTTCAGCGCTAATCCCAGCCAATGTTTCGAGTTGTTCAACTTGTCTTCGATGAAGCTTTTCAATGTCCTCTTCCTTTTTAGACATGACCTCAATTCTCTCGTTCAAAGTGTTCTTAAGCCTGTCAATATTTTTTTCTTTCTTGTTGAAATCGTTCGTCTTTTGATTCAACGACTGCTCCTTTTGATTTAACCTGTTTTCAAATTGTTGGGACTTTTGCTTTTTTTGGTTACTAGCTGTTTCATGTTCAGACTTTAATTGAAAGAACTTCTCTTTTGCCTGCAGCAGCTTGTCCTTTTTTATTTGATTCCCTTCTTTATTTGCCTCTTTAATAATTTCGTTAACCTTAGTTTTAGTACTCTTTTTAAGTATAAAATAAGAACCGAAATAGCCTACTACGAGAGCTCCAATACCAATAATGATTTCCATTTAACTTTAAATTTTGTGCCAGATTTATGATCTCTCTAATTCTTAGCGATAAATAATTTATTAATGACTGAAAATCATGTTAAACAAGGGCTGTAAAACAAGAAAATTGCTACTTTTTTAAATAATCAGAAACAAAAGATTCTAAATCTTCTATTTTACTGTAAATGTCTTTGTTGTTATCTGAATCAGGTGACTTCTGATTTTTTTCAACCACCATTTGAAGCAAGCACATAGCAAGTAAATCTTGCTTTTCTTTTACTTGATAGCTAGCCTTCAGAGTCTTAAGCCTTTGCTTTATCTCACTTTCAGCATCCTTCACTTGATCAAGTTCATTTTCATTGACTTTCAGGGGATATTCCCGGTCAGCAATTAGAACTTTAACGGATGAATTTTGCGACATTTATTTTAATTATTTACCAATGCAATACACTTATCAATCTCCCTCACCAATTCATTAATTTTCAATTTTACATCTGTGTTTTTTCCTTCCATCCCCGAAATGGATTTCGCTAACTTAAGAACTTTATTTTTCTCTTCAACCTGAGAAAAATCCTTTTTTTGCTTTTGTAAAGCCTTTCTTAAGAAGTCGTTTTCCTCCTTAAGCTGTTTAGTTTCCTCAGCAGCTTTCCTATGCTGCAAAATTAACTTTTCTACTTTTGATTGTAGACTTGAAACAACTAATGATATATTCTTGTTATTCTCCACTTTCTATTATCAAACATGAAAAAAATCACACATACCCACAAAAATAAAACAAAATTCTTAATATCCTTAGATCGATGGTAATTCGTTTTTATTATTTCTATAAACATCTGTATACACTCTGATCATTTAGCGCACTCATTGCCTCATTTATCAACAAAAAAAGGGGCAAGTTTATGATTCCCACTTGATAGCTGAAATAAAACTTAAATTTATGCCTCAGAATAGAACTTTCTTTGTTTTTTTACGTTTATTTTTGCATTCACCCTTTTTACTGATGAAAAAAATATTAGTTCTTCTTGTTATACTTTTGTTTTCTCTGGGAATGAAATCACAATTCACTGCGGATTTCTCCTCGAACAAGACCTTTGGCTGTGCTCCACTGATTATAAAGTTTACCGATGCTTCGTCTGCTGATGCCAATCAATGGACTTGGACTTCTACCTCAGGAATTTCGTCAAATGAAAAAGACCCCACCATAGTATTTGATACACCTGGTAACTTCGATGTTACTTTAGAGGTTACAAATGGCACTGAAGTACAAACAAAAACTATCTCGGTTAGAGTAAGTCCTGGTATTTATGTTGATTTTTCAACCACTGACAATTCGGGCTGTATTCCATTCACCACTCAATTTAATGATTTATCGGTTCCCCAGTCAAGTGCAATTAGCAGTTGGTTCTGGAGTTTCACAAATGGAACAACATCAACAGACCAAAACCCAACGGTAACTTTTGAAACTGCGGAAAAATTTGATGCATTACTTAAAATTACTGATGACAACGGCTGTGAAGCCACCTTTGTGAAACCTGACTTTATTACAGCAGGTGGTCCCGTAGCAGATTTTATTTTTGATTCAATCACTTGTTCATTGCCAGCGAATGTCAGTTTTATCAATATTTCACAGGGAGAAAACCTGAGTTACGAATGGGCTTTTGGAAATGGAAACGGGTCAAGCGCCGAAATACCTATGAGCCAAACTTATTCCGTATACGACACAGTGCCAGTAACTTTGTACATTCAGGAAGACATTACTTCTTGTACCGATTCAGTTGAAAAATTAATGTACATCCGGAATTATCAGGCAAAAATGGAAATTTCAGCGGCCTGCACTGATAAAGATTTTTCCTTGACAATAAAGGACGTGACTTCTCCTACTCCCTCTTCTATTATTTGGGACTTAGGAGATGGAAGCCAATCTATCAACAGTGAATTCACTCATATCTACTCTGATAAAGGATCGAAAATAATTACGTTGACAGCTACCATTGGTAACTCCTGTACTAATACTCAAACGTTTAATTACACACCCCCGATTGTTAGTTTTGGATGGACTACAGAAAACTCGTGCTCATCTCCATACACCGTTAACTTTATAAATTACTCTGCTGGTACGGACTTGCGGTATGAGTGGGCATATGGTGACACTTCAATAATCGATACTTCCTTAGAAAACTCACATAATTATGTGGTTCCTCCAATAATTCTCTCACCGAACCTAAGTCTTATAGATACATTTGGCTGCACAGCAACTTTGACACAAAGTATAATAGTTCCAATTCCACTTGCTGATTTTAATACCGAAAATGAAAAGATTTCTGGATGTGCTCCTTTAACAATTGACTTTGTTGATTTATCCAAAAAGTTAAGCAATCCTATTAAAGAATTAATTTGGAATTATGGCGACCCAAGTTCAGGCTCATTAAATGTAGGTTCTGATAGCATATCTTCTCACACTTTCAATACTCCAGGAAAATATGATATAACGTTGATAATTATTCTAGACAATGGTTGCTCAGACACATTGGTAAAAAAGGAATTTATCAAAGTGGGTGAATTAGCAACAACTGCTGACTTTAACATTAACTTCAGTGACACTATATGCTATGGAGAAACGCTATCCTTTGACGATTTAACTACTTATTCTAACCCCACTTATTTTGCTGATTTTCACTGTTGGTCTTTTGAAGAGGGGCCAGATCCCCTTTTAACAAACAGTGAAACTCCACCTTTTGATTGCCCTGAAGTTCCATCAAATTTCTTACCTACGGACAATTTCGTTCATTCCCAAATACCTAGTCACCACTACAGTAATTACAACTATGAAAATGGCTCTAGTAAAGATGGGTATAACTACATCGGTGAAATGGTTCCTAAAGACAGTACATTGAACACCCACTTATTCGTTGGATTCCACGGTTGTTATCAAGAAGTTATAAAACCCGTTTACGTTATTCCTACTGCTGCAATGGTTGGGTTTGCCTTTTCAGATTTAGATTTCAATTTAACTGAATGCGATTCAAGTAAAACAATTGGAATTTATAATGCATCGGTCAACTATGACTCACTTCTTTACTTTAGGGTGATTTATGAACCAACAGCCGATACGCTCAAAAATATAGCTGAATTTGATACGCTAATGTACACTTTTAATCAACCTGGAAATTATGTTATCCAGATAGGTGTGTACAACAAAGTGACCCTATGTAAGAATGAAATCAGTAGATCATTTCTCGTTCTGGAAAAAAACATGAAAATTACAGCTCCTGCAGCTGCCTGCTGGAATTCAGAAATCACAGCTATTGATGAATCTACTTATTCGAAAGGCCAATTATCACAAAGGATTTGGCTGCTTAATGGCGCTATCAAAAATGCTAGCTTTTTTCCCATAATAATAAATGATACTCTTCGAGATGAATTAGTAGATACTGGTTGGACTATAATGTCTTTAGAAGTGTCGGTGAGGGTTCCTGATGAAATATTCGGGACAAAAACTATTGATGTAGAATGCCTTTATAATTATTCTGACTCCCTGTACATTGAGGGCACTGAAATTAGTATAAAACTCGACACTAATGTTGCTTGCGCAGGCGACTCTGTATTATTTACCAACGCTAGTTTAGGCACATCTAATTTTCAAAGTGTAGAGTGGATTCTAAAAGATTCATCTCAAGTCGTGAATTCAACTGACAGCTTTAAAGTTGCCTACAATGACCCCAATACTTACGTGCACTCCCTAATAATCAATAGTACTTATGGATGCCTAGACACACTTGACGCTGAGCCACTTATTGTTAGTTTTCCTATTGTAAATTATTCTGCTCATGACACAGTGATTTGCAAGGGTGATTTTGTCAACTTCACAAATAGTTCAGTTGGACATGATTTGTCTGCTACTTGGACTGTGGAAACTTCAACATACACAAACATAAATGCTTCTCACACCTTTCTTAGTTCTGGATTATATGATGTAAAACTTCATGAAGTGGATTTTTATGGCTGCGAAGATTCAGCAATCGTCCAAAATTACATTCGTGTTTCAGATTTACCTGTTGCTGAATTTCACACGCTTGATATTAATATCAATTGTCCGCCTTTTACAATCCAACTACTAGACTCTTTCGACTCCTGCCGTTGAATGGGAATGGAATGTTAGCGATGGTGGAAAAGGGTCTGTTCAGTACTATCTTCATACATTTGTGACTGCCGGAAAGTTTGATGTTGAATTTATCAGTACCAACATTGACGGATGTTCTGATACGATAATGAAACCAGACTACATAGTGGTAAAGGGACCAGCCGCTAATGCAACAGTAAACAAAACGCAGATATGTTCGCCAGATTCGGTAAAATTCAACATGTCAATGTCAGATGTAGCTTTCTTTGTTTGGAATTTTAACGATGGCACCATTGAATCTAAGGCGTTGACTTCAGATATTGATTCAATTTCTCATGTTTACAGCAAATCTGGAGTAGTTAACCCTATATTTTCTATTATTGATTCTAATAACTGTGTAGTAGTAGTCCCGGACATTCCATCGATTGCCATAGATAGCTTAAGACCATCGATTTCTGCGTCAGAAATTACAAGTTGTAATCTTGATTCTATCGAATTTACGAATAACTCTACATCGTATTTTCAATCTACATTTTCTTGGGATTATGGAGATGACAATGTGTCTAGTGATTCTGTCGGAGTTCATAAGTTTGGTACTGAAGGCACTTATGACGTAAAATTAATGATGGCAAGCAGTATTGGCTGTCTAGATACCACTATTTTGCAGCATACTTTATATTTAGGTCCAAGCGAATCCTTGACTGTTACCAATGATTACTTTTGTGTTCCAACTAACACGATTCTCCAGTTAAATTATGGCAACGGTTCTTTTATTGCTGAAGATGTTAATTTTACTCTTGATGGGGCAAATATAAGCGGTGACAGTATTGGTATATCCTTCACAGAAGCGAAGTCTTACGATATAGGATATCAAATAACCTACGGCCTAGGATATTGTAGTGAAGACAGTAGTTTCACACATCAATATTACGAATTACCTGAAGCAGAATTTGATTTCTCACCTAAAAACCTGTCATTACAAATCCCTCTAGTATTCTTTACTAGTAGCTCAATTAACAGCACTCTTTGGGATTGGCAATTTGGAGATGGAAATACGCAAAACATTGAAAACCCAGGTCACAGCTATATCGAAGCAAATAATTACCCTGTTCAATTAATCGTTTCAAATCCTGGTGGATGTAAAGATACAGCTATAGCAAAGATCGCTATTGCTCCTGGTGACATAATACGACTTCCTAACGCTTTTACACCTAACGGAGATGGGTTTAATGATGAATTTGGAATTATTTTTGCCGGAAACATGGAAATTCTCAGTTTTAAAATATTCAACAGGTGGGGTAATTTGGTGTTCAGAACCAGTGACATCAAAGAGAAATGGGATGGTATATTCAAAGATAAGCCTCAAAATCATGGAACATACGTTTACTATATAAAGGGCAGGAATGAAAATGGGGAGATATTAGAGTACAAAGGTAATTTTTCCCTAATTAGATAATTGTGAGTTAATGATAACAAAGAAATATTTGAAAATAAATTTAGCCGCATTGACTTCAACTTTTAAGTTGATTTCCAAAGGGTACATATTTGTTTTCAGTATGTTCGTGGCTATAGAATGTCATAGCCAAGACATTCACTTTTCCCAATTCGAAGAAATCCCATTAAATATTAGTCCAGCATTCGCAGGAAATTCAGCATCAACAAAAAGAGCAGGGCTTATATATCGTAATCAATGGAATTCAGTTAGTACACCTTTTCAAAGTAGTGGGTTTTATGGTGATGTTAAGTTATCTCCAAAATTCTTGAAAGGGAATGGATTAGGAATTGGGGTTCTAATTTTAAATGATCGATCTGGTTCAGGTGGTCTCAGACAAAATCACCTTATTGTAATGGCGAACTATCAGAAGTTTATTGATAAGCAGAATAGATTTTTACTTGTCGGTGGGATCCAGTTAGGAATGTATCAAAAAGGGTACGACCCAAACAAACTTAATTTTGAATCTGATTATTCATATGAAACAGCCACATTTAGTGGGAATGGGGATCCAGGAACAGCTGGTAAAACCTCGACCACACTTCCCGAAGTTGGTCTTGGAGCAAGTTTGACTTTCTATAATAAGCGTGGAAAAAGAACTACCTTTGGTTTCGCGTTCGCTCATTTAACAACTCCAGAACAATCATTTTTAGCGGGTTCAGATCCATTAAAAATCAAAACAACTATGCACATTAAGACAGTTAAAAGATTGACGGACAACATGTACTTTTATCCAGCAGGAGTAGTGATGATGCAAAAAGAAGCTACATCCTTCGTTGGTGGTGGTCAATTTGTTTTCTCCTTAGGAAGAGCGCTGATTGAAAAAACGGATCTGAAAGCTGGGTTGTACTACAGGTATGCTGACGCACTAATTTTCACAGCTGGGTTAAACCACGATAACTGGGGATTAAATTTTGGTTATGACTATAATGTTTCAGAATTGGGTGAGGCTGCTAAAAATGTAAATGCATTTGAAATAGCAATATCAATTAGAAACAAGTTATTTAAAAACAGCAACAACAAATTTATACTTCCCGGCAACAGATTATTATGATGCTTAAATTTAAATACATCTTAATTTTACTTACCCTTTCATCGGTAACGTTGTTCGGTCAGTACCGTTCTGAAACCCTACAGAAGGCAGATGTACTTTATCAAAACCACAAAATTTACGAAGCAATCGACTATTACATACTTGCAATTGAGGAGGCTCCTTATATGCAAGAACTTTTTTACAAGGTCGCCAGTTCCTACAAGTCTCTCGGTGCAGCTGTAGATGCTAAAAAATGGTACGAGGAAGTATTAAAATTTAAAAAGCAAGACTACCCACTAGCAAAATATGAATATGCGCTAGTACTTAAATCATTGGGCGAGTACTTCAACGCAATTGAACAATTTGAACAATTCATAAAATTGTACAGAGGTGATGACAAATCAGTGATGAGTAAAATTGTAGAGAAGCAAATTAAAGGTTGTGATAGGGCCCTATTGTCTGAAGAAGACAACTCCTTCGAAGTTGTTAACTTAACAGGTGTAAATTCCTACTACACAGATTTATCTCCGTACATATTTGAAGACACTTTGTACTTTTCTGGGATTAAAACGGACACTCCTCTAATATACTTAGATGACATAGGGATTAAAGTACAAATTGATTTGCTTAAAATTGGCTTTGATGTCAAAGAAGATACTGCAAAAGGTCCTGTTTTAAAATATGGACCTACAAGGTTAGGAACTGACAAACCTCACAACACTAGTGCAGTTTATTCCGACGATGGAAAACAAATGTTTTTTGTGAAGTGTACATCAAATCTAAAATTTGAGAATAGATGTGATATATATGGTGCTAATAAAAAGGATAATAAATGGGAGCCTGCTTTAAAATTAGGGCCTACTGTTAATGATGTTTTAGCATTAACATCCAGTACTCACCCTTGCATAACAACAAATAAAGGAAAAAAGAGAAACACTTTGTATTTCAGTTCAAATCGACTGGGGGGACAAGGTGGCTATGATTTGTGGACTGTTGAAATTGATAAAGACCTACTATGTGGCATTGCAAAAAACCTGGGGAGAAGAATAAATTCCATAGGAGATGAAATTACCCCCAGTTACGATGAAGCTAGTACTACATTGTATTACTCATCAAACGGTCACATAGGATTTGGTGGATTTGATATATTTAAAGTAAAGAAAAAAGGTAGTCGGTTTGGTAAAACAAACACCTTAGAAAATCCTTTCAACACTAGTTTCGATGAATTTTATTTTCAAAAGTTCGGAGATGACAAGTATATATTCGCATCAAATAGAATAGGAGCCAAAAAATACTTTGCGAACTATGTTTTAGATGACCTGTTTATTATTAGGAAAATTGAAAAGAAAAAATACCTAATTGTCTCCGTGGAAGAGGAAAACGGAAAACAGGTGGAAGGAAGTAAGGTTGAAGTAATTTCAAGCGACAAAAACTTATCAATAGAACCTAACATACCAATAAGGGTTTACAGGGGGACCGAATATAAACTCAGCTCTAATCTTGAGGGCTTTATTAATGATTCATATAACATAACAATTGAAGAAGAAAGTAATGACACTATTCATGTCAAACTGGTTGTCAAACAATTAGTTCAAGAGCAAGAGATTCAACTAAAAAACATATATTTTGATTATACCTCTGCAGTACTAAAGGATACTTCGAAGTTAGAGGTAGATCTTTTGTACAACATTCTGGTGAACAACCCACGACTTATTATTGAACTAGGAGCTCACACGGATTCTAAAGGAGCAGATCGGTACAATTTAAATTTGTCCCAGAGAAGAGCTCAATCAGTAGTTAACTACTTAGCAGAAAAAGGAATTCCTAAAAAAAGATTGATAGCCAAAGGATACGGTGAAACAAAACCAATAGCTCCAAACAATAATCCAGATGGCTCTGACAATCCAAAAAATCGTCAATTAAATAGGAGAATAGTATTCAAAATAATTGGTCTTCTACCTCTGATCGATCCGTCTCTTGATAGTGATTCCGCTAGCATTGATTCCTTAGGCTCATCTACATTTGATAATCTAATCCCATTTACTGGTACCGATACGATCATTAACGGCGAACAAACTACTACTTATAAAATTCCATCCCCTGGCCTTCAAAAATGTATTGTTGACTCTACAACAAGCGCATTAAAGGCCTTAAGTGATACAATTCACAATACAGCTGTTGACAAGACTGATTCGACAAATATTGCTGAGCAAAAAACAAAAATTACAGCCATTCCTTCTTGGAAAAAAGTATATGTTACAGTGCCAATTGATGCCTCACCAGTAAAAGATAGAGTTCGATGGATAAAAAAAGCAGGTGCTCAAAGAATAACAAGTAAAGTAGCTATAAGAATTGACTCGATAACTCTGATGTACAAGGAGAAGTTAGGGCTCAACTTTAAAATTAGGGTTGTAAAAGCTTCTAGTGGAAAATTAATTGCTGAAAGTGAAGAATTTTCGGTAAAGGCCAATAAAAGAGTTTCACCAAGACTTATGAAACTTCATACAGTATCATTGGACTTTAAATTAAAAAAAGGTTCTTACTTTATATTCCCTGTAATTACAAATGGGTTTGTTGCATTCCTTCCAAGATACACGCATGAAAATTCATTTGATAACGGAAATGTAATAGTACATAAAGCTATGTTCACTAATAATTACGTGGGTAAACCTATCAAATACAAGTTCAAGACCAAGGATGAAAAAAACAATGATTTTGGCAATTATGGTCCATTTTTGAAAATTCAAATTGACGCAACCTCAGACGCTGTAAGAAATGAGTCTAAACAAAATGCTCTAGATGATACTGCAACCGAAAAGATAGATTCTATTGTTGACAGAAAACCAACTGAAAAGCTGTCTCCAATTATTGCTGATACAATTGAAGTCAAAAAAGCAATTACCACAGACACTATTAAAACAACTCAAATTGACTCCGTACCAAACGTAATAAACAAAACCATTGAAGGAGATTCGCCAATTGACATTCCATTAGAAAAAGGAGATACGACAGCTAACAAAAAGACAATTGAACAGAAGACCTTAACCATCATTGATACGGTCAAGACCAAAAAAACCGAGAAAGTAATATTAGTTGATACTGTTAAAACAACTAATATTGATTCCAAACTTGAAACGGATGTTGAAGCAAAAATTAAACCTCAAGATTCAACATCAGTTTCAAGTTTGGAATCAACTTTAGTCTCAGTTCAAGACTCAATCCAAGGCTTAACTCAAGCTGAAACAAGAAATACACCAGCACAACTTGCAGTAGACTCTTTTGTGACACAACCTGTTGTTGTCGAATCAATAGATAGTGTCAAACAGAATGACAACTCTCCATCTTCCTCTGTGATGTTCGAAAGCTTACCCAAAGACGTTTCTGTTAACAGTGATAATTTTAGATGGATTGAAGAAGCTGTAGCACAAAAAATTATAACGGATAAAACAATCAATATTAAGTCCCTTAGAATTATTGCCAGAAAACAGACTGGTGTGACACTTACAATAAGGGTTGTTGATGCTAAAACTGGCAAAATAGTAACGGAAACCTCTTCATTTACTTTGCCTGAGCAAAAGAGTACTCCCGCTTGGATGATGAAATACTTTGACGTAGAAACTAACATTAAATTAAATAAAGGTTCGTACTTCATTTACCCTGTTATAACAAGTGGTGATATTGCCTATTTACCTAAGTATACCTTTGAAAACTCTCAAAGTGGTATCACCATAAAAAAAGGAATGTACCGCAACTTTAAATTAATTGAAGGGAAAAAACAATACATTTTCAATGAAGCTTTTGAAAAATCAAATGCATTCAATAACTATGGCCCTTTTCTAAAATACGTAATAGAAATTGTCAATTAATATTCTGCATTATTCTCCCGAGATTGTAGCTCTATCAAGTATTTTACAAAACATCTTTATAAACAATACCTTAAAGAAAAAAACATGAAAGTTCTAAGCTCTCTTATTTTCGCTCTATTGATCGTCTCAAATTCAATGTTTGCGCAGGTTCCCGCAAGAAAATGCGCTACCCACGAAAACAATTTGAAAAAGTTGGCAGCAGACCCTAACTATTTGGAGAAACGATCAGCACTAAATACGCCAACGCCAACCTACAGCAACAAAAAAGTGTCTTCAGAAACAATGTATACAATTCCAATTGTAATACACGTAATTCATAACGGTGAGGCTGTTGGTATAAGTGGAAACATCTCAGACGAACAAATATTTTCTGCCATTACAGCTTTAAACAATGACTTTAGAAGTACAAATTCAGACACCCTTGTTCCTACTCATCCATTCTATTCACTGCAAGCTGATATAAACATGGAATTCTGTCTAGCTAAGCAAGATGGTGCTGGAGAACCGACCACAGGAATTTTAAGATATGATAAAGGTCAATCCTCATGGGGTATTGACGATTTTGAGGATAATGTGAAACCCGGAACTATTTGGGACATCACTAAATATTTAAACATTTGGATCATCACCTTCGGCAGTCCTGATACATATACGTTAGGTTATGCTTCCCTACCTGGATGGTCTGACCCAACAGAAGTTGGTGTTGTTATTGGAGCAACATATTTTGGTACTACAGGGAATTTAAGCACTCCATATGATCAAAATAGAACTGCAACACATGAAGTTGGTCATTTTTTTAATTTGTCACACATCTGGGGGGACGCTACGTGCGGTACTGATAACGTTTCAGACACCCCAACACAAGAAGGACCAAATACTGATCTTTGTCCTTCATTCCCTCATAATGTAGCTGGACCGTGCAGTCCTGGACCAAATGGGGAAATGATCATGAATTACATGGATTATACAACCGATGCTTGTATGCAGATGTTTACAACAGGTCAGAAAGACAGGATGAGAGCAGCTGTTCTACTTTCTGATAGACTCTCACTTACTACCTCATCCGCTTGTGATGAGCCATCAAGCACAACACATATCTCATCTGGAGATTTCAATATTTACCCAAATCCATCGAAAAATGTTGTAAGTGTTAGTGCACCCGGTCATTTTAAAATTGAAGGAATTAAAGTGTATAATATTAATGGTCAAGAAATGAATGTTACTTTCAACATCGGAAATAGACAATCCATTATCAATACCGCTTCTTTAGATAATGGTTCTTACTTTGTTACTATTGTTGGAGCTACAGGAACAGCATATAAAAACCTCATCATTTTAAAATAGCATGATCAAAAAAACAATTAAATTTAGTTTACTATTGGTCGCATTGTTCATGATTGGCTGCAAAGGAAAAGAATCGACCGCTATTACTGCTCATACGGAAACTAGCCTAGTAAATGTGGCAGTGAAGAAAACATTAACTGTTGACTTCTACAGTAAAGGAGCCGGTATTAATAGGCCCGCAGCCGCAATAATGGTGGAGTTTCTCAAGAAACCTATCGATGGTGTTAACTGTGAATTTGAAAGCAATCTTGCTAATTACGGAAGAGAAGGTGAACGTCAATATTGCATGACATTTAACGATGAAAAATGTTATGCAGCTATGTACAAACTTGTCACAGAAAAGTTGGGAGGTCAAAATAATGTTAGAATTGAAGAAGACGGGAAATGTAAGAAAAGCACTAGATAAAGGTAAATAAGCCTAAATACATGGAATAAAAAAAGGAATTAGATTTATCTAACTCCTTTTTTTATGGAGCTAACTGGAGCTAGGTCGAACCATTTACTGGTAGATTTAAGAATAATAAACCGGCCATCTTAAGTCTAATTAAGATGAGATAAACATCTGAATTAATGGACTGTAACGAAAAACAAATTACTAATAAATCGTGTCAAAATAGATTGTTTTAATTGCAACATTAAGCTGGTCAAAAATGAATGAATACTACAGAAACTACATATATAATCTTGTAGTATGTAAGATAAATAGAATAATAATTATCTAATTTTACACGAATAAACACTATTCCTATGTTAAAAAACATTGTAACTCTTCTTTTAATGGTATTGTCCATTTGCTCTTTTGGTCAATCTGTATATCAAGGCAAAACGCCTTTTGGAAATATTAGTATTGAATACCAATACACTAAGGGTCCCACAGGAGGAAGAATAGTGAATGGTTACTTCAAAAAATTTCATAGGAATGGAGCATTGAAAATTTCTGGGCAAAAGAAAAATGACATTGCTTATGGAACCTGAAAGACTTTTTACATTTCCGGAAAGTTGGAAAGTGTGTATCATTATGCTAAGGATAAGCTAGATGGGGTTTATAAAGAATTTACTGAAACAGGTAAGCTAACTGTTATAAGACATTATTCTTTGGGACTCAAAGAGGGCTTAGAACAAGAAAACAGAGAGGATGGTACAGTTATTAATAAAGGATATTATTTACAAGATCTAAAACATGGAGCTTTTAAAACTTATTATGCTTCGGGAAAATTGCAGACAGTTAAAAACTTCACTAATGGTAAACAAGATGGTGTACAGGAAGGTTTCTTTGACAATGGGAAGCTAGAAATGACGCTTAACATGAAAAATGGAATTAAAAATGGCGAGTTTGCACTCCATGATTCAAGTGGTGTAGTTATAGAAAGTGGTTTATATGATAATGATGAATTAAACGGAATCTACAGGAAATTTAATGCTTCTGGAATAACAATTGAGCACATTGAATACCTTATGGGAAGAGAACATGGAAGGTTTGAAAAATACAGAAACGATGGTTCTATTCAATTAAAAACATCCTATATCAGCGGCAGTATTAATGGCTCACACATTGAATATGACAATACTGGAAAAATTTTATTTGAAAGAACCTTTGTGAACGGAAAAGATATGTCACTTGCTGGAAAATGGATTGATCAAAATAAAAACATATATATTTTTACAGATGATTCACATCAAACGTTAAGAGGATTTGATTTATTCTATAAAATGAAAAGCAACAACTACATCAATCTACCTGATTATAATAATTGTAAGTTTCTTGAGTTAGATAAAACACATTTTGTACTTGAATATAAAAAATGGGGGGAAGGAATGGTTAAAATAAAAGCTCGTAAAACAGAGTACTAAAAAGAAAAAAACCAAGTATAGAACAAATGACCTACTTGAGCTGTACGATTTAACTTTACCGACACTTTTAAAATTTTATTATTGCTTCTTTAATAAGTGCAGTTAATCTTTTACCCTTACACATAGATATGGAATATTAGCATTTGCAATTAAGTTTAATCTACTCATCCGCACTACACACTGTGTAAAAATCAGAACCAATCCGATTATTTTATAATAGATTACAATCATTTGCTAAAACGGAAAGAATTAGTGGTATTCGAACCTCTTGACTTATATAATTACGGGATGGTTCATGCGTTTTATTAATTGTAATCCCGTTTACTCATCTAAACAGGAGAGAACCAATAACTATTGATTTTCAATCACTTAAGAAAACTGAAAAATATCTAAAAAGCAGAAAACCCTTGACTAGCAAGGGTTTTCTTTCATCTGTGGTGCCTCCAGGAATCGAACCAGGGACACAAGGATTTTCAGTCCTTTGCTCTACCAACTGAGCTAAGGCACCAGCCTTATTGTGGGGCAAATTTAATTATTTTTTTCTACCTGAATGTACTTTTATTCAGTTTTTATCAGAATTTGATTTCAGTAAATTTAAAGCGATCCAGGACATTAACCCAATACTAGTCTCCAATGCATCTTCGTCAATATTAAATGTACTTGTATGCAGGCCTTCTTCCACTCCATCTACTGGTTTAGTAACACCTAAACGGTAAAAACAACTTGGTAAAATATGAGAATAATAAGCAAAATCTTCACTCGTCATTCTTAAATCCAGGGCTTTAACCTTATCAGCTCCCAAATATTCTTTAGCAGACTCCCAACATACATCGGTTACTTCGTCATCATTAATTAAATATGGAAATCCATCTCCAATGTTGAAATCGCAGCTTCCCCCCATTCCCTCTGCCAAGCTTTCGGCCATTTTCTTCATTTTAATTTTTGCTTCAGCTCTGAAACCTTCATCAAAAGTCCTAAATGTACCCGCTAATTTCACTTCATCTGGAATTATGTTTGTCGCTCCCAACCCTTCGATTTTACCAAATGAAAGTACACTTGGAGTAACTGGATTACAATTCCTAGAAACTATTTGCTGTAAGGCCACTACAATATGTGACGCTATTAAAATAGGGTCAATTATGGTATGTGGCAAGGCAGCATGACCTCCTTTTCCTTTTACGGTCACATGTAATTCGTCGGCCGAGGCCATATAAATTCCTTTTTTGAACCCCACTTCGCCAGCTGCCAATTGCGGATAAACATGCTGACCAATAATTAATTCTGCATCAGGATTCTTTAACGCATTCTCTTTTATCATCAATGAAGCCCCTCCAGGTAAAATTTCCTCACCTGGCTGAAAAACTATCTTGACAGTTCCTTCAAACTCATCTTTTAATTCATTCAACAGCATAGCTACACCCATCATTGAGGAACTGTGCACATCGTGGCCGCACGCATGCATGACACCTTCATTTTTTGATTTGTAACTTACATCATTGGTTTCATGAATGGGTAAAGCATCCATATCAGCCCGTAATGCAATTACTTTCTTTTGTGGATTTTTACCTTCTATATGAGCAACGATGCCGGTTTTTACATAACCTCCTTTGTAAGCAATCCCCTGCTCGTCTAAAAACTTTGAGATGTACTTACTTGTTTCAAACTCTTGAAACGACAATTCTGGATGAGCATGTAAATGCCTTCTAAACTCCACCACTTTTGCGTGAAATTGATTGGCTAATTTTTTTATTTTTTGTTGCATATTCTACGAACTATACCAATAAAGGTAATCTAAAGTTTATTTGCTTTTTAATCGTACAAAATTAAACTGATTTTGCGCTATTGAGCTTATTGGCTTTATTTGCCAATTGACCGCAAGCTGCATCAATGTCCTTACCTCTACTCCTACGGACATTAACTATTAAGTTACATGATTCAAGGTGCGCAACAAATGCATCTAGCTTCTCTGGTGAAGTCTGTTGAAATTCTTTGTCACCGATCGAATTATACTCAATGATGTTAATTTTGCAAGGAATTACTTTACAGAAAGTTGCTAGTTCTTGAGCATCTTTTAAGCTGTCGTTAAAATCCTTAAAAATGATGTACTCGTAGGTCACCCTAGTACCTGTTTTATAATAAAAATACTCCAAGGCCTCCGCTAAGACATCCAAAGAATTACCGTCATTAATAGGCATTATTTCACTCCTCTTTACATCGTTTGCCGCGTGTAAAGACAATGCCAAATTAAATTTCACATCGTCATCACCCAATTTCTTAATCATTTTAGCAATACCAGCTGTAGAGACAGTAATTCTCTTAGGAGACATTCCTAAACCTTTCTCACTTGTAAGTTTATCAATAGAGGCAAGTGTATGAGCGTAGTTCAACAACGGTTCTCCCATCCCCATGTATACCACATTAGAAAGATGAGTGTTATAATGCTCCTTTGCTTGAGCGTTCAATAAAAATACCTGATCGTAAATTTCGTCAAAACTGATGTTTCTTTTACGAGCCAATTTTCCCGTTGCACAGAACTTGCAACTCAAACTGCAACCAACCTGGGTTGAAATACAAGCGGTCATTCTTTTATTAGAAGGAATTAAAACCCCTTCTACAATACTACCATCGTGTAGACGAAAGCTATCTTTAATTGTCTTGTCATTACTTTTTTGAAAGGTGTCAACTGAGGCAGCTGCAATGAAAAAACGTTCTTCTAACGAAGAACGTAATTTTTCGGAAAGATTGGTCATTTCAGTAAAGCTAACAGCTCTCTTTTTCCACAACCATTCGTAAACTTGTTTAGCTCGAAACTTCTTCTCACCTAATCGTTCTAAGGCAGTAATAAGTTCACTCTCTGATAATAACCGTATGTTCGTGGTTTCACTCATCAGAAGACTTATTACTTACTTTAATGTTTGCTTTACTTCTACCTCTTCATATGCTTCAATAACATCACCAACTTGAATATCCTTGAACTTTTCAATGTTCAATCCACATTCATAACCATGTGCTACTTCTTTTACATCATCTTTGAAACGTTTCAACGAACCTAGTTCTCCTGAATAAACAACAATACCATCTCTAATCAGACGAATTTTATTGTTTCTCATAATCTTACCATCAAGTACGTAACAACCTGCTACAATACCAACCTTAGTAATATTAAAGACGTCCCTAACTTCCACATTTGCTACAACTTTTTCTTCAATAGTAGGAGCTAACATTCCTTCCATTGCAAGTTTAAGTTCATCAATTGCATCGTATATAACAGAGTACAGTCTAATTTCAATTTCTTCCTCCTGTGCTAATCTTCTAGCAGTAACTGAAGGTCTAACTTGGAATCCAATTAAGATCGCATCTGAAGCTGAAGCTAATAATACATCAGAATCAGATATTTGACCAACTGACTTGTGAATGATATTTACTTCAATTTGTTCTGTAGATAATTTCAATAGAGAATCAGAAAGTGCTTCAATTGAACCATCAACATCACCCTTAATGATAACGTTAAGTTCCTTAAAGTCACCAATAGCAATCCTTCTTCCGATTTCATCCAAAGTAATGTGCTTCTTAACCCTAATTCCCTGCTCACGTTGCAGCTGCATTCTCTTTGTAGCAACTTCCTTAGCTTCTTTTTCATTGGCCATTGCATTAAGCATATCACCAGCTTGCGGTGCGCCATTAAGACCTAATATTTGTACTGGAATGGAAGGACCAGCTTCTTTCACTTTGTTACCCATGTCGTCAAACATGGCTTTTACTTTTCCACTGTAGCAACCTGCTACCAAAGGATCACCAATTTTCAAAGTTCCATCTTGTACTAAGACAGTGGAAACATATCCTCTTCCTTTATCTAGTTGTGATTCAATAACAGTCCCTTTTGCTTTCTTGTTGGCATTAGCTTTTAATTCCATCATCTCAGCTTCCAACATCACTTTCTCAACCAAATCATCAATTCCAACTCCTGATTTTGCGGAAATTTCTTGACACTGATACTTTCCACCCCAATCTTCAACAAGAATATTCATTGCTGAAAGCTCTTCTCTTACTTTATCAGCGCTAGCACCAGGCTTGTCAATTTTATTAATTGCAAAAATCATAGGCACCTCAGCAGCTTGAGCGTGATTAATTGCCTCTTTTGTTTGTGGCATAACTTGATCATCCGCTGCTATGATAATAATCGAAACATCTGTTACTTTAGCCCCCCTTGCCCTCATGGCTGTAAATGCCTCGTGACCCGGCGTATCTAGGAATGTTACACTTTTACCTTCTGCAAGTTCAACTGAATAAGCACCAATGTGCTGTGTAATTCCACCAGCTTCACCATCGGCTACTTTTGCACTTCTTATGTTATCTAATAACGAAGTCTTACCGTGATCAACATGACCCATCACCGTAACTATTGGCGCTCTCAAGCTCAAATCTTCAGGTTTGTCCTCCTCCTCTTCAATTAATTCCTGATTTTCAGTACTAATGAACTCAACTTCAAAACCAAACTCTTCTGCAACAATTGATATAGTTTCAGCATCTAACCGTTGGTTGATGGAAACAAACATACCTAAAGTCATACAGGCAGAAATAATTTCATTCACTGACACATCCATCATACTTGCAAGTTCGTTTGCAGCAACAAATTCCGTGACCTTTAAAATACCTTTTTCGATCTCTGCTAATTGCTCCTCAGCTTGCGCATGCATTGATGCCGTATCCCTTTTCTGTCTTCTAAATTTAGCTCCTTGTCCTTTCTTCTTATTTCCTCCACTTAATCTCGCTAAAGTCTCTCTTACTTGCTTTTGAACTTCTTCATCAGTTAACTCAGGTCTTGGACCACCAGCTCTTCTAGCAGCGAATGGTCTTGCCTTCCCTCTATCCGCTCTTAAAGCAGGTTTAGGAGCAACGGTCTCTTTCTTAATTCTTTTCCTTTTCTTCTTTCTTCTATCAGCAGATTCTGAATTAGCAACTGGCTTTTTCTCTACAGGTAATTCAATTTTACCCATGATCTTTGGTCCGTCCAGTTTACTTCTTTCTGTACGATAAACACCATCTTTTTGAACAGATGCCCCTGGAGCTTTTGCTTCAGTTTTTGCTTCAGTTTTATCTTCAGTCTTAGCTTCAGTCTTAGCTACTGTTTCATCTTCAACTTTTCCTTCGACAGCACTTTTAGTTTCGCTATCAGCTTTTGCATCCGGTGCTGCTTCCTCTTTTTTTACTTTTGTCTTCTCTGTCTTGTCTTCCTTAGCTACCTCCTTAGTTGACTCCTCCTTCTTAGGAGCATCCGCAGCAACAGTTTCTTTCACCTCCTCTTTCACAGGCAGCTCCTCTTTGACCTTTTTAGCCTTTTTGGGTGTCAGGTCAATTTTACCTACAACTTTCATCTCAGGCTTAGACACTTCCTCCCCTTTAAATATTTCAGGTGTTGCTTTCTTCTCAGCTTTCACCTCTGCTGGTGCAGGAGTTACAACTTCCTTTGCAATGGAAACCGTTTCTCTTTTAGGTGGTTGAACACTGATTTTAGCAGACTTCTCTTTTAAACTTTTATCTGATTGAAATTCAGCAACCAATACTTCCATCATTTCAGGAACTAATTTGGTATTTGGTTTCGATTCAACTTCAAATCCTTTTTCAGATAAAAAATCGACGATAGTACTTAAGCCCAAATTAAAATCTCGGGCTACTTTACTTAATCTTTGAGGTTTAGTAGACATAAAACAACTTCTCCTTTTGGTAACTATATTAATTTAAATTAGAAAATAACCATTACTTTCTAATCTTCAAATTCTAACTTCAAAACACCAACAACTGACTCGATTGTTTCCACTTCAAGATCTGTTCTTTTAACTAATTCTTCAGGTGTTAACTTTAATACACTCTTAGCTGTATCACACCCGATTGATTTCAATGCTGCTATTACCCATGCATCAATTTCATCTGAGAACTCGTCTAAATTTACATCGTCAATCTCATCTGCAGTATCTCTGTAAACATCAATTTCATATCCAGTCAACTTTCCAGCTAACTTAATGTTGAAACCTCCTTTGCCAATTGCCAAAGAAATTTGATCTGGTTTTAAATAAACTTCTGCTTTTCCATCTTCTTCATTCAATGTTACTGAAGTGATTTTAGCAGGACTTAAAGCCCTAGAAATGAATAAACTTTCGTTTTCAGAAAAGTTAATTACATCAATATTTTCATTTCCAAGTTCACGAACAATTCCATGAATCCTTGACCCCTTCATTCCAACACATGCTCCTACTGGATCAATTCTTTCATCGTATGATTCAACAGCTACTTTAGCTCTTTCACCTGGAACCCTTACAATCTTCTTGATTGTAATAAGTCCATCATATACTTCTGGCACCTCAGCTTCAAATAACCTTTCTAAATAAACTGGCGATGTTCTAGAAAGTATAATTTGAGGATTGTTGTTTCTCATTTCAACTTTCAATACAACAGCCCTGATTTGATCACCTTTCTTAAAGTAGTCAGAAGGGATCTGCTCTAACTTTGGCAATAACAATTCGTTATCATCATCATCCAAAATTAATATTTCCTTTTTCCAAATTTGGTAAACCTCACCAGTGATTATATCTCCTACCTTGTCCTTGTACTTCTTGTACAATTCATCTTTCTCTAAATCAAGTACTCTTGAAATCAAGTTTTGACGCACAGACAACACAGCTCTTCTCCCAAAATCAAGTAATTTAACTTCTTCCGAAACCTCCTCACCAACTTCAAAATCTGGTTCGATTTTTATTGCATCCCTATAAGCTATATCAGTATTTTCATCCTCAACTTCTCCATCCTCAACAATCATACGGTTTCTCCAAACTTCTAAATCTCCCTTATCGATATTAATAATGATGTCAAAGTTATCATCGTTACCATACTTCTTAAGAATCATGCTTCTAAAAACATCCTCAAGAACCCTCATCATCGTCTCTCTGTCAATGTTCTTGAATTCTTTAAACTCTTGAAACGATTCTATTAATCCTGTTGTCTCCATCTTTTTATAAATTATTTAAACGAAATAACAATTTTAGTTGTTTTAATATTTGACTCTTTGTCTTTCCCATTGAAGTATAACTTTCTTTCAATCGGTACAATTACTCTTTTTCTTCTACCTTCTACTCTTTGCTTCTCTTCATACTTCAACACTACTCCCTCTTCATTTACCTCAGCTAATATCCCTTCTACTTTCTTCCCTTCCTCAGTAATGACTTTCACTTCCTTCCCTATAGACTTCTTGTATTGATCTTCAACCATAAACGGAGCTTCTAGTCCAGCCGAAGAAACTTCTAATTCAAAGTCCTCTTCTTCACGATCTAAAGAAGCCTCTATGTGCTTGCTTACTCCAATACAATCTTCAATCCCAACTCCAGAATACGCGTCAATAAGAACAATAATTTTATTGTTACTATGCACTTTTAATTCAACTAGAAACTTATCGCTATCTGCAATCTTCTCTTCAATTAAGCCTAGTATTTTTTCTTCTGAAATCATTCCAATAAACATAAAAAAGGGAGCTTAATGCTCCCTCAACTACCAATATCTAGGTGCGAAGATAGTACAATTAAGTCCTCGAACCAAATCCTAAGGTCACTCTTCTTTAGATAAATTTAATTTAACTGAAATTGCACCAATTTTATCTACTATTCTCTTCAGCACGTCATAGTACAACATCAAGAACAACACGATCGTGTAAAATAAAAGCACGTATATGTTAATCCAAAACGTATTTACTTTCTTCCCAAAAAGCAGTTTATTAGGAGCGAAAAAATGCGCTCTTAGTCCTTGCCCTTCTTTATAAATAGGGTCAGTTTTTTGAACCAACTCACCTTCGTACTCAACGATTTTATCAACCGAATTAGCATTCAGTACTAAATTTGACAAACTCTCATTGTGAAAGTTATTTCTTACCTCTATGTAGCGATTAGAGGCAGTATCGAGGTTCTGCATCGCAACAACCATCTCATTTTTTACTTTACTATTTTCATTGTACAAACTATTGTAATAGCTTTTTAAACTCTTCAGGTACCGTTCTAATGGGCCAACATAACTGGTGTCAAACACTTCAGCCTTATCAATATCAAACCCTAATTTAACAGTGGCAACAAGCTCACGTTCTTTGCTAACTTCTTCTTTAATTACAGCCCATGAATTATTAACCACATCTTTCTTAACTGGATTAAACTGATGAATTTTACAAGTTTCAATTCTCTTTTTCACTTCAGATAGCCAAAAATTCCGCTTAAACTTTGCTTGACTAATCCGCTGATTGTAAGCGTAAAATTGTTTCTCAAAGACATTTTCCTTAAACTGATTTACAGCTAAAGCTTCAAAAGCCCATCTTGAAGCCATTAACTCTCCCGAAACAGGAACAACCGTCTGAGAAGCCAAGCTAGGATTTAATTTATCAAACTTTACAATTACACCACTCAGTAGTAGTTGCGGTATTAATAATATGGGTATTAGGATGTATATAGTAACCACTGAGTTAAACGTAGATGATATATTAAGGCCAAGCATATTCGCAAAACAACTGGTAACAAAGAGCACCAACCAATAATCCATGAACATGCCTTCAATACCTAGAATCATGTTTCCTACAAACACGTAGCACAAAGTTTGGATCGCAGAAATAATAAACATAATACTCACCTTGGCGCTGAGATAACTGAACCTAGACAGGTTTAAAAACGACTCTCTTTTTAATATTTTTCGATCCCTAATTATTTCTTCAGCACTAACCGTTAAACCCATAAACAGAGCTACAACTACACTCATAAATAAATACGCTGTTAAATTTTCGTTGTACCTAAATACGTACTCGTTAAGATTTAACCCATTCTCGGCTGAAAAATATTTTACTAGGTATGCCAGGATTAAAGCTAAAAAGGGCCCCTCTAATAAATTGATCAGCAAGTACTGAGTGTTGGACATTTTTGATAAAACATCCCTTGCAAAAAACACTTTGAATTGGCTTATTTTTCTAGGAATACGATAAACCCCCTTTGGCATCTCAGTACTCTTAATGTTTTTATCAGGCTCTGGAAACTCATCGTGATAACAATTACTCCACACTTTTGGAGAAAACTTTCTTGCTCTTGTCGTATTCCCATACTCATCCACCACTTTTGTTTCAATGATGTTAAACACTTGCTCTGGGTTCACATTTCCACAATGAAAACATTCACTTTCGTCGGCATTTACATACTTCATTGCTTTTTTGAAATACAAGACAGAATCAATTGGGTTCCCGTAATATATAATGTATCCACCTGTGTCCAGCACCAATAAATTATCAAACATTTTAAATATGTCAGATGAAGGCTGATGAATAACAACAAAAACCAGCTTCCCGCTCAAAGCCATTTCCTTGAGTAAATCCATGATATTTTCAGAATCTCTGGACGACAGTCCGGAAGTTGGCTCATCCACAAACAACACTTGTGGTTGTCTTATTAATTCCAATCCAATATTTAATCTTTTTCTTTGACCACCGCTTATCTTTTTATTTAGCGGACTACCTACCTTAAGTCTTCGGATCTCATAAAGCCCAAGGGCCTTCAACAACTCAACTACTTTTTTCACCACCTCTTTTGTTGGATAGGAATCAAAACATAGTTTAGCGTTAAAGTATAAGTTTTCAAACACCGTCAAATCTTCCATCAAAAGGTCATCTTGTGAAACATGACCAATTACGCCTTCTAACGCTTCAGGGTTTTCGTGAATATCAATCCCGTTAATTTTTACCGAACCACTGGTAGGTTTCAATCCACCATTTAACAAGGATAAAAAGGTAGACTTTCCTGCTCCAGAAGCACCCATTATACCAGTAAAACCTCCAGACTTTTCAACTAAATCCAAATCATGAATACCCGTGTTTCCTGCCGGGAAATCATAGTGCAATTTATCAACAACAAATGAAATCTCCTTTTTAGTTTCAAACCCTCTAAAAAGAGAAGATATGTCACTGAAATAAATAGGCTTCATTTTCGCATTCCTAAATGAACTCCCATGTGCCAGCAAGTATACCTGCCCAATCTCCATGGTCTGACCATTTATAAAAACACTTTCATCGCCATCATATTTAGCGATGTACACACCCATGCTTTCAATCTTTTGCACTTTAATAAATCCTACGATGGATCTATTTTGCAAAACTTTCGCCTCTTTTAATTCAGCTTGAGAATTGTTTGAAATAATCAAAAAATTTGATCGATCTGGAACTGCACTGCCTTTTGACAAGACAAATTCCATTGAATCATTTAACTCATCATCTGAAATATTAAAGGTTGAAGCAACCGTTTTTACAAATTCTATTTCTTGATCGGAATGTTCTTCTGCAAACACAAACTCCAACAAACGAAGCAAAACGATAAATTTTTGTTGCTGACCTAACTCCTCGTTTATCTGAGAACAAATTCTCAAAACTTTTACCGAGTTAACGGAAGTCCTCTTCTTTTCCTTCTTTTCCTTCCCTTCCTTTCTCTTTGATATTTTCTGATGCTTTTCAAGGTACTCCTCGAAAATCTTCAGATAGTCTTCTACTAATTCCGCATTCAATTGTTGGTTTAAAAAAGCCTTTACTACAGAACGACCATCACTTCCAATGTTGTCAACTTTTGCAATAAGTGCAAACAACTGAATTAAGGCTTTAAGTATTCTTTCGCTCATTTACAACACAGGTATTATGCTACGCTTTTAATTTTTTCACGACAAATCGCACGTATGATACGATGATTTTTCAAAAAGGTTACGTTTTCAATTAATTATTACAATTACAGGGGGGACTAAAGTACACTTTAGCTTTCAATATTATGTCTAATACATTTGATTGCTGTTTTCTATTTAAAGAAATACCACGCAAATCAAGGAACTCCAAATTGTCTAATCTTGACATTTCTTCAGGCAATACGGAAACATTAGTTCTCCACAAATCAAGCTTTTTCAATTTTGACAAATTCGCTATCTCTGGAGCAACATAGGCCATCTCATTATCACTTAATACTAAAATCTCCAAATTACTTAGCTTATACAACTGAGGCGGGATGGAAGAAATATTATTCCTTGACACTTTAAGCACTTTCAATTTCTTTAATTCCTGAATCCTCAGCGGAATTGAATCCAATTTATTCTTGCTCAAATCCAAAAATTCCAGGTTTTTAAAACTCCATATTTCATTAGGAAATCCTGTAAGTTTTTTCTTTTTTAGCACAAATTGAACAACCGAATCAGGCGTAAGTGAAGCACTGGCGATATCAGTAAAAACAGGGATCGAATCATTTAAATCTTTTTCTTTGCCTTGCAGCGAAAAAAATAAAACAAATAGTAGAACTGTTAGTTTGAATCTCATTGTAACTCTTTTATACAATTTACTTCATCTTTTTTAAGTTGTGTGACTAAATCATCAGAACTTTCAAAAGTTTTTTCATCTCTTATTCTTTCTACAAAAATGATCTTCAAAGTCTGACCATAAAGATCATTTTCAAAATCAAATAAATTAACCTCAACACTTAAGCTATTACTCTCATCAAACGTAGGTCTGACACCAATATTTAACATCCCTTTATACTCCACTCCATTAACATGTACCAGCACTGCATAAACTCCTTTTAAAGGAATTAACTTGTACTCATTATTCACCTTAATGTTGGCAGTGGGAAATCCCAAGCTTTTTCCAATTTGTTTTCCTTTAACCACTTCTCCGCTCAACAAGTAATTATACCCAAGCAATACTGCTGCTTTTTTGACCTTCCCCTCTTCTAGTGCTTCTCTGATCTTGGTGGAGCTAATATTAACTTCATCTACATCCTTAACAGGAATTTCTTCAACATCAAAACCATACATTGGTCCAAATTCCTTTAAGTGTTTGAATGACCCTTCTCTATTTCTACCAAAGTGGTGGTCATACCCAATTATTAACTTTTTAGTTTCCAGCTTATCAACCAAGATATCACGCACAAAATGTGAAGACGTCAATTGTGAAAACTCCTTAGTAAAAGGAACAATTACCAAATTATCCACACCGGTCTTTTCAAGTAATTGAATTTTCTCTTCCAATTCATTGAGTAATTTCAATTTTGTATTTTGCTGAAGTACAATTCTAGGATGTGGAAAAAAGGTTAGAATGGTTGATTCACCTTTCAGTTCTTGAGCCGATGATATCAGAGAATCAATCACTTGTTTGTGACCCAAGTGCACTCCGTCAAAGGTTCCTGTTGTCACAACGTTATTGCTGTGAAATTTTAATCCTGAAATATCTCGAAAAACCTTCACCTACCGACCGAATATTATAAGCTCTAACTACGTTCTTTTTTCTCCATCTTCGCTTTTGTAAAGCATAATGTTATGCGTTTCAAAAGTAATAAAAAATTTAATTGATATTACTTGCTTGGTTAGATATAAATAAAGTAAATTTGCGGCCGAATTATTTAATTAAGTCAACCAAAAAAGTTTAGTAATATGGCTGCAGTATCAGGAAAAATTGCGCAGATAATCGGACCAGTAATCGATGTATCGTTTGATCAAGAAGGAACAAAATTACCTCAAATTTATGACGCTTTAGAAGTTGTAAACGGCAAAGGGCAAACAATTGTTTTAGAAACTCAAAAGCACGTTGGTGAAAATACAGTAAGAGCTGTAGCAATGGATTCAACTGATGGTTTGTATAGAGGAATGGATGTGAAAGCTACTGGATCTCCAATCATTATGGCTGTTGGTAACCAAATCAAAGGACGTTTATTTAACGTTGTTGGTGAAGCTATTGACGGCATTGACAACTTAGGTATTGCAGGAGAAGGCAAAGAAGGAGGATACGGAATTCACCGTCAACCTCCAGCATTTGAGGAACTTTCAGTAAGTACTGAAATATTATATACAGGAATTAAAGTTATTGATTTAGTTGAGCCTTACCCTAAGGGTGGTAAAATTGGATTGTTCGGTGGAGCCGGTGTTGGTAAAACTGTACTGATCATGGAGTTGATCAATAACATTGCAAAAGGTCACGCAGGTCTTTCAGTATTCGCAGGAGTAGGTGAAAGAACAAGAGAAGGGAATGATTTGTTGAGAGAGATGATTGAATCTGGCGTAATTAAATACGGAGAAGCATTTACTAAATCCATGGAAGAAGGTGGATGGGATTTATCTTTAGTTGATAAAACTGAATTAATAAAATCACAAGCTACTCTAGTTTTCGGTCAAATGAACGAACCTCCTGGAGCAAGAGCAAGAGTTGCACTTTCAGGATTGACATTAGCTGAATATTTTAGAGATGGCGGTGAAGATGGAAAAGGTAAAGATGTATTGTTCTTTATTGATAACATTTTCAGGTTTACACAAGCTGGTTCTGAAGTTTCTGCACTTTTAGGAAGGATGCCTTCTGCGGTAGGTTACCAACCAACATTGGCAACTGAAATGGGATTAATGCAAGAAAGAATTACTTCTACTAAGCATGGTTCTATTACATCTGTTCAAGCGGTATACGTTCCTGCAGATGATTTAACCGATCCAGCACCAGCTACTACATTTGCTCACCTTGATGCTACTACAGTATTAAGTAGAAAAATTGCAGAGCTAGGTATTTACCCAGCGGTTGATCCATTAGATTCTACTTCTAGAATTTTAACAGAAGAAATCGTTGGTGAAGAGCATTACGGTACTGCACAAAAAGTAAAAGAGATATTACAACGTTATAAAGAACTTCAAGATATCATTGCTATTTTAGGAATGGATGAATTATCTGAAGAAGATAAAATGGTTGTTCATAGAGCAAGAAGAGTTCAACGTTTCTTATCTCAACCATTCTTTGTTGCAACACAATTTACAGGTCTTCAAGGTGTATTGGTTGACATCAATGACACAATCAAAGGATTCAACATGATTCTTGATGGTGAGGTTGATGAGTATCCAGAAGCAGCTTTCAACTTGGTTGGAACAATCGAAGAAGCAATTGAAAAAGGACAAAAAATGATGAGCACTAATAATTAGGCACTCATTATTTAATTGACAAAGAATATATTTATGTTTTTAGAGATTATTACCCCAGAAGAAAAAGTGTTTGAAGGAGACGTGAAGTCTTTACAGTTACCTGGAACAGAA
>Ga0115000_10000312_pt1 | contig 45150 bp, 35 predicted proteins | sample ArcticOcean_MG_C_6_FD_89690 | JGI IMG/M metagenome (GOLD analysis project Ga0115000, IMG submission 89690) | Marine microbial communities from western Arctic Ocean - ArcticOcean_MG_CB8_128 | ecosystem: Environmental > Aquatic > Marine > Oceanic | place: Arctic Ocean: Canada Basin | collected...
GCGCTTGATACCCTCCTTAACCCAACTACTTCACTAACTGTATTTCAAACCCTACTTGGCCCACCTCCAGTTGGAACTGCGTATCCACAATCGTTCACAGCAGTACCCTATGGGGGAGGTTGCGCGAACGGTATCGGTGCTCCAACATTTGCACGGGCAACAACTACCCCTGATTATGCGAGTTTGGGATTACTTACAAACATGAGCACGCAGTTAATCCCCTGGAATGGGGACCCCGCTATCCCTGGACCTGCAAACCCCGCCCAATTATTTGCCTTTCCAAGTGATACCACCCCAGTAACAAATGATCAAATCTTCCACCTTTCACAGCTCTTGCCATGGCCAATGGCGGGCTCGCCTATGCAGGGCGGAGCTCTCACCCTACCTCTAAGTGGAACACTCGCAGGAAGGCTGGGTTGGTACGGTGGCGATGGTGGCATGGATTTGTTCCCAACCGCAGCAAACCCGGGTGGATTTGGTGGCGCAGAAGTCTACCTAGGCTCCTACGGGTATGGTCAATTCTGGGCTGACGATGGTGTTGGTCCTGTAGGAGGAAATGGTCAACCAACTAGTGGCGCGTATGGTAACGGCGTAAAAGTTGCCGTTCTTGATTGGTCTGCATATGTACAACAACGAGCAATCGTAAGTCCTGGACCAGACAATATCCCAGGGACTGGCGATGATGTCATTGTTAACCTCGGAGGAATTCATGAGGAATTTCTTGCCAACGGCGTGCCAGGCACATCAACCGTTACCCTTGAGGGACTAGCCACAGGGCATAACCCCGTGACACTTCTATTCGACGAAAATATGCAATATGGATATTCAGCAGACCACGGCACAGCTGTGCTTGGTGTTATCGGTGCAAACTGGAGTACAAACTCTCCACTACCAGGCGCGGCCACATACCCACCAAATTTACCTATCCGACGAAACGGTGCAGGAGGAATCACTCCAAATATTGGCGTCATGGGCCTTGCACCAGACGCTGACCTATACTTTTTCCCACTGGCAACAAATACAGTTGCGGACAGACAAGACCAAGCCTGGTTCAATGCCATTGAAACAATGGATGCTGGCGATGTCATTTGCGCAGCGTACCGCCCTGTATCTATATCTGACGGATTGCCAAACCTAAACTACTGGCCAGACACTTCCGCATATCTTACACTTGCAAATGGTCTTGGAATTTGCACTGTTATTCGTGCTGGTGAGCGAGGCGTTGATTTAAATGCTATAGCATTGCCAGACGGCGATCAGAATACTATGGTTGCAACTGCTGTAACACCTGGTGCGCCGTTCAAACGATTAGCAAATGGAACGCAAGCTTCAAACTTTACGACTGGCGTTGCGGACTATGTTTCGGCTTGCGCATCAGGATTTGGTCTGGGCGTAGTGGCATGCGGTAAAGGCCCTGCTCGAGATAATATCCTTGGTTACAGTACGATTGCATACGCAGGAGCAGGTTCACCCTACCCTTCGCCTTCTTCTGACCCACACATTGTGAATGCACAGTCGTATACGAACAACTTTTCAGGAACAAGTGCAGCTGCGGCACAGCTTGCAGGTTGCGTTGCACAAGTACAAGGGTTTACACGACAAATATACGGCGTAGCGATGGGGCCTCAAATTTGTCGTCAATTAATGGCTGGCGGCAAATACGAAGGGCGTAATAGGGATGGCAGTCCAAACTTAGTTCCATCTCCTCCGGGATATGCATTCGAGTCAGAACAACTCGTTGATTCCGGTTGTGATGTAATTGGAACACTCACTTGGGACTTCTGCGCTGCAGCAACAGGCAACCTTACTGGCAATATGCTAAACCCTCGAGGCGCAATGGTTAATGCAATCATTAACCCAATTTTTGAAACGCCAAGTATTTCAAATACTATGTTTATTCGCGGAACGTGGTTATTTGGCAACATTTTCTCACTTGCTGCTGCTGATGGCAATTTACTCGCAGCAACACCTGTTCGCACATCTGCTCATATTCCATACAACCTGCCAGCAACTACTCCGCAAGTTCCTGGTGGCGCCGTGCGGTATTTGGGCAACGGTCTTACTACTGACTTGTACCTTACAGGCATTCTTTCAGATGACATGCCGTTCAACAACGCCATGACCGTAGATGTCACTTTATTCAGCGTGCAACAAGATAGTATGTACCTGATGTTAGAGATGTTTGACCAACGTTCTGGTAGGTGGAGAGAAGCCTCTGCTGCCTCACTGCAAGTCCGAGGTGGAAACGGTGCTGCCTTCCGAGTAGAAGGAGCATCGAACTACATCAATGCTGCTAACAACTCGTATCACTTACGAATCGTAACACTTGACCTGAACTCGCCAAATGGTGGTCCCTCAGTCGTATACCCTGTGTATTACGACCAGGTACTCGTCAGTGCTGGGTACATACAGCATTAAGAAACCTACAAGACAATGCTAGAAACTCCAAACCCTGCAACCGCGTTGGTTGCAGGGTTTTTTCATAGTGAATACGAATACTCGTATGCACATCTATGCGCATCAAGAAACGGCCACTGTGCATGGCAAGTTGGTTGGGAGTATTGCTGTAAGGTCTACTCGTACTTATTTGTGTCGGATCATTGTAAGATGATTACCGCGTTCGTTTAGTTCAACTTCAGTCATGAACGCTCGAATCATTGCAAGACCTCGCCCGGATGGCAACGTCAGGTTCTCAGTTGCCGTAGGGTCAGGGATTGCTTCTGGGTCGTATCCTCGCCCCTGGTCAATGACTTGTATTTCTACGTGCGCTAGCGTAACGTGCCAGTGAACTTCAATTTCACGTTCTTCGTCGCCACTATGACCGTGCAGCAGTGCATTCGCTAATGCTTCTTCTAATGCTACTCGTACAGAGAATAAGTCATGCTCTGAGTATTGCTGATCAACCATCAATGTAAGCACAGCCTCTTGCACTTCATCGAACGATTCGCGAACACCAAGTATGGTTCGCTGTTGTTTATATGGTTGTTCATTCTTTAAACACATACAGAGGAGTTTTTCCTTTGCAATACGTACCTACAAAAGGATGACGCCAGTTACCCCTTACATGGAATTATCGCACAGCGCTCATTGCTTCGGCAAGTGAATCGCAAAGAGTAAACGCTTTGTCTAACTTCGTAATTCTAAAGACATCGCGAATTGGACCTTCTAAAGACGCCAATACAAGTTTCCCCTTCTTGTCTCCGACCTTTGCATTGACTGTTATAAGCATTCCAAGAGCAGAAGACGAAAGAGCATTTACATTTTGGAAATTCAATACCATCTTAGGGCAGCCCTTGCGTTCGATCACTGATATAAGTTCGTCGCCTATCCGGCGAATACAAACTTCGTCAAGGATATTGCTCTCTACAAACTCGACATTAGTAATTCCGTCTCGTTCGAAAATTTGTAACAGTGAATGTTCTGCCATAGTATTGTTCCTTCCTTAGTGAATAAGGAATAGCTTATCTTAAGAATGCGTCACTTGAGCCGGAATCTAAAATGCGACGACTAAAGAGCATCTCTTCATTTTCTTGCTGGATAATAATTTCCGGTCGCAAGAGGATAATCAAGGTTGTTTCTTCGCGGTTCGTTGTTCTGTTCGTGAAGAACCTGTTGAGGTATGGTATTTTTGAGAGTACTGGAACACCCACTTCAGTCTCGTATTCACGAACTTTGCGTTGGCCGCCAAGAAGTGCCGTGCCTTTATCTGGAACAGAAACTGTTGTTCTAATACGGTGTTGTATGGTAATAGGTAGTGCAACAGTGGATTTAATTGTGCCTGCTTGGCCAGGAGCACCGCCACCGCCACCGCCAGCTGCCACTGCTTCTACATCTGCTCCATTTGGTTCAAAAGTAACTTCTTGAACATTGAAGTCTACTTCCATAGTCACATACCGACGGTCTGCTGATATAACGCCTTGCACTTCAAAACGAACTCCAGATCCTGCAGTTTGAATAACAGGTGTATAGCCAATCGCACCAGCATTTGAATTTAAGTTCAGCGAAGAAACATACGCTACTTCGCGAGCGATATTAATCCATGCGCGTTGACCATTGTGCATTGTTAACCGAGGGGCAGTAAGGATGGTATTCCTTTTGTCTGCTTGAGTCGCTTCAATCATAAGGTCAACTTGTACATCATCAAGGAATTGCAATCCAAAACCCAGCGCTGGATTAGCGCCTGAAACCAATTGGCCAAATGCGTTGTAGTTGTTAATGGTGTCAATCAACTGATTACTCCCCTGAACGATTCCAAGGGGGCTAATGCCATCTGTGTGACCAATCGGTGCACCTGGGCTACCGTATGTGTACACAATCTGGCCTGTAACAGGGTCGTACGTGCCAAACATATTGCCCGTAGCCACGTTTGTGCCCGGAGCAACTGGAAGTCCCGTTGCCGGATCAATTGTTGTATAAATGATTGGATTCTGTACTTGACCTGTGCCAGGGACGAAGAAATCGCTCAACTGCGCGTTTGGGTCAACCGCTTGCATTTGGTCAAAGAGACCATCGTTTGTATTGAAGTATACGTCAAGGTCGAAACCAATTTGCTCAAACCAATCTGTTGAAATTTGTAAAAAGCGTGACTCAACATTAATTTGCAACGCACGAACTTCTCGAAGTTTTCCCAGCAATGATGTTATTTCACGGTGTACAGAAGGTGTTTGCTTAATAATAAAATTACCATTGATAGCATCAATTTCATGTTGGCCTTCGTCGTCCCATTCCCAAGCTCCAGAAGGACTTGTAATGTATTTTTCGATGAGTTCCTTCAGCTCGTCCATAAGTTGTTCTTGCGTTTTGCCGTCGTCAGTTTCACCGTCACCGATGCCGCCACTACCGCCGCCACCGCCGCCGCCGCCGCCGCCAGAACCACCCCCGGAACCACCACCAGACCCGCCGCCGCCGCCACCGCCACCGCCACCGCCACCGCCACCGCCAGAATCTCCGCCGCCGCCACCTGCTCCGCCACCGGAACCACCACCTGTGGACAATTGTGGAGCATTAAAATCCCGAATTTCGAATAGAAGGTCTGTAACGCTGTACACCTCGATATACGTATGGTCTTTTAATGCGTGCTTCGTTGAAATTTCGAGAACGCCATCTCGTATGTCGTACCAAATCAATGATTCAGGCGAGGAAGAACTTGCATTCTCATTTTTCGTATTCACATAATTTAGGACTCGTTCCAAGAACGTTATAAGTGTTACGTCTCCCATGTCGAGACGTTTGATAACGAATGATTCTTCAACGTTTGCTTCAGATTCTTCAAGAGTAACCCAGTCAATAAAGAAGTCCCCAGAGATTTTTGAAGAGAGTTGAATTTCTTTTAGCACATCTACAAGTGTTCTATCTTCAATATCGTGCGTAGAACCCGTTCTACGATCCATAGCTACTTTGATTGCACGGTTTTGATACGTTTCACTAAAACCAGCAGTTGTTCCTTCACGAAGTTTTGTAAGAGCTTCCCATTCTTTGGGGTATGTCATGACTCCTGTTGTAGAACGATCGCCAGGACCAGACACATTTGTAGATGGTGAAATCATTGCTTGTTCGTTTTGAACGAGACCTTCGCTATAGCCAATTTCTTTTTCTTTGCCTGCTCGTGCCCAATCTTGATAGAGTTGTTGCTGCTTAAGCGCATCACGTAAAGCAAGTGCCGCCATATTGTGTTGGTCAATGAACAAAATTTCATCAACTATACCTATCGCTTGTAAATACTTACGCTCGCTTTGCAATTGACGAATTCGTTTCATGCTTTCGTTTATCATTTGAGCACGCTTACGTGATTCTTCTGACTGGCGAACAGCTTGGTCATGCGAACGTTCTTCCGCTTGCGTAACTAAGCGCTGTTGTTGCCATGCTTCTTGAAGCATAGCAATTTGAGCCTGTAAAGCATTTGCCTCAAGGCGCTTACTTTCGAACTCATCAGTTGAGAATAAACTTGCATCCCTGTCTAATCTTGCCAAAGCACCCGCGACAATTTGCCTGGCACCATTAAAATCTTCTCGGTTAATTCTGTCGTTCGCTGAAGTAATTGCATCGCTATACATAGCGCGAGCTTCTTCACGCGCGAGTTGTACTTGCTGCTGGTACTCAGACAAGAGTTGTGATTGATCGAGCATGGAATATGCATACTGCAAACCACGTATGACTTCTGTGTTACCTGGAAGGTATTGACTCGCTTCGGAATAGTTTTGCGCAGCTTCTCGCCATCGACCTGCTGCAGCTGCTGCATTTCCTGTTGTAAGCAAACGTTGCCCAAGTTCATGTTGCCACGCTTCTTGCTCTGCACGTTCGATTGCAGCGATTTCATTTGGAGTTAACTCAGGAACTTCGATAACGATTTCTACGTCGCCCTCGTCTGGAATAACGACATCGTCAACCTCTTCGATGACAACTTCTTCAACGACTACTTCGTCGATGACTACTTCGTCGATGACTTCTCCATCAATGATTGGTTCATCTTCGATAACAACTTCGTCGTTATCTTCAAGCGAAGGGTCTTCACCACCTGCATCTTGGGCGAATGTGGGTGCTACACAAAAGGAAAATGCAACAACGAACATAACACCAAGTCGATTAAGCAAGGTAAGTCGATCAATAAGACGGGACATATAACTCTCCAAAGTAAACCTGAACATGCAGAGATGTGATTCTGCTACTGATGCGGTTAAACACGTTGTTTAACATTCGCACAGCCCCCTCTTAAGATATGAATTCACCCGAAAGATATAGAAGATAGCCCCCTTGATTGGATAGCGTACTCTGGCTAAACAAGACCTGCAAGCCGTTTGGGGGGAGATTCCGCAGGTACTTTAAGTACGTGTACGACCCCTTTCGTAATCTTCATTTTTTGTAGGTACATCGTAGATTGATGAAATTATCTGGCAAGTGAATTGCTTTTCATCATCTCGACAAATCTACGGAATAGATAGGCTGAATCGTGGGGTCCAGGTGATGCTTCAGGGTGGAATTGAATACCCATAATCGGTAACTCGCGGTGTTTAAAACCCGCAACAGTATCGTCGTTGAGGTGCCGGTGGGTGACAATGCAGTTTGCGTCCGCTAAAGACCCCTCATCAACACAAAAACCATGATTCTGGCTTGTTATCTCAACTTTACCTGTCTCTAGATCACGCACAGGCTGATTAGCGCCTCTGTGGCCAAACTTCAATTTCCACGTCGTTGCACCTAAAGACAAAGCGAGCATTTGGTGCCCAAGGCAGATCCCGAATGTGGGTAGCCTTCCAGCGACCTCTTTCAGGGTTTCCACTGTGAATGCAACTGCTGCAGGGTCGCCTGGTCCATTTGATATAAACAGACCGTCAGGGTTATAACTCATTATTTCGTCAGCACTTGCAGAGTTCGGCAGTGAAACTATGTCGCAACCAACCGATGCTAAATGCCTGTATATATTGGACTTAGCGCCGCAATCGAGTGCAACAACTTTCCATTCCTTCGCATGGGCCATGTCGTACGATGCCCATTCCCCTAAATTTTCATCCCAAGTGGATGCCTCGCTGCAAGACGCATCGCTTGCAAGGTCTTGGCCGCCCATGACAATGGCGTTTTGTGCCAGCGTTACGAGTTCCTGGTCGCTTACAGTACTGTCCGTGCAAATGACACCACGCAACGAGCCAGCAGTGCGCAAAATTCGAACAATCGCCCTCGTATCTACGCCAGCTATCCCAGCTACTCCTCCATCCTTTAGCCAATCACTTAATGTACTAGTAGAACGGTAATTAGAAACTATCCTTGAGAGTTCTCGCACGACAAAGCCAGCCACTTGTGGTCTTGTAGATTCGACGTCTTCAAGGTTTACCCCGTAGTTGCCAATTTCAGGCGCAGTCATAATAAGAATTTGCCCTGCGTAGCTTGGGTCTGTGATTGCTTCCTGATAGCCGGTCATCGCAGTATTGAATACCACTTCGCCAACGGATGGCTCATCGCACGAAGAACCAAACGATTCGCCGTAGACAATCGTGCCATTTTCAAGTGCCAATCTACATCCTTTTGAAGACATGTTGTCATTCTAGCAACATGTCTTACTTTCTGGTGGACTGTTCTTTGGTAGCGGATTGGTCCGTTGCTGTGTACACTCAAAACGATGCCTGGTCTTTTTGATGAACCATCTACGTCCTATGTACAAGTCGCTGTTGAGCGAGGCGTTGACAAATTCCCTGAAGGTCTTACATATGGTGTTCCAGAACGATTGGGCTCGTTGAAAATAGGACAACTTGTAACTGTTCCACTAGGCAGAGGCAATACGCCAACGCAAGCTTGGGTGATTGCTGCATCTGTCGAAGCGCCACAGTTACCTAAGGGCAAGGAGACAAAACAAGTCTATGAAAAAGATCGTGACGCAATTGTGCTTCCTGAAGATCTTGTAGGGTTAGCTACATGGATGAGTCAATATTATTTCTCGCCAATCGGGCCAACTCTTTCCACCATGCTTCCTGGACCTGTTCGAAGTGGTGCCGGATTAGTAACAAGACAACTTGTAGACCTTGCAGAAAATCCCCCTGCATACGAAAAGATAACATCAAAACAACAGGGGATCCTTGATGCTTTGGCCTTGCTTCCTGTGTCTGAGCGCCCAATTGAACCTGCTAAATTAATGAAACTTGCGAGCGTCGGAAGCAAGGGGCCAATTGAAAAACTTATTGCTCGCAAGCAACTCACCTGCCACCATGTCACTCGGGTCGAAGCGACATGGTTTCGACAATCTGTTGATGCGAAAGTTCCAAGCCAGTTAACAGAAGAACAAATAACTGCTGTTGATGCCATTTCAGGAACACTAGGAAATTATGCATCGCACCTACTGTTTGGTGTGACTGGTTCTGGAAAAACAGAAGTCTACATTCGCGTTATTCAACAGGCAATTGCAGACGGTGGATGTGCACTTGTCCTCGTCCCAGAAATATCTTTAACGCCTCAAACCGCAGCAAGACTTATGGGCAGGTTTCCAGATAAACGGATTGCGATTTTACATTCTGCACTTACAAAATCGCAACGCCACCAACAGTGGTCGCTTGTAGCAGAAGGGAAAGCTGACATCATTATTGGTGCACGAAGCGCTGTGTTTGCACCAATCCCAATAGGGCAACTCAAACTCATTGTGGTCGATGAAGAACACGATGGCTCGTTTAAACAAGATCAATCGCCACGTTACCACGGCAGAGACATTGCAATACGCAGAGCATGGGCATCCGACTGCCCTGTCGTGTTAGGTTCCGCTACACCTTCAATGGAATCGTGGTGGAACGCTGTTACTCGTAAAATTTCAACACTACACAAACTTACGAAGCGAGCTCCAGGTCTTGTCTCGCCAACAATTGAGATTGTTGATATGAAACCAGAGCGTAAAGCAGGCACTATTGGAAACGCCATTATGAGTCGAGCGCTTGAGCGGAACATCCATGAAACACTCGCCCAGAATGGCCAGGTGTTACTTCTTCTTAACCGCCGAGGCTTTGCTCCTTGGATTGCGTGTGCAAGCAGAACGTGCAAATGGATGATGAAGTGCGACCATTGCGATGCATCGATGGTCTATCACCGAAGGAAACCGTTAGAAGAAGCCGGCTTTGTGCGTTGCCACCATTGCGGGCTAGAACAACGCGTTCCAAAACAATGCCCTGATTGCGCCAAAAAAGTTATTCAACTTGGCGCTGGAACGCAACGCGTCGAAGCCATACTTCGTGAAACGCTGCAAATACCAGACGAACATATCGCTCGGTTAGACTCTGACACGATGAAAAAATCTGCAGACTTGCATTCGATGCTCGATGCATTTGGCAGAGGTGAAATCAAAGTACTACTTGGTACTCAAATGATTGCCAAAGGCCTTGACTTCCCGAACGTAAAACTAGTTGGTGTGATTGATGCAGATACTGCAATCGACTTACCTGACTTTAGAGCAGCCGAACGAACGTATCAACTCGTTTCGCAAGTGTGCGGTAGATGTGGACGCGGAGAAGGAAGCGCGAAAGCAATTATTCAAACATACAACCCAACAGCTGCCGCAATTACACTTGCAAGCAAAAGTGCATATGAGCAGTTTGCAACTGAGGAAATTGCTTTTAGGTGTGCTTCCCAAGTGCCACCTGCAACTCGGATGGCACGGTTTATAGTACGAGAAAGCAACTTTGAAACAGCCTCGGGGAGAGCGGAATCACTTGCCTCAAGACTTTCCTTAGACGCCATAGGTGGTGTCGTTGTTTCGCCTTCTGCAGCGTGCGTTCTGCCTCGAATTGCAGACAAATACAGGTTCGATGTTACCGTCACAGCGCCGACCTCCCAAGAACTTCAAAAGTTCCTGCAAAATGCTCGCAAAAACGTACAAGCTGGACGCGAATTAGCAATTGATATTGATCCAATTTCGATGCTCTAACAACACAAAAAATAGCCTTTATTGTGGTATAATTCGCTGTTTTCATGTCCTATATGGACATGCACCACATCATGCTTTCACACCAGCAACAAGGCACGAATGCCACTCCTGAAACCATCGCCCCTTCTATTAATAGTTGGAGTGCTGAATATCTCGACAACATGAGAAGAATGTGGAAAGAAAACCCGCAGTCAGTAACAAAAGATTGGCAAGATTTTTTCAAAGGCTTTGAACTTGGTCGTTCATTAGAACTTGTTGATTCTGACAGCGATGCCGTGCGAGCAAACCAAGCAAGTGTCGATTCGCTCATGTACCAATACCGCTCAGCTGGACATTATATTGCTGACATCGACCCTCTTGGCCGAGCACCAAAAAACAGGCAACCATTTGCACTTTCCAACTTCAACTTACAAGAATCTCAGATGGATGTTTTGTTTGATCCAGGCCATCTGGCTGTTCCAAATCCCTCAACGCTTGCAGTAATTATTAAAAAACTTAACGATACCTACTGCAGGCATATTGGTGTTGAATACTCGCATATTGAAGACCGTGAACAACGAAGGTGGTTGCAAAACAACATGGAACCGAATTCGAATTCAACTGAGTTTGATGCAAGTACCAAAAAGCGAATTCTTCATAAACTTATTGAAGCAAGTTCACTTGAACAATTCTGTGCAACTCGATACATCGGGAAAAAAAGATTTAGTCTAGAAGGCAGCGAATCGCTCATCCCGATGATTCAGGAACTCATCAATGCTGTATCTTTGCACGATGCAGAGATTGTCACGATTGGTATGGCTCATCGAGGCAGAATTAACGTTCTTGTGAACATTCTGGATAAAACGTATGACCAACTCTTCACAGAGTTTGAAGAAAGTTGGACCGAAGATTATCTTGAAGGCGGAGGAGATGTCAAGTTTCATCTTGGATACAGCGCAGACATAATGACTGCTGCAGGAAAACCCTTGCACGTCACTCTTGCATCAAACCCATCACACCTTGAGTATGGTCACTCCGTCGTGTTAGGCAAGGCACGTGCAAGGCAAAGAATACAACATGATGATCAACGCAAACTATGCGTTCCATTATTGGTGCACGGCGATGCTAGTTTCCCTGGGCAAGGGATTGTTGCCGAGATGTTTAATTTTGCGCACCTAGATGGCTACACCGTCGGTGGAACAATCCATTTTGTTGTGAATAACCAAATCGGTTTTACTACAAATCCTCACGATAGTTATAGCGGTCGGTACTGCACAGATATTGCAAAGATGGCCGGCGCGCCAATTATTCATGTGAACGGTGATGACCCAGAAGCCTGTGTTCATGCGGTGCAGATGGCCGTCGAGTACAGGCAAACATTTGGGAATGATGTGGTCATTGACATGTGGAGTTACAGAAAACATGGGCACAATGAAGCAGATGAGCCTTCTTATACACAGCCTGCAATGTACGAAATTATCCGCAAGCAAAAACCCGTTTCGGATCTGTATGCAGAGCAACTCATTACGCAATCTGTTATTTCAGAAACAGAACGCACGCGTATGATTGATGAGATTCGAAATGTACTTGACGAATCACAACAACGAATTAAAGAAAACCCCGTTGAACCAACCATACCTCCATACAGTACAACGAGTGTGTGGAAACACCTGAAGGGCGACGCAACCAAACGTGTAATTGATACAACTGTTTCGAAAGAAAAACTTGCCACGATTGCTGCAGCCCTGGGCAAAACGCCTGACGATTTCACGCCACATCGAAAATTGCAAAAGTTGTTAACCATGCGAGGCGAAGCGATTGCAAGTGATGCACCTCTTGACTGGGGTATGGGTGAATTGCTGGCGTACGGATCACTTCTTCACGAGGGATCACCTGTTCGATTAACAGGCCAAGATGTGGAGCGAGGAACATTCAGCCACAGGCACATTGTTTCTTTTGACACAATTACGGGATTGCCCTTCACAGCCTTAAACACGATTAACGAAACCCAAGCAACAATGTGCGTGCATAACAGCCCATTAACTGAAAGCGCATGTTTAGGTTTTGAATACGGGTACTCTCTTGGCGATCCTCAAATGCTTGTTGTTTGGGAAGCCCAATTCGGTGACTTTGTAAATGGCGCTCAGGTAATCATTGACCAATTCATTGCATCCGCTGAAGTAAAGTGGAACCGTGCATCTGGACTTGTATTGCTTTTACCGCATGGGTACGAAGGGCAAGGGCCTGAACATTCTTCCGCCCGCCTTGAACGCTTCCTTTCACTTTGCTCAAACAACAACATGACGGTGATGAACCCAACCACTCCTTCGCAAATCTTCCATGCGTTGCGACGACAAATAAAATGGGATTTTCGTAAACCCCTTGTAGTGATGACACCAAAAAGTTTGCTGCGGCACACAAAAGCAGTATCAACTGTTTCAGAATTAACCGATGGCGGATTTAAGAGTGTCATCGATGACACAAGTGTCAACCCTACAACTGCTCGTCGAGTTATTTTCTGTTCAGGAAAAGTCTACTACGATTTACTCGAATACCGCGATGCCATTTCGGAAGAAAAACGCACTTCAATCGCCTTAGTACGCATCGAAGAACTGTATCCCTTTCCTGCTGCAGAAATATCTGCCATACTCAAGAGATACAACGATACCGAATACATGTACGTGCAAGAAGAACCAGAGAACATGGGTGCTTGGCATTACATTGATGCTACATTCAGGGACACACTCGATATATCATTATCAAGAGTTACACGTCGCCCATGCTCCTCTCCAGCAGTTGCTTCAAATAAAATGCATAACATTGAGCAACACCGTATATTAATCGAGGCTCTAGGGCTTCCATCGGAACAGTCATGACTACACCAATTATAATCCCATCGCTTGGAGAATCAATTTCAGAAGTTGTCCTTGGGCAATGGCTCGTGAATGATGGTGAATGGGTAGACCGCGATGCTCCACTAGTGGAAATTGAATCCGATAAAGTGACGCAAGAATTGCCCTCACCGGTTTCAGGCGTTGTACACATTACGGTTCAAAATGCTAGCGAATGTTCTATTGGTGACACCATTGGCTCGGTAGACGAAGCTGCACCGAAACCTGCTGCAGCAATTGACGAAACTACTCCTAGTACTTCTGCAACCATTGATGTCACGACTGAGACTGTTGCTTCTGCAGCTCAAACTCGGAAAGCGACGCCGCTTGCGCACAAAATGGCGAACGACATGGGAGTCTCGCTTGATAGTATCGAAGGTTCAGGACCATCTGGACGGATTACAAAATCCGACATCCTGAGTTCTGATTCTTCAGAAGCGACTGAGCCCGTTCCAGTACATCCTGCACAACAATTCCGTGCAATCCGCAGAGAGAAAATGTCTCCCTTGCGAAAACGTATTGCCCAACGACTCGTAGAAGCGCAGCATTCCGCAGCGATGCTCACTACATTTAACGAGGTCGACATGACGAATGTCATTGAACTTCGAAAATTACACAAAGAAGAATTCAACGATAAGTACGGCATAAACCTTGGGTTCATGTCCTTTTTTACGAAAGCCTGTGTTTCAGCACTTGCCGCATGGCCTGTTGTAAACGCCTCTCTTGTTGATGGAGAAGTGGAGTACCATGAATACGTGGACATGTCCGTCGCGGTAGGAACAGACAAGGGCCTTGTCGTACCTGTAGTCCGAAATACTGAACGAAAATCCTTTGCCGAAATCGAATTGAATATCAAAGAGCTCGCTCTAAAAGCACGAGAAAACAAGTTAACGATGGACGATATGACTGGAGGCACATTCACCATCAGCAATGGTGGTGTGTACGGCTCCATGATGTCGACGCCCATATTAAATCCACCACAAAGCGGGATTCTTGGGTTGCATCGCATCCAAAACAGAGCAGTTGAAGACCCAAGCAACCCTGGGCAAATCACTCTCCGCCCGATGATGTACCTAGCGCTGAGTTACGACCATCGACTTGTGGATGGCGAGGGCGCGGTAAGTTTTCTTGTCCACGTAAAAAATTGCATCGAAGATCCTCAGCGTCTTTTGCTTGGTCTGTAATTCGTACTCATGCCTGACTCAGGACATATTCCGGTTCTACCTATTGACGTCGCTGAAACCCTGCGGCCATCTACAGGCAATGTCATTGTTGACTGCACAGCAGGTAGAGGCGGACATGCTGCACAACTTGCACGAATAGCGAAATCCGAGGCAACCGTCATTTTGTTTGACCTTGATAAAGAGAACCTCAACTACGCAACAACTCGCGTTGAAGAGACGGGCGCGACAGTGCATGCATTCCACGCAAGTTTTGTAACCGCCGCTTCGTCTGTTACTGCTCTTGGCCTTCAAGCTGATTGCGTACTCGCAGACCTTGGATTTGCTTCGAATCAAATGGACGATATGGGACGGGGTCTTAGTTTTAAGGGTGGAGGCCCTCTTGACATGCGTTTAAATACCGATTCTGGCATGAAAGCACAGGACATTCTTGAAACGTACGGCGAAGAAGAGCTTGCCAATCTTATCTACGAACTAGGCGAAGAACCCTATTCCAGACGAATAGCTCGAAAAATTGTACTTGAGAGGCAAAAAGAGCCGATTTTGGATACAGCCCGACTCGCACAGATTGTCCGCAGTGCGTACGGCGCTCGAGCCCGAACTTCTCGGATGCACCCAGCAACAAGGACCTTTATGGCGTTGCGAATTGCAGTCAATAATGAGCTTGAAGCGCTTGACCATTTGCTGCAAGATGTCGAATTGGGCTGTCGTACAGCCAATGATGGCGGCTGGCTCAAACAAGGCGCTCGAGTAACAGTGATTAGTTTTCACAGTCTTGAAGACCGCAGAGTCAAACATGCCTTCGTTGGTTTAGAAAAAAACGGATTGGGAACACGCATTACGCGTAAACCAATCTGCGCATCAGATGAAGAGATCGCTCGAAACCCGCGATCTCGACCTGCGAAGCTTCGAGCACTCCACCTATTGCAAGAAGATTAGCAATAGAAGGAACTCTCTCGTTTACATGACTCGCGAAAACAAACTATCCATAGTCGTAGCCTTTGCCTTACTTATTTTTGTCGGGATGTTATTTGCCGACCATTTTTCCATCGCATCAAAGCGTGAGGTCGCCGCACTCGGCCATGCTTCGTCACCACCACCACCACCCCTTGTAGGAAGGGGACGTGGAATCGAAGTAATTCCACAGCAAGAAGTCGCCCCAAACATAAAAGCCTCAAACGGAATCATCCATGTTGTCCTCACTGGCGAGACTTTACGTTCGATTTGCCTTTCGCATTATGCAAATGCCAGTGTTGCTAAGAGTCTTGCGAAGTGGAACAACATAAAAAATCCAGACCAGATAGAACGCGGCACAAGCATTGCCTTGCCATCAATCAATACACTTATGAGTAATATTGATCGCTCTCTAGGCGATCAACTCAATCGAGTTGCTGAAGATACATCCACCGTTGCATTCGGAAAATACGAAGTGAAACAAGGCGACACTCTTTCAGAAATTGCACAAAAAGTGATGGGCACCGTAAAGAAATCCAACATTCTCATTGACATGAACAAAGACGTCATGCCAAACCCAAACAATATTCGCCCTGGAATGGTACTGCTGTACCCACTGCAAACATCGTAAATGTCACGTAAATTAATTGTATCCATATTGATTGTAAGTTTCGCACTCCTTGAATTACTTGCTGTTCGGCAAGAACAACTCAATACTGTGCACGAGATGTCCCGTCTTCATTCAGCAATCAATAATGGGAACGAACATATCGCATCCATCTCAATTGAAATAGAAATGGCTTGTTCGCCAAGTAAGCTCTATGAAACGATCGCTGTAGTTGAGAGTGGTGAAGAACATTAATCCTTCGCCTGCATCTCGAATCACTGCAGTAGCTATTTTTATCGCTGTACTTGTATCGTTACTCTTGGGTAGCGGGTTGTACAAAGTGGTTGTTCTGAAAGTCTCACCCCCTATCGAGCTGCTTGAAATTGCAGTTTCTGTACAAAGTTCGTCTACTGAAATTGCACGCAGAGGAAAACTTTTAGATCGAAAGAACAGAATCCTTGCTGCAAGCCGACTTGGGTATTCACTCTTTGTAGACCCTCATATTGCACATCAAGGCGATCCTTCTGAGCTTGCCCTTGAACTTAGCGAGAAGTTGCAGCTTTCGCCTGCAGAAGTCGAGATGAAAATCAGGTCAAATCCGAAGGCTCGGTATGTTGTTCTTGTCCCGCTTCTTTCACCTTCGCAAGTAAAAATAGCAGAGTCGATAGACCACCGAAGCATTGGTCTTACCAAACTACTCGTCCGGGAATATCCTCATGGCGAGTTAGGCGGGACGCTCATTGGATTAGTAGGAAAAGAACATAACGGGCTTGCTGGTTTCGAAGACCAATTCGACAAAGCACTTACAGGAACTTCTGGAAAACTATCCCGCCAACGAGACTCCAAACGAAGAACCCTCTGGGTATCGCCAGAACAATACCAGCCAAGGACCGATGGAAAAGATGTCCAACTATCCATTGATGTTGTCATTCAAAAAATAGCCACAGAACGATTGCAAGAAGAAATTATAAGATGCAATGCAGGTGGCGGAAGAATAATCGTTGTTGACCCTGCCACAGGCGAAATCCTCGCGATGGCTGACATTTTGAATCCAAGAGAAGGATGGTCGCAACAACCCAGTGACCCAAACAGAGATATCCATCCAAGGCTCGGGCGGAATAGATGCGTGACTGACCCATATGAACCTGGTTCAACGTTTAAACCGTTCGTTTGGTCGTACGCAACAGAACTTGGCAAAGCGAGCGTAGATGAAATTCTACCTACACCGTCAAGCCAACCCTACCGCACTCCATTTGGAAGAGTCATCCGCGATGCACATTACTATGGACCGTCTTCTTGGGAAAAAGTTCTCGTAAAATCTATGAACAGTGGCATGGCAATTGTTTCGCTTCGACTCAGCCACACTGAAATGCAAGAAGCTGTTCGTCGTTTCGGTTTTGGTGAACGTACACGCATTGGCCTAGGCGGGGAAACTGCAGGAATACTCACCTCTTCAAAAAACTGGAACAATTACACACAAACATCTGTATCGATGGGACATGAAATCGCAGTGACACCGCTGCAGATGGCACAGGGATTCTGCGCATTCGCTCGCGATGGAACTATCCCACAATTGCTGTTGACTCCTGCGATTGGAGGCGATGCAGTAATTGTTCGCAAAGCGATCTCACCCGAAACTGCTGCACTAACACGAAGAATCCTCGGCAACGTAATGACAGAAGGTACAGGGCAAAAAGCCAAAAGTGAAATGTATGCTCTCTTTGGCAAATCAGGCACAGCGCAATTGCCCCGGGAAGATGGCAAAGGATATTTTGAAGATCGTTATATTTCAAGTTTTATCGCTGGAGCCCCGCTCGAAACCCCCAAGCTCGTTGTGCTTTGTGTCATAGACGACCCCGACCGAAGAATCGCTCATTACGGCGGCGTAATTGCAGGGCCAGTAGTGAGAGATGTTCTTGACAGTTCACTGCAGTACCTTGGCATTGCTCCTGCTGCTGAATTCCTCGCAACAGCAGGAAATTAAAACTTACGCTCGCCAAGAAATAGGTTGCCCAGTCGCACCAGTTGATTCCTTCACAATCATCACAACTACTGCGCTGCATACTCCAAAGCCAAACAAAAATAATGCTGGTACATACAGTTGCAAAGCTAAAAGCCAAGCTGTCGCATACAAACATTCCCACAACGAACCATATCGTCTTACTTTTTCTGCAGCAAGTGCAGGCGTTCGTGCATGTGAAATTTTCCAACGCATAGTTGTCGCAAACAATACCACAGCAGCAAAAGGCCAAATCAGCGAAGTGACGTGCATGCCCTCTGGTAACAACGAACCTTTCTGAGCAAGAGGTCCGCTAAAGAGAACGGCAGACCAGAACAGCCACCCAGCAATAATACCCATCCAGCCACGGTAAGAGATTTTTGGTCGTTTATTTTCTAAAGAATACATTGCAATAGAGCACACCATTGCGTGCGTCATCACCAACCATACTGGAAGGGTAAATGTGAGTTCAATGTTTGCAATGAGCATGTGCGATGCGTAAATCAAACCAATACTTACTAGGCCAACTGCGGGGATGTGCTTTCCAACAATGTTGTAAAAAAGAATTGCTGCTGCAGTAAGCAGACCCATTCTTACAGGCCAGGCACCTAAAAACGAAGCAGCCAAAAGGGCAATCAATAACGAGCAGACCATCAATACAACTGCTTGCGAGACCGGTATCCAACCGCTAGGAATTGGCTTTGATGGATAGAAAGTAGTATCGTGTCGCGCATCGATAGTGTCATTAAGTGATGCTGCATACCCGCAAATTCCTAGTGCGACCACTGCTGTCGCGAGCAACGCAGACCACCATGGGACGTTGTACACGCTCGTTCCCACATAGGCAGGATTATTTTTAGTGATAAGGAGTACAAGCCAAATATTAGCAATCGCTCCGATTGCAATGCTGAATCGGGTGAGCTTTAAGGCGGCAATCATTTTTCGGGCTTGAAGTGACACATGTACATCGTACAACACATAGCAACGATGCCTTCCCTCCCGTACCATATACATTCTTATGCAAGTTGAAACCTCAAAACCAGTCGCTGCAATTGGGTGCAAAGTCGCCATAATTACAAGCAGCTACCACCAAGAAATTACAAGCAGCCTTGCCCGTGGTGCAGAAGCGTCATTTTTGGAAGCGGGTGGCAATGCAGAGAATTGCATGCACATTCAAGCCGCAGGTGCTTGGGAATTGCCTATTCTTGCAAAACGAGTTATCGACTCAAAAAATGCAGACGCTGTCATTGCTCTTGGCTGCATTATCACGGGTGAAACCACGCACGATCAAGTCATTGGACACGCTATTGCACATGGGCTCATGCAAGTTGGCTTGGAGTGCGGCAAACCTGTTTCAATGGGTGTACTTACCTGCCAAACCATTGCACAAGCCCAAGCACGGAGCAGTGAATCTTCAAGTAATAAAGGAAGAGAAGCTATGAACGCTGCTTTGCATACAATTGAATCACTTCAAGAAATCAACGCCTAATGACAGACAATAAACCACAAAAGCGAGAACTTCGAATCCAAACATTACAATTGCTTTGTCAATTCGATGCTGGCAACGAAGATGTAGCGCTTATTACAGACGAGCATTTTGATGAAGAATCATCTTCAACAAACGAGCCGTGCGATGAAGCCACTGTTCTCGCAAAAAAAATATGGGATGATCGAACAACGGGCGATGCTCAAATCGAATCGTTCACTCCTGAATGGCCCTTGTATAGGCAACCCCTTCTCGATAGAAATATTTTGCGGTTAGCCAGATACGAAATCGTTTCAGAAATGACGCCACCTATCGTTGCTATCGATGAAGCAATAGAATTGGGTCGTATATTTTCAACGGAAAAATCCTCTACGTTTATCAACGGTGTCCTTGATAGTTTGCTGCACTCAACAAAAAAGGATAGTTAATTGGGACTCTTTCGAGCCACGATTGACGCCCTGCACAGAGGGCTGTCAAAAACCCGCTCATCACTTGCTTCGCCACTAGCTTCTCTTCGTGGAAGAACGATTGACCAAGAAACCATTGATGAACTCGAACACTTACTTCTGACATCAGATGTAGGCGTTACAACAACCGAAGCGATCATTCAAGAGTTGCGGGGCTCCGTTGCCGACGGCGCATTGAAAGATAAAGACATTATCGAAATATTGCGAGAAGCCTTACTCAAACGACTTCAAGGGAAAGACCGCACCATTGCTGTTGCAGAATCTTCACCTACGGCAATTCTTGTTGCCGGAGTAAACGGCGTTGGAAAAACGACGAGTGTTGCGAAAATTGGAAAAGCATTACGAGATGAAAACAGATCGGTTCTACTTGCCGCCGCGGACACATTCCGTGCAGGTGCGGTATCTCAGTTAACAACTTGGGCAGAACGGCTTGGAATTGACATCGTGAAGGGTGAACAAGGTGCAGACCCCGCTGCGGTCACTTTTGATGCCGCAAGCGCCGCGATTGCAAGGAATATCGATGTGCTTCTGATTGATACAGCTGGAAGGCTTCACACCCAAGAACCTCTCATGAGGCAACTCGAGAAAATACAGGCGGTTACAAGTAAGAAAATCGATGGTGCACCGCACGAAGTTTTGCTCGTTTTAGATGGAACGCAAGGGCAAAATACACTCATTCAAGCAAAGAAATTTTCTGAATCTATTCAGGTCACCGGTATCTTCCTTTCAAAACTTGATGGCACAGCCCGTGGTGGAATTGTCTTTGCAATTGAAGACGAAACCGGAATCCCTGTCAAACTTGTTGGAATTGGCGAACGACCCGAAGATGTCGAACCGTTTGACCCAGAAACATTCGTAGACGCCCTTATTGATATCAGTCGATAAATGAGCGTTTCGCTGTCGTGCGTATCCCCGCGCAGCACTCTAATTTACACCTTGATATAGACCCTAATTGCAACTCATCGGGGTATCATCCCCATCAGTGCCTTACCGCTCAGTTATCTTCACAGTCCTCTATTTTGCCCTCTTTGTTTCACCGAGTGCTTTTGGTCAAACTACGCAAGAAGTTACTGAAATTTCATTAAGAGGTGATCGCCTCTCGGGTGTTGTTCTGCCAGTACTTCCACGAGCTAGTGATATTTCAATTAGTGGTCTTCGCGCCTCTGCTTGGACTGTTGACGACACCAAGCGACTCTTCTTAGAAAAAGATATCGTCATTTCAATTGGCGCCTATACGTTCGAAGCTGACAATGCAGTCATTTGGCTTAACCGCATGCCAACAGATGCTGGCGTAGTTTCTCAGATTGCTATTTACCTTCCTTCGTTTGCAAAATCTTCTAAGCACTCCTCTATGGGAGCTGAGGGAGAAAATTTACTTGTCGTAGGCAGCACTCTTGGCGAAGTCACGCTCGATGTTGCGCTCCTAAAACCAACTAGCCCTCTACAAACGCAACTCGTCCAAACTGCTGAAACTCGGCTTGCAAACTACTTGTATGAAGAGTCGATGAGTGAACCAAATCTGTCTGTACGTCCCCGCGTGATTCAAGCGCCTCAAGAAACTCCTTCTGGTGAAGTAGCTACCACTTCCATTCCAAAATCGCAAACACGTTCATGGTTACGCCCACAAAACGGATTCGTATCGCTTTCAGCAGACCTAGTAGAACTTATTCCTAGCGAAGTTGAAAATGCAGTGACCTTATCCGGAGATATTCATATCGCTGTTCGTTCTACTGCTGGAGTAGACGATATGGAAATGACCGCCACCCGCGGTGTTGTCTTTCTTGCTCCAGGGAGTGTTAGAGACATCGCAAGCGGCAGAATAGACATTTCAGAAGTACACGGCATATTCCTTGAAGGCAACGTTCTCATCAATGCACAAAATGGCAAGTACCTTGTGCGTGCTCCACAAATGTATTACGACTTCGAATCCGGCAAAGCGGTCATGCTTGAAGCCGTACTTCGCACGTATATCAAAAATGGGAAAGTACCTCTGTTTATTCGAGCAGATGAGTTGCGACAAATTGCATCCAACGAATGGACCGCCGACGGCGTGCAAGCGTCTACTAGTGCATTCGCTACACCAGACCTTGCCATTGGTTCAGCAAGAATGACAATCAGCTCTCATGAAAACGGAAACACATACGTTTCAAGCGAGGACAACTCCTTGCGTCTTGGTGGCGTACCTGTCATGTACTGGCCCGACTACAGCGGCAAAGCAGGCGAGATTCCACTAAAAAGAACAAAAATCGGTTTCAAAAAAACCTTCGGCGCAATCATCGAAACCAAGTGGGATCTTTACACGCTGTCTGGAATGGAAGAACCTGCAGGCGTTGAAGCAGATTTGCGTATTGATGGATACACCGAAAGAGGCGCTGGCATAGGCCTAGATTTCAAATACGATTTTACTGAAAGCAGCGGTTTTTTTAACTCGTACCTTCTTCTTGATTCTGGCACCCAAAAAACAAATTCAGGAATAGAAACTGACGTCGATCACAAAACTCGTGGCTATGCGTTTTGGGAAAATAAAACGAACCTCGATGCTTTCTGGTCCCTGCAAACAAAAGTCAGTTACATCAGCGATGCGACATTCATGTCCGTTTGGCGTCAACCAGAATATCAAAACCATCTTGAATACGAGACGAGCATATACGCGAAGTACCAAAAAGAGAATGGTGCATTTACTGCATACGCTTCAACCTCGTTGAACAAGTTCATATCAACAAGTTGGCTTCTTGCTTCGCGGCAATTCAAGGTTGATAAAACTCCAGAACTAAGTCTTGTTCGGTATGGCGAAAGAATTTTTAACAGATCAATCACTTGGTCTACAGAAACGAAAATCGTACGCGAACGAATGGTGTTCCAACAAGGTACCCCAAATGAATTGGGCTTGGTGCCCGCTGCTTTTGGATTGCCGAACGGAAACACAGCTATTTCTGCACCGCTAAGTGCAGCAGGATTGCAAGAAAATTACCAGAACAGGCTTGTTACTCGTCATGAATTTTCCGCTCCGTTCCAACTTGGCGATGTAAAGTTCGTTCCGTTCACAAGCATGCAGGCTCAATGGGGAATCGCGAACGATGAATCTGATGGACTCGCTCGCGAAACAAACCATTGGTTCCGCACCGTTGGGCTAAAAGCTTCAACCCAATTCCAACGAGTGTATAACAACGTCGACAACGCCTTGCTTGATTTGCATCGCCTGCGTCACGTTGTCGAACCATACCTCACAGTTTGGAATGGTGACAGCAGCATCGATGTTCGAAATACCCCTCAGTACGATGCAGGACTCGATAACCTTTCCACTGGCACGCTTGTTTGGCTTGGCATGAGAAACAAACTACAAACTTGGCGTGGCGGCCCAGGGCGTTGGTACCAAGTAGACTGGCTCACGCTCGACACTGCATTTCTTTTCGCAAATGATGGCGCAGTTCAACGAAACAGTAATCCGCAGTATTTTAATTGGCGACCAGAATATTCATCCATCGAAGACGCTGCAATTATTAAAGGCAAGTGGCAGTTCAGCGATGGCATTGCTTTCATGGGCAACGGCACTTGGGACTTAGATGGTGGCATCTTCTCTCGTGGATCCTTGGGAGCTGAACTCGATCACGGGCGAGATGTTCGAACGTATATTGAGTATCGAGAAATTGACATAAGCAACGACCAATATCTTGCCGTAGGGCTTCAGTATGAATTGAGCAAACGGTATTCGTTAAATTTCTCCCCTTCTTGGAATTTCAATAATGACAAATTACAATCGTTACATTTTGCTGTAACAAGGCACTACCCAGAATTTGATTTAGTTGGACTTGTCAATTACAACGAGATTCAAGATGAAACTTCGTACGGTTTCAGATTTGACCTTCTGAAGTTTTAACAGTCGTATAAATTTCCTCTAACTGTTGAATTGTCAACGTAGCAGGTCGCATATCTTCTGTCACCCCTTCTGGCAACGCGACATCACGACCAATGATTGTCCCAATTTGTTTTCTGCGTTTTGCAAACAATGCAGTGACGAACAACGCAAACTCAACACTGTTTACGGGCTGAACAGGCTTCGGCACAACACCCACACATGCACTTGTAATTTTTGGTTGTGGCCAAAAACATGTGTTTGGGACCTTCGTAATAAGTTCTACATCTGCAAGGCGCTGAACAAGGATTGACAAGACGCCCCAGTCAGAAGAATTTACTGAAGCCATGAGTCGCTGCGCAACCTCGTACTGAATTGTCACATATTGCCCAAGGCAAGTTTGGTGTTCAGCAAGTATTCCAACCATGAGTGGGCTTGCAATTTGATACGGCAGATTTGAAACTAGTTTCCACGTGCGGCCATCAATCGCTTCAATGATTTCGGGATTCAATTTTTTTTTCTGCAAACAATCACCATGTATCAATGTGATTGTGTTTCCGAACTTATCTTGCAACAATCCGGTTAAGCCCTTGTCAAGCTCGCAAGCAATAACCGAACACCCTCTTTCAAGTAGTGCTTCTGTTAGTGCGCCTGTTCCGGGACCAACCTCTACGACTAGTTCCCCTTCTTGTACACCTGAAGCATCAACCAACTTACCAATGATATTGTGGTCATGGAGAAAGTTTTGCCCTAGTTTATGCAAGGGAGACAGGCCATACTCGTCGAGCATGGTTCGGATATCTCGAAGTCGTTGCAGAGTTACGCCTTTCCGAGATATTCACCGGAGTCTGTGTTAATTTTTACAACCTGTCCAACTTCGATGAATGGAGGAACGCGAACACGAGCACCAGTTTCGACAATCGCTTCTTTAAGTTGATTTGTAGCCGTTGCAGCTTTCGCTTGGTCGGTAGTTTCAGTAATAGCTAGCTCAACGGATGCTGGCAAATCTATGCCCAGAGCGTTGCTGTTGTAGACAAGTACCGTTACGTCAAGGCCATCTTTAAGCCACTGGCTCTGCGTGGGCAACACAACGTCTTCAGCAAGTTCTATTTGGTCGTAGGTTTCGTTATCCATAAACACCCAGGGACCTTTGCCTTGCCCACTGCTATCGTACAAAAACTGCATCGTGCGTTTATCTATGTTTACATCTTCCACTTTGTCCGATGAATTAAAACGATTGATTTTAATCGTACCAGTATCTAAATTTTTCATCTTCACTTGCACATACGCTGGACCCTTGCCAGGTTTTACGAATTCAGTGTCGATGACAATTTGTAATTTTCCATCGTAAATAAGTGCTTGTCCGCGTCTTAATTCTGTTGATTTAATGGGCATTTCTATTTCCTCCTGGTACTCTGTAAAACGTGTTAACGAGCGGTTGCTTCAGCTCGGACTTCGCGTAGGACTGTAACTTTAATTTCGCCTGGGAAGGTCATTTCTTCTTCAATACGGGTAGCGATACGTTTTGAAATTGCAAATGCTTCGCCATCGCTGATAGATTTAGCATCAACAATAACCCGCACTTCTCGACCTGCTTGGATCGCGAAGGATTCTGTAACACCTGGTTGCTCCTTTGCGAGCGATTCGAGCTGTTCGAGGCGTTTGACATACATCTCCATCGACTCTCTACGTGCGCCTGGTCTCGCACTGCTTATCGCATCAGCCGCCATAACTATTGGAGTGTACGGAGTTGTTGACGGTATATCACCGTGATGGCCAGCGATGGCATTTAGAACTGCTTCCGCTTTTTCACCATATTTTTTGCAAAAGTCCATGCCAATTTGAGGGTGTGTACCCTCTACTTCATGGTCCATTGCCTTGCCGATATCGTGCAAAAATCCACATCGCCTTGCAAGTTCGCCATCTAGCCCGAGTTCATCTGCAATGACTTGGCATAGGAAGGCGACTTCAACCGAGTGACGAAGCACATTCTGCCCGTAACTTGTCCGGAAGTGCATTTTACCTGCCGCTTCGATAATCTTTGGATGCAGACCACGAATGTTTGTTTCCATGACCGCATCGTTTCCTGCTTTTATAATTCGTTCCTGAATTTGCTCTTTCATTTCCTCAACTACTTCTTCGATTCGAGAAGGATGGACCCTGCCGTCTGCGACAAGTTTTTCAAGTGATTTTCCAGCAATTGCTCTGCGAATTGGGTCGAAACAAGAAACGGAAATAACACCAGGCGTATCATCGATAAGAATATCCACCCCAGTGGCTTGTTCAAGGGCGCGAATGTTTCTGCCTTCTCGGCCGATGACCCTACCCTTCATATCATCAGATGGGATGCGTACAGAGCGCACTGTTGATTCAGCAACATGATCTGAAGCAAACCGCTGAATGGCTTGCAGTGTAATTTCTCTACTTTTGGATCGTGCTTGGGTGTTCGCTTCAGAAATGATTTTTTCCATAAGATCATTTGCTTCATGCTTAGCATCGTGGCGAACTTCATCCAATAATTGGTCTTTCGCTTGGTCACTTGACATGCCAGAAACTTCTTCAAGGCGTGTTCGAAGTGTACTTCGTTCTTTTTCAAAAGCAACTTTTTCAGTTTCCAGTGTATCAGTTTCCTTATCAAGGGTACTTCGGACGGAATCTAACTTTGTTTGTCGATCAGTTATCTGATCCATCATTTGGTTAAGACCATCTTCGCGTTTAGTCACGCGTGCTTGGTCTGCTTTTACTGTCTCTAACGAGCCAGCGACTTCAGCTTCTACTTCTTTTTTGCGTGCAGTTGCGGTACGCTCAGCATCTAGCTCTGCTTTCTGTGTAATTTTTTCTGCTTCTGCTTTTGCAGCAGATGCCAATTGCTCAGCGTCTTTCTTCGCAAGGCGAATTGTTCCGCCTGTAACTGCTCGAATTGCAAACCAACCGACCGCTATTCCTGCGATCAAACCCCCAACGCCAACCCCTAATACTAACCATATATTTGTAGTCATAAATCTATCTGCAACAAAGGTAAAAGTGCTGCCCTTTCACAAGGTATGAAAGTTGACCCATCCATAACACAATCGCAGATTACTAGTTGCGCACATACATATATGTATTGCACGGCTACAAAGCCCTTTGAGCGAATCTCAGTTCCTTCATCAGGAAGAGATTTTTGAACAACAATTCCGTATTGAATTGTTTTATTGTCGTATATAAAAATACAAGCTCAGAAACTATATTAATCTATTCAACTGCTATTTGGCGCTCTTAGAACGCCTTTTGCGGTTGCCGGCGAGGGCCGGTGCGATCGGTCTTCCATGAGTGGTCAACCGAGAAAACTGCGTTAACCCTAAAACGATTCAGGTTAACTTCTGTAAGAAACAGTAGTATTCCAAAGTAAGGACCTGCCGTCAAGCAGTTTTCACCCTTAACTAACTTCTATGCCACGAATTATCAATTGGTTTCTACGGTTCAGCATTCAGAACCCTCTTTGCATCCGCCTAATAGGGTCTGCATCAAGGCGTCAACGCGATATGTACATTCGCTGGACATATGTCGCCCTGCTCGGTGCTGTGCTCCTCCTTGGGCTTCTGAGTATGACTTCCGGCAGCAGTTTTTCACTAAGAGATTTAGCCGCAGGCAGCGCGAGCGTGTTTACGTTTCTAGCAATTTTCCAACTTATACTTATCTGTGTACTCACCCCAATCTTCATGTCTGGAGCAATTGCAAAAGAATCCGATCCAAAGACATGGGACATTTTGCTCACAACACCAATTTCTCCATTGCAAATTGTGCTGGGCAATATCTTTGGGCGACTTTTTTTTATACTCGCGCTTCTTATTGGGGCGCTGCCCATAATGATTGTGACGCAATTTTTCGGTGGAGTACCGCTTCGTACGATTCTCTTGACACAAGTGGTTACGATTTTATTAGCATTCGTAGTAGCATCTGCGGCTATTGGCATGAGCGTAACCCGCACTGCTGGTAGAAAAGCCGCGGTAAGTTTCTTCATCCTGACAGTGTTGTATATTCTGGTGACCTACACAATCGACCAATTGATTCGAGTTCCAATTACAGTAGGCGCTAGCGCAACGTGGACTACACTCCTTACACCCTTAAACCCTTTCCTAGTGTTAGAAGCGCTACTGCAACCCTCTGGATACATCGTCCCTGAAACAAGCAATTTACCTTGGCCTCTAGGATGGATTACTACGCACCCAGTTGCAGGGTGGGCGTGGATTACAATAGTTCTTAGCATCAGCATCATCACGTGGGCATCTTTGCAAGTTCGAAAATTAGGAAACAAATCTGACACGAACACTTTCTGGCAAAAGTTCACTCAATCAACGCTTGAAGACCGAGAGCCTCGCGCTGTGTCCGGCAATCCCATCGCTTGGCGAGAGCGGGTAACTCGACACCGCAATATAGGCTCGAATCTTGGGCGATGGGGGTTTGTTTGCCTGTTCGGCCTCGCATTCATACTACTCACTACATTCTTGTACACAAAAACAATTTCTGCAGATATATACCGAGACATCATGTTGTACCTTGTCATTGGCGAGGTCCTCATCGTAGGCTTTTCGGCAATAACTATTTCTGCTTCATCTATTGCTAAGGAACGCGAAGATGGTTCTCTTGACTTGTTGCTTACCACTTCTATTACTCCGAAACTATATTTAGGAGGAAAAATCCGCGGACTCATCATGCACTTGCTCCCGATTGTTTTAGTGCCATGTGTTTCGATGCTGTTGATTGGGCTCCTTGTACTTGCAAACCCCGATGGAAACGCAGTATCAGATACTCTAGCGATAACCGTGGGTGATGACCAAGCAGCACAATTCATCGAAATGCCTATCGCCTTGTTTGGACCCGCAATTTTATTCCCCGCTGTCTTTATTCCGTTTGTTGCATTTTGCATGACCCTAGGGTTACTCTGGTCTATGAAAAGCAAAAGCTCTATTGGTGCTATCGTGGCATCGCTGATTTTTGTTTTTATCTTAGTAGCAGGGCTTGGAATGTGTGCTATACCTGTTAGCAATGTCCCCTACATGGGGCCCGTTATTAGTGCGCTCTCTCCAATTGCGAATATTTTCGCAGTGCTCTCACCTGCAACAGCGGTACCTACTATTGCCGAGACTGGAGTTTATGAAGCAAACTTGGCAACTTCAATAGGCACAATCGTTGCCTGTATGTTCTGGTCGTTGCTCAGCTGGGGCTTACTAAAAAGTATGACCGTTTCATTTGTGCCGACTGTCAGGCGCCTTGCTGGGATTCAGTAAACATACGCTGGCTACCTAGAATCCGCCGCTTCGCATCACTTTTAAACTGTCAGGGAATGGATACGTAGCGAACACTCCAGTAGGTGCAATCTCCCACATGCCAAGCGATGGGTACATGTCGCCTCTATACCCAGATTCATACACTGTACGCAGAACAGTTTCGAAGGTAGGCTCATTGCCATTTTCATCAACAAGCTTGTTTGACTTTGCTCCCAAGAAACAAACGCTCGCGCATGGCATGCGGTCCCACCTTCGTTCCACCATATCAGCAATTGTTGAAAAACCTGCACTAATATCTTTGAGCGTAAAACTAGTTTGATGTAATGGGCGAAGCAATGCAAGCACGTTCACTTCATCCATGTCGTACTTGAGCACCAATACTTTATCTGGAGAGCGTTCAGCGTAGACACGTGCATATTTAGTAATGCTTTCGTTATCCCACTGGCTTGTTGGAATCATTTCGCCAATAGTACTTATCATGCCATCACTATTGTCTTCAGGATTAACGCTACAAACCACTGTTCTGTACCTTCGTGCCATCATGTCTGAAAGCAAGAAGTGTCCCCATTGAATGCGGATTTGGTCGCGTTCTTTTGTGGCTTTTCTGGGGTCACCGCTTGGCAAAATCACAAGGCGATTTGCTTGGCGATCTGCTTCCATCAATATATCACCATCACCGTCGTAAATTTTAGGTTGGGATTCTGTTTGTGAATTTGTTGACATGTTTGAGCTCCTTTGGTTTACACAAGTTTTTACACAAGTAGAGAGGCTGGGTTTTCAATTAATTCTTTGAGCGCTTTTAAGTAACGCTGCCATAGCACCATCGATTACTCTGTGATCTAAGCTGAGTGTTGCGGTCATTTCGTGACCCACCGCCAGTTCGCCATTTCGTACAACAGGCTTTTCTACGGCTGATCCTACTGCGAGTATCGCGGAGTTTGGAGGATTTATTATCGCAGTAAAGTTATCAACTCCGAACATCCCCAAGTTTGAAATCGTGAAAGTAGTGTCGCCCATTTCTTCTGGGGAAAGACCTGTTTCACGTGCCTTCTTTGATAAGTATTGAGACTCTTGACTAATGGTCCGAAGACTTTTCTGGTCTGCGTGCTTTATGCTTCCAACAACTAGACCACCACCCCGTTCTTCAGGGAGTGCAATCGCAATTCCTACATTTACAGGGCCATGGTAGTGAATGCAATCTCCACCAAACGAAGCATTAAACTCTGGGTGTGTTGCCATAGAGAGAGCGCAACAGCGAACAATAAAATCATTTACTGAAAGTTTAATTCCTGTGGCTGCTAATTGAACGTTTAATGTTTTTCGCATCTCCATTAATGGATCCATATTAAACGTCATCGTTACTTGGTAGTGAGGAATTGTTTGTTTAGATTCTACTAAGCGCTTTGCAATAATTTGACGCATGTTTGAAAGTGGCACAGAGCGCTCTTGTTGCCAAGGCGAAGACGCTACAAGGGGCTGAACTACTGTAGTAGCGATCGGCGCCGGTGCCACTGGTTGCGGCACTTTGGTAGTTTCTGCAGCCGATGTTGTTTCGCTAGTAGTTGCTTCAGTTGCAACTTGTTGTAGAACATCCCGCTTAATGATTCTTCCTGAAGGTCCGCTACCTTGTATAGACGCTAAATCAACGCCATGCTCCTCAGCTAATCGACGAGCAACAGGGCTTACACGTGGTCCGCCAGATTGTTTTTGGCTAGGCGTATGAACCGTTGCAGCTGGGGCTTCTGCCTCTTTTGCTACAGGTATATCAGAACTTGATGGAATGTTGTCTACCGTTGGCTCTTCGTCTTCGCTTGCGATTGTGGCAATAATAGTGCCGACATCCACAGCTTCCCCTTCGTTAATGAGGAGCGACTCTACTTTGCCGTCATCAAATGACTGCAACTCCATTGTAGCTTTATCTGTTTCAATATCTGCAAGTAAATCACCTGATGAAACCTCGTCGCCAACAGCTACATGCCAGTGAAGGATAGTACCCACTTCCATGGTGTCAGAGAGCCTAGGCATTGTTATTTCAATTGGCATAACGCTACTATTCCGTTCATTTAGGCGTTGTATGTAGCAGCACGAACTGCTTCACATATTTTTCGTGTATTCGGCAAGTACGCTTGCTCAAGATTTTGAGCGTACGGTGTTGGGACATCATCACTATGTACGCGATGCACATAATTATCAAGATCATCAAAACAGATAGAGTGAATTTGCGAAGCAATTTCTGAACCTAATGAAGCAAATGACCAGGATTGGTCAACAACTACACACGCATTTGTTTTGCGTACAGAATCAACCATTGTGTCAATATCTAATGGACGAATTGTTCGACCGTCGACTACTTCGCAACTAATGCCATCTTTCGCAAGTTCTTCCGCCGCTTCTAAACAAAAGTGCAATGGACGACCAAAACTAATAATTGTGCAATCCGTACCCGCGCGTCGAATCAATGCTTGCCCAAATGGAATTGTGTACTCTTCTTTTGGAACATGTCCAGTGGTAGAAAGCAGTCGCTCAGACTCAAGGAAAAACACTGGGTTGTCATCACGAATTGCTGTCTTCAAAAGTCCTTTTGCGTCGTACGCGTCGTATGGAATTGCCATTTTTAGTCCTGGTACATTCGCATACATGGATTCCACACACCAAGAGTGTGTAGAGGCAAGTTGTCCGCCCGCGCCATCGTTCCCGCGGAATACGATTGGGCAACCAAATTGGCCACCTGACATATACAACATCTTTGCTGCGTTATTCAAGATTGGGTCTGCGGCAACAAGGCTAAACGACCAACTCATAAACTCAACAATAGGGCGAAGGCCTCGCATAGCAGCGCCAATAGACATTCCAGAAAATCCACTCTCGCTGATTGGAGTATCGATTATTCTTCGAGGGCCAAATTCATCGAGCATACCCTTACTTACTTTGTACGCGCCATTGTATTCAGCAACTTCTTCCCCAATCAAAAAGACTCGATTGTCGTTGCGCATTTCTTCGGACATCGCTTCGTTCAACGCATCTCTAAATTCAATAATTCTTTCAGTAGTTACTACACTCACGCCGCACCCCCTTCTTCCAACATTTCTGGTTTTGACGTGCCAGTGTACGGGCCCCATGAATCTGTGTACACATCTTTGTACAGTTCATCCATCGGCGTTTCTGGTGATTCACTTGCCCACTTGACTGCTTCTTTTACTTGCGCCTTTACTTGCCTGTTCATTTGCTTCAATGCATCTTGGTTGAAGTCAAACTTTTCGGTCAAATATGTAATGAGTTGCGCTATGCAATCAATAGATTCTTCTTGTGCTTCTTCTTCTTTCGTGCGGTATTTTCGTGGGTCAGACATAGAGTGCCCTTTGTAGCGGTATGTATCTGCCTCTACAAAAAATGGTCTCGATTCTTCCCTACACCAATCCGCAATTGACTTAAATTTTTGGTACATGTTTACTACATTTTTTCCATCAACAATCGCATGGTTAATGCCGAATGCTTCAGACTTCAAGTGCAGTTCGTTTGCCATTGATGTCCCACGCTCAATTGATGTCCCCATTGAATAGCGGTTATTTTCCAAAACAAAAATCACAGGTAATTCTTGTAAACTTGCAAGGTTCATCGCTTCGTAAAAACAGCCTTGGTTTAATGCGCCATCACCCATGTAACAAAGTGTTACATGATTTGATGTACCGCCCTTTATCACTTCATCTTCGTATTTCGTTGCGAATGCTAAGCCCGCACCAAGTGGTGTTTGGGCACTCACGATTCCGTGACCGCCATACAAGTAATGGTCAGCATCAAACATGTGCATGGATCCACCTTTGCCTTTTGCGCAACCGCCAACACGACCGAACATTTCTGCCATGCAGTGTTTCGGATCCATACCACGAGCAAGTGCATGGCCATGGTCACGGTATGCAAGGACTACGGGATCGTCGTCGTTCACTGCAGCAATCGAACCGACTGCTACCGCTTCTTGTCCAATATAAATATGACAGAAACCGCCAATGAGGCGATTCTGATACGCCTGCATGGTTCGCACTTCAAACTCTCGAATCAATAGCATTTGACGAAGCCAGCCAAGCAGTACACCTTCGTTTGGAACCGGTGCCAATTCAATCTTGCTCAAATTCCGCATTGCCTGTGGGCCTTCACTCATAATTTGCTCTGTAGTTGTAGTTTCGTTCATATAACTCGCCATTCTATTCTGCAACAATGCATTATACCATTCAAAAAACTGCAGATAAAGCGGTTTCATTGGCGAATTATCTTATGTAGCAACGGGGAACAATAGTAAGACACATAAAAAGGAGATCCCAGTGGCAGAATATCGTATTAAACTCATGGCTTTCAACTCGGCAGCCGTAATAGCGCTTGGAATTGTGGCATCAATTGTTACCAGCACAATCGTTGCATCGAAGGCATACAGCTCTAAATTCGAAAATGCCTCAAAAGCACAACAATCTATTGTCGTCAAAGGCAAAGCTACCAAACAAGTCAGAAGTGACCAGGGTAACTGGTGGATTACGGTGAATGGGAACGGCGTCACCATTCAGGATGCACATGAAATCCTCACGAGTGGTATGGGGCGAGTAGACAAATTCCTTATTGACAGTGGATTTACCCCCGACGAAATTACTCAAGGCGCCATTTCTACGATTGTCCATTACGATCGCGACGAGGACGGGAACAAAACCAGAGATGTTGTTGAGTACGAACTATCTCAGCACTACACTGTTTCAACTACTGAAGTAGACAAAATTGCTGCTACAGCGGGAAGTGTCACAGACTTGTTAAAAGATGGAATATTTGTCATTGGGGGCACTCCTTCGTATACCTACAGTGGTGTAAGTGATGTAAAAGTCGCCATCCTTGCAGATGCTGCAAACAATGCTCGAGTGAGAGCAGAAGAAGTGACAGCCAAAGCGGGTGGCGAAATCTCAAGAATTAAAGATATTAGACAAGGCGTCATCCAAATTACCACCCCTAATTCGACGCGTGTCACAAGCTATGGCGTGAACGACACGAGTACCATTATGAAAGATGTAAGCGTTGTAGTGACCGTCGAATTTGGTATCGATTAAAGGCTATTTCACTGCATGCAACCCTAAAACGCGGATGACAGGACTCGAACCTGTAACCTTCGGTTTCGTAGACCGACGCTCTATCCAGTTGAGCTACACCCGCTTTTGCCGGGAAGGTGGGAAGAATACCACAGCAAGGTGCATATCGCTACGCCAAAGAGCCACAAGTGGGTTGACTTCTCACTGGTTTTTCGGGATAATTCCATGTTCGCTCCTTACGTAGGGGCAATTTAGAGACACTGGAGAATTATTGTGCCACAATCACGATCAGCTAAAAAAGATGTTCGACAAAACGCAAAACGCCGTGCTGTTAACCATTGGCGAAAAAGACGCATCAAAGACCAATCAAAGTCCTTTTTAGAAGCAATCACTGCGAAAGATGTCGCATTAGCTGAAACAGAATTCAAAAAGTACTGCAGTATTCTAGACAAGGTTTCTACAACCAGCACAATGCACAAGAATACAGTTGCTCGTCGCAAAAGTCGTTTCTCAAGACGCCTTCGCGAACTCAAGCAAGCGTAACTTCTTTTTTTTGAATATTCAATTGTTACAATTCGGGTAACGCTATCATTGTACTTATGCCACTTCCCCCCCGCTTTTCAAATCAGAAGAATTTACGCGGACCACGGTACAGCGATCTTTCCCGCGAACCGCTGTACATGCTTGCTTTCCTATTGCCGATGATTGTGTTTTATGAAGTAGCGTTGAATTCTTCAAAAGCACACATACAAATAAAAGCGCATGATCATCTTGTTAAATTCTTCGAGTTGTTTGACATGCCCGTGACACAAGGGCTTTGGCTTGGTGGCATTGCAATCGTGACAATCTTATTTATCTGGCATGTAAGCAGCGGGAACAGGTGGTCTATTCGCTGGCAAATCATAGGCGGTATGGCGCTTGAGTCGCTTTGTTTTACAGTGCCACTTGTGCTTTTTGGTGCCGTACTTGGCGGATACGCCGCAGCTGCTTCCACATCACCGATTGGGTCACTCAGTTTGTTTGACAAAATCGCAGTCAGTTTCGGAGCTGGTTTGTACGAAGAACTTTTGTTTCGCATGATTTTGATAGCGGGTATTCACTCAGTAGTCTGCAATGTGTTCAAACAATCTAATGTCATGGGATTAGGTATTGGTGTATTCGCCTCTGCGTTATTGTTTGCTCTGTACCATGACCTTCCTAACGCTGGCACGCTCTCCCCGATAGTTCTATTCTTTTTCTTTGGTGCCGGCGTGTATTTAGGTCTTTTGTATGTAATCAGAGGGTTTGGTATAGCCGCAGCCACACATGCGGGGTACGACGTGATAGCAACCATCCTTTTAACCTCCGCTACACAGTAAAAACCGCTACACTCTGTGTTACGTGTTAGAGGAAAAAGGAGACCCACATGCACAACCAATTCAAAATGAGTATCGCAGCAATTACATGCATTTCCATTGCATCTTGCAATACTACGCAAACAACAGAAACAAAAACAGGCGACGCGAATCCAGATTCAGTTCCTATGGCAAAATTAGTTGCGCCAACGCCGTTGCCAGAGCTTGAAACACCTAACTCTGAACCGTTGCCACTTGCAATCGGTGACAATGCCCCTGCAATTAGCATTGACCACTGGGTCAAGGGCGAAGATTTCGATACCTTTGAAGACGGCCAGGTCTACGTTATGGAATTCTGGGCAACATGGTGCGGACCATGTATAACGACCATGCCTCACTTGAGTGGCTTGCAAGCGGAGTACGGCGATGCAGTGAAATTCACAGGTGTCTCTAGCGAACCAAAATTACAAACTGTCGTTGAGTTCTTTACAAAAACGAACTCTAGCGATGGAAAATTAAACAGCGACCGTATGGCATACACTGTTGCTGTTGACCCAGACCGAAGTACGAGCACTGCTTATATGAAAGCCGCTGGGCAAAATGGTATTCCAACAGCGTTTATCGTTGATGGCAATGGCAAAGTTGCTTGGATTGGCCACCCTATGAGCATGGATGGACCACTTGCTGAAATTGTTGATGGCACATGGGACCTTGCTTCAGCTGCAGAAGAATTCAAAACTGAGCAAAAGCGTGACTTGGCAATGAGAGATTTCAGGATGTCGCTGCGTACCACGCAAGAAGATGGCGACTGGGATGCGTACATTGGTGCAATCGATGCGTTTGTTGCTGAATTTGGTGATGACGCACAACTCGACAATATGAAATTCGATGCCCTACTCAAAGGCAAAAAAGACAATGCCGCTGCATATGCTTGGGCAGATACAATGATGCATAACGACTGGGATAACTCCTCAGCTATGAATGCAATGGCTTGGAACATCGTAGATCGTATGCCTGCAAACGAGCAAGACTTAGACTTTGCATTAAAAATTGCACTTCGTGGTTGCGAACTTACAACGTACGAAGACCCAATGATTCTAGACACATTAGCCCGTTGCTACTGGGAATTGGGTCAAAAGTATAAAGCAATCGAATGGCAAAAGAAAGCAGTTTCACTTGTAGATGATTCATCAATGAGTGCATCTATGACTGCAACACTTAACGAGTACAACGGTTCACTCGCGAACGTTGACCAGTAATTTTTCCTTACTCTTACAAGGCGGCTGTCTCCGACAGTCGCCTTTTTTTATTGGACCTGCGTCGGGTCTGGTCCAAAAGTGTTTCGTCTATGCGATTCCTGATTAGACACTACGTGTCGAACGATTCAACAAAGGACCTAAACCCAAGCAGTTACCAAAGAACCCAAAGAACGTGCTACCACGCATTACTCTTACAATTCCACTTGCCTGCCTTGCGCGTCAGACTCATAGATTGCGTCAATAACCATTTGGACTAATCGACCATCTTCGCCCGTTCCAGCGGTAGCAGTAAGTGCATTGTTTGTAACTGCATCTGCGAAAGCTTTGTGCTCTCCTTGGAAAGCGTCGTCCCAAGCTTCGGTTACATCAAAAGTTATTTTCTTGTCTTTTGGATTCCCTGCTTCGGAATACCCAAGTGTCATTTCATCTGTCCATAAATCTACGACCAAAGCACCCTTCGTCCCTTCAATAAGTAGTCCATCTTGTAACGTGTCTTCAGGCAAATGCGTTGCCCATGCAACGTTGTACTGAAACGTTGTACCAGTACTATCCGAAATGGTCGCTCGCACTCGATCTTCAACATCAAAGGTTCCGTCTTTTACAGGCGTTGACCACATTTCTTCGTAGGCATAGGAATCGATTGTAAATGCGCGGGTGCATTTGCCCAATGCACTTGCAGGTGATTTTTTCTGCGTTATGTGCATCGCTACGTCTATCAAGTGGACGCCGATGTCTATCAAACATCCCCCACCGCTGCGTTGCTTTGTAGTAAACCAACCACCGATACCTGGAATGCCGCGTTGCCTTACTAGTGTCGCTTGTACATCCAACACGTCGCCGATTGTTCCATCCTCGATTAACTGTTTCGCCTTCATCGCAGCCGGCGAATACCTGCATACAAATCCCATTTGCAATACTTTGCCAGAAGCATCTCGAGCGGCAAGTATTTCGTCGCATTGAGTAATCGACATTGCCATAGGCTTTTCTAGCAGGACGTGCTTCCCAGATTCTAATGCTTGAATTGCAAGCAGGGCATGTTGGTCATTAGGAACCGCAATTACGACACCCTCGATATCGTCTCGGGCGACAAGTTCTTCCACAGACGAAGCTACATCGCACTCGTGTTTTTTTACAAACTCATTCGTTTTCGATTCGCGAGGATCGAACACGCAAACAACGTTTGTTCCCACTGCTTTGGCTGCTTCTGCATGCACATTTGCAATCATGCCAGCACCAATAATTCCAATATTTGTCAACGAACTGACTCCATAGTTTTTTTGTATTTCACGTTACGTTCTTCAAGTTCTGCAAGCAAACGTAGTACTACTGCATCGTTGCTGCCAAAAGACTCTGGCGGATGAACACCCGGCTCAGCGATAGTGCCGTCAGCAATCATCCTACCCATGGACGCAGCTGGAAACCCAGTTGTGCGTGCCATGCTTGACTGGTCAGCATCCCCATCGTAATAATCGAGCAAATCCCAACAAAGACGCACTTGTTCTTCGCCTACCATTCCTTCTGCTTCCACCTGCATAACTGTAAGGTCTGCTTCGCCTTGTTCGTATTTCCAACTCTCAATTAATATTTTTGAAGTCATATCAATTGGTGCAATGGTATGTTCATCGATACTCACCGGTTGCTCGCTAAAGAAACCCGCGGCTTTCAGCACTTGCATCATTTCCGTATGCCCAGGGTAACGTAATGTCCGCTCCCGCATAAAAGGTACATCAAGTGTGTCGCATAATGTTCGAAGCCCATCTGAATTGAACGCTTCAAGGGTGCCAACACCAGGAAGGTCCATCAATACACACTCGCTCAACGCTGGGCGCGTAACGAGTTTTCCGTGTTCAACTATTCGAGCTGGACGAATGTATTCTTCAATTACATCCCGTGGACTAAACGGAGCTTTGTACTCAAAGGGCCAGGTTCTCTCGACTGGCAAACCCCCAACAACAATTTCTAACCGTTCGCAAGAATCTAATAGATGCACCGCATGTGCGCAGAGTATATGGCTCATTCCTGGCGCGACGCCGAAATCGACGACGCATGTAACGCCATGTTGTTTTGCAAGAGCGTCCCATTTTCTAGGATCCTCTGCCATAAAGGAAATGTCGCAATACGATTTTCCAGAAGTAATGATAGTTTCGAGTGCGTTCAAACCAAGCCAACTCGGCAATGCACCGAACACAATTTCAGCCGAATCTATACATTTTCGAATTGCATCTTTATCGCTGCAATCAACCTTTGCAATTTCAATTGCACCGTTACTTCGCTCTGCAACACGCGCTAGAGCATCACTTGAATAATCAACAATTGTGACTGTAAAGCCACTTCTCAATAAATCCTCGGCAATAACAGAACCCACCATTCCTGCGCCAAGCACGACTGCATTTGTCATTGGTTTACCACTTGCTTGCGATTTCATCGATCTTCGACTTCTTACCACTCTTTGTATGGGAGATAGTCGCGATGATCGTGATAATGAAATTCAATGCTACTAGTACCCAAAGAAATAGACCAGAGCCTGGAAGGCTATCGTCGCCCATCAATCCTACAAAAGCGAGGATTGCGCCAAATATGACAAAGTACATGAGGAATATCTGCAATGTACTTGCACTCTTCTTAGGCGCTGAAGTCGGGGTTACTGCGTGATGCGACTTATTCTTAGCATTTTTTCTAGATTTTGATTGGGTCATATTTTGTGCCTTTAGATTCTAATAATGGTGGTTTCTGATGTACAGCATACAACAGGTGGCAACTTTTCGGTATTTTTTGAACAATAATGAACAATTGCGTTCACAAAAGCGAATATTGCTCGTAGATGGGGTAGTTGGAACTGGAAGCAGTTGCAACTATTGACAATTTGGACCATGAAGGTACTTCCTAGACAGAAGTACCGACCCTCGCCTCCTTTCAAGGAAAACGCTTGGGTCCTCAACATTGCGACGTAGCACGTTGAGACTTGAAAAAGCCACGGAACCTGCGACCACGAACGTTGCAAAACCGCTTGCCCCAAGGAAAGACTGATATGCCAGTTACAACAAAACGAGCCAACCTAGTTCTTGAACTCTTCGACGCGTACTACAAACGTGTCTACTGTTTCACACGCAAATCACTCGCTCCAGGCGCAGCAGAAGACATCGCTCAAGAAGTCTTCACAAGATTACTCACAGTTAACGCTCTTGAAGAAAAAACTATAACTTCAAGCTATCTCATAAAAATCGCAGACAATCTAATCAAACGTCGCTACAACAAAACGCAACGCAAAAATCAATACATCGATTCACAGCGTGGCGAAGCCATTCGCGATCTTCGAAATCTTCGAAACGATTCGCCACAATGGTCAGGTGAAGAAATCACAAACGCACTCGCTTCGCTTCCTACTCACGAACGCGATGCTGTACGGCTTGTTATCTGCGAGGGCTTAAGTTACGAAGAAGCCTCTGCTTCACTCGGCGTTCCAGTATCCACTGTGAACAACTGGAAGTATCGTGGCGTAAATAAGTTAAAAGAAATCGCAGCCGCAAAAGAAATGAAGCAAAGCGCGTAACACGCCCCTCTCTTTCCTTACACAATCCATCCACCCGTCCGCACAGAGGCAACGACTCCCATCAATGCCTCTGTGTGGCATTTAGTGTCTGGTACATCTGGACCAGGTACAGATGTACCAGACACTTCTTTGCACTATTATGCCTTTAATATGAGTGAAACAAACCTTGACGACTTGAGACAGCAAATTGACACATTAGATACAACACTTGTTGAGCTCCTCTCTGAGCGAGCAAATGTAGTTGTAAAGATCGGCGAATTCAAACGCGATTCTGAAACGCCAATCTACGCACCGCACCGAGAGCGCGCGGTACTAGACAAGGTACTCGCTGCAAACAATGGGCCGCTGTCAGATAAAACTATTGAAGCAATCTACAGAGAATTGATGTCAGGAAGTTTTCAAATAGAAAAACCCCTAGCAATTGCATACCTAGCGCCTAGGGGTTCGTTCAGCCACATCGCTGCGATACGTCATTTTGGTTCAAGTGTCGAATGCATCGGAGCGCAAACTATTGAAAGCGTGTTTAGAGAAGTCGCAGGCGGGCATTGCAACTACGGACTCGTTCCGTACGAGAACTCAACAAGCGGAAGCATAACTGACACACTTGACGCATTCCAAAACCACGATGTTTCTATCTACGCTGAAGCATTAATTGACATTCGACATAATTTGTTATGCAACGGGCCAAAAGAACAAATTACCCACATTGCATCAAAGCCACAAGTGATCGCGCAATGCAGAAAATGGTTGCACGCCATGTTCCCTCATGTGGAAATCGTCGAAACAATAAGTAGCGCGGCCGCTGTACAAAAGGCATCGAGCGATGATACTACGGCTGCCATCGGTTCTGAACCAGCCGGCATTGAATACGGTGTTAAAATTTCCATGAAGAATGTCCAAGACAGAGATGAAAATATTACACGATTTCTTGTTCTTTCCAAAGAAACAGCAGAGCCATCTGGTGATGACAAATCGACCATCATGTTCACAACTAAACACGAGCCTGGTGCTCTCGTAGATGTGCTTGCATCATTTCGAGACAACGGCATAAATCTTAGTCATATTGATAAAAGACCAAGCGGAAAAACAAATTGGGACTACACGTTTTATATAGATGCAGATGCACATCAGTCAGAGGAATCTTTGCAGATCGCTGTAAAAACAGCAAGCGAGTATTGCAAATCAATAGAGGTACTAGGTTCGTATCCTCGCGCGGGGCAAATTCTTTAAGAACAAGTACCCCAGCCATCGATAAGTACAAGCAAATCTGAAACTCCCACAAGACCATCGCCGTCAATATCTGCGTCACATACTAAACCACACTCACCCCACGCATCTATAACTATGAGTAGATCGCCCACGCCTACAGTTGAATCGCCATTGATATCACCGGTACAAGAAGTTTCGCTGTTACCAAGCGTTCCATCTGCGTTTACACGCTGGCCATAAATATCGTTCGCGCCTGAACGGTCGTCCTGCCATGCTAATACTACGCCATCACCAGTGGTATCCAATGCGATTCTGCTTATACTTGAGGGCGTAGACGAAATGGCAACAATGGTAGGTGACCAGACACTTGCACCTTTTACATTAAGGCAGGTTGCGTTAATAACATCTAATCCCCACGATGGTGCTTCGCCAAAACACAGAATCGCCCCTTCGCCGGTAATCCCTGCTGCAAAGCTACCGTATTGTGGTGAACTCGAAATTGGTTCAATAGTAATTCCACCTGCACCCCACAACCTGTTGCCATCAGCAGAAAATCGTTGCGCGCTAACACCATCATTATTTTGACTACTATCAAGCGTTCTAAAGAAAACAACAAACGAATCACCGTCAACTACGGCGGTTGGGTTTACACTTTGCGTTGAACCAAAGCCTGAAGCTACTTGAACTTGGCCACTTTCCCAAATATCACCGTTGCTATTTACATGCGTTGCGAAACACTGCAATGGGCTTGTTCCGTACCATGTAAAGAATGCGCCACCATTTTCATCTGATATAAATTCTGGGTATGCCCCGTACTGCAAGGAATTATTTTCCATCAAATTGCTCAGTTGTAACCACACTTCTATCCCATTACTATTTAACTGTTGCGCTAGTAGTTTTTTTGGACCAGAAAATGTCGTGTATTGAACAAATGATGCTATGACGCTTCCGCCTAGTGAAGGGTGCAAATCTGATACCTGCAGTGTGCCGCCTTGTGGATCATCAACTGAAGGCGGGTCATTCCAAAGAAAATTTCCTGATACATCTAGTCGCTGAAAATTTGATACATTTTCGCTACTCCAACCAGCTACAACATCAGCTCCCGAGGCTGTTACAACAGGTGACGCCACAAAGGAACCGGCGCCTTGCACCGTTTTGCTCCATCGTACAACTCCTTTCGGAGAAACAGAAGATACGACTACGCCATCACCGCCAAGCATATTTTGTCTATACGCAACAACCGCATTTCCAACGGAATCAAGTGTCAAGTCGAAGTCCATCGTCCATGAATAGTTTCGTTCGGCAATGAGCACGCCATCGGCTTGCCAAAGTGGAATACCTTCTGGGCTTAACCGCTGCATGTACACATCGTATCCACTGCTTCGATTATCAAACCAACTCACAAACCATCCGCCATCGTCCGTTGCAACTATTTTTGTGATTGCCTGTTCGCCACCAGCAGAGCAAATTGCCAAGTTCATATCAGGCACATCCGACCATTGCGCAAAAGCAGAAACCTTTAAACAGAAAAGCACAGCGATTGAAGTCATGATTAATTTCATGTTTCTAGTATGACACAACAAGGCTTTACACACCAATCTAATTTCACGCTTTTAGTACAAATTTCGTCTTGAATAAACATCAGGATGATATTTTTATTCATTCTTATTTAAAAAACCGACTAGCTACGAGGTGCTTCAACAACTCTTGTGCCTTTATACAACTCGTAGCGAAGTAATCTGCAATCTATCTCTGCATTAATAAACGGTGTTCTTTTTGATACTTTAAGTCGAATCGCACCGATGAGTGGCTTGCCTGATGTAAATATAAATCCATCCCAACCTGCGCAGTCTGTTTTTAAGTAATCGCCTATTCGTTTGTATGTTGAAATTAATTCGTCTTCGTCACCTAAGCGAACTCCGTACTCGCCATGCAACACTACATCACCGCATTCTTCTGGCATTGGCGTTTCAGCAAAATCGCAAACATGAAAGTCAATAAGGTGATCGACTCCAGCGGTCACTGCATTTTTGCGGGTTGCGTCTATAGCTTCTTCTTCGATATCAGTGGCAATGATTGGAGCAGGATCAGCTTTCACTTGTAACTTCTTCGCATCACTTCGCATCTGTGCCCATGCTTCTGTGTCAGCACCAAGCCATTTTGTGCAACCGTAGTTACTACGTAGCAAACCTGGCGCGCGCTGTTTTGCAATCAGAGCAGCTTCAATGGCAATCGTACCACTGCCACACATTGGAACTACCAACGGTCGAGATCCGTCGTATTTCATTTCCATCAAAACGGCAGCAGCAATCGTTTCGCGCATCGGCGCCATGAATGGCATCTTTCGGTACCCGCGATCAGAAAGTTTACGGCCAGTCATGTTTAAATAAATGCGGGCTTTATTATCAACCCAATGCATGCTCACGACCATGCCATCTGTGCTTGAACCAGCATCTGGCCGCTTCCCAATTGTAGAAATTAGTTTGTCGCAAATAGCATCTTTCAATCGCATGTTTGGAAACATGGAGTTTGTAATGGTTTCATTACGCACATTTGAAGTAATGGATAAAAAACCATCTGGATCTATAACTCTATCCCACGGTAATCGTTTTGCCTCGCTGTACAGTTCGTCAGCGTTCTGGCAATTGATATCAGCGAATCGTTGCAAGACATGGAACGCTGTACGTAGATGAAGGTTTAACATCATTGCATCTTTAGTTGATGCGTTGATTTCAACACCTGTCTTGTCCATAGAAAGGCACTCGAAACCAAGTGCTTCAAGTTCTTCTTTTAAATACGGTGCAAGTGAGGGTGCACACGTAACTCGTGTTTTTCGTTTTTGATCGTTTACAGTCATGGGACTGTCTATTTTAGAGGAATTGAACCAACTATGGAAAAGTTGGGGGAAGTACAATGTACACACCCCCCCGTCATGATTCAATTATGTGTACTTTTATTACTTACGCTTGCGCCTGCTTCTGCGCCAACTGTTTCTGCAAACGAAATGGAACCAATTGCCGTAGAGGGAGTACAGCAACTTGTCGCATATTCCGAGCACATTATCTCAGGGGCAAAACCGAGCACGCCAATTGGGTTTGAATCATTATCTGCATTGGGCGTCCGGACCATTCTATGTGTCGACGGAGTAGCTCCAGACAGCGGTGCTGCTGAAAAAGTTGGGATAGCAACTATCCACATCCCTTTAAAATACAGCCAACCCACTGCTTCTCAAATTCTTGACATCGTTACAGCGATATCTCGAGAGTACAAACAACATCCAATATATATCCATTGCCATAAGGGAAAACACCGCAGCGCAGTAGCGGCCGCCATCGCTTGCATTGCCCTTGGAGAATGCACTGTTGAAGAAGCGAAAGAAAGAATGCTTGTTTCGGAAACTTCCATAGGCTATACAGGCCTTTGGAATGCCGTGGAGGTACAAAAAAGAATACAACCCGAGATTCTCGAAAAACATACAAAGGTCTTTCCATCGCAAGTGCAACCCGAAGAACTAGTTGATCAAATGATTGACCTTGAAAACGCGCTGGACGCATTTGAACGCATTCAAATTGCTCACTGGAAAGCCAATAAAGACAAACGTACGATTGCAGGCGCAGAAATTGCTGGGATGATGGCTGACACATTTCGAGTCATGAAC
>Ga0115000_10000313_pt1 | contig 45110 bp, 55 predicted proteins | sample ArcticOcean_MG_C_6_FD_89690 | JGI IMG/M metagenome (GOLD analysis project Ga0115000, IMG submission 89690) | Marine microbial communities from western Arctic Ocean - ArcticOcean_MG_CB8_128 | ecosystem: Environmental > Aquatic > Marine > Oceanic | place: Arctic Ocean: Canada Basin | collected...
TATAAATTTGAATATGAATTTGCTACATTTGCCTTCTGAACTAATGGATTATATTTTACTTCATGAATTAGTACATACGAGAGTCAAAAACCACAGTAAAGATTTCTGGGATGAATTGGAAACTGTTGTTCCTAATGCAAAACAAATTGATCTAAAACTAAAAGATTATCAATATTGTTTAATCTAGATTCAAAATAATTTAGCGCCAAATAAACCGAAAATTATTCCAAATATAAGCAAAGGATATTGAATTATGGCAATAAAAGCCCTGGCGGCACTACCTTCATCACATTGACCTTCATCAGCTCCAATTACTTGACCAATTTGTCCTGTAGCACTATCACAATCGTCTTCTATTCTTTCATCAATATAATCTATTGCAAAGCCAGCTACAATGAACCCTAAGATACAAACTGCACTCAATACAAAACCAAGAAAACCAGCGAACATCTGAAAGATATTCGTCTTTTTATCCTTGCCTTTAGTCATATTTAATCACAGATTATTCTTCAGAGTCATCTTCATCGGACTCATCGTCTTCATCAGATTCTCCTTCATCGTTTTCATAATCTTCTTCTTCATCAGATTCGTCGTCATCGCGTTCTTCTTCATCCCTTTCTTTATCACAATCGCCTTCTCTCTCTTCCAACTCAGCAAGCATTACTTCGAGTCCTTCACAGGCTTCTTCGTTTCCTTCATCACAAGCTGCTTCGAGTTCTGCTAACATCTCGCGAACAATAGCATCACGGTGAGGGCCTTGCTCTTTACGGTCATCTCCTTTTTCATCTTCCCAGAATATTTTCATTTTTTCCATGACCATATTCCAATCTTCTTTAGTCATGTTTCTTGATTCAAGTTTAGCCATCATAGCTTCCCATTCTTCACCAGTCATGTTGAGTGCTTCTTGAATTTCTAAAACCTCTTCGTCATCCATATCCAATAAAATTCTCATGATTTTAGACATATCAAAATCTTTTCTGCCATCGCCGAACTTCTCTTCCCATCCTTTCATCGTTAAACAGGCTTCATCCCGATCTCGGCCTTCTCTATCTCCACCTTTTTCCTCACGATCTTCTGCAAGTTCAGCCATTATTTCACGAAGTTCTAAACAAGCTTCTTCATCGCCTTCATCACAAGCTTCTTTCAATTCTTCCAAGTATAGCCTGAAGTCTGTATCATCATCGCGTTCTTCTTCATCGGATTCTTCATCATCGCGTTCTTCTTCATCACGGTCTTCTTCATCACGGTCTTCGGCTAATTCTTCACGAATCACTAATAATTCTTCGCAAGCTTCTTCATCGCCTTCTTTACAAGCTTCAGCAAGAATTTCTAATTCTTCAAACCATCCCTCATCAAAATCTTTCTCATCTCGATCCCAGCCTTTATCTCGACCAAAAAAATTGTTGTGATTTTTACCATCATCTTTCATCTTTTTCTCTAAATCTTCAAAAGTGAAACATGGTTTTTTATCGGATTCCGATTTTAATGACCATTCTTCTGCGGTTAAACAATCATTATCTTTGGTAAATTCTTCTTTATCAGCCCAACCATCTCTATCATAATAATCTTCCTTTTTATCATCTGTTCTTTCATCTTCATCTTTGGCATCACTATTGCGTGCGCCTTCTTTTTCATCAGATTCTTCGCGATAATCTTCTATAACAAAATCGGCTCTATCGATAACTACTTGTTTTTTCCATTCTTCAAACGTAAAACAAGGAATATCGCTATCTTCTGTTAATAAAATATCACTCTCAGTAATATCGCTATCATCTAATTTACTATCGTCAATAATTTCACTTACTTTAGTTGGCTCATCATTTGCCAACATCTCTTCAAAGTTATCTCTTACATCTCCTATAAAGATCTGTCCACTATCGGTTGCAGCAATAGGTGCCGCAGTCAACATCATGATTGCGATTACCAAGGCTTTGCCTTCTAACATATTTTACTGAGAATTTGTTAAGTATATAAAAGAATGCCAAAAAAATTTGTTTTAATTCTTAGATAAGAAAATAAGCTAGATTGGTAACCCCATCCTTGATAAGGACCTGCTCTGAATATCTGATATGGGCACCATTACTACCAAAGGATTAACTAAAAAATTTGGTAAATTAACTGCTGTTGATGATTTAGATTTAGACATTAAAGAAGGTGAAATATTTGGTTTATTAGGTCCAAACGGTGCAGGAAAAACAACTACTATTTCAATGTTGGCAACATTACTAGCTCCTACTTCTGGAACTGCCACCGTAGCTAATCAAGATATTTTAAAAAATCCATCGAAAGTAAGGGAACATATTGGAATTGTATTCCAAGACCCGTCTAGTGACGATATTTTAACAGGTAGAGAAAATTTGTATTTGCATGGGTTGATGTATGGAGTTCCTCGCTCCATTATTCCTCAACGAATTGATGATGCTTTTGACTTAGTGCAATTAACTGGAAGAGAAGATGATCTTGTCAAAACATATTCTGGTGGAATGAGACGTAGGCTAGAATTGGCCCGTGGTCTTCTGCACCATCCTGAAATATTATTCTTAGATGAACCTACACTAGGTTTGGACCCTCAAACCCGTAAACGTATTTGGGAGCATATTGAAAAAATTGTTAAAGAACGTAAAGTAACTATTATCCTAACTACTCACTATATGGAAGAAGCTAATCGTCTGTGTGATAGATTAGCTATTATTGACCACGGTAAAATTGTAGCATTAGATACTCCAAATGCACTCAAAGCTCAGGTAGGTGGCGATACTGTCCAAATGGAAGTTACTGATCCTGAAAATGCAGCAAAAGAACTTGATAAACTGGAATGTGTTAGTCGTTGCGAAATCCGAGAAAATCGATTGGATGTAGCAGTTAAAAATGTAGCTCAGAACTTGCCTAAAGTTTTTGCAGCTGCTGGTGAAATCGCTAATTTTAGCGTCAGAAATACAACCCTAGATGACGTGTTCATGCATTATACGGGATATGATATCAGGGATGAAGGTGCTGAAGGGGCTGCCAAACATATGCAAAGAGTAGTGGGGGTAAAACGATGAACCAATTGAATGGTTTGTATGCAATTTGGCTTCGAGAAGTAATTGTCTATTTTAGAGAATATTCTAGATTAATTGGTTCAATACTTACGCCGTTACTGTGGTTGTTAGTTTTAGGTAAAGGAATTGGAGCTTCAATTGATGAAAATGAAAATTTTGCAGGAGTCCCATATGAAGTATTTATTTTTCCAGGGATATTAACTATGACTGTATTATTCCAATCTGTTTTTTATGGATTGTACATTGTTTGGGATAGAAAAATTGATTTTCTAAAAGAAGTTTTAGCATCCCCTCTTAACCGTTCAACTGTTTTTCTTGGAAAATGTTTGGGAGGAGTCACCGATTCAATGATTCAAGTAACAATCATTATTGTATTAGGTTTCTTTATTTTCCCTGATCTTGAATATACTTTGCAGAGTCTTATGCTCGTTTATCTTTACTTGTTTTTGTTAGCCGTAATTATGACTTCTTTAGGACTAATAATTGGATCTAGAATGGATTCTCCAGAGGGATTCTCTCTGATAACTAGCTTAGTTGTATTTCCGATGTATTTTCTAAGTGGGGCTCTATTCCTAAAGAAAAGTTTGATGGATGAAGCTCCAATAATTTATTGGTTAACAGTCATAAATCCTGCTAGCTATGCGGTTGAGGCTATCAGATACACTATGATTCCAAAAGAACTCTTTCTTGAATTTGGATTGGCAAGGGATTTAACGGTTCTAATCGGTTTTTGTATTTTCCTGCTTGCTTTAGGAACTTATTGTTTCAAAACTATGAAGCTCTAAGTTTAATTAAGCCTAATTTATAGTAATGATTATGAGTAAAACTGCGCTTGTAACTGGAGCTTCTTCGGGAATTGGAAGAGGAATTGCAATTAAATTTGGCCAAGAAGGCTGGGAAGTTACCCTAGTGGCTCGTCGAAAGGAAAATTTGGACGTGGTTGCTAAAGAAGTTGAAGAAGCGGGCGGTAAAGCTCATATTTTTGCTACAGATTTAACCAAAGAAGGAAATCCTGAAAGTGCTATCGAGTTTGGGATAGAGAAAATGGGCCAGATAGGTACTCTAGTCAATAATGCAGGGATGGGTCGTTTTGAAATGGTTCCAGATATCAAAGATGAATCTTTTCAAGAACAATTCCAACTCAATGTTTGGGCTTGTATGGCTACAGTTAGATCAGTAGTACCACACTTCAAGAAAAAAGGAGGCGGCCAAATCGTCAATATTGGCTCAATTGTAGGTTATCTTGGAATATCAAAGGGATCTATCTATTCGAGCACTAAATGGGCTCTAAGAGGACTTAATGAGAGTTGGAGAGAAGAGTTGTATCCCGATAATATCAAAGTGTGTTATGTTGGCCCTGGTTTTGTATTAACTGAATTCAATGGAAGAAAAGAAGGCGGTACTTCCGAAGAACAGGAATGGGCGATGGTCCCGGGAGATGTAGCTCATGCTGTTTATTGTGTAGCTACACAAGGTCCTAACAGCGATATCAAAGAGATATCAATCCAAGTTTTAGACCGTAGTTAATTATTACTTTTAGAGTAGTTTAATTTTATTTTCACTATTCAAGCGACGTGTATTAACAATCCAATCACGAAGAGAACCGTAACCCATCTCTGTACATGGACCTGTCGTGCCTTCTTGCGAAGTACACGGTCAACCCAGTCATCAGGTAATCTTCTCCAGAGTAAAATACCTGAAAGGGTTAGATAAATCATCGCCACTAGAGGAATGTAACCAGTGATAGAATCGTCCTCGAACCACCCTTCATCAACTATCATCAACCAGGCATGGTATACTGCCAGAATGGTCGCAATCGCACTGACCCACATATGAAGTTTCAGTGTTGTTTGTAGAGATTGTCCATATTGTTTGGTTGTTAATCCCAGTTCCTTCAACTTGGCCCGGGAGATTTTCTGTCTTAGAACCACATAGAAAAATGAAGCGACCATCAACCAAGCTGCAATTGATCCTAAATCTTCCCCCCATTCATTCTCATCATCGTCTTCATCAGCATTCACTGTGGGCAGAGCTAGAGATAGTATGGAACATATAAACAGGAAAGTCCAGATGCGCATGAATCGAATGATAATAAGCCGAATATATAAGTTCGGCCAATCATGCAATTCAGGATATATGAATCATATTACAAAGTCGTAAATCGATTATTTTTCTTTACAGTACTTAAGCATGCTGCATAGCAAACTTTGTGCCGTGTATCTTGAAAGCTAACTACTATTTACCAGAGCTCCAAGTAATGAATGTGAAGAAAACATCACTTCTAGTTTTTATCTGCCTAATCTCCGTCGGTGGAGCTGGAGCTTATGCCTTCAGTGGTGGGGCATTGGATGGGTACTTAGAAGATCTACAAAATGAAGAAAAGGAGATTGTTGAAGAAATCAAAGAACCTGATGTTGTTTTGAAAGATGTAATGGCAAAAATAACAGTTGATACTCGATTTGGCACTAATTATTACTCGATGGAAGAAGTAGATGATGGAGATAATGATGAAGTGGAAGATGCTGAATGGGATAATTTTACTTTCCAATTTGATGCTTACTCATCAATTGGAGATATTGAAACATACCTTTGGAATTTTGGAGACAATAATGAATTCGAGGGTGTCGAAGGAAGTCATAGTTATGAACAACCGGGGAAATATATTGTCATCTTAAAAATAACTTCAACGGATGGAGTTAGTTCAACAAATCAAACTATGATTACTGTTAATTTTGATGGGTTTGTTATCTCAGACAATATGGAATGTACCTGTGCGCCAACTGCTAAAGAAACTATAATGGATTTAAAAATCGAAAATGGAGCAAAAACTATTATTGGTGAAACTACAGTTACTCATGACGGTAGTAGTGAAGATTGTACTCAGCGAAATCTGTTACAACAATGCCACCTAAGAGTTATTCTTAAATCTTATAATGGGGGTAGTTTAATCTCAGAAGAGGTATTATTTGATGAAACATTTGATACAAATAGTAAAACTGTTAATTTCACACATACTATTACAGATGATGAAAAGGAATATACTTTTGAACTTGTTTTGGAAACTGACCAATTACGAGATTGGCATAAACCTGAAACTAAATGGTTTGTAGATTATATTGAATAGAGTACATCACACAACTAGGAACTGACTGTGGCTGTTAAACATTTCTTTTAAGCTAGGATCTTGCGTTTATTGTAAGCTTTTTTGATGATGGACTCTAGGCGGGCAATCCTAGCTTCCAATTCTTCAAGTCTAATATCATAGGGATGTCTCATTCAAATGCACTAGTGCACTGCAACGTAATAAACCTTTGTATTTATTTATTCCAATTTATGCATTGAAACTAAGGCTTGTTCTATGCGTTCCAACGAAATTGGAACTTTATGATCTGAAATTGGTGCAGCCAATGAAATTCCAGCATCCTTTTTAGCCTTCCAAACTGCAGAATTAAAATCAACTAAAGAATCAGTCATATTTACCCATTTGTCAGTTTCAGATATTGGCGATTCTGGGAAAATATCTATATCAACTGCTGATTTTTCATATAATGTTGTTGATAGGTGATGAGTGAAGAAAGGACATACTGGAGACAATATAGACAATAAATCTCTGAAAATACGATGTAAAGTCCAAGTAGCTGATGCGTCTTCATTGTATAATCTAGTTTTAGCCATCTCAAGCCAATGTGAAGCAAAGACGCCAGTACTGAAAGTTTTGATCCCTTGAGCTGCAGTGTAAATATCTAAATCTGAATAACCTGTTTGGGCCTTCTCAAGTAAATCTGAAAATTCTGCTAGAATCCATTTATCTTCATTCTCAAGATTATCAGGTACTGCATCTAAGTCTCCTTCAAAATCAAACTGAGATGCGAATCTACCTACATTGAAAATTTTTGTTAAAACTCCAAAATATCGTAATTCAATTTGTTCCGGATTTATCTGGAAATCATCACCTACTTGGGCATCTGCAGCTTTCCAAAATCTAAAACATTCTGAACCTATTTTCTTAGCTTGTAAAGCCACCTGTTTACCTTCAGGTCCTTTGATTTTCCAAGAACCCGTCCGCCCTCCAGCTCCACATTCTAAAACGGATCCGGCATCTATGCCATTACCAAGGGATTTTGACATCTTTCGACCCCAAGGATCCATTCCAAGGCCATCAATCCAAACATTTGCGAATCCCGGTTTATCTAAAAGTAATGCCGATTTCAGAAGAGTGTAATACAACCAAGTTCGAACTATTTCCTTACCTTGTGGCCTAATACCGGTTGGAAACGCCTTCTCAAATAATTCCGGATTTGATAAATACCCTGAAACATATAAATTTGAATTTGATGAATCCATCCAAGTATCAAATACCTTTTCTTCACCTTCAAGATTGCCTAATTCACTCTTTAAATCAGAATAATTGCCTAATTCTTTACGTGTTTCTCTATCCATTACAATAGAATCGGTTGGAGGTTCATCTTGCCATGGCTGAACATAGGTTCCGCGAGGTGGAGTTACTATTTTGGTTCTATCTTCTGAATACCAAATTGGGATTTCGGTATGATACCATCTACGTCTGCTAACTGGCCAATCAATCGTAATATTTTCCATCCAGTCTAACAAAAATTGTTTATTCTTTTTAGGAACAAAATTGATTTCATCGGACAATTCCTTGATTCTATCTTGAATGTGCGTTTGTCTAACATACCATTCTTTCAATAAAATAATTTCAATTGGATTTTTACCGCGCTCGGAAACTGGGATTTCTTGATCTCTATCCACTATGTTTTCGATTTTATCGGATTCTTCTAACGTTTCAATAGCTTTTTTTCGTGCATCCAAAACTGACAAACCGGCTAATGGACCTCCGATTTCAGTTATATTCCCATCTAAATCTATAGCTTGAAAAGGAGTAAGACCTAGCTCTCTAAATACAGAAACGTCATTCTGATCTCCAAATGAACAAACCATCAAAACTCCAGAACCAAAGTCCATATTGACACTTGGATGGGCTCGGACTTCAACTGTTTTGGAACGGCCTGATGTGCCCATAGGCAAATCTAAGGTTTTACCAACAAGTTGCTCATATCTAGAATCTTCAGGATGAACAAGAACTATTCCACATGCGCAAATGAGTTCGGGCCTTGTTGTAGAGATTATAATCGGTGCATGATTTGAATCATCAGTTACTGACCAGCGCACATCCACTAATCTTGTCTTACGAGATAAACGCTCAACTTCAGCCTCTGCAATAGTGGTACCTTCAACAGGATCATACAAATTTGGCCTTAATTCTTCGACTATATCGCCACGTTTGAATAAATCAATGAATATAGACTGAGTAACGGCCCTGTAATCAGGAGCATCCGTCAAATATTCATTATCATAAGCACAAGAAAGCCCAACTCTTTTGGCTATATTTCGCATTTCTTGAGTGTATTTTTCTATTTCATTTCTACAAATCTCTAAAAATTCAGCCCTATCGTAAGTTTTCATCTTACGGCCAGTTTTCTTTTCAACAGTAAATTCGATATTAATTCCGTTGCGGTCTACACCCCATGGAAAATAAACTTCCTTACCTAGCAATCTTTGACTGCGGGCGATAACATCTATCATTGAATATTGAGCTACGGCGCCAATATGCCAAGTCCCGGAAGGATATGGAGGTGGCGTATCTATTACAAAAATTTCCTTCCCTGAATTAGGGTCAAATGTATATCGCTGCCCTTTGGAAAAATGTTCTTCCTGTATCTTTTTTTCTAAATCTACAGTCCAACGCTTTTCCTTAATTTTGAATTCTGCCATGTTTTCTGCTATCTTGCCCTAGTATAGGTTTTCTTAATACTTGCGAAGCTATTTTACTTAGCCGCTATCTAGTAAAATCAATGGAATATGCTAGAGATGTTGTGATTGTTGGAGGCGTTAGAACGGCTCAAGGAAGATTCAAGGGCGCACTCTTCGACACCTCTGCTGTAGATTTAGGGGCATTGGCAATTAAAGCAACTTTAGAGCAAACTAAGGTTGATCCTGAAATGATTGATGAAGTCATAATGGGCAATGTCCTTTCAGCCGGCATAGGTCAGCATCCTGCCCGTCAGGCTGCATTGAAAGCAGGAATTCCAGAGAGAATTCCAGCATTAACAATAAACAAAATGTGTGGTTCTAGTATGAAAGCAATTATGCTAGCTGCCACCTCTATCCGTTCTGGAGAATCCGATATCATGATGGTAGGGGGAATGGAATCTATGTCTCAAGCTCCTTTTACTGTATCGAGAGCTAAAGATGGGAAAGTAAGTATGGAAAAACCAATGGACAGTATGATGGTTGATGGTTTAATTGACCCTATTAACGGAATGGTAATGGCTCAAACTGGAAATCGAATTGCTAAAAAATTCAATATTACCAGAGATGAAGCGGATTTATTTGCGATGGAATCTCATATTCGCGCACATAAGGCTTACAAAAAAGGAGCATTTGAGAACTACCATATTCCGGTTGAACATGACGAGGGAATATTGAGCAAAGACGAAGGTATCAGACCAAATTCGAGTGTGGAAACTTTAGGGAAATTAAAGCCAGTGTTTGACGAAAATGGAATTGTAACTGCAGGAAATGCAAGTCAAATCTCAGATGGGGCTGCCGCTTGCTTAGTAATGTCACGCGAAAAAGCCAAAGAACTGAATTTGGAATGCTTAGCTACAGTTACCAATTATTGTGCCGTGGGTGTACCATCAGAAGATGTAATGTCTGCACCAATACCTGCTGTTCAAAAATTATGGAAAATGCAAGGTCGAAGTGGTGAACAAGATTATGATCTTTATGAACACAATGAAGCTTTCGCATCTGCTTGTTTAGGAGTAATGCAAGGCTTAGAATTAAAACATGAAAAATTGAATGTCCACGGTGGGGCTGTAGCTATGGGGCACCCTCTTGGTGCATCTGGTTGTAGAATTGTATTAGCTTTAATTCATGCATTGAGGACTCGAAGGGGGAAACGTGGTTTTGCTACTGCCTGTTTAGGTGGAGGAATGGCTACTGCAATTGAAATTGAAACATGAATACCGAACTTAAGGGGAAAGTAGTTCTGGTAAGTGGAGGTGCAGGGGGTATTGGAAGCGCTATCTCTAAATCTTTTGCAAAACAAGGTGCAAAAGTTATTGTTCATTATCATAAGTCAGAAAACAAAGCTAAATTATTGGCTGAAGAAATTAACGGTTGGGCAATTAATGCAGACTTAACTAAATCTAAAGAAACTACTGAACTTTTTAATAAAATTATAGAAAAAGAAGGACGACTGGATGTTTGTATTGCTAATGCTGGAAATTATCCTAAGAAAAGTATACCTTTATGGAATATTGACGATAATCGATGGAATGAAACGGTTTCTACAAATTTATCTTTAACTTTCAATACATCTCGTGAATTTCTAAAACATGTTTCAAAAACAAAAAAAGGTTCATTAGTTCTTGTTGGGTCGACTGCGGGAATATATGGAGAAGCCGGATATTCAGATTATGCTGCTGCTAAAGGTGCAATAACTTCGGGACTCTTAAAAACATTAAAGAATGAAGCTGCTCAAATTGGAGATGGTGTAAGAATAAATGCCGTCGCTCCAGGATGGACTGCAACACAGAAGAAAGTAGATGAGGGATTGGAGCAAAATCATGTTGATAAGGTTGTATCTACTATGTCTCTGAAAAAATTAGCAACTCCTGAAGATGTTGCTAACTCTATTGTAATATTAGCCTCTGATTCACTTTCTGGACATATTACTGGCCAGGTAGTAGAAATCGCAGGGGGGATGGAAGGACGTCTGATAACTGGGACCAAATAGGATTTCGAAACCTATTGATTGGAAGTATCGTTTTCTCACTGCTTCTCTCTTGGATTATAACTATTATTTATAATATTAATTTCAATTTTGTGATTTTTGTTGTCGTTCAACTCTTTGTTATTGTTGCTACAACTATGATCTGGCCTGCTCTTAATTCAAAATAACTTTTTGAAATAAGCATAAATATAACCTTAACGACGCGAAATAGTGGAAGAATCTGTAAAAAAAGTCAGACGATACGATATTGATTGGCTTAGAGTCCTTTTATTTGCATTATTAATTCCGTTTCATGTTGGAATTGGCGTTTATTGGGATGCTTACGATTTTGTACAACCTGAACATAGTATTGGAGATGCAGCTAAACGTGAAGATTTGAACGCGGAAGTTGGAGAAGAAGCTGTTAATATTTACACATTTCTTGGAGGTGGGATTATTTCGTATATCTTAACTTGGATGCATGAATGGCGCCTCGCCGCTCTCTTCATGATTAGTGGGATGGGGACTGCTTTTGCTTTCAAACGGCGGACGTGGAAATTATTTCTGAAAGAGAGATCTAAGCGATTGTTGATACCTATGTTTGTTGGTATTTGGACTATCACTCCTTTAACTTGGATGTTTATACTTGATTATTTCCCTAGTAGTTTGATAGAAGGGGTACTTGCTTTTCTTGGGTTTGGGGTTGCTATGTCTTTCCTCATGATTATACCTTTAATGAGTAGACTACTATCTCTTGGCCACCTATGGTTTCTATGGAGTTTATTCCAATATTCTCTATTTTTACTTCCTATCTTTTATGTTGTAAGAAATTACCCTGAAGGGAAATTGTCAAGATTACTTGGAAGCATATTCAAAATTCCTTTCCGATTGGGGCCTTTAATTCTTCTTCCAATAACTTTGTCTCTTTCGGATGTTCTACTCAAACCAATAATGGGTGAAGCTCTTGGTTTTGGATATGAATGGCCTTGGTATTTGCTAACGTTTCTATTTGGTTATATTTTTATAGTGAATAAAGAACAATATTTTGAATTCATTGATAACTCAAGATTTCAAATTACAATAGGAACCATTGTAGCTACGTTAGCATTCGTTTGGATTAAATCAGAAGAAACGAAGAGTGGCGTCCCTTATGTTGGTGGAGGGTGGGCTGGCGATAATTATAGGCAATTAGGAATAGGATATCATACTAAAACAACCTTGATTGCTTGTTTTGTAACCAGTTTTCATGCTTGGTTTTGGTGTCTATTTGTATTTACATGGGGTGCAAAATTCCTCAACAAACCAAGTAAATATTTAGCATATCTAAATCAAGGCGTTTATCCTTTCTATATCATCCATCAGCCAATTGTTTACGCAGTCCTTGTTATTTTTCTGGCCAGTGGACATTCTGATATTGTAATATTTATAATTGGAACTATTCTAGTTGCGCTTGGATGTTGGATATTCTTTGAGATTACAAAACGCAATAGGATAACTAGGGCAATGTATGGAATAAAAGACATCCCAAACAGTAATGAAAGGTCTTCGGGAACTAAACCACTTATCGAGGAAAGATAACGCCAGCCCTTATATAGGGTCCGTTTCTGCGAGCGACCCTGCATTCACGTAACCAGACGCTTTGGGCAATTATCCCAATACCTCCTGAGACACTTGTTCTCGTCGAGAAACAGCGTCACGGTACGATGTGGAACGTGTGGGAAATTACGCCTAATTTCGTTTCCGTTAGCAACGGTTAGCGCAATATGGAGAGTAAACAAAGATGCCAAAACACAATAAACCAAACCGCGGATCTATGGCCTTCAGCCCTCGTAAGAGAGCACGCTCTGAAACGCCACACATCACCAGTTGGGCTGCTGTCGATGGTGACGATCCGAAAATTCTTGGTTTTGCAGGATACAAAGCAGGTATGAGTCATATAATGGCTATTGATTACAGAAAAAAATCTACTACGGCCGGACAAGAAATTAGAATGCCAGTAACTGTTGTAGAATTACCTTCAATGAAAGTTATCGGAGCGCGTGGTTACATTCGAGACAGTTATGGTTTAAGAACACTTACTGAAGCATGGGATCCAAAGTTGGATACTGATTTAGAGCGCAAACTACCATTGCCTAAAAATCAAGATAACGATGCTTCTTGGAAGAGTATGAAAGAAAATGATTTAGAAGAAATTAGACTATTAGTTCGAACCCAACCTAAATTGGTTACAGGAATACCAAAGAAAAGACCTGAAGTTATGGAAATGGCAATCGGTGGAGGCTCTATTGAAGCTCAAATTGATTTTGCAAACGGTATGCTAGGAAAAGAATTTACAATTAATGATTTTACAGAAGATGGTGAAATGTTAGATGCTGTCGCAGTTACTACGGGATATGGTTTTCAAGGGCATGTTAAACGCTGGGGAATAAAATTACTAACTCACAAAAACTCCAAACACCGTCGAATGATTGGGAATTTAGGTCCTTTCAGTCCTGGTTATGTAGTTTCTACAGTTCCACAGGCTGGACAAACTGGCTACCATCAAAGAACTGAATATAATAAAAGGTTAATAAAAATTGGAGATAACCCGGATGAAATTAATCCTAAAGGCGGTTTCCTAAATTACGGACTTATTCGCGGAACTTATGCATTAGTGCATGGTTCATTACCAGGTCCAACTAAACGTCTAATTAGATTTAGAAAAGCTGTGCGATTCCACGGATCTGCAGCTAATGCAATCGTTGCACCAAAAATAACAATGGTCTCACAAGAGAGCCAGCAGGGTGTCTAGAATGAAAGTTCCAGTCTACACAATGAAAGGTAAAGCTTCGAAAAGCTCGGCAACCTTGCCGGCTGCATTTGAAGAGCCAGTAAGATTAGATTTAATACGTAGAGCAGTCAGATCGTCTAGAGCAAATCGTAGACAGGCTTACGGCGCATCAAAAGAGGCAGGATACCGTCATTCGGTATCATGGCCTGGTAAAGGCCGAGGTATGGCACGTACTCCGCGTAAAAACGGAGGCAGTGGAAGAGCCGCTCAAGCTCCAAACACTATTGGTGGAAGAAGAGCCCACCCTCCCAAAGTTGAAAAAGAATGGGAAGTGAAAATAAATTCGAAGGAAAAGAAAAAGGCTTTCCGTTCCGCATTAGCTGCAACTACGCAAGAACATTATGTAAGTGCAAGAGGGCATGTTGTACCTGAAAAGGTAACGCTACCTTATGTTGTAGATAATAAAATTGAAAATATCTCTAGTGAACATGAAGGTGAGTCGATTACCAAAAGAGCTTTATCTCTATTAGAGGGGCTCGGATTGGGCGAGGATATTGAACGATCAACTGATGGAAAAGGCATAAGGGCAGGAAAAGGAAAGAGAAGAGGTCGGAAATATAGAACTCCAAAATCCATATTAGTAGTATTTTCTAAGAGTAATGGCGCCGAGAATGCTTTCCGTAATTTATCAGGAGTAGATGTTACTACTTCTAAAGATCTTAATACTGAATTATTAGCACCTGGAGGAGATCCGGGAAGACTAGTTGTATTCAGTGAAGCTGCAGTCTCAGCTTTGGAGAAACGATTATGAGTGAACACAAAATAATCCTAAGTCCGCGTTCTAAAGAAAGAGCTCTTTACATGCTTGAACAAAATAAAGTAGAATTCTATGTTGCTCGAACAGCTTCAAAATACGATATTAAAGGAGCTGTCCAAGCTCTTTTCCAAGTTGTAGTAAGCAAAGTTAATACTAGAATTACCAAAGAAGGTAAACTAGCAGTAGTCACATTAGCAGAAGGAAGTTCTGCTGAAGACTTGAGTAATAGATTGGGGATATTGTGATAATATGGGCAAACGAATAATACCTAGAAGACGCGGACGAGGGCACCGTTTCAGGGCTCCCGACAACCGTTTCAAAGGTGAAGCAAGACATCCTAGATCTAAATCTTCGAATGGTAAAGTACTAGAACTTATGCACGATCCCGGTAGAACGGCACCGATTGCTAAAGTGGATGGTCAAGATGGTACGTATACTATGATTGCACATGATGGCATGCACGTAGGTCAAGACATTGCTACAGGACATGGTGCTGAAATTGATATTGGAAATACTTCCTATGTTGGTTCAATACCAGAAGGAACTAAAGTTTATAATATAGAAATGAAACCAGGAGATGGCGGGAAATTAGCCCGAGCTGCCGGTGGTGCTGCCACAGTTATTTCACATGGCAAACAAACTACGGTCAGATTACCATCTAAGGCTCAAAAGAAACTGGATAATATGTGTCGAGCAACGATTGGTGAAGTTGCAGGTTCTGGAAGAGGTGAAAAACCTATTGTAAAGGCTGGAAAGAATTTCTATCGTAACCGCTCTAGGCCAAAGGTTTGGCCAAAGGTAAGAGGAGTTGCTATGAATGCAGTTGATCACCCTCACGGTAGTGGACGAAAGCAGACCGTTGGAGTTCAATCTACTGTTTCAAGAAATGCCCCACCTGGACGTAAAGTTGGTAATATTGCAGCTAAGAGAACTGGAGGTAAGCGTTAATGGCGCGAAGAACTAAGGGACTTGCAACGCCTAAGGCTGCAAGAAGGAGAGAAAGAAAGAGGAAGGCAGGTATTCAAGTACGCAGTAAGAAAGAATTTACTTACCGTGGTTTGGCTATCGATAAACTCAAAGAACTCTCTTTTGAAGATTTTATGGTGATGGTTCCTTCAAGACAACGAAGGACTTTTAGACGTGGCCTAAGTCAACAACAAGCCAAATTAATTACAGATTCTAATAATAAACCAGAAAAAGTTATCCGAACTCACCGTCGTGAAATGATAATTGTACCTCAATTTGTTGGGAGGACTTTTGCAGTACACAATGGAAGAGAATTCGTGAACATAGAAATTATGGCTGAAATGATTGGATTGTACTTTGGAGAATTAGCTCCTACAAGAACATCCCCTACCCACACTGGACCTGGAGTCGGCGCTACCAAGTCTTCTAAATTTATGCCGTTGAAGTGATGTTATGAAAGGTTTCTCGTATCCATATAATCCAGAAATTCATGCTGCGGCTCGCGGTGTTGGAGTTAATATCTCACCAAAGGCAGCTAGGGAAGTTTGTCATGCCCTCAAAGGTATGAAACTTGAAAAAGCTAAAAGTTACTTAGAAAGAGTAATGGATTTAGATCAAGCAGTTCCATTCAAACGTCATGATGGTAAAGTAGGTCACAGAAAAGGTAAAGGCATATCTTCAGGAAGATATCCTGTGAAAACTGCTGCAGCTATTCTCAAAATAATTGAATCTGCAGAAAATAATGGAGAGGCAATCCATATTGATATTGAAAATTGGAGAATTGTTCATATTGCAACATCTCGCGGAGTCTCTTTTGAAGGTAGATTTCCAAGAGCTAGGGGCAGATCCACTCCAAAAATGCGCGAAAGTGCGAACATTGAAGTAGTATTGGAGGAAATAAAATGACCATAGTCCGAGAAATGCTCAAAGAACGTGTACGTCGTGTACAAGTTCATGATCATGTGCAAAAGAGAACAACTAGAGCTGGTTTTGGTGGTCTTTCAATACAAAGAACACCTCTAGGTACGCATATTCGAATTGCTGCTGAAAGGCCTGGTTTGGTAATTGGAAGAAAGGGTAGCGACATACAAAGATTAACTGACGAATTAGAACGAAAATTCGGATATGAAAATTTGCAAGTAGAAGCTGGTGAAGTGACTCGCTTCGCCTTAAATCCGTTAATTATGGCTGCAAAAGTAGCAAATGCATTAGAGAGAGGCTGGAATTATAGAAGAGCCGGTAACTCTATGTTACAACGAATAATGGACGCTGGCGCTAGAGGATGTCAAATTACGATTGCAGGTAAATTAACTGGTCTTAGACATAGAACTGAAAAATTCTTATCTGGGCATATCAAATTCTGTGGTGAACCTGCGTTAGTACTGATGGATATCGGTATTGCACAAGCTAAACTCAAGCCTGGAACTATTGGAGTAAAGGTGGCGATAATGAAACCGGATGCAGTCTTACCTGCTGAAATTACTATTGTTAAACCAGTAGAAAAAGTAGTTGAAACTCCAGAAGTTAAAGAAGACGAATCTGAGACTAAAGAAGAAAAAGTCAAAGAAGTTGTTAAAACTCCAGAAGTTAAAGAAAAGAAATCTGAGACTAAAGAAGAAAAAGTCAAAGAAGTTGTTAAAACTCCAGAAGTTAAAGAAAAGAAATCTGAGAAAAAGGAGAAAGCTAAGAAATGAGTCTTAAGAAACCAAACGAACTCAGAGAAATGCAACCTGAAGAACGTGACATCAGATTGAAAGAACTACGCTCAGAATTGATGAATGAAAGAGGTGTTGCCTCTATGGGTGGACAACCTACTTCACCAGGTAGAATGCGGGCCTTAAAAAAACAAATTGCAAGATTATTAACCATTATGAGAGAAATTGAATTGGAGAGTGAAAACTAATGGTAGACATTGATCCCTTAACTGGCCTTCCAAAAGAACTTCTTGCTATGGAAGAGATTGTTAGAGAACAGCAAGCAATTAAAGTTACTATAGAAAAACGTCGTTATGGAAAATTAGTTACACTAATTAATGGAATGGGGAAGGGAGTCGACATTAGTGATCTTGCCAAACAATTGAAGACAAAATGTGCTACTGGGGGAACTTCAAAAGGTGGAGTTATTGAACTTCAAGGCAATCATACAAAGAAAGTTAATGAAGTTTTAACCGAAATGGGTTTCCCAGTGGAGGTTCAATAATGGATGGACGAAAAGAATTCATTGGTGAAAATATAACTATTTCTGAACATAGTGATCCTAGTTTACGTGGAATTTCTGGAGTTATTATAGGAGAAAGTCGTGAAACTATTACTATTGAAAGTAATGGAATCCAGAAAATGATTAGCAAGCGTCCTGCCAAATTTATGTTTGAAAGTGGAGAACTTATGGGTAATAAAATTGCATACAGATCACAAGATCGAATTAAGAAGGTGAAAGCATGAGTGACAAAAAACCAAGAAATATAGGTGTTGATGTTGAAGTGCCTGTAAACCCATGGGATGGAGATCCAAATGATCCCTTCTTTGGAAGTTTATCGGTTCGTGGACAAATACTCCGTGGAAAGGTTGTAAAAGCAAAGGCGCAAAGAACGGTTGTTGTACAAATTAATAAAATGAAATATGATTCTAAATACGAGAGATATGCTCGTAGTTCTTCAAAGATAAGTGCCCACAGTCCAGCTAGTGTTGGAGCCTCCGAAGGTGATCTCGTGACACTTATGGAATGTAGGCCATTATCAAAAACAAAATCATTTGTAGTTATTGAAAGGAGAGATGGATGAAAGCTATTGCAGGACGTCAAATGAGAGGATTGCCACAGGGGGCTAGACTGAACTGTGTAGACAATAGCGGTGCAAAACTAATCGAAATTGTTACTGTTTTAAATTATAAAGGAGTCCACCGTAGATCTCCTTCCGCAGGAGTGGGGGACATGATTGTAGCTTCTGTAAAGAAAGGTAATCCTGAAATGCGCAGACAACTGGTCCGTGCCGTTGTTGTAAGGTGCCGTAGAGCATTCCGCAGGTCAGATGGGACTATGGTCCAGTTCGAAGATAATGCAGCCGTATTAACTAATGAACAAGGAGAAACAAAAGGATCGTCGATTAAAGGTCCGGTATCTAGAGAGGCTGCCGAAAGATGGCCACGTATTGCTGCCGCAGCAACCACAATAGTATGAGTATAATATGAGTTCAATTCAACCACGAAAACAGAGACTTGCCAGGTATACGGCACCTTATCACCGTAGACATCGTGAAATGTCTGCACCGGTAGACAAGGGTCTCCGTGAAAGACAATTAGCTCGTGGATTTATGTATCCAAGATCTATGCCTGTACGAAAAGGGGACCGCGTTTTGATAGTTAGAGGTGAAGGGAAAACTAAATCAGCATCAGTAGTTGCTAAAGTAGACCGTAAAGCTCGTAAAATCTATGTAGAAGGATTCACTTATTTCAAATCAGATGGAACTGAACTTCAACGGCCTATTGATCCTTCGAATTTAGTAATAATTAATCCTGACTGGTCTGATATTTATCGAAGAAAATTATTAACTCGTGTTAATGAATCAGTAGAATGGACTGATTCGGTTATTTCTGACTTTGAAGCTGCTGAAGACGAATATGAAGAAGAAACTGTTGGTCCGATTGTAAAAGAAACTACCGACGAATCTGCAGATGAAACTGAAGAAACTGTAAGTCCAATTGAAAAAGAAACTACCGACGAATCTGCAGATGAAACTGAAGAAACTGCCGAAGAAAATAGTTCAGACAATGACGTGAATTATGACGATATGAAAGTTCCTGACTTGAAAAATGCTCTTAAAGAAAAAGGTTTACCAGTTAGTGGAAAAAAATCTGAGCTTATTGATAGATTAAAAGGAGAATCAAAATGAGTAGTGACCATCTAAAGAGGCTTGTCGCACCCCGATCTTGGAGTATTGCTAGAAAGCAAAATGTTTGGACTACCAGACCAATGCCCGGTAAACATTCTCTTGAAGGTGCAATCCCTATTTCAACAATTTTAAGAGATTATTTACACGTCTGTGATAATAACCGTGAAGCTAAATTTATTCTAAATAGTGGTGCAGTTTTAATTGACCAAAGAGTTGTTCGTAAGCCAAAAAACCCAGTTGGATTAATGGATGTTATTTCTTTACCTGGTATGAAAAAACATTACCGAACCATGATAGATGACCACGGTAGGCTTCAATTTGTAGAAATAAAAGCTACTGAATCTCTATGGAAATTATTGCGTATTGAAAATAAAATTATTGTAAAGGGCGGTAAAGTTCAATTAAATTTACATGATGGGACTAATATTCTCTCTGATAAGAAAGTCAATACCGGAGATGTACTTCAGATTTCATTACCTGACATGAAAATAAAAAAGATAATAGAATTCAAAGAAGGCGCTCAATCATTTATCATAGGAGGGGCTCATGTTGGCTCTCTTTCGGAAATTAAAGGAATAGAAATAACTCGTAGTCCAAAGCCAAACTTGGTGATGTATGATGGTTTCCAAACTATTAAACCTTATTCTTTTGTTGTTGGTGACAAAAAATCACTAATTACTCTTCCGGAGGTTAAACTATGAATCCAATGAGAGAATTAAGAATAGCTAAAGTTGTTCTAAACATTGGAGTTGGGGAAGCTGGACAAAGGCTTGCAAAAGCTGAAAGTGTTCTTAAAAAATTAAGCGGATGTACACCTACCCGTACTCTTTCGAAGACTACAAACCGAGATCTTGGGATTCGATTGGGAATGCCGATTGGGTGTAAAGTTACTTTGAGAGGAGAACCTGCCTTGAAATTCATTAAAAAATCTTTATGGGTTCGTGAGAATAAATTACCAAATTACTGTTTTTCTAAAACGGGTGGTTTAAGTTTTGGAATACCAGACTATACTGGATACGAAGATGAAAGCTATAATCCTGATATTGGGATTTTTGGACTTGATATTGCAATTGCTTTTGAAAGACCTGGTTTCAGAGTATCCCGAAGAAAAATTAGGAGTAAGAGAGTTGGCAAGAATCACCGAATTAATGCTGATGAATGCCAAGAATACATGCAAAAGAAATTCGCTTTGGAGGTTGTTAAAGTATGAATGTAGATGAAGTTAAAATCAAAGTACGCGAAGTTTACCGTGGCCGAATAGTTGGTTGCGTCTTGTGTGATAGAAAGCGCGGACTAGTACGCCGTTACGGACTGAACTTGTGTAGACAATGTTTCAGGGACAAAGCCCCAGAGCTAGGGTTCAAAAAATACGATTGAGGTAAAAAAATATGAAACACGATCCATTATCAGATGCCCTTGTTCTTATCAAAAATGCAGACCATGTTGGAAAAGAATCTGCAATAGTTCCAGCTTCACGCCTTATTGGTGAGGTACTGAAATTATTAACCGAAAAAGGCTACTTGAAAAATTATGAATTCCGAGAAGATGGTAAAAGTGGAGAATTTGATATTTCACTTAACGGACGAATCAACGGCTGTGGAGCTATCAAGCCCCGTTTCTCTATTAAATTAAAAGATATGGATAGGCATGAAGCTCGTTACTTACCTGCAAAGGATTTCGGACTTCTAATCCTAACAACACCTTATGGCGTGATGAATAATGATCAAGCCAAAGAGGCTTTAACTGGAGGAAAGCTGCTAGCTTACGTTTATTAATGAAGATTAAAGAAATAGTCCATGTTTTAGAATTGCCGGAAGGTGTTTCAGTTGATAGTAGCAGTTTTGACATAAAAATTAAAGGTCCCCGTGGAGATTTAACCCGATGTTTCAAGCATGCTTCTATGAAATTAGAACAAGGCGAGAATGAACTGAAAATTATTGGAAATAAACTCAGAAAGAAAGAAAAAGCCTTGATTGGTACGTGGAAAGCTCATCTTAAAAATATGATCAAGGGAGTGAATCAGGGGTTTCGATATAAAATGAAAATTGTGTTTGCTCACTTTCCTATGAAGGTCATTGTAAAGGGAAATGTTGTAGCTATCGATAATTTCTTGGGTGAAAAAGTTACTCGGAATTCAGCTATTGTTGGAGCTACCAAAGTTAAAGTAAAGGAAGATATTGTTACTATTGAAGGTAATGATATTGAAGAAGTCGGCCAAACGGCAGGTAATTTAGAAAAAGCTACCATTGTAAAAGGTAGAGATACTCGTGTATTCCAAGATGGAATTTACACTATTTCCAAAGGAGTTGTTCAATGAGTGATGAAGAATATAAACCAAGACAAAAGCCAGTTTTAGATTCGGAAACAAAGGTTTCACTGTCAAAGCGTAACCGTATGTCTAACCGACGACCTGCTTTTAAGCGTCAAAATTGGTTTAGATATAAGCGTCTTGGAGATAAATGGAGGCGGCCAAAAGGTATACACTCCAAAATGCGCCGTCATTTTAAGTACAGAATTGCGGTAGTCCAGCCTGGATTTAGAGGACCTGCAAACGTTAGAGGATTACACCCCTCTGGATTTGAAGAAGTTATGATTTATACTCCAAAAGATGTCGATAATGTTGATTCTAAGACTCAAGCAATCCGAATTTCTAGTAAAGTTGGAGACAAAAAAAGAATGATTATTGTAAAGAAAGCTGATGAAATGAAAATACGTGTTTTCAATAGGAGAAATCTATGAATTTATCTTATCAAAAACGTGTTGGCGCAGCTTTATTGAAGTGTGGAGTACATCGAGTATGGGTTGATGATCGTCCTGAAGTTCAAGAAAAAATTTCTGAAGCTGTGACTCGTGATGATATTCGCATCTTAATTGTTCAAAAATTTATTCGTAAGCATCAGAAAAAAGGCATTTCCCGAGGCCGAGCAAAGGTTTTGGCTATTCAGAAAGCTAAAGGGAGACGTCGAGGTCATGGTTCAAGAAAGGGTCATGGTGGAGCTCGTACGCCAAAGAAAGAAGCTTGGATGAACCGTGTACGTGCATTAAGAAAAGAATTGATAACTTTGAGAGCTGGTGGAACTATTAATCCTTCGCAGTACAGACTTTACTACCGCCGTGTCAAGGGTGGCGTTTACAATTCAAGAAACCATTTAAGATATAATATAGAAATTGATGGAATTGAATTAGGAGGTTCGAAATAATGCCAAGAGGAATGCACTTTTCAAGAAGAAATAAAGGAATTACTAACTATCGAAAACGATTGGCTTTACTGAAGTCTGGAATACCTCGAGCTGTTGTTCGTTTTAGTAATGCTAAAGTTACTGTTCAGATTATTGAATTCTCAATTAAAGGCGATACAGTTCTAGCCTCGGCAAGTTCAAATGATGTTGCAGAAATGGGATGGAAGGGATCGAAAACAAATGTCCCGGCCTCTTACTTGTCTGGATTGTTGACAGCCAAAAAAGCATTGAAAGCTGGAATTGACTCAGCGGTTCTTGACATTGGCAGAATTACTCCAACATCTGGCGGAAGAGCGTTTGCGACTCTAAAAGGATTAGTGGATGGAGGTTTGAAGATACCTCATTCTGATAATTTATTTCCTAGTGATGATAGAATTAATGGAAGTCATATCTCTGAAAAAATGACTGCGAATTTTGAAAAAGTATCCAAGAAAATTGGAGGCAGTAAATAATGGCTGAAGAAGCATCTAAACCTAAACAATCAAATTATAAAGGTAATAAACCTTATCAAGGTGGAAAACCACCTCAAAAAGGCGGAAAACCTCAACAGGGTGGAAGGCCACAACGAGGACCTCCTCTATCTCCGGCTCAACAACGTCGGCGTGCTGCTGAAGAAAGAATTACTAAATGGGTTGCTAAAACCGAATTAGGAAGAATGGTTGTTTCAGGTGAAATTACTACTATTCAAGATGCATTGGCTACCGGATTACCTTTACGTGAACCCCCAATTATTGATTTATTAGTTCCGGATTTATTAGAAGAAGTTATCGATATTCATATGGTTCAAAGAATGTCTGATTCTGGAAGAAGGGTCCGTTTTGCAGTTACCACAATCGTTGGTAATGGCAATGGTATTGTTGGATTAGGACGTGTTTCTGGTAAATTAGTAAGACCTACTATTACAAAGGCTTTCGATCGTGCAAAAATGAATATTATTGAAATTACAAGAGGAAGCGGTTCATGGGAATGTTCAACTGCAGTTCCAAACTCATTGCCATTTGAAGTATATGGACGAACTGGATCAACTCGTATAACAATTAAACCAGCCCCACCGGGTGTCGGTCTTGTTACAAATCAAGTTGGGAAAATTATGTTGAAGTTGGCAGGTGTTGAAGATGCTTGGTCATTTACCAAAGGTCAAACTCAAACTATCTATAATTTCGCAAATGCAATGTTTAATGCACTTAAGAAAACAACCTCAACAAAATTATTGCCAGGTCAAACTGATTTTCATAATATGGTAAAAGGAGTAAAACAAGAATGAGCTGGGTAATTGTTAGAGTTAGAGGTTCAGTAAATGTTAAACCTAAGATTAAGGAAACTATGAGAATCATGCGTTTAAACCGCGTGAATCATTGTGTTATTGTTCCTGAAAATGATGTTTATAGAGGTATGCTAAATATTATCAAAGATTATGTAACTTGGGGAGAAGTCGATTTAGATACTACTCAATTAATGCTTGAAAGTTCAGGCAAGACGAGTGGAAATAACAGTTTTACTAAAAATGAATTGAAAGAATCTTCTTTCAAGACAATTAAGGCTTTAGCCAAAGCCCTTACTGAAGGAAAGACTGTAATGAGAGATATTCCTGCATTAAAGCCTCTTTTTAGATTGCACCCTCCTCGTAAAGGATACGAAGGGATAAAGCGCAGTTTTAATGAAGGTGGAGCTCTTGGTTATCGAGGAGATAAAATTAATCTATTGATTAGGAGAATGCAATATGCCCAGGCGTAAGAGTATGAAAACGGGCAGTCGTACACGCGGTAGAGGACACAAGAAAGGCCGAGGTGCTGGACTTAGAGGTGGACGTGGAAATGCCGGATGTCACAAAACTAAGCGTATAATGTACGAACGTGTTGGACGTGTGTGGGGAGCTCATGGCTTCAAAAGACCACAATCGACAGTTCATGCAAATAATTCAATTAACTTGAACACTATCGAAGAAATGTGCGATACCTGGATTACTAATGGTATTGCAACAAAAAAAGGAAAAATAGTTTCTCTTAATTTACAAAGTATGGGGTATGATAAATTACTCAGTACTGGTTCTACCAAACAATCATATAAACTTACGATTAATGCAGCTTCTGCAAAAGCCGTAGAAAAAATTGAGGCAGCTGGTGGAGAGATTCTGAATGGCTGAAGACAGTATTCCTAGAAACCCAAGACAAGCTCTTTTTCCTTGTCTTTTTATGATTCTTCTTTTTGTTCTTTGGTATAATTGGAAAAGTCCTGAAACGGTAGCCGGTGCATTGATGGGAGTTGGTTTTGTAGTTCTAACTTGGTTAGTATACATGGGTGCTTCTTATTCTGGAGAAGGATCCAAATTACACGGACTTAAACCCATAATAGGCCGAATGCCTACCATAAGAAAACCAGATGGGCACGTACATTTCAGAACTAAAATGACGTGGACTTTGACTATTTTAATTGTTTATTTTGCAATGACCAATGTAGCGATATATGGTCTTGGAGGAGAAACTATTGATCTTTTCAGTCAATATCGGGCGATTCTAGCTGGAGCTAGTGGTAGTTTGATGCATTTAGGTATTGGTCCTATTGTTACTGGCAGTATTATTATGCAACTTTTCACAGGTGCAAAAATTATAAACTTAGATTTACAAAATGCAAAAGATAAGGAAATATATCAAGGAACTCAAAAAGTTCTAGTTATTGTAATGATTATCGTAGAATCGGTTCCTCAAGTATTTGGTTTTCTTGAACCTAGTGCAGCCATTGTTAGTGATGTTGGACTCACTTGGGCCCGTATGACTATTATCACTCAATTAGCAATCGGATCTTACTTAGTTTTTCTGATGGATGAAAGTGTCTCCAAATGGGGCATTGGTTCAGGTATTTCATTATTCATTGCAGCAGGTGTTTCACAAGCTATCTTCACTGGAACGCTAAATTGGGAACCTGCACCGGGAAGTCAAACTGACACACCTTCAGGAACATTCCCAATGATTTTATGGTATCTTAAAAATTCATCAACCTCTGATTTGAGCAATGGCGGATATGAAGCTATATTGTTAGCACCTCCAAATCCGCTTGTTGCATTACTTGGTACTTTAGTTGTTTTCTTCATAGTTGTTTATGTTGAATCATCAAGAATTGAATTGCCTTTAGCTCATGGAAAAGTAAGAGGCGCTAGAGGAAGATATCCGATTCGTTTAATTTATGCTAGTAATATTCCCGTTATTTTGATGGCGGCTTTATTGGCAAATGTTAACATGTTTGCACTTCTTTTCTGGTCGCATCCAACGATGTCTACATGGCCTATATTCGGCCATAATTGGAGGCTTGGTGCTTTTGATACGACTGATGGAAGTAATCCAGTACCTACTATGGGGTTGGCATACTACGTTAATCGTTTAGCGGGTTTACAAGACTGGTTTCTTCCATTAGTAAGTCCTGAAAAATATGGACAATATCTGGGAGGTCATGAACCCTGGCAAGTTGTAGTTCATATTGTAATTTATATGGGAATTATGGTTTTAGGATCTATTGTCTTTGCTAAGTTTTGGATTGAAACTACGAACATGGGGCCTGCCGCAGTGGCTAAACAAATACAAGGTTCAGGAATGCAAATACCCGGATTCCGTCGAGATCCTCGAATTATTGAAAAGGTTTTAGAACGTTATATTCCTACTGTAACTGTTTTCAGTGGTGCAATGGTAGGGTTCTTAGCTGCCGGAGCTGATATGATTGGAACTGTGGGTCAATCCTCAGGTACAGGGGTGTTACTTACTGTCGGAATTATGATTAGAATGTACGAACAGATTGGAAAAGAACAAATGATGGAAATGCATCCAGTTCTTCGAAGCTTCTTTGGCGAGGATTAATGCCGATTTTCGGCAATTCTAAAATCGGTAATTCCTGTTTTGTTGATTCTAATGCATTAATTGGTTATCCACATAGTGCTGAATTAGATTTATTGGAAAATAACTCAGAACAGATAACGGGATGTGAAATTGGAAATAATTCCAAAATACGACCTGGAGCTATTTATTCAACTGCAAAAGTTGGAAATAATACTAGAACTGGGCATAATTTTCTAATTAGGGAAAATACCGTTATTGGCAATAACTGTTTAATTGGTACTAATGTTGTTATTGATAATAATTGTATAATTGGAAACGATTGTAGTTTTCAAACTGGCGTTTATATTCCGACAGGGAGTAAGATTGGTAATCGTGTCTTTTTAGGGCCAAATACTACACTTACAAATGATAAAACTCCACTTAGAACTGAATATTTATTAGAAAAGATAACTATTGAAGATGATGTTTCTGTAGGAGCAAATGCAACCTTGATGCCAGGGATAACTCTTGGCGAAGGTTCGTTTGTAGCCGGAGGTTCGGTTGTAACGAAGAACGTTCCTGCTTGGCATTTGGCTAAAGGATGTCCTGCAATATTTATAGAATTACCAGAAAGCCTAAAGAAACCCAATAGATTAGGTAAAAAGAGATGAGTGTTGTAATCGTTACTGGAGTACCTGGAGTCGGCAAGAGTACCGTTATGAAGGCTGCACAAGATTATGGATATAAGATTGTGAATTTTGGCAGCACTATGTTTGAAGAAGCTCAAAAAGAAGGTGTGAAGAATCGTGACAGTATGAGGAAACTGCCTATAGAAAAACAACAATCTTTACAAAAACAAGCTGGAGAAAGAATCGCTCAGATGGGGAATGTTGTGGTAGATACGCATGCCTCTATTCTAACGCCTTCAGGATATATGCTCGGATTACCGGAATGGACTATTCGCGCTTTAAATCCAAATATTATCATTTTAGTAGAAGCTACGCCACGAGAAATTGCAGAAAGAAGATCTGAAGACCCTTCCAGACTGAGAGATATAGATGATATTGAAATGCATCAAAAAGTAAATCGAGATTATGCTATAACTGCTGCATCTATGGTAGGTGCTACTGTTTCGATAGTAGAAAATCATGATAATGAAGTTGAGATTGCAGTTGAACAATTCAGGAAGGTTTTGAATAATGAGTGATGAGAATAATTCCGAAGAAGAAGTAAAACCACCAGCTATGGGAGGTATGTTACTAACAATGCTTTTCATGGTTTATATCTTAATAAATCCGGAAATGAGGGCTGGAATGGGGGATTTAGCCGCAACGATTCTAGAACCTAAAATTGGTTTTGAACATGAATGGCCTGTGCTAACATTTCTATTTGCTGGAGTTCTAATGATTTCTCTGACGACTATTATTCGGCACATACTAATTGACTGGGAAAAGGTAGCTGAAATTCAAACTAAAATGGCAGCTTACAACAAAGAATTGAGTGAAGCCCGCCGAAGCGGAAACAATCCTCGTTTGAATAAATTAATGACTATGCAACCTCAAGTGATGGTTCTTCAAAGTGAAATGATGTCAAATCAAATGCGACCTATGATGTTTACTATGTTGATAGCTATGCCAATTATATTCTGGTTGTGTTTTGGTGAAAATAATTTTGTTGATAGAATGGATTTGAAAGTTATGTCTTTACCATGGGAACCAAATTACAGTTTAACCGATAGCTTGTGGATTCTTCCACATTCAATCTTAATTTATTCGGCACTTTCATTGCCTTTTGGTCAGATTTTAATGAGATTACTAAAATTATCTTCACTAAACAAATCAGAAAAAGTGGACCAAATTTAATCTTTCAAAGAAATATTTTTCTTGCTTAATAACTTTCCTTTGCCAATCAACTTCAAATTCTTTCATTCGACTTGATAATATCAGATATATTGATCCGCTTGGATTGAGATAATTTTTTGCTTGCGTTAGAAGTTCTATTGTAAACTCAGAACCACTGGGTCCTCCTTCTACTGCTAAAGCTAGCCCAGGATCATCATAATCATCAGTGGGAGGAAGATAAGGTGGATTGCAAACAATCATGTCAAATTTCCGATTCTTAACCGGATTGAACATATTTCCTTCAAGAACTTCAATATTTACGTTATTATTTTTAGCATTAAATTTGGTGGCTTGGACTGCCTTTGGATTCAAATCGATTGCCGTGACTTGATGACCCCTCTGAGCTAAATGAATTGAAATAACACCGGTGCCGCTACCAATTTCTAATACATTTCCTTCAAAATTAGGAATATGTCTTGAGATTAACCATGAATCTTCAGCTGGTTCATAAACACCTTCGAAGTTTGTAATAACTATTTCTTTCACAAAAGACCAAAGGAAAGGTTATATAACCCTATATCTAAACATATATAAACTATGGTTTGGAAGAAAGGTCAGAAACCTGAACAATACCTGTTCACGATTACTGAAGAATTTGCCAACGATTGGAAAATATTAAAAGAAAGAGCTAAAAAAAATAATCAAAATATTAGCGAAACTTTGAGAAATACGGTTAATTTCAAAAATGAAGACTCTCGTAAAAAAAAAGCCCTTGTTCTAAGCCCTCATACCGATGATGCTGAATTGGGATGCGGAGGCACTATTGCTAAAATGGTAGAAGAAGGATGGGAGGTTCACATCATTTACTTTAGTGCTGTTGCTGAAAGATATCCGAACCTTGTTGAAGAAGCTGCTAAATCAAGTAAAATAATGGGAGTTACACATGAAATCCTAGAATTTTACACGCGCTTCTTTCCTAGAGATCGTCAAGAAATCTTGCAAACCCTTTATGATCACTCAAAATCTATTCAATATGATGTTGTTTTTACACCAACGACTACAGATCTGCATCAAGACCATGGCGTTGTAACTGAAGAAGCTAAACGAGCTTTCAGAAATTGTACGCTTCTAGGGTATGAATTGCCATGGAATAACTTGTCAGTATCATTAAATTGCTTTATACCTCTTGAAGAAAGGCATATCAAAAAAAAGATTTTAGCATTGGACTGTTATGACAGTCAAAAGCACAACCCTTATTTTAATGAGAAGTTCTTTAGGTCTGTTGTTAAGATGAGAGGGGTACAACTTGCAAGTGATTTTGCAGAGGGATTCGAGACGATTAAAGTGAGGTTAGATCAAATCATATGAAACGTATAGCAATGGTTCTAGGACATGATCTTCTGATACCAAATGAAGATACGCGCGTTTATCGTGAAGCTACCAGTCTTGTAAATGCGGGATTTGAAGTTACAGTATTCTGCTGGGCCCGCCGCATGGATAAATATACTACAAAATGGGAAGAAGAAAGAAACGGCATTAAAGTTGTTAGAATATTTGAAGATTTAGAAGGCGGATTATTCTCAAAAGTAAGAAGTTTCAAAAGGGCTATGAAACAACTTGAAACTAAGATTGGAAAATATAGGCCAGACATTGTACATGCCCATGACTTAGAAGTATTAGATGTAGCTCTAAATATAAAGAAATTTACAAATGCTAAAGTCATTTTTGATTCCCATGAAGATTGGCCAAATATGGAAATTGTACAAAATTGGTTTATTGGGAAATACTATGAAAGAAAGCAACGAAAACTTATTGGAAGAGTGGATGCGGTTTTAACAGTCTCAGATGAACTAGCTGTAAGATTGGGCGGCGGCATTGCTCTATACAATTCCGAGCCATTAAAGGTCGTTCAACAGCCTGTAGACAACCATAGGTTTGGATTGGATGGAATTGTAGCAGGATATATCGGAGGGCTAAGAAAGCCTATTTTAGAAGAAATAATAGATTCGGCATCTAAAGTCAATGCCCTCAGCTTGCTAATTGTAGGAGGGCCTCCGAAAGGAAGAGGGGGATACAGTGAAATGATTGAAGAATTGAAAAAAGTAGCTGAAGAAAAGGGTGCGAATGCCAAATTCACAGGACCTCTTCCCTATAGTATGATGAATGAATGTTATGCCGCATGTGATATTCTTATTGTAGGACATTATGTTGATAGAAGATTAAGAGATTACGCACTTCCTAAAAAATTGTTAGATGCAATGGGGTACAAAATACCCGTAATTGTCGGGCCATATGATGCGCGAAGAAAGATTGTTGAAAGATATAATTGTGGACTTGTATCGGATGAATGGACAGATACGCTTACAACTCTCGCAAATGATAAGAAACTTAGAATAAAAATGGGTGAAAATGGATTTAAAGCTTTCAAAATGAATTATGCCTGGGAACTACAAGAAAAGAAATTACTAAAAGTCTACAAAAACTTGTTAGAAGACGAGGCTAGTGGAGAAGCGTGAGAGTTCTACTAACTGGAGTTGGATGTCCGGGCGCACATGCTCTTATTACAAATCTTAAAAAACAAGAACCAGACCTATTTATTTTGGGCACAAATGCTACTGAACAAGCTATTGGAAAATGGCTTTGTGATGACTTTGCAATAGTTCCCTGGGCTTATGATAAGGGTTATGTTAATTCGATTATAGAACTCGTTCAAGAACACAATATTGATATTGTCTTTCCTCAAACTTCATGGGAAATGTTTTATTTATCAAAAGCAGCCTCAACCATAGAAAAATATTGTAAACTTCTAGCGTCAAAACATGAATTGGTCAATATTTGTGAAAATAAATTCTTGATGTACGAGCATTTCAAAGGAAAAATAGAAGTTCCCGAATACTATCTAGTTCGAACATTTGAAGAATTGGAAAATGCAGCTTTGAAACTTGGATATCCAGACAAAAATATTGTATTCAAACCACCTGAGGGAAAAGGTTCAAGGGGCGTGAGAGTAATGACTGAAAAATCGGATAGGTACAATTTGTTATTCAATCAAAGGCCTTTCGCAAAATTTATATCTATGGATGAACTCAAATATACGGTTGGTAAAAAAGAAATTCCACCGTTGATGCTAATGGAATATTTGGACGGTGTAGAATTAAAAATAGATCCCGTTCTTCAAAATGGAGAAATGTTAACTTGCTCTGTTAAAAATAGATTAAATTTTGCATCTGGCTTAGCTATGGGGTTCGAAATGATTGAGGATGATGCTACTCTTGATTATGCAAAAAAATTATTAGAGTATTTACCAATGGATTATTGTATAGATATTTCGACAAGAGGAGGAGTTCTAATGGAAATTAATCCACGTGTTTCATCATACATTTATGGTGAACATTATTGCGCACCCTATCTATCTTTGAAAATGGCAATGGGCGAAATGACTGCTGAGGAAGTAAGGAGTTACCAAAATAAAATTCCAATTGGCAAAAAAATGTTCAGATATTATGAGCAAAAAGATTACTAAGACTATCTAGCCCAAAAAGGTTGGGCATTTCTCTTAAATTTCTGCATTTCGGTAATTATATCTTCTTCAATCGGGCTTAGTTTTACACCGGCATCTCGAATTTTTAAAATAGCGCGTTCATCCATTTCAATATACAACACATCACCTTCTGATATTTGTCTACCGACTGTTACGTTATTAATCGCAACTGCAACTTCGTCGCCTTGAATGGCTTCTTTGAGAACCTGTTCGCCAGATCTTAGTGATTTAATATGACCAACTACTGTATTATCATTTCGTAAAACACCTTGATTTAATGCAATTCTTCCACCTAATACTCTTACCCCAACAACTGCAGGATCTCGAGTTCTAAAAGTATGGCCTTCCAATATTTCAAACTTGCCAGGATGGGAAAAATCATCTCTTAGATGTTGGGCTTGTTTATCTTTAATTTTTTCTTTCCACTCTTGGTAATCTTCTAAAAGTCTGTAAACAATATCTGATTCGAATAATGTTACTCCGGTTTCATGTAACTCATTCTTTGCATCTGGATGTATCTTAACATTGAAAGCTAAAATTGTTCTATATTCCTCTTCTGAAGGGTCTGCCGTTACGACGTCTCTTCTTGATACGTCTCCCACAGAAGCTTTCACAATAGGAATTCCTGCTGCAGATAGTTCATAAGCTAAAGCCTCTAGTGACCCAATTGCATCTGCCTTGATTACTACACCTTCATCAGTGCATTTTACATTGGATTTCATTGAATCTGTGAGCTTGTCTAAAGCTTGATCTATTTCTTCATCAGTTTCTGCACTGTAAAATGGCGCTCCTGCAACTACACCTTCAATATTAGGAGCTACGACCTTTAAACCTGCTGCAGCACAAACAATTTTTACATTATCAAATTGCTGTCTTGGATCTCTTATTTCATCTAAGGGTTTAGGCTGGAGTAAACTTCGCACTCGCGTGACTATCGGTTCAGGCTGCGCCCCTATTATCAACGTATCTGATGATTTTAAAATTCCGTTGTAAATAATAACACCTAATGTTTTTCCTAACCCCCTTTCTTCTTTTATCTCGAGTACAGTCCCTTCTGAAGAACCATAATTCAATAACAATTTACCTCGTAAATATCTCTGTGCAAGACCCATTAAAATCATAAATAATTCTGGGACACCCTCTCCCGTTTCTTTAACTGATGTTGGAACTAAGGCAATTGTTTTTTGAAAATCTTCTATTTCTGAGAAAAGAGCTGAATCGAACCCATGAGAACCAAGTGTGCCTATAATTTCATACATTCTATTCTGAAAAGTTTGTTTGGCTAAATTACTCTGATTTAAATTATTTTTTAAAAATGAACCTGAAGTGGTTCTCCATCCTTGTAGTTTATCTATTTTATTCAAGGCTAAAATAAAAGGTGTTTTCTGCTGTTTAAGAATATTTATAGATTCAATAGTCTGAGGTTTGAAACCTTCTGTTATGTCTACTACCAATATTGCTAAGTCTGCTAAAGCTCCACCTCTTGATCTTAATGTTGTAAAAGAATGATGCCCTGGCGTGTCTATGAAAAGTAAACCTGGTAACGTTGTTGTTCCATCCTTCAATAAAGGCCCGCAGATCTTAGAAACTGTATCATAAGGAACCTCTGTAGCGCCTATGTGTTGTGTTATGGATCCTGCTTCTCGTTTTACAACTGTAGTGCCTCTTACATAATCAAGAAGTGAGGTTTTTCCGTGATCTACATGCCCTAGTACTGCAACGATGGGTTGACGTAAAGGAGCGTTAGGATCAATCTCATCTTCTTCGTTAGATTCTTCTATTTCTTCAGATTCTTCGTCGACAGAATCATCTTCCGGCAAATCGTCAAATTCTTCGTCATCTAAAGACATCGGAATTGTGTGCAAATTAGCTGGTTTTAAAAGTGTCCGGTCAAATTTCTTTTTTCAAAATTTCGGCTAAATATCGATATTCGTCCAATGAATTGTAAAGATAGGATGCAATTCGGAGATACCTTCGATTATGGTGCTGCCATCCGAAAACTGGAACTTGGATATTATATTTTTCAAATAATAAGGTATGAAGGGGATCTGGTGATAACACTGATTTTGTAGCAACTCCGTCTTCCGGTAATGCTACTGCAGATAAACCCACAATCATTGAATCGGGACATAATTTTGGAGTCCCTATAACTTCATGGAGAATATCTCGTGCGTCTATTGCTAATTTCTTATTATGGGCCATTATTGCAGTCCAACCCCCATCTACTAGACTTCCAAGATACTCAATACTTTTGGGAATACACAACCAAGAAGTTATATCTTGAGTACCGGGCCAATCAAATTCTAACCGTATTTTTTCATCAGTATTGCCTTCAACTGAAGCGCCATGACTAATTGAAAGAGGGCGAATTTGATTCCTTTTATCACCTCTAATATAAAGAAATGCTGAACCTTTTGGTGCGCACAGCCATTTGTGGGCATTGCCAGTAGCATAGGCCGGTTGTAACTTTTTCAAATCTAAATTTACTATGCCCGGCCCATGTGCTGCATCCAGTAAAACATCAATACCATTTTCTTGTAATTTCTTAATTATATCCTCAAATGGAAGTCTCAAACCAGTTGGACTTGTTACGGTCTCTATTAAGACTAATTTTGTATTTTCGGTAGTATAATCCAAAATTGTTTGAGTTACTTGTTCTGAACTTTCTATGGGAAAAGGAAGAGGAGCCACTACTGTTCTTGCTCCTGCTCTTTTGGTAACAAAATCTACAGTATTCCAGCATGCTTGATATGCATGATCTGAAACTAGTATCTCATCACCCGGTTGTAAATCTAACGAACGTAATACCGTGTTAACGCCAGAGGTAGCATTAGGAACGAAAGTCATTCCTTCTTTATCAGCATTGACAAAGTTTGAAAGTGTTTCTATTGCTGTAGACCATAATTCTTTAGAAGTGACATCTAAGAAATGAACTGGATCACTTTCCAATTGACTTCTTAATTCATGTTGATAGTCAAGAACTGCTTTAGGACATGCACCATAAGATCCATGATTAAGAAAAACTGTTTTGGGATTTAAATTCCAGTGTTTTGATAGTTTGCTTCTATTAGGAAGTTCCATGTTAACGAATTTTTGTAAATCTTTTCATTACTCTTCTAATTGAATCTCTAGCGTCTTCTGAAATAAATCCTTCTTCGATCTTGGAATCTAAAAATTCCATTGCATTACTTACTGATTCTCTAGCGCCCTTTGCAGCCAAAGAGGCCATGAAAGGTTCAGCCAATTTTTCAGAAACGCCAGCTTCTAGGACTATTTCTCGCATAAAATACAATAATTCAGTTCGGCGACCTTCATTCAGCATTGCCTTTGGCTTATTTCTTTTTTGTACTTTCTTATCTTTTCGTTGAGGGGGCTGGGCTTTGGTTGGTCCTCGGCGCCTATGTCTCCCTCTTCTTGCCAGGGTTACTCCCCTCCCATTTCCTTAATGGCGGCTTCAATTTGTTCTTCAGACATATCGTCTCGATTGAAAAATTTCCTATTTCCAGTATCTCTTTTTAATTTCATTAGTATGCCCCAGCGACTTGGAGGTCCTCGAGATCCTCCTCTAGATCCACCTCGGCCTCCGCCATCTCTGCCCCCTCCATCTCTTCCAAATCTAGGCATTTCATATTCTAAATCAGAAAGATTAATACTTTCTTTTATTGATTCAAGAGAAGTTTCAGATACAGTCATGCTTCCTTTTTTACCTAAACTAAGGCGCATGTATCCTCTTACTAAGTTTGCCCTAGCATCTTTGAGATTAATTGTCATTCCGTTTTCTACGGTTTCGCATTCGTCATTCCAAAAACTCATTATTACTGTGCCGGTTTCATCTCCGACTAACCCCTCACAAATTACGGTACCGTTATCCATTGAACGGGGTTCTTCTAAACTCAAAACTTTAACCGGCATATTAACGCGACCAGTTCTTGGCGTTAGCTCATCTATTTTCAAATTATCACCTACCTTTACGACGAGAGGGTCCATTATAATGCTTCGCCGCCACCTAAAAACCCAATAAAGGAGTTTAGCCTTTTAGGGGGAAAGGGGTATTGCCTAAAAGTATATATACCCTTAGTGGTAGTAAAGGATAGATTCGAATTTGTCAACGAATCGAAACAAGAAGGACAACAAAAATGCAAACGAACGAAGCAGATTTTGAAACACATATCGACGATATTGTTAAGGCAATCGGTGATAAGCTAGAAAGAAACGTAATCATAACTGAGTTAAAGAGATACGTAGATGAATATGGAATTGACTTGGCAACTGCCAAAGAATCCATTGTAAGAAAACATTATGGAAATCCTAATGTTTTACAAATAGATGCTCAAAAATTATTGGCACAAATTAAACCTGGTGAAAATAATCTCCAGTTTAAAGCTAGACTTGTGTCGATATTTAGAAAAGAAATTACTACTAAAGAAGGAGCTCAGAAAGTTCTTTTTGAAGGTGAAGTAGGAGATTCAACTATGTGTATGAGGTACTCTTACTGGAGTAATAATTTTGATTTCGAGGTTGGAGATACTATAGAGGTCCTAAACGCATATTCAAAGAGTTGGAATGATATTATTACTTTAAACATAAACGAAGGCAGTATCAAAAAAATAGAAGATAAGGACTTAGAAAAATTAGATTTGGGCGTTGTTAAAAGTAAAGTATCGCAGCCAGGTCAAGAATTTAAGTTGGTCGATTTGAAGCCTGGAATGAGTAATGTCTCAGTTAAATTACGCATAATAGACGTTGAAACTCGTAAAATAACTGTAAAAAATGAACCTAAGACTATCTTTGGAGGTACTGTAGGAGACAGCACCGGAACCTGCCGATTTACTTCTTGGGAAGATCACAATCTCATTGCTGGAAAAACGTATAAGGTTGAAAATGCATATGTAAAAGAATTTAATGGGCCTGATTTACAATTTGGAGAATATACTAAATTTACAGATATTGAAGATGATTCTTTACCCTCACTGCAAGAATATGAGAATGGAGTAATGTATACTCTATCGCAACTAGATCAGCGCAATGGAGCTTCGGATGCAGTTATAGAAGGTCATGTTTTCAACATACGTGAAGGAAGCGGATTAATATTCAGAGATAAAGAAACTAACCGATTAATTAGAAATGGAGATGATCGCAAAAATGCAATACCTGACCTCCGAATAAAAATGATTTTTGATGATGGTTCTGGATCATGTACTGCGTATTTAAATCGTGAGATAACTGAAAAATTATTAGGCAGAGACATTAATTCGTGTCTTGAATTCGTTAAAGAAAATTTCGGACCTGAAGCTTTGTTTGAAGAAATTGAAGATGCATTATTACTAAAACCTTTGAAATTAAGAGGATTTGCAAAATCGGACGAATATGGTTTATCCTTCTTTGCAAAAAGTTGTGAACCTGCCACCGAAATAGATGTCCCTAGCGTGGCTCGCCAATTCTTAGCTGCATTGGAGGGCTAGATGGCTCAAAGAAGAGAACCTGGAATTCTAGTACTAGCTCAGGAGCTATCGTCATCAATTGAAAAGCATGTAGAAGATCGCGAGTATTCGCCAACTTATCTAATCTCTGAAATTGGTGGGAAACTTTCACGGGTTCTAATTGCGGGCGTATTGGATCAAATCGAAAATCGAGGAAGTGAAGAAGATCCCTTCTATACTGCAAGAGTAATTGATCCAAATGGAGACTATTATTATCTTCAAGCAGGACAATACAATCCTGAGGGCGCCGCAGCTTTATCAAAACTTGAAATTGGAGTTCCGGTTCTTTGCGTTGGTAAAGTCCGAGCACGCACTCCTGAAGACAGTGAAAGAACATATGTAAGTGTTCAACCTGAAAGTATTCGCGCAGTGACTATGAAACAAGTAAATCATTGGGCAGTAAGAGCTTGTGATGGTCTTATGCTTCGAATAAACGCAACTAAAGCGTTTGATGATGAAGAAGCATTCGAGAAACTCAAACTTAATGAACGTGAAATAGATGGGATAAAACTTTCAAAGCGATTTTACCCGAGTATAGCTCTTGAAAATTATCAAGCCCTACTGTATAATTGCTTAACACGTTTAGCAAGTGGAGAAGTAGAATCTCCTGAAAACGAATTTACTGGAGAATTTGAACCTGCAGGAGACAATGTTGAAACTACTCCTGAAGTTGAAAAACCTAAAGAAGATAAACCAGAAACTGAAGTTGAAATTAAAAAAGCAACCGAAACTAAAAAAACAACTGAAACTAAAAAATCAGATGATAATGAATCAAAGGTTATGGCTTTGATTCGAAAAATGGATGAAGGTGATGGAATTTATTATGATGATCTAGGCATTGCAATCTCAATGGAGGGAGTAGGTGGGCCTATGTTGGATGAAATTCTTGATTCGTTAACTGATCAAGGCTTGATTTATCAACCAAGATTTAACCACTATAAAGAGGCATAAAATGAGTGAAGTAAAAATAAAAATTGTAGAAGATCTTCCCGGTGTCGGTCCCGCTATCGCAGATAAACTTAGAGAAGCAGGATATGATACCTTAGAAGCAATAGGAACGCAAGCACCAGGAACACTTTCTGATGCTACAGGCATTGGAAAAGAATCCTGTGCTAAATTTATACTAGAAGCCCGAAAAGCGGCAGATATTGGTTCTTTCCTTACAGGAACTGAGTTAATGGAAAAGCGTGCTACAGTAAGCAAGCTTACAACATCATCTAGTACCTTTGATGAATTATTAGGAGGCGGTGTTGAAACGCAATCAATCACTGAATTTTATGGACAATATGGTTCTGGAAAAACTCAATTTATCTTACAGCTTGCTGTAAATGCTACTTTGCCTCGAGAACAAGGCGGATTAGGTGGAGATGTCGCAATAATTGACACTGAGAATACATTCAGACCTGAAAGAATAATTTCTATGTCAAAGGCTCTAGACTTAGATCCCGATGAGGTTTTAAGCAAAATACATGTTGGACGCGCGTATAACTCACACCAACAAATGTTGATGGTTGAAAAAGTACATGAAATCGCTAAAACAAGCCCAATCAAAATGTTGGCAGTAGATTCTTTGACTGGGGCGTTTCGTTCTGAATATATCGGACGAGGGACTCTTTCAGATAGACAAGGTAAAATTAGTGCCCACATGAAAGAATTGGCTCGATTTGGAGATTTACATAATGCTGCAGTTGTAGTGACTAATCAAGTTTCATCAAATCCCGCTGCCTTTTTTGGAGATCCTACAAAACCAATTGGTGGAAATATTGTCGGCCATACTTCAAAATTTAGAATATATCTAAGAAGAGGAAAGGCAGGTAAACGCGTATGCAGGCTTGTAGATTCTCCGCATTTACCTGAAAATGAAGCTTTGGTATCTATTACTGAAGATGGAATTAGAAATGGCTAATGAATTGAAAGATTTTCTTGCCACTCTAGATCCTATTTGGGAAGACATCCATGAATTTGATTGGTTGAGAGAAAAAACAGACCTTGTCATTAATCAAATAAGATAATCCTAAAAAGGTCAAAGTAAAGGCCAGAATGAGGTTTTTATTTCTTTGGAAAGAACGACAAAATATAGTCTTTCAAGCCAAACCAATTATTGATTGCAAGAGACATGATACTTTCATTTTCTCTTTCAACCCAAGCTTGCTCTTTGGCACTGTCTTCCTTCATAAACTGTTCCATTGTGGCATAACCACTACTGCCACCATCATCAACCTTATGCAGAACTCCATCAGGAACATTACTGGTCATTGCATTACCGACCTTGAAAGGCCAATGCTTGAAATCTTTAGTTTTTGCATAACGCCCAATGGTTGAAGCTTCAATATCTTCATCATCTATCTTCTGATAATGAATTCCACGAGGAGTTTCCTCTTCGTCTTTATATTCATAAAAAGTTTCATCGGCTGGTTTGTATCCACGTATATCCATTTCAGAATTCATCGTCTTCCTCCCATTCAAAGTCATTAACTGCCTTATTACGATTGATAAATAAAATGGCCAATATAATAGATGTTACGGATACTAGCAATAACATTGAAGTTGTTCCGCCGCCAGTAATATTGTCTATGATTGATTGTATCATGTCTTCTTTTTCAGGTTCATCTACAATTAATAAATATTCGGCAACATTATTATTTTCATTCGATTCCGTGACTAGATTCCCTCTATCAATTACTACTTTAAGTAAATATTCTCCATTTTCTTCAAAAGTATGCCGGTATGAGATCGTTGTTGTTGCCCCTGGTTTTGCAAATGCGGCAGTTTCATATAAAACAATTTCATTTATTCCTGAAACCCAGACAATAGATATAGGAATCGGATTGTACGAAATCAAGGGGTCGCCTTGTGCAGACACTGTAATATCTATTGTAAAGGAATTTCCTGCCTTAACCTTAGAAATTCCGGTTTGATTATTGATTTGGATATCTCCGGCACCTATGTAATTGTCAATTTCATATCCGTGGATAACTAAATACAAATCCTCCTCTGATTCAACTTCCCACGTATTTTCCTGAATATCAGTTATTTGAATGAAGAAATGGTAAGTATCACTTATGGCTAAATCTTGATTATAATACCAATAAAATGAAATTTCATGAGTATCATTATTTATAGATTTCATATTAAAATCTGCAGTTAACTCTTGATTACCTGATGAAAGTCCATACACACCTAAAGTCCACTCATTAGAATTTATATCTGAAGAGCCAAATGCACTTTGCACCTGGGTCTTAACAAATACACGCTCCGAAAAATCTTCTACAGTTATCTCTGGAAACCAAGCTCTATAATGATTTATTGTGAGATTCCCTATTCCGGCAGGATGTTCTTTACTAGAAGTTAGAACGACTATTTGTTCTGTCGAACTGCCTCCGGTTAAAGGATTTTCACCAGGATCACCACCCGAATATTCTAAATCTATCTGAATCGATGAACCTGTAGAAAATGATGCATTTGAAATATCAAAATTAATGTCAAACCTGGTTGCTGACTCGCTTGAATCAGTTATGGTTTTGGATTGAGAGGTTTCAACTGCACTTGCCCCTCCACCTCCGATATAAACTGAAATTCTAAATTGAACATCTTCCACAGTTCCCTGAGTTGAATTCGCCCATGTTGTAAAAGTATAATCTCCAGTTGCTATTTCGCCTGGAGTTTGTATTTCAACTTCCCAAGAACCAATATTTTGCCACTGTCTATCTTGCCCTGGCCAAGATAATCTATTCCCATCTTGAGGACAATCGCTCTGGGTATCCGTATCTGAAATTGGCATCCGTGTAGATATGTTTCCATCACCATTATCTAAATCACCATAAAAAAATAAATCTAAAGTATTGAAGTCATCAGATTCCTCAGCATGAGCTGATTGAGATAGCATAATCACTCCGATAAAAGCGACGGCAAGTATGCTCCTCGAGAGTGTCTGCATCTACTTTTGAACTTGTGACCATTCTTTAAAGGTTCCTACTATAAATTTATACGCAATATGTATTATACCCTGTGGCCCTCATTTACTTGTCTCAGATGAGTAAAGTTCGCACTTCCGCATACCGCCAAACCCCCACCCCTGAAGGTTTGAAAGCTATCGAAAAAGGCACTTTAGACTACTTTGATACTGAAATGTATGCAAATTTTAATACTGAAGTTTTAGAAGAATATTTAGAAGAAAAAAATAAACGTGATGGTTTTGGAACCACAACTTGGAAATGGAACCAAATGCTTTTAGGATTAGTAATTGGGATTCTATTTGCAATCATTAATCAATATGTAGGATTGAAAGTAGGAATGATTGTTTCTGGATCCTGGTATGTGGCTTATCTTTCAGCAATGGCTCTACGATGGTCCCCTGGTGAAGTTAACCTTTCAGCATCGGCTTCAACGGGGGCCTCTATGGTTTGTACTGGGTTTGTTTTTACTTATCCAGCAATATATCTACTAGCATATTCTCCTAAATATGAAATGAATGGGAGCTATCTTGTTGATTCTTCTTTACTCTTGCCTGACTCTTGGGCCCTAGCTGGAGTTGCGATGATTGCATCTATTCTTGGTGGTTTTCTAGGCTGTCTTTATTTTATTATTTTTAGAAGAGTTTGGTTAGTTGAAGACCCTCTACCTCTTCCAGGCTTTGAAGCAAATATTAAGTTGATGGATATTGCAGGAGAGACATCCAAAGAAGGAGGCATGGAAGGCGCTATGCACTCCATCCGACTCGTGGGGATTTCAACGGCCGTAGTTATGTTATTTACTTTCTTAAGAGACTGGCCTATTTTCGGAACTGGAACTTATGATGCCGCTGGTGATGAAGTTAAAGAATCAGTTTTAACTTCGGCTTCCAAAAACGTTGAATGGTATGACGGCGCAGATTTGATGATTCCTATGACTAATCCAATTACTAACTATACATGGTTAGGATTTGAATTGACGCCTATGATGGGAGCGATTGGTTGGTTTATGAGATTCCGTGTAGCTTTGTTAGTAAGTTTGGGGACTTTTTTTACTTGGTTTATTGTAACACCTCTAGCATATCAGTATGACTACCCTTTCTACTATCCACTTGATGGAAATTACCATTCAGTTAGCCAATTTGCACCAATGGGATCTATCTATTCTTACAGTTATATCGCAAGACCTATGGCAATAGGGGCTATTCTGGGCGGTGGAATTACCGGATTATTAAAAATGGCGCCTGTTTTCAAAACTACGGCTTCAGATGTTATAGATATTTTCAAAGGTGGAAGCGATGATGCTACAAGAAAAGATTACATTGAAGGAAAGGGATGGTATGAATGGCCTATCAGTCACATTCCAATTCTATTACTTGTTTCCTTGATCGGAATCACCCTTACCTTCGCCACTCAGTTTGGTTTCTTTGCGTCTTTTATTTTTTCATTAGTTTTATGTTTAACGACTTTTGCATTGGGTGCAATCGCAGTAAAAGTCATGGGCGAAACGAGTATTGAACCGGTTTCTGGAACTAGTTTTATTGTTCTTCTTATGCTAGTTTTAATTTTCAAAGCAATCGGTTTAAGCGAGAGCGATACTGCAGTTTTAGCTTTAGTTGGGACTACCGTTTTTGGTGGAGCCATCTCCATGTCTGGAACTGTTATTGGAGATTACAAACCCGGTTTGTATGTTGGCAATCGTCCAATGCATATTATGAAAACCGAATTGATTGGCATTATTCCAGGTACTATAGTTGCTGCATTATTTGCAGGATTATTGTCCTTAGCTTTAGCTCGCGGTGATTTGGTACTATATGCGCCTCAGGCAAATGCTTTTGCTGCTTTTGCCCAGATTATGCTTGGTGGACAAACGCCTTGGAGTCTACTAATCGTTGGAGTTATAATTGGTGTTTTCATGGAACTATTAACAGGAATGGGGACGGCATTTGGATTGGGCATGTACTTGCCTATGATTGTAACTTTGCCAATGGTTGTTGGAGGTGGCTTACGAGACTATTGGGAAAGCCGTTTCCTTGATGTAGAAGTCGAAAAAAAGGGATTGAGTGAGAAACAACGAACTATGAAATTGCTTAATACTTATATGATTGCCACGGGTTGTATTGTAGGTGAAGCTTTACTAGGAACTTTTTTAGCTATTTACTATGTTCTTCCTCTTATTACTGGGTAATTCTATACAGGCTAAGTATCTTATAAGGCCTCATTTTGAAAGATTAGGGACAATTAATGGCAAAAGAAGAATATGAAACTCCGCTTATTGACGTTTACAACCGTACGCATATGGATGCACTCCATGAAGATGGAAGTTGGTATCACCGATTTTTACCCGATGGTGTTTTTCTAGAAGACTTAGGGCAAATTGTCGAAGAAGAATTGATTAAAGCTTACGGTGACGTTGAAAGAGAAGCTGATAAATTCTTTGAAGATAAAGTTAAAGAAAGGTTTGCAGAGATTTTTGCTCAAGCCAATCCAAAGGATCTTAGAGAACTATTGCCAAAAAAACCTCCTGTTGCATGGGCTGAATTACCAGTTGAAATCCAAAGAGAAATACAAATAATGCATGATTCTGCTGAAGGTGAAAAAATCACCGAGAGAACATTGAAAAAAAGGGTTCGACAGTACCTTGTTGACCAATTCCTAATTGATGAGTGATTAAAATGGCAAAAAAAGAAATAACAAAACCAATTACCCTGGACCCGCGTGGCGGACGTCCTAGAGATAAATGTGTAACCTATATCGAAGGGATTGACCGTATTTTAAACGGCGGGATTCCTATTGGAAATATAACTCTTCTAGCTGGAACTGTTGGTTCTGGAAAGACTACTTTAGCCTTGGAATTTCTAATTAATGGTGCAAAAGCAGGAGAAACATGCTGTTATATCTCTGTAACTGAACCATCAACAAAAATGTTGTCAAATTTACAGACTTATGGGTTTTTCGATGACTCGCTTGTCAAAGAAGGAAAACTAAACATTTTTGATTTAACTGTAATTAATGATCGGTTAGGTGTTGAAAGACTAGATGGGACTTACACTTCTAAAGATATGGAAGCACTATTGGGGGCTTTCGAAGATATTGTTGATGAATTAGGAGCAACTAGATTGGTTATTGACTCTATAACTGCAGTTTGTTACCAACTTCCAGATAAAGGAAGTATCCGTAACTTTATTTTTAGGTTGAGTCAATTCTTGAGTACTTTTGGATGTACAACTATGCTAATTTCAGAAACTGTTGTTGACTCTAATGTTCAAACCTATTCTATTTTTGGTGTTGAAGAAGCGGTTGCTGATGGAGTTATTCTTATGGGTAATATAATTAGGCAGGGAGACTTGTTGAGAAGTTTACAAGTTATAAAAATGCGAGGAACTAAACATTCTCGTGCAAGGCACTTGATTGAATTGACGCCAATCGGATTAGCGGTAGTTCCACTCCTCAAATGGGGACAAGATGGAGGGCAAGCGTTCTCATGAGTGATATTAAGGATATTGCAACTTCAATCATTAAAAGTATTAACACTGGCGACACGTTAACAACAGTTCGTATTGGAGCTGATTCATTTCACTCAGATACTGTTAAAATTGCATCACTTTTACTTAGTAAAAAACTAGGTGGAATTTATATAACTACTTCAAGGCCTTCATCTCATATTGTGGATGAATTGGAAGAAGCTAAAGCAGACTTATCTGATCTTTACTTTGTAGATTTAGTATCAATGACTGTTGGAGGAGAAACTGATGATCCTCGAACACTTTATATTGAATCTCCAACCATGCTTGAATCTATTTTACTTAATATTTCTCTTTTAGAAAGACGACTAAAATCTAAAAAGAGATTTGTAATGTTCGATTCCGTTAATGGATTAAGCATATATTCTGAACCTCGTGTTCTAAAAGAATTTATTAACGTACTTGGAAACTCTATGCGTATTAAGAAAATTTACAGTATGTTAATGACAGTTAA
>Ga0115000_10000315_pt1 | contig 45082 bp, 43 predicted proteins | sample ArcticOcean_MG_C_6_FD_89690 | JGI IMG/M metagenome (GOLD analysis project Ga0115000, IMG submission 89690) | Marine microbial communities from western Arctic Ocean - ArcticOcean_MG_CB8_128 | ecosystem: Environmental > Aquatic > Marine > Oceanic | place: Arctic Ocean: Canada Basin | collected...
CGGGACGAACTACGGGCGCCGTTCGGATTCGTGGACCAGACTCGGCGGATGAACGTCGATCAGATCAATGACTTCTTTGGTCCCCTCGCGCCGGGACTGCACGGGGTCGTCTTCGACGAGGCTGAAGGCGACCGAGTCGTTGGGCATATCGATGTCGCTCCCGAACTCATCGCCGGGACCGGGTTTCTGTTTGCGCCCGCCATCATCTCGCTGGCCGACACTTTGTGCGCTGCAGGCTGCGGCAACAACATTCCTGAAGGCCACAGCTTCACGACGATTGAGCTGAAGACGAACTTCCTCTCGAGGGCCAAGATCGGGGAACAAGTCGTCGGTGTCGCGACGCCGACGCTCCTTGGGCGCCAGACCCATGTGTGGGATGTACTTGTCACGAACGAAACGACTGAGCGAACCATGGCTCTATTCCGCTGCACCCAAATGATTCTGAGCCCCCGATGAAACTCCTCGCTCCTCTCCTCGCTCTCGTGATTCTCGCGGCGACCTGTTCGTCCGCCGATACCGATGCTGGGCTGTCGGCGACAACCACGACGACCGTTACGCCCACCACCCTTGCCCCGACAACCGCGGCGCCGAGCACTACCGCTCCTCCCCCGCCCGCGGTTCAGGTCGACCTGTTGATCTACAACGTCGCCGGTCTCCCTGATGCGCTGTCCGGTAGCGAGCCGGCCACCAACACGCCGCTCATCGGACCGCTACTCAACGACTACGACCTCGTGCTAGTGCAGGAGTCATGGCTCACGCCCCAGAACGCAGCCGTTGGGCAAGAGACATACCACGAGATTCTGTTGGACCTGGCCGACTTCGACCACCAGTCCGAGTCGCTCGCCGCTCCGCAAGGGATCAACGCCGACCGACCATCAGCCCTGCTCAGCGATGGCCTCAACCGCTTCGGCCACGATCCGTTCACCCCGGTCGAACGGCAGCCCTGGCTCACCTGCGGTATCGCCTCGGCCGACTGCTTCTCACTAAAGGGCTTCTCGGTTGCGACCACGACATTCGCTGATGGCATAGAGGTCGATATCTACAACCTGCACCTCGACGCCGGCCGGGAAGACTTCGGCATTCGGGAGGAGAACGTGGCCGAACTCACCGTCCACATCCTGGAGAACTCCGACGGACGGGCTGTGATTGTGGGCGGCGACTTCAATCTGCACCTCGACCGTGACCCCGACGCCGACCAGTTCGCCGGTCTTCTGGCCGACGCCGGCCTCACCGATGCCTGCACCGAACTTGCCTGCGAAGAACCCAACCGCATCGACAAGGTGATCTATCGGTCGGGCGACGGGGTCACCATCGCCGCCCTCGAATGGAAAAACGAGGCACCGACATTCACCCGTGACGACGGCGAACCACTCTCTGATCACGACCCCGTTCTTGTCCGATTCGAGCTTGCGGCTACCTAGTCGGGACTACCACTGGTTGCGGCATCGAATTGAGCAACGTGAGTACCGCGGTCGAGCCGTGTTCGGTAAGGGTCCACGTGTCCCTCATAGGGACGGACCTTGACGACTAGCGTCACATCGGGGACAAAATCCACGCCTCTCTATTGAAGGGTTGGGCACATAACATATCCAGCAACATTCACCATCGACGCACCGCAGAAGGTCGCCAACTGGCGACCGCTCGTCCAGTGGTTCATGGCCATTCCACACATGATCGCGCTCTACATCGTGCAGATCGTGGCGTCGGTCCTGATGTTCGTCGGATGGATCGCAATCGTGGTCACCGGAAAGCTGCCGGAAGGAATCGCCAACTACCTGTGCATGACGAACCGCTACAACGCTCGCGTGACGGCTTACATGGGCTTCTTGCACGGCGAGTATCCGCCGTTTGACTTCACCATGAGCGCGGCCGATCCCGGCGGACAGCCGGTGCGGGTCGACTATGAGCCGGCGTTGGAAGGCCGCAATCGTCTCACCGTATTGCTCCGCATCTTCTGGGCGATCCCCGCGATGATCTTCGCGATGGTGATTCTTTTCGTCGCTGAGATCATGTGGTTCGTTGCGTTCTTCGCGGTGCTCTTCACCGGCAAATGGCCAGCAGGCATTCACAAGTTCGTCGTCGGCGCGATGGGTGTCTACGTGCGAGTTGGCGCTTACGCCGGCCTTCTCACCGACGAATACCCGCCGTTCGAGACGAACTAGTCACAGTTTGAACGCTCAGATGGGCGGCTACGGGGGAACGAGCTTTTGTAGTCGTCCGTCGATCGTTGCCGCGCACACCTTGCCGTCTACGCGCTGTTGACGTCGCCTCGAATGCGAACGGTCGAACCGCCGGCAGCAACTACCTTCGCCAGCGCGAGCACATCGGTGGTTTCATCTTCGATCGGCGGGGGATCGGCGGGGTCATACCAGTCGAGATCGGAGAGCTCAGCGGTGGTAACGACTATTTCATCGGGGTCAACGGCGGGATCGAGCACGACCCGATACACCACCTCCACTCGATTGAAATCGGGGTCGAGGATCGTCCATGGCTCGCCAACAATCGTTACCGAGACGCCGATCTCCTCCCCCATCTCTCGCACAATGGTGACCGACGGATGTTCGCCATTGTCGATGAGCCCACCGGGCAGCGTCCAACCCTTCCGATAGATCGGTTTCACGAAGAGCCAGCGTCCATCGTCACGCTCAATGATCGCCACCGCGCCGGCCGTCCACGACGGACGGATCGTGCGGATGACCCCGCGGCGAACGGGCTTGGGCAGCGCACCAAAGGTGCGAAAGGCCAGACGTTTGAGTGGCGCGCTCGGGCCGCCGCTCACCCGACGGTCACTGTTCCCACCATGTCGGGATGAAGGGCACAAAAGAGCTGATAATCGCCCGGCAAATCGAACGACAGGTCGTAAGCCTGCCCGGTGCCAAGCACGCCAGAGTCGAATTCGTCATCGGGCTCGAGGAACGAGCCCGCAGTGACCGTGTGCGGTACCGAGTCGGAGTTCGAGAAGCGAACCGTCTCACCAACACCCACGCTGACCTCACCAAACGAGAAGTTGATGATCGGCGCGGCCTCGACATCGTCGGACGGCTGCACCACTCGCGCCTCGGCCAAGCTGCCCGCGTCGGAGAGCGGCCAGACAGATGGGTTGAACATCGAGAACACGCCGGACTGAGCGTCGAAATCATCAGCGACGTAGGCGTGCATCATCCAGCTCGGGATGATCGGCAAGAACCGACCGCCCCGCTCCGCGCAGGCCTCTTGGGTCGTGCTCGATCGCGCTCCCTCGGCCGAGCCGCTCGACTCTGGGTCGTTCACTACGGAAGAACCGGCTTCTACGGATCGGCCGATGCATGTGTTGTAGTGGATGTGCCAGTTGTCGATAGAACCGGCGAAACCATCGGGGTGGTCTTCACTGAGGTTGATGTTAAATACCGCACCAACCGGCACGAACCCGGGCTCGCCCGTCCACGCACCGCCTTGGCAACGTCCAATTTCATTGCTTCCAAGGCCGAATCCGTCTTCATTCGCAAAGAGCACCATCTGGGGACGGTCCGGATCAAAGCCATACGCTCCCACGTCGATCATGTGAATGCCCATGTTCGCGACCTGGTTGGTGCTCTTGGACAAGCCAGCCGCACACGCAGCGTCGATATCCGCGTAAGCACTGATCGCGACGTTGACTCGATCGAGCTGCTCGACCAGCTCACCCAATGTTTCGCGATCCATGCCGAGATAGCTGGGCACGTCGTCGCCACGGTCGTGCAGAGCTTTCAGCTCTTGATACGAGCAATCCTTCGCCTCTTCCTGACAACGGGTCTGATATCCGAGCGGTCCTTCGATCAGCGAAGGCACCACCGCGTCGCCGGATTGGGAAAACACGTAGCGCGAATAGCCATAGGCGCCGATCGGTTCGTCCGGGCTCACGGGTGGAAGGGCCCGATCGCTTTCGGCCACCGCCAGCCCAGCCGCCTCGGCTGCGTAGTCCGGCAACTCGAACGCAGGCTCATCAGGCGTATCGGCCACCACTTCCTCTGCGTTGGCGGTAGCTGTCGGAGCGGGCGCCGGGTCAGCACCAGAAAGTGGTTCCGCGTCGCTGCTACAGGCAGCGGCAACCAGGGCAAGAGTGAGCAGGGTGAGAGCAAGTAAGCGGCGCACCGGATCTCCTTCAAAGGGGTGTAGCGAGGCTACTCCGTGGGGACAGATGGCTGAAGTCGCCGGAGTGCCTCGACAAGGCCGGGAGGGCCGGCCGCTGGAGAACGGCGAGCCGTGTGGTCCAAGACCACAAGCTCGCGATCGGCCGCGTCGTACATCTCCACTCCAACCTCGCTACAGATGAGGAGCGCACCCAAGTAGTCCCATACGCCGAGACCACCGTCGAAATCGACGTAGCCGTCGAACCGGCCATCGGCCACGGCGCAAAGATCGAGGGCGGAAGCACCCATATAACGGAACTGGGCCCACCCCGCGTTGGGTGGAGGGGTGCCGTTCACGGCGACGACCGCATCGCTTAGCTCGATCGCTGGGCGCGGTGCGAGCGGTTCGCCGTTGCGGGTGGCGCCCCGGCCGCGGATCGCGGCATAACGATGGCCGGCGCCATGGTCGTGAACGACCGCAACCCACGGCCCGTCGTCGTCGACGACACACAAACTCGTACAGAACCACGGCAGACCGAGCGAAGCGTTTGTCGAACCGTCGAGCGGGTCGACAACGGCCACGGGACCATCACCGGGCCCGAGTCCACTCTCCTCGCTCAACGCCCGGATCCCGGCCTCGTCGAGCACGGCCAACACTGCCGCATCGGCGACGACGTCGGAGGCGTACTGGTCATCTCGAAGTCCCGATGGCCCCCAATCGACGTCGCCCGCGAACGCAGCAACGACCGCATCGGCGGCAGAATGGAGAACGGCCAGCACCTCATCATCAGTCACGGCCGCAGTGAATCACGTCGAAGCGCGTGCGGCACGTCCTTCGCGTAACGTTTCCCCGCTGATCCGTGGCAGGCTAGAGCCAATGGCAGTGATCGATCTTCAAGGTTTCGTGGCTGATCTCAAGGACCATGTCACCGAACACGGGTTTCATGTCCACGATGAGCGCCACTTCATCGAGACCTATACCAATCGCCAGACATGGGAAGTTGATCTTCATCCCGATCGCGCCTGCGACGGTCCAGTCGACATGCACATCGCCATCGAGGTCGATCCGCGCTCTCTGATCCACTTTGAAGATGAAGTAATGCAGATCGGGGAAACTGGTGAACCGTCCGACGACATCAAGTTGCCGATCAGCCTGAGCTTTGCGCTCCCACCACTGCCCAAGGCCCCCGACCTGCTGGTGCTCGCCACCGACCTCGCGGGGATCGGCGGTACCGATCTTCCGCTTGAGGTGAGCGCCGTCGACTCGTTCGCGTCGGTTACCGATGCACCCGAGCGCGCCATCAGCATTCTGGCTCGCGTCGAAGTGCCACTGGCGCGGATCTTTCTCGGTCAGGAAGTCTTGTGCGATGTCCTCGACCGATGCGCCAAAGTGGGCGAATTCATTCTCGACCGAGCGCCAGCCTGGCTCGACGACCACCCGTAGGAATTGCGAACCACTAGAGGCTCCGCAGCACCTCAAGCGCCTCATCCGCGTGTTGCAGCATGTTGGTCTCGCTGCGAATCGACTTGAGTAGACGTCGATCAGTGCCAATCACGAACGTCGCCCGCTTTGACGGAAGCGGGCCCATCCGTTTCACGCCGAACGCCTTCGAAACCTCGCGGTCGGGGTCGGACAGCAACGGGAAGCCCAGAGTGTTCTTGTCGTCGAATTCCTTTTGCCGATCCACCGGATCAGCGCTGATCCCCACTCGCTGCGCTCCAAGTTCACTGAACTCGGACTGCAGGTCGCGGAAATGGCAGCTTTCCTTCGTTCAACCAGGGGTCATGGCCTTCGGATAGAAGAACAAAACGATGGGGCCTTCGGCGACGAGGCTCGAAAGCCGCACCGACGATCCGTGTTGGTCGAGGAGCTCGAAGTCTTCGACGATGTCGCCGTTATCCATAACTGCACCCTAGTGCTGACCGCTAGGAGAGAGGTAACCTCGCGGCATGCCGACCTTCTTCATCCGAGACAAGATGGTGTTCGTTTCGTGTGTCGAGAACCATCACGAGGTTCCGTCATGATCCGCCGCTTACTCCTCGCTGTCGCAATCTGCCTCTTCGCCTCTGCATGCGTATAGCCGGTGCCGCTTCCGGGCGAGCCGGTGCCGAGCATCACGGTCACTTCCGAGTGGTCGGCCACGGCTGGCACGATCGATGTCGAAGTCACCACCCTCAACTTCACGCCCGCGACGGTGCGCATCCATCCCCACGGCGTCAACGCACCGGCGCTCGTTGACAACACCGCTCCCTTCGAGTTCTCCATCGATGCCACCTCACTAGCTCTCGGCGACCACCAGATGCTCGTCGTGGCGACCGATTGGAGCACCTACGTCGTCGACCTTCGTCACGCTCGAAGTCTCTGGTTGCAACGGCAGCCAACATCTGTGCGGCGAGGCCTACGACAGCGTCCACTACGCCACTACCCACAACGCCATGTCGAACGCGGCGGACGGCTGGACCGGCCCCAATCAGAATCTCGACGTGCCCGCGCAGCTTGAAGCCGGTACCGGCCGACTTCTCGTGTAATCACCTCCGCGGTTCGCCGAGCAACGACCTCTTCATCCTCAACCACTTCCTCACCAACGTCTTCGGTTCGCCGGCACTGGCCAACCAGGTGAACCACAATCCGTTGCTGGTCGATCGAGTGAACGCGTGCGAAACCTTCCAGTCGACAGTGGCCAACTTCATCACCGTTGACTTCGTCGACCTGGGCGACACGCTTGCCGTCGTCGATGCAATGAACGCGCCCTAAGCGGGCTCACTCAAACGAACAGGTCGGTCGTCGTGTCTCGGCGGAAGGTCTGCCAGCGGCGACAGCCATAGAGATGGAACCATGCCTCTTCGATGAGGCCCGCAGTGTTGTTATGCATGTAGGCGCGATCGATGTCTCGATTGTCGGCATCAACGAGTCGGTCGGGCAAGTCGAATATCTCGCCGTGTACCCACTCTTCGAGCGCTCGTGGGCCGCAATGTGCGCAGTGGAGTCGCTGCATCAGTGGGTCCCCGAACTGCCGCGGTCGGCGAGGGTGCGATCGCGCTCGAACCGGTCGAGGCTAAACGGGGCCATGAGCGCCGGAGCGACTCCCGTGGCGATGAACTCGGCGAGGGTGTGGCCGCCGATAGGGATGGCCTTGAAGCCCCACGTGCCCCAGCCGGTAGTAATGACAAAACCATCCACTCCGGTCGCCCCCATTATCGGCGAATAGTCGGGGCTCATGTCGCAGCTGCCGGTCCATTGGCGCAGGATCCGTAGGTTCGCCAAGAACGGCAAGAGCAGCATGGCTCGATGGGAGAGTTCGCTCAGGAAACCGATACCCGACCGGCGGTTGAACGACGGCTGCGGGTCGATGTGCTGCCCGGCCAGAATCTCGCCGCGGGCGGTTTGGCTCAGATAGAAACCCATATCGCCAGAGGCCACAATCGGGTGAAAGCCCTGCTCATAGGTATTGGTGACGAACGCTTGCAGCGGATGGGTGCGAATCGGAAGCCGCACGTCGGCCATGTCGGCGATCGAAGTGACATCGCCGCCGACCGCACACACCACCGTGCCCGCGGCGATATCGCCGGCATCGGTCCGCACGCCAGTCACGCGCGAGCCACAGCGCAGTAAGCCCCGCACCTCGGTGTGCTGGATGATGTCAACCCCTCGGAGCATGGCCCCTTCGGCGAGCGCCCAAACCACCCGGTCGTGTCGCGCCGTCGCTCCCCTTACGTGATACGAACCGCCGAGAACGGGCATCTCGCCCCGTCCACCCGGGTCAAGATCAACTTGGGGTGCAAGGCGCTTCACCTCGGCCGGGTCGATCCAGACGGTCTCGGTACCAAATGCCTGGTTGACCGATGCACGAGCCTGCTCACGGCGAACTCCGGCCTCGGTGTGGCACAACCAGAGCAGACCCTTTGGGTTATGCATCATCCAGCGATCGGTCTCGGCCTCGAGCTCCTCGTACATCTCCATCGAGCGCTGGTAGAAACGAACGGCCTCCGGAATGCCATAGTTCGCGCGGATCACGGTGGTATTGCGACCAGTGTTACCACCGCCCACATAACCCCGTTCGATCACGGCCACGTTGGTGATGTCGTGACGGGCGGCCAGGTGGTAGGCGGTGCTTAGCCCGTGGCCACCGCCGCCGATCACGACGACGTCGTAGGATTTTTTCTGGGTCGCGAAGTTGAGCTGCACCTTGGTCTCGGTGAACTCGTTCATGTGAGCACCTCATCGATGCGGTGGCGGAGGTCGTGTTCGAAGCACGCCGGGCCGAAGATCACCATGTCCTCTTCGCGCCACCACGCTTTCACTGGGAGGCCAACCGCCATCCCCTGGGCGAACGGTTGAGCCGCGGACGGCGGTTCCCAGGAGGCAATTCGAGGGAACAGTCGTGCGGCAGTTTCGTGGTCGTAGGCGAACGCAACCCAGCTTGTGTCTTCTTGGACAATCGCCCACGGGTCGTCAAGCTTGAACTCGCCTGCATCGGCGTCGATCACGAGCGCTTCGTCTGCCGCGGTTCGGAGCACGGTGACTCCGTGGGTCGAGAGCGCATCGATCGCCGCTGAGGTCGCGACAACGCGGCGGATTCGGAGGTCGAGAAATTCAGGCACGGGGTCGCCGACCATCGGGGTCGTAGAACGGGAGTTCCGCTCGATGGGCCGGGATCCGACCGGCAAAGGTCTCGACCTCGAGCTGCTGCTCCGGACTCGCTCCGTCGTCGAAGCGAAGCCAGGCGAGCATCACTGCGGTCTCCGCGGCGGGCGACCATGTTGCCGAGGTCACGTGGCCCGCAAATCGATCGCCGGCCCAGAGCGACGCACCCTCGTGCGGAGTTGCAGTGGAGGTCAGACCGGCAAGTTTCTTGTCGAGCGGGAGTTCGCTTGTGCGTTGCGTGGCCTGGCGGCCGACGAAGTCGCCGCAGTCCAGATTGACGGCCCATTCGTGGTCGAGTCGACGCGGGCTCGAGTCGTAGTCGGTGTCTTGGCCCACGACGATGTGGCCTTTTTCGAGCCGGAGGCGCATGAGAGTTTCGAGCCCATGCGGCCGAATCCCGAGGGACTCACCAGCGGCCAGCAGGGCCCGCCAGAGTGTGACCGCATCACCACGCCGATGGTGCAGTTCGTACGAAAGCTCGCCGGTGAAGCTCAGGCGAAATACCGTGCACGCCACGCCCGCGATCGAGCGCTGACCGCACCCGAGAAACGGAATATCCTCGCCGAGTCCAAGTGCAGTCAGGAGTTCTCGTGAGCGGGGCCCGGTGACGTTGATCGCGCCGAGGCTCAGTGTCTGGTTGAGGATGCGGACGTCGAGACCGTCGGCCTGATCTCGCACCCACATCTCGGCCATGCTCGCGCCGCCGGTGGTGAAGGTGAGCATGAACTCGTGGTCGCCCACCCTCGCAACCATGCCATCGTCGAAGACATAACCCCGTTCGTCGAGCATGAGCACGTATCGACTGCGGCCCGTTCGAATGGTGCCGATGTCGGTTGGGTAAAGCTTCTGGAGCAGCGCCTCCGCATCGGGTCCCTGCACGATCATTTTTCCGAGGGTGGAGACGTCGCCGACGCTCACCCGGTGGCGCACGGCCTCGTACTCGGCGTTGGTGTCGCCATAGGTCCAGGGACGCCACCAGCCGCCGATCCGATCCATCGCGGCCCCGAGAGCCCGATGCTCCCCATCAAGCGCGGTGCGGGCGACGGCTGGCAAATACTGGCCAGCGGCAACTTCGGCCATCGTCAGCTGTCGGGTCAGCGGCCGGGCGGTGAACGGCGCAACGATCTCCCCCACCTTCTTGGCCACAAAGCTGCGGAGATACGGCATGCAGCTTGAGCCTTGACAGGTCCCCGTTCCCGCGCCGGACCCACGCTTCAACAACTCCATGTGCTCGAAACCGCGACCCCACACTTCATGCAGCTGCTCGGCCGAGACGCCCTTGCATGGGCAGATCAGGCCCGTTGTGGGGCAGGGAGGGTGATCACCCGGCGCGGCGGCACTCCCCACCACCTCGACATTGAGATCGGTGGCCATACGGATGAGGGCGTCACGCGGGCTCCGGCCCTCGTCGACGACAACGGTGTCGCAGGGCACGGTGCCGGCGACCGACGTCACCGCGGAGACGTGGTGGTTGTCGGCGGATTCGAATCGCGCGGCGGGAGACTCAGGTCGCACCACAACGCCGAGGTCGATTCCTCGCTCGACGAAGCGAGCATGGGCCCGTGGTGTCACCAGGCCCACGAGCCGAGATCCTTCAGCAACCGAAGGGATCGTCAAAGACCCCGTGGCGACGATCACGCGATCACACCTCACATGGACCATCGCCTCATGGGTGCGGGCAACGACGAGTGGTCCGGCATACACCGCGATCACTTCCTCACCGACACCAGCGTCAAGCACCAATACGGTCTCGCCGCCGCTCTCCGCCGCTGCGGCTGCAACCTGACCGGATCGTCCGCCGCCGATGACCACTACATCGGCGTGGCGATGTTCGATCGCCGCCGGTGTTCGCGCCTCGCTGGACTCGAGAAGCGGCGGGAGCTCGTTCGCCGCCATCGTCATCACCTCGCGCGCCGACGCGGCCGGCGTTTGGCACATACGGACATAGGCGACGCCATCAATAGTGGCGAGGCAATTCGCGCAGTCGCCGGTGGCGCACAACACACCGGCCGGCCAGTCACCCGACCGGATCGCAGCCGATAGCAGATCGTCGCCGTCGTGGCATGCCACAGATTCGCCGTCTACCTGCAGTGTCCTGTGCTCCTCCACCGGCCAGAACGTACTGCGTTCCGAGCCTCGGCGAGCCGACTTGTGACGCGTCTTTCCTCGAACCCCAAATTTGTTAGCCCGTGGCCAACTGGGAAGCTGTTCGATCTGCGAACCCGCGAACGTGCAGGAAGAGGAAAGCCATGAGCGACCAATGGGGTTTTGAAACCCGTCAGATCCATGCCGGCCAGGAGCCCGACCCAACCACCGGCTCCCGGGCAGTGCCGATTTACCAGACCACGGCCTACACATTCCGTGACACCGACCACGCCGCCAACCTGTTCGCGCTGGCCGAGATCGGCAACATCTATACGCGTATCATGAACCCCACCCAGGGTGTGGTCGAGGCTCGTCTTTCGAGCCTTGAAGGCGGAACCGAAACGGCTGTTGGCCTTCCCGGTGCACTCCTCACCAGCTCTGGTCAGGCCGCGGAGACAATTGCGATCCTGAACCTCGCCGAATCGGGCGACCACATTGTCGCCGCCGCCGCGCTCTATGGCGGCACCTACAACCTGCTCCATCACACCCTCCCGAAGATGGGCATCACCTGCACCTTCGTGACGGATCCCGACGACGAAGCCGAATGGAATGCGGCGGTGCAGGAGAACACCAAGGCGTTCTACTGCGAGTCGATCGGCAACCCGAAGAACAATGTCGTCGACATCCGCAAGGTCGCCGACATCGCCCATAGCCATTCGGTGCCGCTGATCGTCGACAACACCGTCGCGACGCCGTTCCTGATCCGGCCGCTCGAGCACGGCGCCGACATCGTCGTCCACTCCGCCACGAAGTTCATTGGCGGTCACGGCACCGCCATCGCCGGCGCAATTGTCGACGGCGGATCGTTCGACTTCAGCGCTTCCGGCAAACACCCGATGTTCGTCGATCCCGACCCGAGCTACCACGGCCTCGCCTACTGGCCCGCCCTCGGCGCCGGTTCCTACATCATCAAGGCTCGCGTGCAGCTCCTGCGCGACATCGGCGCGTCGATCTCGCCGTTCAACGCATTCCTGCTGCTCCAGGGCCTTGAGACACTCAGCCTTCGGATGGAGCGTCACTTCGAGAACGCCCAGAAGGTCGCTGAATACCTCGATGCCCATGACCAGGTCGAGACCGTGGCCTACGCCGGCCTCCCGTCTTCACCGTGGAACGGCATCGCCAACTCCCTGACCGGCGGCGCGGGCTTCGGTTCCGTGCCCGCATTCACGATCAAGGGCGGCCTTGAAGCCGGCAAGAAGTTCGTCGAGGCGCTCGTGCTCCACAGCCACCTCGCCAACATCGGCGACGTGCGCTCCCTGGTCATCCAGCCGGCCGCCACCACCCACTCACAGCTGACCCCCGAGGAGCAAGAGTCCACCGGCGTTTCCGCTGGCCTTGTGCGCCTCAGCGTCGGCCTCGAACTGATCGACGACATCCTCGCCGATCTCGACATCGGCTTCGCCGCCGCCAAGTAGTCCATCCACCCCGCTACTGGAGAATCCTCAGAGGCTGCTAGTTTCCGGGCATTCTCGCGCCTGGCACTCGGTTGGGCGTCCGATCGAAAGCTCATGGATCAGATGTCGACTCAACCACTCGAACAGGCCGTAGAAGCCGCACGAACCGTGCTCGCCGGCATCAGCGCCGATCAGCTCAGTGCCTCGACTCCGTGCGCCCAATGGGACGTGGCGGGCCTGATCAACCACCTCGTTGGTGCACAGGGATTCTTCAAGGCCGGCATGACCGGTGAACCCCCCGCCGACGCCGGCGACCCGGCCAGCGGCGACTTCGTCGCCGCGTTCGACGCCGCATCAGCCGAGGCGATCGCCGTGTTCCAGGTAGAGGGCGCCCTCGAGAAGACCCACACCCTGCCGTTTGGCGAGATGCCGGGCGCCGCCGTGATGGGACTCGCCATGAACGACACGTTCCAGCACGCCTGGGACCTCGCCAAGGCGACCGGTCAGAGCACCGACCTCAACCCCGAGCTGGCCACCGCGCTCCTCGCCCAGGCCCAGCAGTCCATCCCCGACACATTCCGAGGCCCAGAAGGCGCCCCGTTCGGCGTTCAGCAAGACTGCCCGGAAGGCGCCAGCCCCGCCGACCAACTCGCCGCCTTCCTCGGCCGCGCGATCTAACCAACCGTTCCGCAACTGGTCCATTTATCTCGGCTCTACGCCGAGATAAATGGACCATTTCGCGTTTTGGAGCGAAGTTCGCGGGGCAGGGAGTTTCGCGCAGCGAAACTCCGTAAGTGAGCGAAGCGAACGGCGTGGGCTCGGTGGGGCTCGAACCCACGACCGAAGGATTATGAGTCCTGTGCTCTAACCAACTGAGCTACGAGCCCGGTATGACCCTAGCGCCCGGAGTGGAGCACAAAACGCAAAACGGACCGTCCAGGTTGGGGCGGTCCGTTTCATTTTGTTGCTCCGGGGGTGGGGATCGAACCCACGACATTTTGATTAACAGTCAAACGCTCTGCCAGCTGAGCTACCCCGGAAGGATCGAAGGGGACGATATCAGGAAGAGTCCGTCCATCAGACCGAGAATCTGCCGCAACATTGAAGTTGACGCGTACTTCACATGACAGCAACCGTGGATGTGCTTGTTGTGCCTGCGGGTTGGGTCGGCGAGGGCCCGGTACGCCTTTTGGAACTGGCCGGTGCCGATTCCGGTCACATTCGACCAATGGTCCTCAGCCGCGTCCAAGTCGAGCCCGGTGTGGAGGTGGAGCTGAACTCGTAGCCGAGCCTCCTCGATGTCGAAGAAGGTTCGAAGCCAAGCGCAGAAGAAACCGACGAGGGCCGGGTTCGAGTTCGAGAACTGGACTGTTGTTCCACGCTTCGCTCCATCACCGGCGTAGAGACCCAGACCGGCAGTAAAGAACTCGCTTTGACTCAACGCGACAAAGCGTTGTCTGCCCTCGCGCGTGAACCGTTCGATCTCTGCGGCCTTCTGGCGTTGGAGCTTGTTGGGTGGGCGGTTACGGGCGGTGCGGCGGGGGTTCGGGGTGAAGTCGACGTCTCTGACCCAGAGCAAGACGGAGCTCTTCGCCACGCCGAGCTCGGCAGCAATGTCGGCCAATGTCCACGAGTCGGCTCGAAGCTCGCGGGCCCGTTGCTGTTCTACAACCTTTCCACCATTGCCCATACACCAAAGCTAGGGATCGGGTGTGACAGGCGCTAGCTGATCTCGAGATAGTCGCGGAGGCGATCGCTGCGATGCGGGTGGCGGAGCTTGGCGAGGGTCTTCGCTTCGATCTGACGGATCCGTTCGCGGGTGACGCCGAATTGGCGGCCGACCTCTTCGAGTGTGCGAGGGCGACCATCGTCGAGTCCGAACCGAAGTCGGACCACTTCTTGTTCGCGTTCGGAGAGTTCGTGGAGCACTTCGCCCACGGCCGCGGTGAGCAGCTTGCGGGCGGCCGCATCGATCGGCGCAACCGCGTTCTGGTCCTCGACGAAATCGCCCAGGTTAGAGTCGTCTTCTTCGCCGACGGGCGAGTCGAGCGACAGCGGATCCATGGCGATGCGGAGGATCTCGCGGATCTTTTCGACGGGCTCGTCGACTTCGGCGGCGAGCTCTTCGACAGTGGGCTCGCGCTTCAGGTCTTGATGCATTTGCCGTTGCACGCGCTTTACGCGGTTCATGGCTTCGACCATATGGACCGGAATTCGGATCGTACGGGCCTGGTCGGCGATGGCTCGGGTGATCGCCTGCCGGATCCACCACGTGGCGTAAGTGGAGAACTTGAAACCCTTGGTGTGGTCGAACTTCTCGACCGCACGCATCAGCCCAAGGTTGCCCTCTTGGATCAGGTCGAGGAGCACCATACCGCGACCGACATACCGCTTTGCGATCGAGACAACGAGGCGGAGGTTGGCCCGGGTGAGTTCGTCGCTGGCGCGAACGCCGTCGCGGACGACGCGATTGAGACGGGCCCGCTCCGCGGGTTCGATCGCGTCGAGGTCGCCCGAGTCCGAGAGTTCGGCAAGCGCCACCTCTCCTTCGCCGCCGCGACGAATTCGGGCGGCGATACGCACTTCTTGACGGGCGTCGAGGAGCGGGAACTGGCCGATCTCCTTGAGGTACATGCGGACGGGATCGTCGGAGCTTCCGCCTTCCCCGCTCTGGCGGGGGGTGCGGCGTCGGCGACCCGGTGCTTCGACATCGTCGCCGATCGTTGCGGCGAACTCGGCCGCCCGAGCCACGCGCGCCTCGTCGACGGGAGCGGCATCGAGCTCTGCTTGCGTGGGATCGGTATCGATCTTCACGACGATCTCGGGCGGGACTGGTGACGACTCGTCTTCATCGATCACGATGCCTTCGGCCTCGCAGGCCCATCGGATCTTCTCGAAAAGGTCCATGTCGAACTCGATATCGCGCAGCTCATGGACCAGTTGGTCGAGCGAGAGATGGCCGGAGGCCTTACCGGTTTCGAGGAGCGCTGAAAAGATCGTGGCGGTGCCCGCGGGAAGGGGAATTTGTGGCGTGGTGTCCGTCATGTGTTCCTGCCTTCCTCATAGCCGATCAGCCACGGTAGCAACTGGGCGATGGCCTCTTCTCGCGTATCTCTTTCGTCGAGACGCTCGGTGAGCAGCTTGAGCGGGCCGATGGACGATACGGCATGCCGCTTCTGATCATCGGTCGAGTCGAGCGCCCGCTGCACTCGACGGAGATCCTCGAGTGTGCGGCGACCGGCAAGCCGACCCAGTCCGGCGATGACATCGCTGGGGTCGGCATCGGACGGGTCGACGGCCAGGCGCCGCAGAAGCGACGCAGCTCGCTCCCCGGCCCGATCGCCTGCGCCAAGCAACCCGCCATCGCGCAGGGCCACGAACGCCTCACGACGGCTCGCGTCGCCAAAGAGAGCGGGATGGATCCGGTCGGCTTCTTCCGGCCGGTGAATCGCGAGTCGAAGCGCTTCGTCTTCGGCCTCGGTGGCACCCGACTCGGCTCGGAGTATTCCGTCGGCCGGAGCACTCGCCTCATCGTGCGAGTAGAAGTCGTCGGGCTGGTTCGAGACCGCTTGGGGCTCGTCTCGCCGTTCTTCCTGGCGGCGCCGCTGAGGGGCGAGGTCTTTCTCGACCGGTTTCGTTCGGGGCGCGGCGGCCAGCTCTCGAAGCCTTGAGAGGTCGACGCGACAACGATCGGCGACCTCAAGGAGGTACGCGTCTCGTACGAGCGGGTCGGGGTGCTCGGTGATGACATCGAGGCTCGCTTCTGCGGTGCGAGCCCGGCCCTCGACCGTGGAGAGATCTCCCGTGCTCAGGACTCGCTCAAGGCGAAAACTCAGGAAGGGGATTGCCTCATCGACTGCCCGCTGCAGCTCAACCGGGTCTTCGCGGGCGAGATCGGCGGGATCGACCCCGGCCGGGAGGTCGGCCACACGGACCTCGAGCTCATGTTCACGCTCCCACTCGTAGACGCGACCCGCGGCAGCAAGGCCCGCTGCATCGGCGTCAAAGGCGAGTATTAGACGAGTGGCCGAAAACCGCTTCAGCAGCTTCACGTGATCTTCGGTCATGGCGGTGCCACAGGTAGCCACGGCCCGAGGGATGCCAGCGTCGGCGAACCCGATCACGTCGGTGTAGCCCTCGCAGATGATCGCCTCGCCAGCTTTGACGATTCCCTCGCGGTGTGTGTGGAGCCCGTAGAGCACACGACTCTTGTCGTAGACCGAGGATTCCGTGGTGGTGTTTTTGTACTTGGAACCCTCGTGACCAGGGAGAATTCGTCCGCCGAAGCCCACGGGGTCGCCGCGCTCGTCGTGGATGGGGAACATCACGCGAGCTCGAAAAGCGTCTTGCTGGCGCCCGGCTTTGTTGACAAATCCCAGGCCGCTGTCGCGAAGATCGTCGGCGCTCAGGCGGAGGTGTTTGGCGAGTTTGTCCCAGTCATCCGGCGCCCAGCCGATGCGGTATCGGCGAACCACATCGCCGTCGTAGCCGCGGGAACGAAGGTAACTGCGGGCTTCCCCCGCGTCGGGCGAGTTGAGGAGCCGATGGTGGTAGTACTCCATCGCTTTTTCGACCGAGTCGAGCAGGGTACGTTTTCGGGCTCGCTGTGAGCCTTCCTGCTGCGTCGTGTAACGAAGTTGGACGCCGTAACGCGAGGCAAGCGACTCAACCGCGCCGGCAAAGTCGAGGCTGTCCATCTCCTGCACGAACGAGATCGCGTCGCCCGAGCGGCCGCAGCCAAAGCAGTAATAGACGCCCTTCTCGGGGCTGACCGACAGCGACGGAGTGCGCTCGCCGTGCATCGGGCAACGGGCCATCCACTGGCGGCCCGAACGTTTGATTTCGGTGTGTTCACCGATGAGCGCGACCAGGTCGGCCGAAGACCGAACCTTGGCGACGTCGTCATCGTTGATCCCCATCGATCGCAAGCTAGCAGTGCCCTCCGACGCGCCACTCATGAGACGACGGTGGCATGATGCGATTCGTCATGCGCCAGAACACTCGCCTGCTGATCGGCACCGCCGTCAGCCTCCTCGTCCTTGCGGTGGTTGCGTCGTTGAACGGCCGGGGCGACAGCGACGAGGCCGAACCACCGTCGACCACGACCACACGGTCCACGACCACGGTCGCGCTCACCACGACCCAGGCGCCGACCACAACCGGGGCGACGACAACGACCCAATCGCCCGCCGATCTCCACCGCGTCGGGCTCGAGGAACTTGTGGCCTCGCTCAGCGCCGAAGAGCTCGCCGCCCGGCTCGTAGTTATTGGCATCAACGGCGCCGATGCGCAGACCCGTCTCACCGAGGTCGTCGGCACCGCCTGCGTCGGCGGTATCTTCATCACCGAGTCGAACAACAACTGGGTGCCGGTTGATTCGCGAGACGCAGTCCGCGCCCTCGTCGAAGAGATCGATGCCGCCGCAGAAGCCGAACGGTGCGGCCGTCCCCTCATCACCACCGACGCCGAGTTCGGCTCGGTTGTCCGTGTTCCCATCAGCTCTTACGATTCGACGCAGATCTGGACCGACCGCTACATCACCGGCACGGCATTCGACGTGCTGATTGGGCTCCAAAAGGCATCATTTGATCTTGCTGTCGGCCTTCGAGATCTGGGGGTCGATGTCAACTTCGGAGCCGTCGCCGATGTCGATACCGATCCGGCGAATTTCATGGCTCGCAGCGGGCGCACGTTTGGCGACGACCCGGCCATCGTGACCACGCTGGCGGCCAGCTTCGTGACCGGGCATTGCGAAGCCGGTGTCGCAGCAACGTTGAAGCACTTTCCGAACCAGGGCGACACACTCCAGGACCCGCATCGGGAACAGAGCGTGGCGAACAGCGACCTCGATACCTGGCGAGAGACCGGTCGAGTTCCCTACGCCAACACCAATGCACCGCTTGTCATGACGGGCCACATCCTCACCGATGTCGATCCCGACCTCCCGGCCTCCCTGTCGCACGCCGTCACTACCGGGCTGCTCCGCGAGGAGCTCGGCTACGACGGTGTGGTGATCACCGACGATCTCTCGAGCATGCGCGGGGCCATCGACGCGATCGGCGATGCCGGCGAACGCGCCATCGCCGCCACAGCGGCCGGCGCCGATCTCGCCCTGTTCGTGAACGACAACGACGCGGCCACTGTCATCTCGGCGCTCGCCGAGCGCATCAGCAGCGACGAGTCCTTCGACGATCGAGCGCGCGAGGCCGCGCTGCGCACGCTTCTACTCGGGGCCGCACTGGCCGCGCCCGAGCTCTTTCCGCTCTGCAGCTGAAGCAACTCAGCCGAGGCGTTCGGCCAGGTATCCCTCGAGCTGGTCGAGGCTCACACGGTCTTGTTCGCGGCTGTCTCGTTCGCGAACGGTGACGGCACGATCGTCGATGGTCTCGAAGTCGACGGTGATGCAGTACGGCGTGCCGATTTCGTCTTGGCGGGCGTAGCGCTTGCCGATCGACTGCGTTTCGTCGTAGTCGGCTATCCAGCGACCCTTGATCGAGTCAAACACTTCGTGGGCGGTGGGCGTGAGTGTCTCCTTCTTCGACAGCGGCAGCACGGCGACCTTGTACGGGGCAAGGCGATGATCGAGACGCAGCACGGTTCGAGTGTCGTCGCCAACGGTTTCTTCGTCGTAGGCGGCCATAAGGAACGCCATGGCGGTGCGGGTGGCACCGGCGGCGGGTTCGATGACGTGCGGCGTGTAGCGCTCGCCCGAGGTTTGGTCGAAGTAGTCGAGCTTCTCGCCCGACGCGTTGGCGTGTTGGGTGAGGTCGAAGTCGCCGCGGTTGGCGATGCCCTCGAGTTCGTCCCAACCCCACGGGAAGAGGTATTCGACGTCGGATGTGGCGGACGAGTAGTGGCTGAGCTCGTCGTCGTCGTGGGGGCGAAGACGGATCATCTCGGGGCTCATACCCAGGTCGAGATACCAGTTCATCCGCTCCTGGCACCAGTAGTCGTACCACTGCGACGCTTCCTCCGGAGGAACGAAGAACTCCATCTCCATCTGCTCGAACTCGCGGGTGCGGAACACGAAGTTGCCCGGCGTGATCTCGTTACGGAACGACTTGCCGATCTGGGCGATGCCGAACGGCGGCTTCTTGCGGCTCGTGTTGAGCACGTTGGCGAAGTTGATGAACATGCCCTGCGCGGTTTCGGGACGCAGGTACACCTCGGCGGCGGTCTCAGTGACCGGCCCCGCGTTGGTCTTGAACATCAGGTTGAACTCGCGGGCCTCGGTGAACGACCCGGTGGTGTCGCACGTGGGGCAGACGTTGGGGTCGTCGAGCTTGTCGAGACGGTGACGGGCGTTGCAGTTGGTGCAATCGACAAGCGGATCGGAGAAGTTCGAGAGATGACCCGACGCTTCCCACACCTGCGGCGGCGACAGAATCGACGCGTCGAGACCAACAACGTCGTGGCGCATCTGGACCATGTTGCGCCACCACGCGTCCTTGACATTGCGCAGCAACAACACACCCAACGGGCCGTAGTCGTAGGTCGACCGGAAGCCGCCGTAGATCTCGGCGGACTGGAACACGAAACCTCGACGCTTCGAGAGGTTCACGATCTTGTCGAACAACTGCGGATCCGCTTCAGGCATGGCCACGAGACTATCGGCGGCATGCGAGCATGGACCCCGTGATTCCCCAGACCTCCGCACCACCTACCGACCCCACCGCCGTAATCGGCCGACGCACCGCCGCGTGGGTCATCGACTTTGTTCTCCTGAGCGTCATCACCATCGTGGCGTTTACAAATATGGCCAGTTCGGAAGAACTCCTCTCGCCGTTCGCGGCAGTGCGCGTTTGCGAAGAAATCAACGATGGGACCAGCGGCTACGCCTGTATCCCCTTCGACAATGTCGCCGTCCTGATCCAGAACAGCGACCTCTTGATCGTGCTCGGCATCATCGCCGTCTACGGGCTTGTCACCCAGGCCATCCTTCCGGGAATCACCGGATTCTCGCCGGGCAAGGCGATGGTTGGTCTTCGTATCGTCAAACCGGAGACATTCGAGAAGGCCGGGCTCGGCAGCAACATCGGTCGGTATCTCCTTTGGATCGTCGACTCCGTCCCGTGGTGCTTCCCGCTTGTTGGCTTGATTACCGGCCTGTCCAGCAATGGCCATCGCCGAGTCGGCGACATGGTCGCAAAGACGCTGGTCATCGACAAGAAGTGGGTCGGCCATCCGCTCCCTGTGCCCGGAGTGAACTCGGTGCCGATGATGGTGCCCTCGCCCACTCCGGCCGTCGCGGCACCGTTTGGCGCCCCGTCTGCCGCACCCGCCCTGCCGACGGGCTCCAGCGTCACCAGTCCCCCGCCCCCGCCTGGCTCCACACCTCCACCTCCGCCCGCCTTCGGCACCCCGCCTCCCCCTCCGGGCGGAGCGATGCCGACTCCGCCTCCACCTCCGCCAATAGGTGATCCAACCATCGCGATGCCGGCCGCGCCCCCGTCGATCGCTCCACCGGCGACCCCGCCGGCACCACCGGTCGCCCCGATGCCACCCACACCGGTCGTCCCGGTTTCGCCACTCCCACCGGCGACCATGCTCATTCCTGAACCAGCGCCTGAGCCTGAGCCCGAACCGGTCGCGCAGCCCGGCGTCGAAGCGCCCCAGTGGGACGATGCGCGCGACACCTACATCCAGTACGACCCCGAACTCGCGGAGTGGATGGAGTGGAGCGAATCCAAGGGAACCTGGATTCCGATCTCCCGCTAGGGAAGCGTTTGGTCCATCACGGCGACTGACCGCAGTCGCCGCTCGAGGTGATGCTCGAGCAATGCCGTTGCGAGCATGTCGACTTCGCCAGTGGCGGGGCCGACCGGTTCCTCCAGCACGCCCGTGAGTCCGCCGCCAAGAATCCGCTGCATCAAGTACACGGCGTCCATGGTGATTGGTCGGCCGCGGCGGCAGTCGGCGCAGCGAACACCGCCGTCATCGAAGTCGAAGGCGGGGAAGGGCCCACCGGATCCGCAGTCGACGCAGATTTCGAGCTCCGGCTGCACCCCCTCATGGGAGAGCAGTTTCAGAAAGAAGGCGGCCACAACAAGCGCCGAATCGCGCTGGTTGAGTGTTCGTAGGCCCCGCACGAGCATGACGTGGAGCCCATGATCGGGCACCCGATCCTGCGCGACCTGATCAACCGCCTCGAGCATTGCCTCCGCCCGCGCAAAACGATCCGGGTCCTCGCGCAGTCTCGCAAAGCGATCGACGGTTTCGACCTGTGTGATCGTGTCGAGATCACCGCGACCGCGATAGAGCTGCACGGCGATATGGCTCAGCGGTTCGAGCCGAGCGCCAAACTTTGATCTCGTCCGCCGAACCCCCTTCGCAACGCCGCGCACCTTGCCGTGGGCGTGGGTGTGCATGCTGATGATGCGATCGGCTTCGCCGAGCTTCCACGACCGAAGCACCACAGCCTGATCGCGATAGAGCGCCACGTCGACTCAGCCTCCGTTCACGCCGCCGAAGCGGCGATCGCGGTCCTGGTACTCCTGGATCGCGTCGAAGAGCTGATCTCTGCCAAAGGCGGGCCACGCCGTGTCGGTGAACAGCAGCTCGCTGTAGGCCAGCTGCCAGAGCAGGAAATTCGAGATACGGAATTCGCCAGACGTGCGAATGCAGAGATCCGGGTCGGGCATCTCCGGGTCGTACAGATGCTGGGCGATCGTCTTCTCGGTGATCTTGTTGGGGGCCACCCCTTTTGCCGCGATTTCGCGGACGGCATCAACGATCTCGGCTCGGCCGCCATAGTTGAACGCGATCGTGAAGGTGAGCTTTCGATTGTTCTTTGTGAGCTCCGCGGCTTGGTCCATACGCTTGATCAGTCGCTTCGGCACCCGCCAGTCACGACGGCCAACGAAACGAATCCGCACGCCCCGCTCGTTGAGCTCGTCTCGCCGGCGAAACAAGATCTCCTCGTTGAAGTTGATGAGGAACTTCACCTCATCCTTCGGACGCCGCCAGTTCTCCGTGCTGAAGGCGTAGACCGTCAACCACTCGACGCCGGCGTCGAGGCAACCATCGACCACTTCGAAGAGCGAATGCTCGCCCGCTTTGTGGCCTTCGGTGCGAGGTAAGTCTTGCGCTTGCGCCCAGCGACCATTGCCGTCCATGACGCAGGCGATGTGGCGCGGGATCCGCTGCGGATCGAGGTCGTCGAGTGACACCCCGCGAACATATCGGGTCAACCGATCAGGGTGGTGGTGCGCATAGGCTCCGCCGACAACCGACCCGGAGAGGCGAGCGTGGACCTAGCCGAGCAGACGCTCGTGACACTCGATGAGGTCACCGTCGCCCTCCCGGGTGGTGGCGAACGCCGAGAGGGCCAACGAGAGATGGCCAGGGCCGTCGCGGAGGCCATCCAGACCGACGGCCACGTGGTCGTTCAGGCCGGTACCGGCACCGGAAAGTCGCTGGCGTACCTCGTTCCGGTGGCGCTCGCCGGGAAGACCACAATCATCGCCACGGCCACAAAGGCCCTGCAGGACCAGCTGGCCGGCAAGGATCTGCCGTTTCTGAATGAGCTCGTCGATGGCGGTGTCAACTTCGCGGTGCTGAAGGGCCGATCCAACTATCTGTGCCTCCAGCGTCTCAATGAGGCCGAGGCCGATGACCGGCTGGGTCTCGACCTCGACAACGACAAGAAGAAGGCATCACTCGACAGTGATCTCCTGAATCGGCTCCGAGTATTCGCGGCCGAAACGGAGACCGGCGACCGTACCGAACTGCCCGATGTTGATGATCGAACATGGCGGCTCGTCAGCGTCGGCCGCGATGAATGCCCCGGCGCGGGTCGCTGTCCGGTCGGCGACGACTGCTTGGCCGAGCGAGCACGGCGTAAGGCCGCCGCCGCCGACATCATTGTGGTCAACCTGCACCTCTATGCGATTGAGGTCATGGTGGAGGGCATCTTGCCCGAACACGATCTCGTAGTGATCGATGAAGCCCATCAGCTCGAAGACATCATGTCTGAGGCCGCTGGTCGCACGATCAGCCCCGTACGCCTGCAGCAAGCGGCTCGGGCGGCCAGCGCGGTCCTCGTCGACCGCGATGCCACTGGCGGCGTGGAAGAGGCCGCCACCCTTCTCCACGCCGGGCTTGAGTCCATGATTGGCGAACGGCTCATTGATGGCCTCGACGACGAAACCGGCCAAACAATCGATGTCATCCGCGGCCGCGTCGACCAGCTTCTCAACGCACTCCGGTCCGTTCCGAAGGACGCACCGGCCGACGCAGCAGCCAAGGCGTTGCGCGCTCGACAAGGCGTCACTTCGCTCCTCGATGACATCGACTACGTCCGGTGGCCAATCGACGACGAGGTGCTGTGGGTCGATGGCCCCACGAGCAATCCCAGCCTGCGGTCCACCCCGGTCGCGGTCGACAAGATCCTCGCTGAGAAGCTCTGGGCGAAGCGTCCGGGCATCCTCACGTCAGCCACCCTGTCCCCGCAGATTTCCTCGCTCCTCGGCCTTCCAAAGAAAACGCCCACGCTCGATGTCGGCAGTCCGTTCGACTACGAGAAAAACGCGCTGCTCTACTGCCCGACTGATCTCCCCGACCCACGCGCCGAAGGCCACCGAGACGCCCGACTGGCCGAACTCGAAGCGTTGGTCGTCGCGGCCGGCGGCCGCACCCTCGCGCTCTTCACCAGCTGGTCCGCGATGCGTGACGCTGCAGCCCACCTCGAGAGCCGTCTCCCGTGGAACCTCCACGTCCAGGGCGAGGGATCCAAGATGGCGTTGCTTGAGTCGTTCATCGAAGACGACGAGTCCTGCCTTTTCGCCACGATGTCGTTCTGGCAGGGTGTCGATATCCCGGGTTCGACATGCAATCTCGTGGTGATCGATCGGCTGCCGTTTCCGCGCCCCGATGACCCCGTTCTCCAGGCCCGCCGCGAACGCGCCGGGGGTGCTGCCTTTCGCGTGATCGATCTCCCCCGCGCCGCCACGATGCTCGCGCAGGGAGCCGGTCGGCTCATTCGTTCCTCTTCTGATCGAGGGGTCGTGGCGGTGCTCGACCCCCGCTTGGCCACATCTCGCTCGTATCGATGGGACCTGATCAATGCCCTTCCGCCCATGCGGCGCACCAAGGATCGGGCCGATGCCGAAGCGCTTTTGCGAGAGCTCCGCGACACCTGACCCAACCCGCGGACGCTTAACCTCCGAGGGAGATGTGCCGATATATCTACGGTGAGTCGTCGTCGCCGCCTGCATCCCGCCCGTCGCGCCCGTCGCGCCGCAGGAGCAACACTGGTTGGGGCCTACGCCGCCTTGCTGGTGACAGTCGGCTGGGCTCAGCGCGCCACTGACGCCGATGTGACTGCGCCGGTGCCAACACCGGAGGCACCCGAGCGTGCGACGTTCGGCGTTGAACGCCTCGATCTCCGCGCCACCGCCACCATTCGCCCGCTACCAACAAACCCCAGCGCCGGTTCGCTTCCCACCGCTTCGCCCGCGTCGGCTCCGGTTCCGCCACCGCCACCCAGCCTCGCCGTAACAACTACTGCCGCACCCCGGGTCACGACTCCCCCAACCATGACCACCGTGGTGGCCGCTTCGGCACCAGTGACGACAAGCGCACCAACGACCACTGCGGCACCGGCCACCACGGCGCCGCCAACCACCAGCCCACCGACGACGGTTCCGCCGCCCACCACACTTCCGACGTCCGGCAGCTAATGGAGTCTCGAACCGCCGGTCGAGTGATGGGCACGAACTCTCTGATCGTCGTCCATGAAGACGATGAGCCGCTCGTGGCCGCCGCCTCCGCCCAACTCCAACAACTCGAACAGCGATGGAGCCGCTTTCTTCCCGACTCCGAGATCTCGGTCTTGAACCGGGCCAACGGCGCACCCGTGATCGTGTCACCAGACACGTTCGCGGTAGTAGCCGCCGCGGTCGACGGATGTAGCCAGACCAACGGACTGTTCGACCCCACGGTGTACGACGCGATGATCGCGATCGGATACGACAACAGCTTCGAGACTCTCGCCGACCGACCCGCGATTGTCGACCCGGCGACGACGCACTACCAGCCGACGCCCGGAGTCGCCGACATCTTGCTCGATCCCGCCCTCCACGCCGTCACCCTGCCACCCGGCGTCCGTCTCGATCTAGGTGGAATCGGCAAGGGAACCGCTGCTGACCTGGTCGCCGCGATGTTGATCGCTCGCGGCGCCCGCGGCGCCGCCGTCTCCGTGGGTGGCGATATCCGCGTGGTGGGCGAGAGTCCCACGCGCAGCGGATGGAACTTCTCCGGCCCCGCAATCAGAGCGATGCTCCCGACCATCGACGACGGCGAAATCTGCACCAGCACCACGACACGACGTCGATGGCAGCACGGACCCGCCGAGGCCCACCACCTGATCGACCCGCGGACCGGTCGTCCGTCGAAGAATCGTCTCGAATCCGTGACGATTCTTGCAGCCACAGCGCAGCAGGCCGAGGTCCTCACGAAGGCCGCGATGGTTGCCGGAGACGATGCCCCCGCGCTGATCGAGGCGTTTGGTGTCCGAGCGGCGTTCAGTTGGGCGACCGATCCCGAACTGGCACCTGTCTGAAATCCTCGCATTCCCCCGCTTCGAGCCGAAGGGAGATGCCGTGAACGAACAGGTGTGGTGGTACGCCACCCGAGCAGCAGGTCTGATGACCTGGGTGACAGCAACAACGTCCGTGATTACCGGACCCATGTTATCGAGGCGCTCCGTTAAAGCCCGCACCGGTCCCTGGTTCCTTGATCTACGCCGCTTCCTCGGTGGAATCTCCGTCGTGTTCCTTATTACGCACATGGCAACGCTGGGGGCCGATTCCTTTGTGGACTTCGGGGCGAAGGAACTGTTCGTTCCGGGTGCTTCCGTGTGGAAGCCGGAGGCGATCGCCTGGGGCATTATCGCGGCCTACCTGCTTGTTGCTATCGAGGTCTCCTCGCTGCTTCGCCGGCGCATCAACAAACATCTTTGGCGTGTCATCCACTTCTCCGCCTTCGCCGCGATGATCAGCGGGAGCTATCACGCCTATCTCGCCGGTTCCGACGTCGACAAACCCATCGCGTGGGGCATCGCCGGTATCGGTTCACTCCTGGTCTTCGGCCTGATCTCGATGCGATTGCCGCGCCCGTATCCGCAAGATCCGAACACGGCTCAGCTGCCCGCTAAGAACTTTGGGCCACCGCCGCTTCCGGAGGCCGCCGACTCTGAAGCCGGCGAGCCGGACAAAGCGGCCTACACACAGTGGCTCAAGGAGTGGCTGGTGTACGCGGAGAAGTACGGCGATGAAGCGCCCAAGGACCCCAGCCGAGCGTTGTAGCTAGTAGCCCAACTTCTCTACCGAGTGCGCCTGGTGCTGCCAGTTCTTCTCAACCTTCACAAAGAGTTCGATGAAAACTTCGTCGGGCAATTGCGCGCGAACGGCGATGCCAGCCTTCTTGAGATTCTCGCCCTTCTTCCCGATAACAATGCCCTTTTGTGAGTCGCGCTCGACGATGATCTCGACACGAATTCGCGGCCAGTCCCACTCGGTAACGCGCGTTGCGATCGAGTGCGGAAGTTCTTCTCGCGTGACTGCCAGCAATTGTTCACGAACGAGCTCGGCTACCCAGAACTCGTCGGGGACGTCGGTGAGCATGTCGTCGGGATAGAGCTGTGGCCCCTCGGGCATCCGATTTCGCAGGTACGCAACGAGTTCGTCGGTGCCTTCGCCCGTCTTCCCGGATACCGGAAACCACGACTCGACGCTCAGCTCGGACGTTGCGGTCAGCTGTTTGAGGATCTGCTCGGGCGACGCCATGTCGGCCTTCGTGACGATGACGATGGAGTCGGCGGGAAGTGATTGAGCGATGAACGCATCGCCGCGTCCGTAGGGAGCGGTTGCGTCGAGCACAAGACAAACAACATCGACATGAGCAGTGGCCTTTTGGGCCGTGGCGTTCAGACTTGTGCCGAGCGCGCTCCGCGGCTTGTGGATGCCAGGCGTGTCAACGAACACCAGTTGCACATCGGGCGAGTTGAGCATGCCCCGCACCTGGGTGCGGGTGGTCTGCGGCTTGTCGGAGACGATCGACACCTTGTGACCGAGAATCTTGTTGAGCAACGTGGACTTGCCCGCGTTCGGTCGGCCGACAAACGTGACAAAACCCGAGCGATATTCGCTCATTCGACTGCTCCCGTTGTCTGTTCAATCGGTGTGAGCCGCACGCGAGTAATGCGGCGGCCTTCCATTCGTTCTACTCGGAGTTGCACGCCGCCCTCTTCGATCCATTCCCCCACGGCCGGCACATGACCGAGGGTGTTAAAGATCAAGCCGCCGACCGTGTCCCAGTCGCCTTCCTCGATCCGTGAATGGATCAGCGTATTGAGCTGATCGACAGGCATGCGCCCGTGCACCAATGCCTCGCCGCCAGCGAGGGGCTCGTGTAGCGGCTCTTCGTTGTCGTACTCATCGACGATTTCGCCAACGAGCTCCTCAACCACATCTTCCAGAGTGACTAGGCCAGCGGTGCCGCCGTACTCGTCGATCACGATCGCGAGGTGGTGTCGGCCGAGCTGCATTTCCCGGAGAAGGTCATCGGCGTGTTTGGTTTCGGGAACGAACTGGGCGCGCCGCATGAGCGATCGGGCGGGCCGGTCGCCCTGTCCGGCCCGTTCGGCTCGGATGAGATCCTTGATCAGACAAACGCCGACGATGTCGTCGATGTCTTTCCCACACACCGGCAGGCGGCTCAGCCCGCGTTCAATCGCAAGGTCGACCACTTCGGCAATCGGCAGCTCGGCCTTGACCGTCACCATGTCGGTGCGGGGAACCATCACTTCACGAACAATGGTGTCGCCGAGGGCGAAGACGGACTCGATGAGGTCGCGCTCCTCATCATCGATCTCGTCGCTCGCGGCAGCTGCTTCGGTGAGCGCAATCAACTCGTCTTCAGTGACCACCGGCGGCCGGGCCGGACCCGGCAGCAATACGTTGGCCACACCGTTGAGGGCGCGGCTCGCCCAACGGATTGGGGCAATCCGCAGCACGATTCGAACCATCGGCGCGGCGCGACGAGCCGCGATGTCGGGGTGTTGTAGGGCCCAAGTGCGCGGCATTGCTTCAGCGACCACATAGAGCGCCGTGACCTCGACGGCCACGGCGAGAGCCACCCAGCTTGTGCCCCAGCGATCGATCACTAAAACGGTGGCAATCGTGGCAACCGTAAGGTGAAACACGATCCGCAAGAGCAGAAGGGGGGCCAGGCTGCCCTCGCGATCCGTCAGCACCGCTGCGAGTGCGGCTGCGCCCGGCAGTTCTTCTGCGGCCAACGCTTCAGCTCGAGAGTGGCTGAAGCGGGTGAGCGCGGTCTCGCCGGCCGCAGTCAACGCCGCGAAAATCACAACCAGCACCATCGTGATCGCGCCGAGCATAAGGCCGCTCGTCACAGGTCGGCCCGGTGCGGGAGATGGTGGGCGGTGAGAAGCTCGTCTTCGCAACGCTGCATCAGGGCGGCCTCCTCCGGCTCGGCATGGTCGTGGCCGAGCACGTGAAGCACGCCATGAACGATCAGAAGAGCCAGCTCATCGTCGACGGATCCGTCGTGGGTTCGATCGCCGGCGTGCTCTTCCGCCTGTCGGGCCGCGTAGGCCGGGCACACAACAATATCGCCGATGAGATTATCGCCGAAAGGATCATCATCAACCCCGTCCAGAGGAAACGAGAGCACATCGGTGGGGCGGTCCTCATCCATGTGTTGGAGATTCAACTCGTGCATCTCGGCCTCTTCGATGAACAGGAGGTTGAGTTCGCCGACGCGAACTTCAGACGCGACAAGTGCATCGGTGGCGAGGCGCTGCCAACGATCAAGGTCAACCGTGACGGCAGTCTGTTCGTCGACCGCCACCACCACCGGCCGATCAGCCATTCACAGTGGCCTTCTCGTAGGCGTCAACGATGTCTTGCACGATCCGGTGACGGACCACATCTCGTGCGGTGAGACGCACGAAATTAATGCCGTCGATTCCACCCAGGATCGGCTCCAGGCCAAGCAGCCCGCTCTTGCCGGTCTGGACATCCATCTGGGTGACATCACCGGTGACCACGACCTTCGCGCCGTAGCCAATGCGAGTGAGAAACATCTTCATCTGCTCAGGCGTGGTGTTCTGGGCCTCGTCGAGAATGATGAAGGAGCCGTTGAGTGTGCGTCCTCGCATGAATGCGAGCGGAGCAACCTCGACCAGACCCTTCTCCATCAGACGCTCCACGCCGTCGCTGCCGACCATATCGTGGAGGGCGTCGTAGAGAGGCCGAAGATACGGATCGACCTTCGCCATCAGGTCGCCGGGGAGGAAGCCGAGTCGCTCGCCCGCTTCGACCGCTGGGCGGGTGAGAACGATGCGTTCGACGGATCCGGCTTGGAGTGCGGCAATCGCCATAGCTACGGCAAGCCACGACTTTCCGGTGCCCGCGGGGCCGATACCGAAGGTGACGACGTTGGCTTCGATCGCCTCGACATAACTCTTCTGGCCGCTCGACTTTGGCCGAATGACGCGGCCCCGGTCGGTGCGGAGGATCTCGTGGGTGAGGATCTTCGATGGTTGCTCGTCTTTGCGCACCATCTCGATCGTGCGGTCAAGCGATCGCTCGTCGAGTCGCTGACCCTTCTCGGCGAGCACCACCAACTCCTCGAACAAGACCTGCACCATCGAGGCATCGGTGCCGGAGAGATGGATCTCGTTGCCCCGAACCGTGACTTCGGTGGCGGGGAATGCCTCCTCGACTCGGCGCAGGTGGCAGTCGTGTTCACCCAGGAGGGCACTCATCAAATGATTGCCTGGGATGCGGATGGTGATTGGTGCGTCGCTCATCGTTCACTTGGAATGTTACCGGTACCCTCGGTGACGTGAACGCTGATTCTTCCGGCATGCCGTTTCGGCTTACCGCCGACGACCCGTTGCAGGGTCTGAATACGTGGGTTGCTGAGGGTCTTGTCGACGCCGCAACCAACGAAAGGGCCCGCCAACGATGGCTCGAACGGCAGGCCACCGAGGACGCAACCCTTCTCGGCGTGCTGATTGACCTGGCCGAACGCGGCCGGCCCGTTGCCGTTCGCAGCAGCGGCGGACGCACCGCTCGCGGTCGAGTTGTTGCGCTCGGCGCCGACTTCGTCGCCGTACGCGAGGAACGGCTTGGCGACGTGTTGATTCCCACGCGAGCAATCGCCACCGTTCGCGCCGCCCCCGGCGATGCGCCGACCGTCGGCGATCGCGCCGCATCCCTGGTTGTTGTCCTGGCCGAGACGCTGCTCGAACTCGCGGCGGACCGGCCGACCGTGCTGCTGTCGGCAGCCAACGAGGAGCAGCGCGGCGAACTCCGCAGCGTTGGTCGCGATGTCCTGGCCTTAATGATCGAGGGCGAGCGCCGCGAGACAATCCACGTCGCCATCGACGCGATCGATCATCTGGTCATCCTCGGCCGCTAGGGCTGCGCTCTGGTTCAGCGCCCGCGGCTTCGGCGTTGACGTTCGAGGAACCGATAGACGTCAAGTAGGTCAATGCCGGGGAATGGACTGAACTCGCGCTCCGACGGCGGCAGAGCGGACAGCACATGGCCCCGCTCGGCGGCAGACGGCCAGGCAATGTCTCGCCACTCCCCCACGAGCTGTGGGTCGGGTTCGATCTCGCTCCCGCGGGCAAACTCACGACGAAGAGTGTCAGCGCCGCGAAACACCGACGCGTACGCCGCGGTCGTGCCGAGCGAGATCGCGTGCGGCGAGCGGTCGGTCTCTGTCTCGATATAGGTCGTGCAGAAGTACTCGCCCTGGTCGCAGACGGTGAACTGGCTGTGCAGCAAGAAGCTGCCGTGTGCGTTCCACGCCTGCCGACTCCCCCACTGCCGAGGCACGCGCAACCCTTCGAGGCCACCGTCCTCTGCTTCGGGAAAGGCAATACCGTCGTTCTCGTAGGCCTTGTTGATCACACCCTCGCTATCGGTGCGGAGAAAGTGACACGGAATTCCCAAGTGCTTCGTTGCGAGGTTGGTGAAGCGGTGGGCCGCCATCTCGTAGGAGACGTAGAAGACCTCTTTCAGGTCCTCAACGGAAATGTCTCGTTGCGCTTGGGCTTCGCGCAAGAACTCGACGGCCGGCGCCTCGGGGGCGAGCACCGCGGCAGCAAAGTAGTTCGACTCGATGCGCTGACGGAGGTAGTCACCGAAGTCGGTCGTGTCGCGATGCTCGAGCACAAAATGGCCGAGTGTCTGCAGAACAACGGAGCGCGCCTGGCGAATGCGAAGTCCGCCGCGATCGGGGATGAAGATGATCTTGTCGCGGGTGTCGGTGATGCTGCGAGCGGTGCGCGGGATAGTGCCGACTCGTTCGATCGTGAATCCTTGTGACGCCGCGACCTCGGTGAGTACCCGTTCGCTGATCGGACCCGATCCGCTGTAGCCGGCTCGTTCGAGTGAGGCTCGAGCGACGTCTTCAATCTCGGCGAAGTAGTTGTCGCGACCGCGCATCTCCGTGCGGAGCCCAACGTTGGCGGCGCGGGCTTGGTCCGCAAAGCGCCGCTGGTCCGGCGTTTCGGCTGGCGCGTCCTCACGTTCGGAGAGCTGATTCCACAATGCGACGACGTGCTCGAGTACGTCGTCGCCAACTTTCGCCGACGGCTTGAGGTACGGAAGCCCGAGCGCCACGTAGCGCGGGTCTTCCTGCGCCCGGGCGACACCGATCTCGAGCTCGGAGCGACGATCGGGCGGCTCGGACGAAAGAAGGTCGCTTGTGTCGGTGCCCATCGCGTCGGCAAGCTCGATGAGGAGGCTGAGCTTGGGCTCGACCTTCCCGTTCTCGAGCTGGCTCAAATAGGGCGCCGGGCGACCAATCCGTTCGCTGATATCGGCCAGCGTGGCGCCGCTGCGGCGCCGGGCGTGACGGATGCGGGCACCAAGCACCAGAGCGTCGAAATTGATAGCCATGAACAAAGAATGCCAGATCTTTCGCTCTAGAGAAACCTAAGTGTTAAAATTTGTCCCATACATGTCTTGTTTTGTCGCAAAAACGTGGGCAAACTTAGGTCTCGTCCACAGAGAGGAAGATGATGTCTTTTGAAGACTCGGCCCAACTCGCCGCAGCGGCGACCGCACATCCCCTCTCCGCGTCCGTCGTGACCCAAGAGGCGCTGGACTTTCTCACCGAGCTACACCGCCAGTTTGAGCCCCGCCGTCGGGCCCTCATCGAAGAGCGCCAAGAACGCCAGGCCTGTTTCGACTGCGGCGTCCGTCCGGGATTTCGGGCCGACACCGCCCACATCCGCTCCGGCGGCTGGACCGTGGCCAGCGCGCCAGCCGACCTCACTTCAAGGCGCACCGAGATCACCGGCCCCGTCACTCGAGACTTCATGATCACGGCCCTCACCTCCGGGGCCGACGTGTTCATGGCCGACTTCGAAGATGCAACGGCCCCCACGTGGAACAACATCGTCGAGGGCCAGGCCAACGTTGCCGCCGCTTATCGCGGCGAGCTCACTCCTCCCCCGTTCACCACCACACTGATGGTGCGCACCCGGGCATGGCATCTCGAAGAGAAGCACATCACGGTCGATGGCGAACGAATGGCTGCCGCCCTCGTTGACTTCGGGCTGTGCGTGTTCCACAACGCCGCGCCAGCGTCGGCCCGCGGGACTGCCCCTTACTTCTACCTTCCGAAAGTTGAAGGGCAAGACGACGCTCGCCTCTGGAACGACGTGTTCGACTACGCGGAGGTTCGACTGCAGCTCGGCGCCGGCACAATTCGCGCCACCGTCCTCGTCGAAACCATCCTCGCCGCGTTCGAGATGGAAGAGATCCTCTACGAACTCCGAGACCACATCACGGGGCTCCACACCGGCAATTGGGACTACCTGTTCAGCGTGGCCAAGACCTTCCGCGAAGACCCCGCCTTCGTCCTTCCCAACCGAGATCGCATCTCTGTCACTACGCCGTTCATGCGAGCCTTTACCGAGCTGCTCGTCTCCACCTGTCATCGCCGCGGTGCCCACGCGATCGGAGGCATGTCCGGTGTGGTACCCGACGGCCTCGACGAAGAACGCATCGCCAGCGAGCTTCGCAAGGTCTCAGTCGACAAGCGTCGCGAAGCGGGCGACGGATTCGACGGCACCCGCATCGCCCACCCAGGGCTCGTAACGGTTGCCCGGGCCGAGTTCGACAAGGTGCTCGGCAACCGTCCCAACCAGATCGCCCGTCAGCGTGACGATGTTTATGTCACAGCTGATGACTTGCTGACCCTGCCGGGGTCGGCCGGTGCGGTCACTCTGGCTGGCGTTCGCACCAATATCGCCATTCTGATTCGTTATCTCGGTGAGTGGCTCGCCGGCACGGCCGCCGTCGCCATCGATGATCATCTCGAAGACACCGCCATGGCCGAAGTGTGTCGAGCGCAGCTTTGGCAGTGGCGTCGCCACTGCGTCGAGATCAGCGACGGCGTCGTTCTTGACTCAGCGCTCCTCGACCAACTCATCGATGAGGAATTCGATGCGCTCCGCGCCATCCTCGACGCCGACCTCATTCATCCGGGGAGATGGGCGACCGGCCGCTTCAGCGATGCCCGTGACCTCGCCAAGTCGCTCTGTCTCAGCGACGACTACCCAGAATTTCTCACCGTTCCAGCTTACGAGTTGCTCTAAGAGCACTCGCGCTAGGACTTACCAATAATCAGGAGAATGTAATGAACCCGAGCTTCGCCGAACAGGTGGCTGCCCTTCAGAAGGACTGGGACGAGAACCCCCGTTGGAAGGGCGTTCAGCGCGATTACACAGCAGAAGACGTTGTCCGTCTCCGCGGCTCCGTTACCCCCGAAGCCACAATGGCTCGCCAAGGTGCCGAAAAGTTGTGGGACCAGATCAACAGCATGGACTACGTCCACGCGTTGGGCGCCATGACTGGTGGCCAGGCCATCCAGTACGCCAAGGGCGGCCTCCCCGCCATCTACCTGTCCGGTTGGCAGGTCGCAGGCGACGCCAACCTCGCAGGCCAGGTGTACCCGGACCAGTCGCTCTACCCGGCCAACTCCGTGCCGTCAGTCGTGAGCCGCATCAACAACGCGCTGCGTCGTGCGGACCAGATCGAATGGGCCGAGACCAGCGGTTCGCCCTCGGTCGACTACATGCTGCCGATCGTTGCGGATGCTGAGGCTGGCTTTGGCGGCCCCCTCAACGCTTACGAACTCATGAAGGCCATGATCGAGGCTGGCGCCGCTGGCGTTCATTGGGAAGATCAGCTCAGCTCCGCCAAGAAGTGCGGTCACATGGGCGGCAAGGTCCTCATCCCGACCCAACAGCACGTCGCCACGCTGAACGCGGCTCGCCTCGCAGCTGACGTTGCCGGCACCCCCACCATCGTTCTTGCTCGCACCGACGCCCTCGCTGCGAACCTAATCACCACCGACGTCGACGAGCGCGACCAGGAATTTCTCACCGGCGAGCGGTCGGCCGAAGGCTTCTACTACACCGAGCCCGGCCTCAAGACGCCGATCAAACGTGCGCTGGCCTACGCCCCGTATGCCGACCTCATCTGGTGCGAGACCGGCACGCCGGATCTGGGCCAAGCTCGCGAGTTCGCCGAAGCCGTCAAGGCCGAGTTCCCGGACCAGATGTTGTCCTACAACTGCTCACCTTCCTTCAACTGGAAGGCGCACTTGGACGACGCCGATATCGCCAAGTTCCAGCGTGAACTCGGTGCGATGGGCTACGCATTCCAGTTCATCACCCTCGCGGGCTGGCACGCGCTGAACGCTTCGGCGTTCGATCTGGCTCGTGGCTATACCGCCAACGACATGACTGCCTACGTCGAGCTCCAAGAGCGAGAATTCGGCATGGAAGACGACGGCTACACCGCCACGAAGCACCAGCGTGAGGTCGGCGCTGGCTACTTCGACGACATCGCCACCGTGATCTCCGGCGGCACTTCCTCCACGCTCGCCCTCGCCGGCAGCACCGAAGAAGAGCAGTTCCACTAGATCCGTCGCGAATCCGCCTCAGTTCGCTGCCTTTGGGCGGCGGACGGGGGCGGATTTCGTCGTTTTCGGGTTCGTCGGTGAAGAGGCCCTGCGGCGGGCCACAGCGATTCCTCCGGCCGCTATGGAAAAAACGATTAGCGCGGCGACCGATAGGCCGGTCGTTTCCGGCGTGACTGGCTGAAGACAATCTGAAAGAGCTGCACGGAACGCGACCGGAACCCGGCCGCAGACCCGAGCAGGTAGTAGTCCCAGGTTCGCCGGAAGCGCTCGTCGTAGTGCGCGATCTCGTTCCACCTTGCTGAGATGTTGTCGTGCCAGGCCATCAGCGTTCGGTCGTAGTCTGGCCCGAAGTTGTGCACGTCTTCAATTGACCAGTGCTCTTCGGCCGCTCGGCTGATCTGACCGAGAGACGGCAACACGCCGCCGGGGAAGATGTAGCGGTCAAACCATGGGTCACCGACCGTAAGCCAATTATTCGAGCCGATCGTGTGGTGCAGCATCAACCCGTCGGGCTCGAGCAACTCCCGACAGGTATCAAAGAACGTCGGCAAGTTCTTGGGGCCGACATGTTCCATCATCCCGATCGATGTGATGCGGTCGAACGAACCATCGATCTCTCGATAGTCGAGCTGTTCGATTCGCACCGGGAGCGACGCCGTGCGCTCGCGGGCCACAGCTACCTGCGCCGCCGCAGGCGTGATGCCGGTGACGTGGACGTCGTATCGCTCTGCCGCGAACTGGGCGAAGCCGCCCCAGCCGCACCCGATGTCGAGCAGCCGCATACCGCGTTCGAGGTCGAGCTTCTGGCAGACGAGGTCGAGCTTCGCCTCCTGCGCCGAGTCGAGATCGTTGGCCTCCGACCAGTAGCCGCAGGTATAGATCATTCGCTTGTCGAGCATGCGCTCGTAGAGGTCGTTGCCGATGTTGTAGTGCGACTCGGCATTGCGCTTTGCGAGTGAACGGGTTTGCCGATTGTGAAGTCGGGCCGTCAGCGCCCGACTCGCGAGCGCCAGGTTGGGTTTGACGAGCGCACGAATGTCGGAAACTTGGAGCGCCGTGAGGAACTCATCAAGCTGGTTCGCGTCCCACCAGCCGTCCTGATAGCTCTCACCCAGACCGAGCTCACGATCACTGAGGACGCGGTCCCAGAACCGATCGTCGTGGATAGTGATATCGAGCGGGCCATCACCCCCCAAGGTGATCCCCGCGGCGTCAAGAATCTGACGCCCGATCTCCGGAACGTTTCCCATTGCCAAAAGTCTCGCACTATCAGCGAGATCGTGCACGTGGTTCGGGTCCGCCGTTCATGTCATGCTGCGTAATCGCCATGCAGATTCAGATTCACGACGCACTCCCCCACACCCTTCCGGCCGACGATTCGCACCCGTACCGCAGCGGAGCGTGGCGGCCACAACACACCGAGTACGACGCGTGGGACCTCGATGTAGAAGGTCAGATCCCCGACGATCTCTACGGCGTCTACCTCCGCAACACCGAGAACCCGTTGCATCCGCCAATCGAGCGTTACCACCCGTTCGATGGCGATGGCATGATCCACTCGATCTCGTTCGAAGACGGTGAGGCCCGCTACGCCAACCGTTTCGTGCGGACCGACGGTTTGGTGCAAGAGCTCGAAGCCGGCGAATCCTTGTGGGCCGGCGTCGCCGAACTTCCCGCCTCGGCCAAAGCCGATCACACGATCGGCGCCCGGCAACAGATGAAGGACGCCGGGAGCACCGACGTTGTCGTGCACCGGGGTGAAGCACTGGCGAGTTTCTACATGTGTGGCGATCTCTACCGTCTCGATCCCCGCACGCTGGCGCCCCTCGGCAAGGCAACGTGGAACGGGGCCTTCCCGCCCCACGGCGTGTCCGCTCATCCGAAGATCGATGCGAATACCGGCGAAATGCTCTTCTTTAACTATGGGACCGAGCATCCCTTCATGCACTACGGCGAAATGAGCGCCGATGGTGAACTCACCAACTACATCGATGTCGAGCTTCCCGGGTCACGCCTCCCCCACGACATGGCGTTCACCGAGAACTACGCAGTCGTGAACGACTGCCCCATGTTCTGGGACGCCGAAACAATGGCGGCCGGCTTGTATGCGCCGCGTTTCCATCGAGACCTCCCCACTCGGTTCGGCGTGATTCCCCGCGGCGGCCGCAGCGATCAGATCCGCTGGTTCGAAGCCAAGCCCACGTTCGTCCTCCATTGGATCAATGCCTACGAAGAAGGCGACGAGATCATCCTCGATGGCTTCTTTCAGCAAAACCCTTCGCCGAAGCCTCGGCCGGAAGCGACGTTCCAAGAGAACCTGTACCGCTTCCTCGACCTCCACGTGATGAAATCGATCCCTTATCGCTGGCGGTTCAATCTGAAGACCGGGGCAACCACCGAAGGCCCGCTGAGCGACCAGATTCTCGAGTTCGCCATGATCAACGGCGGCTACGCCGGTCGTCCGTACCGTTACAGCTACGACGCCCTTCCGGCCGAGGGCTGGTTTGGCTTCGAAGGCATCGTGAAACACGACTTGGTCTCCGGCTCGATGGAGACGCTCCGACTCCCGAAGGGCGTCTACGCCAGCGAAACCGTGATGGCGCCCCGCCCCAGAGCGACGGCGGAAGACGACGGCTACCTCATCACCTTCACCATCGATCTCGTGAATGACCGGTCACAATGTCTCATTCTCGACGCGGCGGCGCCGAGCGACGGGCCGATCGCCACGATCTCACTTCCCGAGCGAATCTCTTCCGGGACCCACGCCTTCTGGGCCGATGGCTCCACGCTCGTCTCGTGACCGCACTGTTCTCTCTCGTAGAGGAATACGCCGCGCTCGGGATTCACCGAAGCGGCACCGGAACCCAGGCCGCGACGGCCGACTGGCTGGCGACGCATCTCCGTGAACGCGGCGGCCACGTGAGGCTCGAGCCGGTCGAGTTCGATCGGTATGTCGCCGATTGGTCCGTCACGATCGATGGCGACGAAGTCGAGTCGCTTCCGCTGTTCTGCGAAGCGACCGGCCAGGCCAGCACCTCGACGCCGGCCACCTCGCCAGCCTTTGCTCCCCCGGGCGCAGGACCGATGGGAGTGAGCGGCGCCCTCGACACCGACATAGAGCCGGGCAGCCTGGTCGTTGCGGCCACGCGTCATCTCACCGGTCTCCTCACCGTTTCTAATCGCGGCACCACCTTGGGGTCGGGCGTCCATGTTCTGCAGGTCGCTGGCGAGCTGGGTGGCGCGTTGGCGAACGGCGCCGTCATCGATGCCCACATCGATGCCCGCACCGAACCAGCCGCTTGTCCGAACGTCATCGCGACCTTTGGCGACATCGACGCGGCAACCGAGCTCACGATTCTCACCACACCCATCTCCGGCTGGTTCCAATGCGCGGGCGAACGCGGCACGGGAATCGCGGTCGCTCTTGACATCGTGGAGCGCCTCGCCGAGGCCGGCCCGGTCTTGTTCCTCGGGGCGACGGGCCATGAGCTCGGGGCGTTTGGCGCAGCTGCGCTTCACGAGCAATACATCAACCGGGTCCACACGCTCCTCCATATCGGCGCCAACGTGGGCTGCGACTGGGCGGCCGACAACACACGCTCCTAACCATTCGCTGATGCCCGCCCGCACGATCGCCCCCGACGAGAAGGTCGAAGCCACCAGCGCCGCGTTCCGGCGGGTCGAACACGGCCTCGACACGCCGGGGCGAGACCGTTCGCGATGGTTCGGCGAAGCGGCCGACTGGCTCGACGCGCCCCAGGTGCTCTCGTTGCTGGGCCAGAACCCTTAGTTTCACGCGCCGAGTGATCTGCCCTCCGTGTCGTGCACACCCGAACGCACACAAGCGGTGGCCGGCGCGTATCTCGAAGCGGCCGTAACCCTCATCTCTCGCTAGCCTTCATCGTTATGGCCGTGACCGAACAAACCGCTAACGACGCCCTCCTCGACGAGCTCAACGCCTGGCTCGAGGAGAACTGGAACCCCGAGCTCACGCTTGCGGAATGGTGGGACCTCCTCGGCCGTTCTGGCTGGTGTGCACCCACGCTGCCGACCAACGCCTATGGCAAGGGACTCTCCCGCAGCGACGCCAACCGCGTCGGTAAGGCCATCGCCGAATTTGGTGCCGTTGGCGCCCCGGGCGGCCTCGGTCTTCTACTCGCCGCGCCGACCATCGCGACCCACGGCACGCAGGAACAGATCGATCTCTACGTGAAGGACATCGTCACCGGCCAGCAGGCGTGGTGTCAGCTGTTCTCCGAGCCGGGCGCCGGTTCCGACCTTGCCGGCCTTTCGACGAAGGCAGAACTCGACGGCGAAGAGTGGATCGTCAACGGCCAGAAGGTTTGGACCTCTCTCGGCCAGACCGCCGATATGGGCATGCTTATCGCTCGCAGCAATCCGGACGCGCCAAAGCACCAGGGCATCACCTGGATGGCGTGCGACATGCACCAAGACGGTGTGGAGCTCCGTCCCCTCATCGAGATGACCGGTCACGCCATGTTCAACGAGGTCTTCCTGACCGACGCTCGTGTCCCCGACAGTGCCGTTATCGGTGGCGTGAACAACGGCTGGGCCGCCACCAATACCACCCTCGCCAACGAGCGCGCCGGTCTCGGCTCGGGCGGCGGCTCCGGCGGCTCCGGCCTCACCCCCGGCACCATCGCCGACATGCTCGGCAAACGAGCCGGCGATTGGGCCCCGGACCCGGCGAAGGCCAAGACCACCGGTCAAGGTCCTCGTCAGCGGGCCGGTTCCTCGATGATGGAAGACCTCGCCAGGTCGCTCGGAAAGAACAACGATCCAATCATCCGCCAGGACCTCGTTCGTCTCCACATCATGACCCGCCTCGGCCAGATGAACACCGATCGAGTCAAGGCCGCCAAGCTCTCGGGCAAAGACATTCCGGGCATGGGCAACATCTCGAAGCTCGCGATGAGCGACCTCGTTCGTCTCAACCGCGATCTCGGTCTGCAGCTCCTCGGGCCGGCCGGCACGCTCCACGGCTACTCAGCCGAAGATGCTGACGCTCTCGACGACGCCACCGGCAACCCGATGCTTCGGTTTATCACCGGCGGTGCGCTCTACGCCCAAGCCCCACCAATCTATGGCGGCACCGATCAGATCCAGAAGAACATCATTGGAGAACGAGTCCTCGGCCTCCCCAAGGAGCCCGGCGACTTCAAGACCACCCCGTTCAACGAACTTCCGAAGAACGCGTAGCTGCAGTTCTTCTCGACCACCAACTCAGTCGCGTTGGATCTCCACGCCGCGCCAGAACGCCACCCGATCGGTCACCAGACGACGAGCGAGCGGCCACGGGTGTTCGTCGACGAAGGCCGCTTCAGTTCCGGTTGTCGCAGAACCGACCCCATCGAACACTGCACGAGTCATGACAGGGGAACCCGGTCCGCATCCGCAGACTTCCGGACTCCGCCAATCGGCGGCGAACGCTCCGGTCCTAGTCGGCCGCGCTCGCGAAAGGCGTCTCCGCGGGGACGTTTTGTAGCGAGCTGTGAGTCTGGCGTCACTCTGTGCAGGGAAGTGATCCCCGGCCCGAAGCGGGGTCTTCAGAGCGTGATGATGGTCCGGCCCGTGGACTGCCGTCTTGCCATTGCGTCGATCAGAGCGGGGATGTCCTCGAAGGCGCCGACCGTGCCGACGACTGGCCGCACCGCTCCGGATCGAACCAGTTCGACGATCTCGGCCGTGATCTGCGCCCCCATCGAGGTGGGCGCAACGTTCCAGCCCATCGCCGATTTGAGGAAGCCGATCGTGTCGTCGTCGGCGTAGTTGAGCAACACGCCGCACAGCGAGATGTTGGACATCGCCAGACGACGCGGAACCACGAACGGTTCATCAGCGACAGTCTTGTTCGATGAGAATCCGTTCATCACGTAGCGGCCGTTGTACGCCGTGCATTTTATCGATGCGTCCCACACCGCCTCGCCGACGTTGTCGAAGACCACATCGACACCTCGGTTGTTGGTCTCGGCCAGCACGACCGCCTCGAAGTCCTCAGTGTTGTAGTTGATGGCGACGTCGGCGCCCAGGTCGCGACACAGCTGGACCTTCTCGTCGGAACCAGCGGTCGCGAAAATCCGGGCCCCGCGATGCTTCGCGAGCTGGACAGCGGCCGAGCCGGCTCCGCCGGCCGCCGCGTGGACGAGCACCGTTTCGCCTTCGACAAGCTTGGCCCGGTCGAACAGGCCGAGCCACGCGAGATGGAACGGGAAGTAGAGCGCGGCGGCACCCGGTAGCTCGATGTCATCGGGCATGTCGAACAGCGCGCCGGTCGTACAAATCGCCTGTTCGGCGAACCCGCCATGGGCGCGTTTTGTGGTGGCGACGACTCTGCGTCCGAGCCACTGCTCGGCGCCTTCGCCGCAAGCGTCGACAACTCCCATCACTTCCATGCCGGGGCTATACGGGAACTCCGGCGGGGCCATCATGTTGCCGCCAGTGATGCGCTCAAGATCGTTGAGGTTGAACGGGATCGCTTGCACTCGGACCAGAACTTCACCCGGCTCGGGCACAGGAATCGGGACGGTGTCGAGTTGCAGTACGTCGAGCGGATCGCCGTACTCGTGCACCCGCCAAGCCCGCATTGTTGCTGGACTATCGGCCGGGTCAGTCATCGTGCTTTCTCGGGGCGGAGATCAAAGTGGTCGATGTAGGCCGCGAACTCCGACCGGACGCGATCAGGATCGACACCAAACTCCTCGGGTGAGTAGCGATGGATGCCGTGTTTCCCCGGCGGGTTGTCGTCGATGAACGCTTGCATTCCGGCCGCCGCCGCCTCGGTCATCGGCAGACCAAATGCCTCGTAGATCTTTTCGACGACTCGGAATTGGTTGGTGATGAAATCCGGGAAGAACATGTCGTAGAACACGGCGTCGGGATACTCCTTGGCGGTGCGCACGTCGATGCCATGCATCAGGACCCGCCGCAGGCGCGCCGTCCAGTCATCGGCGACTTCCACGGGATCCACGCTGTCGCTGCCAACCCGGCGAACGATCGAGGTCAGGCTCGCATACGAGGTCATCGACTTCACCGGGTCACGATGGGTGAAGACGATCCGGGCATCGGGGTAGGTCTCCAGCAGGTGTTCGAGGCCCCACAGGTGCGCGCCGGTCTTCAGCACCATGCGATCACGGGCGTGGCCCGACTGGAAATGCTGGAGCTGGCGATGATGCACCTTGTAGACCTCGGCCCAATCGGCTTCGTGGTCCACCCAATCCTCATACGTGGGCACTCGAAACTGGTTGTGGAACAACGGCGTGCACATCGACTCCCCCATCAACACCACACACTCCTGCGTCAGCTGTGCGCCCATCGGGTGGATGGCATCGAAGCCAGGAAGCTGCAGATCACGGCCCGGGAAGGTTGCCTCACACATGGCGATTCGGGGGTCCGTCTCGAACGTGTCTCTCTGGGGCGGAGGCGACGGGAACATCACCTCCCACGTGAGCGGGGCCCGACTGTCGGGGTCCTGCGCCAAGATGTCGTGCAGGATCGTGGTGCCGGTGCGGGGCATGCCGATGATAAAAACCGGCCGCACAATCTTCTGCTCGGCGATGTTTGAAATCGTGGCACGATCGCGGGCGTAACCCAGCCGGTTGACGGTGTGGAGCAACATCCGTTCGTTCGAGATCAGCCGACCGATGTCGTTGAGTTGGCCGTCGCGGGCGAGTGAATCGACCAGCCGACCAAGTGGCTCAACGAACGGCCCATCGCCGAGATCCTCCAGACCGCCAGTGCGTTCACTGGCAACTGCCAACACCTCGTTGACCCCCAGACTTGCGACGTCGTTGGTCATGCGTGTCCCCGATCTCCCCCGGCCTTCGTGCTCACTTCCTACCAGCGCTCGATGGCGGAACGTTCGAGATTGCCGCAGCTCGGAATTGGGCGGGGGTTTCGTTCGTGAGTCGAGCGAAGCGCCGTGTGAAGTCCGGCTGGTCGTAGAACCCGCAGAGCGTCGCTATTGACGCGATCGGCTCGCTCGTGTCCCGCAGCATGGCGGCTGCCGTTTCGACTCGTACCCGGACGACGTATTGCGTCGGAGTAACACCGAACACCTTTCGCATTCGGCGCTCGAGTTGGGTTTCGGTGCAGTCGGCGATGGCCGCGAGGTCGCTCACCCGGACGGGCGAGTCGATATGGGCCCGCACATGGTCGACGACTGCTTGAAGCCCGTCGAAGGTGATGGTTTCTGAGCTCGGCCGCCGAAGATCTCGGCTCAGCGACACAAGCCCGATCACGGCGCCGGAGTCTTGAGAACGCACCGGCAATTTGGTAGTCAGATACCAACCGAGCTCACCATTGGTGCGTCGAATTACTTCAAGTTGATCGTTCAGTGGCTTGCCGGTCGCGAAGACCTCACCGTCTTGCTCTTCGTAGCGCTCGGCCAGCTCTTCAATGAACAACTCATGGGCTAGGGCACCGATGACATCTCGCTTGGATGTCTTTCCGGTTCGGCGAACGAAGGCCGAGTTCACCTCGACATAGGTGCCATCACGGTCCTTGGCGCAGAACATCACGTCGACCAACGTTTCGCAAAGCGCAACCAGCTCGGGCTGACACGCGAACAAGGGTTTGGTGGATTCGGTCGCCATTCCAGTCGGCATCGTACAAGACCGCTCCTCAGCGTTCCGCCACGCTAAAGGGGTGACTGCAGATGACCTGGTTGACGATGCCGTGGCCCTTGTGGGCAGCTGGCTACAAGAGGCACAACTCCGCGAGACACGACAGACGCAACAAACCATGGACCAGCTCGAGGGGATCGTTACCGATCCTGATGGTGTCGGGTTCGTCATGCAGTTCGTTGATCGAGTTGTTCGACCCGACGACGACCGAGTCGCGGCCCAACACCTTTGGGCAATCGTGCAAGAACGCACACTCCCGGAGTTTCTCTCGTCGATCGACCGGGTCCTGCTCCGGGCTGGAGCACGCCTCGCCCGGATACTGCCGTCCATCGTGGTGCCGCTCGCGCGCCGGCGCATGCGTTCCATTGTTGGACACCTCGTCGCTCCGGCGGAACGAGAGAAGCTCGCGACGCACCTGCGCCGCAACCGAGAAGCCGGATTTGCGCTGAATATCAACCTGCTCGGGGAAGCCGTGTTGGGCGAGCGCGAAGCCGAGCGTCGCCTCGACGAACTCCTCGACCTCGTCGACCAGCCCGACATTGACTACGTGTCAGTCAAGATCTCGGCCATTGCCTCTCAGCTCAACTACTTCGCCCACGAAGACAGCTTGCGGCGAGTGACCGAGAGGCTTCGTTTGCTGGTCGAAACTGCGGCGAATGCGAGCACTCCCACGTTCATCAACTTCGACATGGAGGAGTATCACGACCTCGACCTGACACTGCAAGCGTTCATGAACGTGTTGAGCGAGCCGCACCTTCTCGGTGTTGACGCTGGCATCGTTCTCCAGGCCTACCTGCCCGATTCTTTCGACGCGTTGCAACAGCTCGCCGAGTGGGCGAACGACCGACACGCCACAAACAGGGGCGAGGTGAAGGTGCGTCTCGTGAAAGGCGCGAACTTGGCGATGGAGCGCGTCGACGCCGCAGTACACGGCTGGGCGCAGGCGCCGTACGCATCAAAGATTGAGGCCGACGCCAATTACAAACGATGCCTGGACTGGCTGCTCACGCCATCCCGCATGCGCGGCGTGCGTCTTGGAGTGGCGAGCCACAACCTCTTCGATGTTGCGTGGACTAACCTCCTCGCGACCGACCGAGGCGTGAGTCACCGGATCCAGTTCGAGATGCTGCAGGGAATGGCACCAGCACAAGCCCTCGCGGTCCGGCAAACAACCGAAATTGGTCCGACCGC
>Ga0115000_10000319_pt1 | contig 45010 bp, 30 predicted proteins | sample ArcticOcean_MG_C_6_FD_89690 | JGI IMG/M metagenome (GOLD analysis project Ga0115000, IMG submission 89690) | Marine microbial communities from western Arctic Ocean - ArcticOcean_MG_CB8_128 | ecosystem: Environmental > Aquatic > Marine > Oceanic | place: Arctic Ocean: Canada Basin | collected...
CTTCTGCGAAGATGACGGTCCGTGCCAGGTTTCCGGCGTGCTGTTCGAGGTGCCGGTCGCGCTTGGCCAAACGCCCGGGAAACCGGTCGAGCTCAGGCACACCTTCAGCAGCCAGGCCGCCCAATTCGGCCTCCCAATCGGCGAAACACCATAATTGGTTATTATATGTTTGACAAAATATTATTAAATCTTTTATCTTTCCGTAAGAAAGTAAAACCGCCAATTGAAAATGAAACATAAACCAGAAGCCATCACGCCGCTGTTTTGCGTGGCTCTCCTAATTTTCGGCACACCCGGGGCCGGCGCCCAATCTGCCGACAACACGCTGAAAGGCCCGCACGCATCAGTGAAGACCAGCTTCGAGTCGGTCGTCTCAAGGCTCGATCCCAACGGCCACTTTTACGCCTACTTGAGCACCGAGCAGGCGCTGACAAAGATGGACGAGACCCTCGAAGGCCTTATCTCAATGGCCAAGAACGGTACCAAGGCTGTTGGCGGTGGCCTAATGGACAACCCGTTCATGGCGCCAATCGTAGAGGGCGTGCTGGGTGTCGTTGAGCCTGCCTTTCGGAAGAGCGGCGTCGCCGAAATCAGCGGCGTCGGCATGAGCAGTCTCGCGTTGGAGGAGGACCTCTGGCGCAGCAAGATGTTCGTGCACCATATACCAGGCAAGGGCAGCGGTCTGATCTGGGACATGTTCGGCGAGCAACCGCACACACTGAACGTGCTCTCGCTGGCTCCAGACAACACGGCAGCCCTGATGCACAGCGACCTGGACGTGAAACGCGTCATTGACTGGGCGGACACCGTGTTCGAGGAGATGCTCGGCGGCGAATCAATCATGGCCAATGCGCCGCCACAATTGCAGGACATCCTCGACTCGTTCGGCAACGAGGCCGGGTTCCTGATGACGCTGGACAGTGAAAATAAGATGACCCTGCCCGGCTTCATGTTCGACCGGGAGGAGGATCTCCAGTTGGACGGCGTGGCGTTTGCGCTGCTGATGCGAGTCAACGACGACTCGTTGATGAAGATGCTTGGCGATGTAATGGGGGGCGGGTTTGGCGCTCCGGCGGGAACCAAGGTCGGTGATGTCACCATTCACTCCATTCCCCTGCCGATCCCGCTGCCGATCAAAATGGATCTCTCCCCCTGCTACTTCCAGGTCGGTGACTACATGGTATTGTCATCGGCGGAGAGCTTGGCCAAGCGCATAGCCGAAGCGCACGCTGGTAAGGGCCGGCTAGCGGACGACGCCGATTTCAAGGCCTTGACCAAGGGACTGAGCCTCAAGGCGAACGGCATTTACTACGCCGATCCACAGGCCACCGAATGGGGCCTCGAGATAAACGAACTGGGCCTGAACAAACTAGAGGGTGGCCTGGCCAAGGTTTACGAGATTTATAAGAAAAGCATGCAGCAAGGGGTCGGCATGGTCTCGCTCTTCAAGGTGGAAAAGGACGGGCTGCTGATCGAGGGCAATTCGACCGTCAACCCGTACGGCGGTAATATCGTGCACTCGATCGCCGGAGTGGGCGTCGCCGTGGCCTCGTCGCTCAACGACCTGCAGCAGTCCGGCCTGTTCGAGGATCTCGGCGGTTTTGGCGGCCCGCCGGCCCCCGGCGGTGAACCCGATTTTGATTTGGCTGATGTGCCTCCCAACCTACCAAGAGTTGACCTGCCTAAATTACCAGGCGGGGATATAACCGTCACCATGCGGGTCAACCCGACCTCGGCGGATTCGGCAGGGCACACCCGGACGGAAACCGGCGTGGGTGATATTTCCGATTTGTATTTCTATTCATCTGGTGCTTTCTCCTTTGATGAGATTCGGATTGGCAAAAACTACAACTCAGTAGTCCCCAACGATTCAACCGAGTCAGACGACCTCATTTTCTATGAAGGATTTGATTACGAACACGGCAGTGAACTAACCGAACAAGGTGGATGGTATGAGGGCGGCAGAATTACCCGGCGTTCGGACAACTACACCGTTCGACAGGGCTCCCTGAATTATTCTGGACTGCCAAGGACGGGAAACCACGGGTACGCGGCCTCCTCTGAGACGATGTCCGGCATTGCCCGATACATCCCACCAGAGTTGCTGAAGAATAATGGTGGCAAAATCTTTGCTAGTTTCCTGCTGCAGCCGGAAGGCGAATTGCACGAAGGAATCCACGAAGGTTACTTCGTCCTATGCCTTGGAACGGATAAAGGCAAAGAAGTTAATTTCGGAAAAGGCGGCGAGAGTAAAGTTGCGACCAAGGAACACTACGTGAGTGAGCTTGAGGGGGGGCATAAACGAATCAGCTCCGGTGTCCCATGCGAAATCGAAAAGACGACCTTGATTGTCCTGGAAATCATAAACCCCTAATAATTTAATTTTATGAAAACAAAAAGCACAATCATCATCAGTGCTGCCTTGGTGGCACTGTCTGGTTGCGGCGAAGCGCCAACTGACGCCGGCAGCAGTCCCACGCCAACAGGCCCTTCGGCGGTAAAGAATAGCTTCGCCGAGGTGTCGGCCAAGCTCGACCCCAATGGCAGCCTCTACCTGTATTACAGCACCGAGAACGTCATCGAGACGGTGGAGAAATACACCGACGCCCTCATCGGCTTTGCCAAGGAGACCGCAGGATCGGGCGCTGCGGGGTTCCGTACCGGGACGCAGGAGCAGGCGATGATCGACGCCGGCACCAAGGTGGGCAAGGCGTTCTACGACCAGCTCGGCATCAACGAGATCAGCGGTGTTGGCATGAGCAGCTTTGAGTTTGAGAAGGGACTGCATCGCAACAAGGCGGTCATCCACCATTTTCCGGATAAGTCCACCGGCAAACTGTGGTCGTTGTTCGGCTCCCAACCGCACGAGATCGGGTTGCTGAAGATGCTCCCGGCAGACACCGCGCTGGCGCTCTCGCACGAGTTCAACGCTAAAGCGCTGATGGAGTGGCTGCCGGAACTGGCCAAGGCCTCCGGTGACGAGGCTATCGAGGCTCAATTTGACCAAGCAATACAGATGGCTGACATGATGATTGGTCTACGCGACCTCGCTGGATCATTCGGCAACCAGCTGGGCTTGTTCGTTACGCTCGATGTAGAAAAAACCATTCCCTTGCCACCCGAAATCGGTGGTGAAATACCGACCCCGGGCCTGGGGTTGGTCATGAAGGTAAAGAATGACAAAATCGCTGACATGGTTCTTATAGCACTTGAAGCATCCCCAATCCCGTTCGAGAAACAATCCATTGAGGGCATTGAGGCGCATGTCCTAACAGAACAGGCACCAACACCCTTCCCTCTTGCTCCTGCGCTGTTCAAGCTGGACGATTATATCGTTGCAGCTAGCAACACGGAACTGGCCGCGAAAATTATTGCAACACACAGGGGCGATGAAGCCGGCCTGACCGGTACCGACGAATTCCAGCGCCTGGCCAAGGGGCTCGATCTCAAGGGCAATCACTTCTTCTTCGCTAGCGAACGGATCGGCAAGACTGTCGCGCCGATCATTGAGGCGGCCATGGAGGCGCAGCCGCTGCCGCCCGGCTTCCCGGAAATCGACTTGAAGACAGCTTACAACATGCAAATGCTTGGTCTGGTTCGGATGGAGGCGGACGGGATCATCTTTGAAAACCACTCCACCAGCGGACTCAAAAACTCGGTGGAGACCGTCGGCGCCGGAATCCTCCTCCCAGCCCTTGCCCAGCCCTAGACCGAGGCCCAGAAAATCGCCTGCGATGCCCAGTTGAAGCAGATCGATGGAGGAAAGGAAAAGTGGGCTACGCAAGAAAAACGGGCAGACGGCTGCACGCCGAGCGAGAGTCAACTTGGAGCGTACTTCAAGGATGGCATGACGACCTGCTCTGAGGGAGTATCTTACACCATCGCCCCTGTTGGGACAAACGCGACATGCTCCGTACATTCAAGAAATGCACATAAATAAAACACGGAATATACCGGAAGGGGCCCATACAGTCGCCTTATTCTTTGTTTCTCATCGTTGCAAAAAACAATTGTAAGTTTACGCCTAAAAAGCTGTGACATCTTTTTGGAAGGCACAAAAACTAACTGGATGAGAAGGGTATCAGGTACAAGTTAATCCGGTTACAACAACAGCCTTGACAGCAGTAAGCCACCGAATACCAATCAAAGAATCAACAGCACCCACTTGGAGAAGCAGAAAAAGGGCGTGCGCTGTTTCGGGGGTTTGCCTATGCTGCGCCGCACACCGATTTTGAGGGTGGCCCAGCCACCTTCCGGTCTTTTTCAACCAGCTAAACAAAACCAAAATCATGTCTCAAAAAGTAGGATTTGTCGGAGTCGGACGCATGGGTGCCAACATGGCCCGCCGATTGAAGGATTGCGGATACGACGTCTCCGCCGTGTACGATATTCGCAGCGAAGCCGCCGCCGAACTGGCCACCGAACTTGGCACCACCACCGCCACGACACTGGCCCAGGTCACCGAGTTGTCGGATGTCATCATCACCGTCGTGATCGATGACGCCTCAATGCACACGATCTTCGGCAGCGAGGGCGACAGCCTGCTCACCGGCGCCGAGGGGCGTGTGTTCATCAACTGCGCAACGATCAGCCCGGCAGTGCACGTGGAGGTCGAGAGCCTAGCCAAGGCCGCCGGTGCGGAGTCGCTCGAGGGCTGTATGGCCTCCAGCATCACCCAGGCACGCGATGGCACACTGTACCTGATGCTCGGCGGAGAAAAAGCCACTTACGACAAGGTCGAGGCGTTGCTCTCCAAATTGTCGGTCAACAAGCGCTACGTCGGCACTTCCGGCAAGGCGGCCCAAGTGAAAGCGCTGGTCAACATGGTGATGAACATCAACACCGCCGGACTGGCCGAGGGGCTGGGCCTGGCCGACGCGCTTGGCCTCGACCTTAACACGGTGATGGAAATTTTCTCGCAGACCGGCGCCAATTCCCGCGTGCTCGAGACTGATGGCGAGGACATGCGCGACCGCGACCACGAATGCTACTTCTCCGGCGCGCATGCCGCAAAGGATTCCGGCATCGCGCTGGCGCTTGGCCAGGCGCAGGGACTCGACCTCCCGATGGCCGCCGCCTCCAAGGGGCAGTTCGACAAGATGATCGAAAAAGGAATCGGCGAACTGGACAAGTCCGGCGTGGCCGAGCTGACATTCAAGGGTCGAAACGCCTAATCTCAATGCCACACTCGGCGATGGGCCGAGCACAAAAAAACCTTTTTCGCTTGCGCCGGCGACTGGGATTTGGTTTTTTCCTCACCCTTTGCTCGGCAAAGATCACGGGGACGGCACTTCCGACGGGCAAGCAAGGATGGATAACTCACAATTCAACGGTAAAGGAAATGGACGCTACTCGGCCAAAGCAATGGCCAAGCCGATCAATTTCCTCTGCATCGCCCCCGAAGCGCAGGAAGTGTGCGTGATTGGGGATTTCAACGAGTGGGACGGAAACTCACACGCCATGAACCGGCATTTTGACGGCTCGTGGAGCACGCAGATCGACCTGCACCACGGGCATCATCGCTACCAATTCCTTATCGACGGCAAGCCATCGCTTGATCCCCGCGCCAACGGCGTGGTGCGCAACGAGCGCAACGAGCGCGTGTCGCTCATCGCCGTCAGTTAGCCCCTATTTTAAACAAAAAAGGCCGCCATTTGGCCGCCTTTTTCATTTCAAGATTTGTTGGGGAGAATCAGTTGTTCTCTGGATCCGAGGGCGGGGGTTGCTCCTTGAGCCCGACCGACTCAGCGATATCCTTGAACTCCGTTCGTTCCACCGTGTTTAGGCACTTGCCGCGCTCCGTGAGTTTCTCGTTGATCTTGACGACCGTCTCGGTCATCTGGTCGTGAGTGTCTTGAGTCCCACCCGCGACGACAAAATTGTCTCCGGTGGTGACACGCTTATGACCGTCGGAATCCATCCCAAGCCCCACCATCAATGATTTATTTTTACCGCCGCTCCTTGGCACCCCGAAAAGGTAACGTCTCCGAAAGTCCGGTCAAGAGTCAAAAACAGCCGCAACACACATTGGCCAATCGGCACGCTTCTTTCTTCCGCCGCGAGCGGTTCGCCGATAAACTTGCTGAAGCGGCAGATGAAAATTGCCATCGCACAGATCAACACCACAATCGGGGACTTCGACGGGAACGCGGACAAAATCGTCGATGCATGGCGACGAGCCGACGAGGCCGGCGCGGCGATGGTTGTACTGCCTGAGCTGGCCCTGTGCGGCTACCCGCCGCGCGACCTGCTGGCAAAACCGTCGTTCCTCCGGCAAAATCAGGAGGCGCTCGAGAGCCTGACCAAGCGCGGCGGCAAGGCGGTCGCCGTGATGGGCTACGCCTCCGCCAACGAAACCGACTCCGGACGCCCGGCGCAAAACTCCGCCGCCGTCCTGCAGGATGGCCAAGTGTCCGCCATCCGCCACAAGACGCTGCTGCCGACCTACGACGTGTTCGACGAGGATCGCTACTTCGAGCCAGCGACAGGCAACACACCAGTGGAAATTCTCGGCACGAAAGTGGGCATCACCCTTTGCGAGGACATCTGGAACGACGAGGTATTCCTGCACGACCGCCGCTACGACCGCCGTCCTGCCGAGGAACTTGCCGCCGCCGGCGCGGAGCTGCTGCTCAACCTCTCCGCCTCGCCGTGGAGCCTAGGCAAGGAGCACTGCCGGCACGTGCTGCTATCACAGCTCTCGGCCAAGTGTGGCTGTCCGGTGGTGTACTGCAACCTCGTCGGAGGGAACGACGAACTGGTGTTCGACGGCGGCAGCCAATACTACAACGGCCACGGGGTGCTCGGGGCCAGCGGCGCGATGTTCGCCGAGGATTTGATGCTCATTGACACGGAGACCATCGAGCCGAAGTCGAGCGACACCTCCGACGACAACGAGAAAATCTACAGGGCGCTCTCGCTCGGTGTGCGCGATTATCTGCACAAGTGCGGCTTCGCGTCGGCGGTCATCGGGTTGAGCGGCGGGATCGACTCGGCGGTGACAGCGGCGGTCGCCGTCGATGCACTTGGCCCAGAGAACGTCCGGGGCGTTGCCATGCCGTCACAATACTCGTCGCAGGGAAGCCTCGACGACGCGGAGGGCCTGGCCCAGGCGCTGGGCATCCGGTACGACGTCGTGCCGATCGAACCGGTGTTCGAGCAACTCAAGACGCAGCTGGGGGACATTTTCGAGGGACACGACGAGGATACAACCGAGGAGAACATGCAGGCGCGTCTACGGGGTAACATCCTGATGTCGATGTCCAACAAGTTCGGATCGCTGCTCCTAACAACTGGCAATAAGAGCGAGTTGGCTGTCGGCTACTGCACGCTTTACGGCGACATGTGCGGCGGCCTGGCCGTGATCAGTGACCTACCCAAGACCAAGGTTTACAGCCTAGCCAAGTGGATCAACCGCAAGCGCAAAATCATACCCGAGTCCACCATCGCCAAGCCGCCTTCCGCCGAGCTGCGGCCCGACCAGATCGACCAAGATTCGCTGCCGCCGTACGACGTGCTCGACAGCATCCTCGAGGCGTACGTGGTCGACGGGCAGGACACCGAGGCGATCATCGCCTCCGGCCACGACGAGGCGACGGTCCAGCGAATCATCCGGTTGATCAACATCAACGAGTACAAACGCCGCCAAGCCGCGCCCGGCATCAAGATCACCAGCAAGGCGTTTGGTGTCGGCCGTCGCATCCCGGTGGCCAAGCGCTTTTCGTGAGTGGTTTTCCAACTGCAAATGAACGCCAATAAGGCCAAGCGGGCTGTGAATAGGTTCTTCTTGTTTTTCCTGAATGTGACGGCACGCTCACGCGTTCGTTGCCAAGCCTTGGCCAAAACTAAGTCACCGCAACTGACACCCGTTCACCCTGAATGCGAAAACTTCTTCACCTTGGAGCCGCGCTAACTTGCTCCGCAGGCTTCGCCTCGGCTGACCAAGGGACAGTCGCAAACCAGATCAAGCCGCGCCCATCGATCACCGCTCTGCGAGTGGAGCAACCGCCTGTGATTGACGGCGTGATGGATGATGCTGCCTGGCAGAAAGCCCCGGCCGCCGGCGACTTCGTTCAAGATGAGCCCGGGGACGGCGTGCCGATGACCGAGCGTACTGAGTTTCGAGTCCTCTACGATACTCGTGCCCTCTACATCGGCATTTGGTGTTACGACTCAGAGCCAGAGAAAATCCTCGCCCGAGGCATGACTCGGGATGACTTCCCGATGGAGGATGACTATATCTATATTGCTATCGATACTTTTCTGGATCGACGCAATGGCTACAATTTCACCATTAATCCAAACGGCTTACGTTATGACGCATTAATTAGCAACAACTCTCATTCCAGCAGTAATTGGGACGCGATCTGGGAATGCAAAAGCCAAATCAGTAACAATGGTTGGTTCAGCGAAATTGCCATCCCCTTCGACTCGATCGCTTTCAGTCCCCGCAATTCCACTTGGGGTTTCAACATCTCCCGAACGATTCGTCGGAAAAACGAACGTGGTCGTTGGCACAGCGAGGGGCGCCACCTCAGAACCTCTGCCATGGGAAATGCAGGTGAAATCCGTGGCCTAGAGGGGCTTGCCAATGTCACCAAGTGGGAAGTCCGCCCATACAGTACAGGCAAATACCAATACAAAAACGATACCGGCAATGGAAACACACTGGGCGACCTTGGAGGCGACATTTCCTATCGTCTAGCGCCAAACTTGAGCGCCAGCCTTTCAGTGAACACCGACTTTGCCGAAACGGAGGTCGACTACCGACAACTCAATTTCACCCGCTTCTCTATTGAGTATCCAGAGAAACGTGACTTTTTTCTAAAGGACTCAGGTATTTTTCAGTTCGGCCCATCCTCGCGTCGTTCCAGATCACAGTCGAGCACCCCATTCTTCAGTCGGCGTATTGGCCTTACTCATAGCGGACACCCTGTCCCCATCAATTTGGCCACCAAAATCACCGGTCGAATCGGCAAATATAACATCGGCATGATTGGCGCCATGCTCGACGAGCACAACGATATTGGCAGCCAAAACGTATTTGTGACGCGCATCTCGCGCAACCTCCTTGAACAATCGTCAATCGGTATGATCAGCACCATGGGTGACCCTAATTCTGTCAAGGACGCATACATGATCGGTACAGATTTCAACTACCGCACAACAAAGTTCCTCACCGATAAGACACTTCTTGCCAGCGTTTACACCATGGCCAATTTCGACGATGACACCGATTGGAACTACGCCCATGGCGCAAATATCAGCTACCCGAACGATCTCATCGAAACCGAAGTGTCATTTTATCAAGTCGACGAGGAATTCAAACCCAAGCTCGGATTCACCCGCCGAACCGGAATTCGCCGATTAGGATCATCTTTCTCCTATCGACCAAGACCGGAAAATATCGACTGGTTGCGAAAATATCACCTGAGCTACAGGAACTCTATCTACACCGCACTCGACAACGAAATTGAGTCGCAGCAGCATAGTTTCTACATTCCATACTTGGATTTTGAATCTGGCCACAATGTCTACTTCAAAATCGAGCAGGAATACGACAAGCCGGATCACGACTTCGACATCTCTGGCGGTGACGTCGTGCCTGCCGGCGAATATTGGATGACCAAATACGTCTTGGACTTCGAACTCAGGGACTCCGGCTTAATCAATGGTGATTTCGGCTATGAGTTAGGTGACTGGTATCACGGAGAGAAACAAACCGCCTATTTCAAGATTGGTTTTGATCCGTCAAAGTGGCTCAATACGAGCCTTAGTTACAGCTTCAACCATTTTGAACTGCCTAATGCCGAGTTCGACGCACAGATCGCCTCCGGAAACATTCGGATCAACTTCACTCCCGACATGGGATGGTCGCACTTCATCCAGTATGATGACATATCGAAATCCATAGGCTACAGCACCCGCTTCTTCTGGGAATTTAAGCCTGGCAAAAAGTTTCTCGCCGTCATCCGCCAAAACTACGGCGACGAGGATCACTTATTCTCCCTCCGCGAGAGCGAATTTGCCATTAAGGCGTTAACCACCTTCCGCTTCTGAACTTGGCGGATAGCCAACAGAGAAATACACTTATTGTCTAACAAGTCGGCCTATAATCTGGATAAATCATTGACATGGAAAGCCGGTTTCGCTAGCAAGAACTGCCCTTGGACATGCCAACGGGAAAACACATTAAACATCAACTCTAAAGAAAAATGGCACTAAGACTGGGCGATGAAGCTCCGGATTTCCAAGCGGAGACAACAGAAGGTGACATCGACTTCCATGAGTGGATCGGCGATAGTTGGGCGATCTTGTTCTCCCATCCCGCAGACTATACACCGGTGTGCACCACTGAACTCGGCTACACAGCCAAACTCCAGCCGGAGTTTCAAAAGCGCGGTGTCAAGACGATCGCCGTCAGCGTTGATTCGCTTGAGGATCACCACGGATGGATCAAAGATATCAACGAGACGCAAAACACCACCGTCAACTTCCCGATCATCGCCGACTCGAACCGCGCCGTGGCAACCGCGTACGACATGATCCACCCGAACGCTGCCGAGAAGTTTACCGTGCGCTCAGTATTCGTCATCGACCCGAACAAAAAGATTCGGCTGACGATCACCTACCCGCCCGCAACTGGCCGCAACTTCGACGAGATTTTGCGTGTTGTGGACGCCCTGCAACTAACCGACAGTCATTCCGTGGCCACTCCCGTCAATTGGAAACACGGCGAGGATTGCATCGTAGTGCCGACCCTATCCGACGAGGAGGCGACAGCAAAGTTCCCGAAAGGCTTCACCACCATCAAGCCGTACCTTCGCACCACACCGCAGCCGAACAAGTAGTTTACTTTTCAATAAGAGGAGTAGTCCGTTGGCAGCTCGTCTTTTTTTGTTTCCAGAACCCACCGTAAATTGCAACCAATCGACATACAGGTTATCGGCGAGGAGCTGGCCATCAAGTGGGACGATGACAGTGAGTCGTTCGTGCGCTTGGCCAAGCTGCGTAAAGCTTGCCCCTGCGCTAGTTGCAAAGGTGAGACCGACGTCATGGGCAACCTTCACAAGGGCCCCAAGCGTCCATACAAAATCTCCTCGTTTCATATTCGCTCGCTCGAATTCGTCGGCGGCTACGCCATCAAACCGGTGTGGGAGGACGGCCACAGCACCGGCCTGTTCGCTTTCGACTACCTCCGCGCCGTCGCCTATTCCCCCAGCGACGAGTAGCCACAAATGGTTTGTGGCCAGGCGCTTGGCTGACTACTTTTCGGCATGCGTTTCGTGACCCGTTGGCTAGGTTTTTCCCTGCTGATTTCCAGTTGTGCTGCCGTTCAGGCGCGCGTTTACCTCGGCAACGAGTCGCTTGCCATGCGCGACTTCGGGACGCTGCGAGGCAAGCGCGTCGGACTGCTGACAAATCCCTCCGGCGTCGATGGACGCGGCCGCTCCGTCATCGATATTTTGCACAAGTCGCCAAAGGTCAATCTCGTCGCGTTGTTCGGCGCGGAGCACGGCATTGATGGCCGCGTGCCGGCCGGCAAGGAGTTCCCCAACAGCACCCATCGCCGCACCGGCCTGCCAATCTACTCGCTGTACGGCCCCGGCCCCGTCCGTAAACCGACGCCGGAGATGCTCAAGAAAATCGACTGCCTCGTGTACGACATACAGGACACCGGCGCGCGCTCGTACACGTTCATAAGCACGATGGGGTTGTGCATGGAGGAATGCGGCAAGGCCGGCGTCCAGTTCGTCGTGCTAGACCGCCCCAACCCGCTCGGCGGCAAACGCGTCGAGGGGCTTATTCTCAACCCCCGCTTCAAGTCGCTCGTTGGCCAATGGAAAATTCCCTATGTGTACGGCATGACCGCCGGCGAGCTGGCCTACATGATCAGCAGCGAAGGCTGGATCAGGCACCGCCCTAAAATCTTCATCATCAAAATGAAAGGCTGGACCCGCTCGATGACCTGGCGCGGAACCGGCCTAAAGTGGGTTCCCACCTCGCCTAACATCCCGCACGGCGACTCGCCTCTGCACTACGTCTCCACCGGCGTGCTCGGCGAACTCGGCGCAGGCAGCGGACTCAGCATCGGCATCGGCGAAGGCATGCCGTTCGAGTGCGTCGCCTCCACGTGGATGGACCCCACCGGGATCGCCCTCCACCTCAACAACCGCCATCTGCCGGGCGTGCGCTTCGAGCCGATCCGCTTCAAGAGTCGCCGCGTGAAAAACCGCACCTACACCGGCGTCCGTATCAGATTCACCAACCCCGCCACTGCTCCACTCATGGCAATCAACTACCACATCCTCGACGCCGTCCGCGTCGTGGCTAAGCGCGACATCTTCGCCACCCGCGTCAAGAGCGGCCGCAGCTTCAACATGTTCGACAAAGTCAACGGCACCGACTCGATCCGCCGCGACCTCGCTGCTGGCCGCTCCGGCGCAGCCATCGTCAGATCATGGGCCATAGACGAGGCCCGGTTCCGCCAGCAACGCGCCAAATACCTCCTCTACCGCTGATTTTCGGCCAAGCGATTGGGCAATTTTTCTTTATTTTTTCAAATTTGCGCCTAAAGTTCAGCGTCGTTTGACTCGGCAAACAGCACTCTTCTCCTGTTCGTCCCACACAAAACAGCAAAAAATTTATGAGTAACTATTCGCAGGCAGCCTGGAAGGCTCAACAGGAGCGCAACGACCAACTCATCGCCGACTCAAAGTACATGCGCCCTAGCGTCACCTCGCAGGTGTTGCCGCTGCAGATCGACGTGGGAAGTACAGATACGCTTGACGCTAAGCAGATCGCTACGTTGCAGGCGCTCGAGATCGAGGCAGCACGTATCTCTATTTCCTCGCTCGCCTCGCTCGCCACGATCGGCGAACTCGACCACTTGGGTGGCGGCCTGGACTTGATCCCGAGCTTGATGCTCACGCTGGCGGCGACCGATTACGAGAAAGTACAGTTCACGATCGAAAACGCCCACGCCAGCATCGGCTACTATGCGTCTCTCGCAGCGCTAGGCTTCGTCGCTCGCGACTCGGTAGTGCACCAGTTCCGGCGCGGCCTCGACATCCCTGGCCACGTCTCGTGGGTGCCGGGCGGCACACAACTCAACGGCGGCCGCCTCGGCGTGATGATCCCGGTCGCCGCCGGACAAGCGATGGGAATGCGTGCGCGCAACCCGCAATCGTGGGTCGTCTGCCACTGCGGCGACGCCGGATGGATCTCCGGCCAGGCGTTGAACGGTTTTAACGCCGCCGACATCGGCAACCTACCGCTAACATTTGTCATGCAGCGCAACGGCATCCAGTTGTCCGACTCGAACAAGAACGTCATGGACAAGGACCCTCGCCCGATCGTCGAGGCAATGGGCGTCGAGATCATCGAAACAAAGTCGCTGTTCGACACCGCCGAAATGTTCCAGGCTTACAAGCAAGCGCACAGCCGCGCGATGGAGGGGCGTCCGACAATGATTTACCCGACCGGTTACTCGTCCGCTGACGGCGATAAAGTAGACTTCAACTGGCTCGCCGCGAGATTCGGCATCGGAGCCGAAGTCGAGATGATCACCGGCAAAAACGGTGTCTCGATGGATCAGGAAATCTGGGTGCCGGGCGCGATGATGAGCTACCGCGACGTCGGCCCAATGCTCGAGTGCTTGTTACTGGTCAATGACTTACCGGGTGGCGTAGGGCATCACGACGGGCACATGAAGGGCCGAGTCGAGGCCGAAGTCCTGGCCAACCCGATGATCACCCGCAACGCCACGCAACAGGCCGCGTTCGAGGAAATTAACACCGCCGCTAAGGCGGAAGTGACCACCAACGCCCGCCCAGCCGCCGGCACCGAGAACCTCACTCTTACCGCCGGGCAACTGGCCGAAGTCGTTCTGCCGGACGTCAGCAAAAAAACCAGCGCGCGAGCCGGGTCGGAAGCCGGTTACCTCGCCGTGGCCAAGGCGCACCCGAACGATGTGTTCGTCGTGAGCTGTGACCTCAACCCCTCGACCAAGCTTGGCAAAGCATGCGCCAACATCCCTGCACTAAACCAAATCGAGTTGAGCATCGAGGAACAAGTCGCCCTGCTCGTCGCCAACGGCTTGGCCATGAGTTCCGACAAACCGCAGGTCAACGTCGTGTCAACTTTCTCGGCGTTCTTCGAGGGCATCGCCCGCGAGGGACTCGAGCTGTGGCGCTACCAACGTAACCTCAACGGCGTCAACGAAGGCCTCAATGTCATCATGCACATGAGTCACGTCGGCGCGTGCACCGGCCGCGACCATTTCTCCGGCTGGAGCCTCGACTGGGTGACGCTGGCCATCGGCTACCTGCCGTACGTCGATCGCTTTTACGCGCCCGCCGATGCACGCGGCGCGTTCGTCGCCGTGCGCGATGCGTGCGCCCGCTACGGCGCGCACATCGTCGCCATCCCGCGCGATAATTTGCTCGTGCTCTCCGACGGAAATGGCGACGCGGTTTACAACGCCGACAGCGAGTGGGAAGCCGTCACGCCGCTCCGCAAACACGACGGCGCGAAGGTAGCCATCCTCGCGCTCGGCGCGACCGCAGGCATCGTGCTGGATGCCGCCGAACAACTCGGCGGCACGGCCGATGTTTACGTGGTGAACGGCCTGCCTCTGCCCGACGGTTTCCTCGATGGAATGTTCGCGCAATACGACGGCGTGGTGACCGCCGAGGACGGCATCATCGGCACCCGCTCTACCGGGGTTCGCGGTTTCGCCGGCTTGGTGCTTTCCGCCGCCAGCAACTCCGGCACGAAGACCGAGCACATCGGCATTGTCGATCCACGCATCGCCCCATCCGAGGGCCACGTAGAGGTTTGGGCGCATTTCGGACTGACCTCCGGAGCCATCATCGACGCCGCCAAGTCACTGGCTTAAAACAACTTGGCCAAGCGGCCAACTCTGTTACTCCACCAATTGGATTCGGTAGAAGCGGGCTTGGGTAAGCGGGGCGTTGCTCTCGGCCTTCGCCAGGCGCTGGCCGTCGTCGGTGGTGAACTCGGCCAGCTTGGTCCAGCCGCTGTTCACTTTGTCTGAAAACTCGACGCGATAACGGCGGCCCGGCGATACGTGCACGGAAATCGTCACGCGACCTCCCGTAACCTCGATCGACTTGATAAGGAAACGGCTATCCGCGTCGTTCGGATCGGTGCCACTGCGGAACTCACCGAGGTTCGTGACGCCGTCATTGTCGGCGTCGGCCATCGCGTCGACTGCGTTAGCAGGATTCAACTTGTGCGCCACCTCCCACGCGTCGTCCATGCCGTCTGCGTCGCGGTCGCCGTCGGCAGTCTTGGCGTTCGTGCGGCCCGCGGTCGGCGCGGCGGCGAGCCAGTTGCCCGGCTCGTCGCCGAATTTGTCGGATACTTTGCGTTGCAGCGAAAGCCCGGTGCCGTCGGCATCGCTTGGCCAAGGTTTGCGGTTGTCGTACGACACGTTTTCCACAGGCAGATACGGCACGAACCCGGCGTCCTCGTGGCCGAGGCCCTGCGTATTATCGGGTTGCAGCAGGCGCACCGTCTCGCCGCCGTTGGCCAAGCGGCCATCAAACGGCCCGACAATTGTCACGCCGCTTGGCACGTCGTAATGCTCGCGGAACCGCGCCGCAACCACTGGCTCGGCAACGGGGGCAAAACCGACGATCAACTGATAACCGCCGGGCGGCAGGGTTGTATTTGCCGGGAAGTCCAGTTTCACGCCGCCTCGAATCCGCCACGTGTTTTGCGGCTCAACCGGGTTGAACAACGGCACGGCTTGTTCGCTGATGTTGTGCAACTCGACGTACTCGAGTTGCGCTTGGCCAAGACCGGCGACGTCCGGGTGGCCCTCGTACATGATTTCGCTGATGACGACCGGGCCGACTTGCGGCTTGGCGTTGGGCGCTCCCCCGCCCTCGCGGAACGCGACAACCGACTCGGGGACATCGACGCCGAAAGTGCGCTTGGCCAACGGCACAAACTTCACGCCGTAACGGGTCGTCACGCGGCCGACGGAGACGCCATTAGCCATCGGCGGAATCGTCTGCACGGCGCGAAAACCGGTTGGTTTGCCGCCCGCGCCGACTGCCGAGAGGTAAACCGTGTCGCCGTGGGCGGAGTTGAGGCTGAACCCGGCGCCGCCCCGGTTGAAGCCGCCCTCATAAATCACCGTGTAGCCGCCCGCCGCCAAAACCGTGCCCGGAGGCATGGTGAATTGCGTGGCCGGATCGAGCGCGTCGCCGAGCAGCCAGCCGCTGATATTCACCGGCGACTCACTGGAGTTGTGCAGCTCGATGGCGTCCTCGAGCGGCGCGTCGGTGTGCGACAAAACCTCGTTGATCACGACATTGGCAATGGGTAAATAATTACTACCGCCCGGCGTGGGGGTGAGCGGAAAATCGTTCAGCGTCTCCGCGCCGTCCGGCAAACGGCCACGCGAGATGCCCTCGGCTGCGTTGAAAATCTCGACCTCGTGGATCGCACTGCGCCGACTGCCGTAGAGCCGCAGCAACTCGCCCTGGCCACGCAGACTGAAGTTCACATGACCCGCCTCGGCCGTACCGTCGGCCAGCCATCGCACCCAGCCCTGCGCCGGGATGTACGTACGATCCGGGATAGTGAACTTGCCACGGCCCACCGCCGTGGGATCGTCGGTCAGCGTCATGCCCCCAATGTCCACCGGCTTGGTTTCCGGGTTGTACAGCTCGAACCAGTCGGCGCCGGAAGTAGACTTCGCCATCCACTCATTGAACACGACGTTGAGCGGGTTGGCCAACTCGACCGGGGCCGCGTTCGGCTTGCCGGGAGTCGGCTCGCTCAACAATTGCCATCGGCCCGCGCTCATGCCAATCGGCTGGTTGGCCACCTGAAAGCCATACTCGATCGAGTGGGCGAGAAAGCCGTCGGGATCGAACAGATACACGCCGCCGCCGTCGGCCGGGAGCGAAACACCGGTGTTGAAACCGTCAGCCGGTTTATTGCCATCAAACCGCACGACGACGGTGCCGCCCTTTTTGATCGTCGTGCCGGCAGGGAACGTCCAGTCGCCGGCGCCGGCGGCGCGTCGCGACAAGCTCACGCCGGCGAGTGACACGCCCGACCCGGTGTCGTTGTAAAGCTCGACCCAGTCGGACGGGCCGTTGCGGTTGAACGCCAGGACCTCGTTGAGCCGGGGGCCGTTGTAGGACGGGACGATATTCGGCGCGCCGGGCGTGGCGCCCTTGGTGAACTTCACCGGTCCGCTGCTGCCGTCGGGCCGGCGGCCCTCCGATACACCGGTCCGCTGCCGGGCATATTTCATCGTCGCAAACTCGACGCCCTCGGACGTAATCAGCGTGATCGTAGCGCCATCGGCCGGCAGCGAAAGATCGACGTGTCCCGGGCCGGGTCGGGTGTCGAGCCAGACACGCATATGGCCGCGAGGCGGGATGGTGGCGATGCGATGCAGCCCGTCGATCTGCTGATCGACCCGAATGTGCAGGCCGGTAATGAGCGCCGGTGCGTTGGCGTCGGGGTTATACAACTCGAGCCAGTCTCGTCCACCCTCCGCCGGGTCAGCGAGCCACTCGTTGATGACAAGCCGCGTGAGGGCCGCCGGTTGCGTGGATTGATTGAGTTTGCCAAACGTCGGCTTGGCCGTTGTCCAGCCGTTGGCGGTGCGGACAATCGACGAGCCGACAGCACCGAAGGTCACGGCATCGACACGACTGCCATCGGCATCGAACAACGCGACCGAGTCGCCCGCCTGGCCAAGGCCGAAACCGGCCCGCAGCCCGTCGCCTTCCACCGCGCCGCACCAGACGCCGAGCAGGGCCCCTTGGCCAAGCGAGGTGCCGTCAGGGAAACCAAACGTGTTGCCGTCGCCATCGCGCAGCGTCCAACCGGAGAGATCGACCGCCACTTGGCCAAGGTTTCGCAGCTCGACAAAGTCCGGCTCAGGCGAGAACGGTGACTGCACGTGCACCTCGTTGATGACGACCGGCGGCGGGTCGGACGCCGTGCCGGCTGCACCGGGCGAGCCGGCCTTGGCCGCGCTATCGCGCCAGTTCGACGCCGCGCCGGGGTCGGCCAACAGATCGATCAACTCGAGCGAATGCCCGTCGCCGTCGGCCGAGATTGGCCAAGCGCCGCCGTCGCTGAAGTCCACTTCGACAACACGCCGCCACCTGGCATCGAGCAGGGCCAACCGCTCGCCGTTGTTTGACAGGCTGCCCCGGTACCAGCCGTCCACGGCCAGGCCGGGGTAGCGCAGCTTAAATGCGTCGGGGTCGTTGTCGGACGCCAGCACGAGAAACTCGCCGGGGCCGATGACGGCGTCGCCGGCGAAGGTAAAGTCGATGCCGTCGAACCGGTGCCAACCGAGCGACACGTCGAACGTGCCGCTGTTGTGCAACTCGACGAACTCGTACTCACTGCCGCCGGGCGGGTTGTACATGATCTCGGTGAAGCGCAGCGGCGTGCCTGCGCGCCCGGCCTGAAACGAATGCTCAACCAGTGCGCTCCATTGGCCGTTGTGCATCGTGCGAGTGCGAATCGTCGTGTCGCCAGTGAGCTTGACCGGCAACGTGTACTTGAGCACGCCGTCGGCAATCTCGGCACCGCTGCGCTGGCCAAGCGACAGCTCGGCGTTGATGAGCATGTCGGAACTGCCAAGACCGGAGTTGAGGCCATGGATGGCGAGAATATTGTTCCCGGCTTTCAGCTTATTGATGTACTTGCCAGCGTCGAAGCTGACCCACGTCACTGCCGATGCGTCGTCGTGCTGGCCGGTGGCACCGGCGTTCCAGCCTGGGTTGGCGGCGGCGTTGGCACTGGCGATGCGGGTGCCGTTGAGGTATGCGACGAAGCCGTCGTCGTACTTCATTTGCAATACCATGAAGTTGGATTTCTTCCAGTCCGACGACAACACCTTGAACGGAATGCGCACGAACACCGACTGGTTGATGCCGTTCATCTCGGCGTCCACGTCGATGCCGATGTGCGGGTCGTAATCGGCGTTTTGGTCGTAACCGACACCATCGTTGCCGGAGTCCCAGTCATCGTGGTCGAACGGCTCCCCGCCGCCACGCCATCTATTGCCCAGCGTGTCGCCGCCATTGTCCGAAGACGGCACCAGCGCCCACTTTTCGGCCGAGCCGGCGAGGATGGTTTTGCCAGTCTCAGCCACCTCCCCCGGACGGCGCGGGTCGCTGCCATCGAGCGTGTAGTAAATCTCGCCATCGGGCGACATGAGCTTGAGACTGTAACCTGCAGGGATCGCGCCACCGGACTGGCTGAATTGTGGTGCGTTGTCGGATGCCTGGATATTCTGCGTCGCCATCTGGCCCATGACAATGGCACGGCGGCGCGGCACCCAACTGGTCTCGACAGATGAGTTGAGATTCCGAAGAACACCCGATATTTGTTCCTTCATTTCCCTGAAACGGCGGAGCACGTTCTCGTCAGTTAGAGCGCCATCATTAAAGTAGTGTATCTGTACACGATCAGCAAAGCGCATGCGAAACTCAGGGTTTTTCTGAAGCGCCCTATAAAAAACAGCGATATCTGCACCACCGGCCAGTGGGCCACTAGTGAGGTTGTTACCAGTGACACTACGACCGTTGTTGCCGAACGACCACTCGGCGTCCCAAACCAGAAACCGCCACTTCGCGCCAGGCACGCGCTCGCGTGCGGCGCGCCAGTTATTGTGCGGCCAGTCGCCGGTATTCGCGTACACGTTGAGCATGATGTAGTCGATGAAATTGTCGATATCCAACAACCTTTCAACAGCCGAATAGTTTTGTGGGATGGTGAGATTCCTCTGCAAAGCACTCTTGACCTGGTTCCACTTCACCATGTCGCCCTCCCGAAGTTCACCGAACTGTGCGATAATATCCCACTCCGAATCGCTACCGTTCCACGAGTTCAGAAAGTCGCTGTCAATACGCTGAGTAGGGTTGTAGTAGCCCTTGTTTGAACCGTTTAAATAAAGGTTCATAAAGGTACCCTGAGCAGAGATCTGTCCCATGTCCGCCGAGAGCCGACGAACCAACTCGTCGATAATGAACGGATTCGAATGGTCATTCATCCCGGCCCGCAAAACAATGTGATTGAAATCCTGAACCTGTAACTCAGGGAAAACATCATGGCGCAGCCTCCCTGGCCCGTAATCGCCACGGAAATACAGGCGAAAGGAATACTTCCCGGCGGGCGGTCCTGAGTTTGGGTTGTAGCGCCCGCGAATATAGTCGCCGCCCTGCACCCGCAGGCCAGCATTAGCCTGAAGCGTCACGCCTGTGTCGGGATAAATCAGCTCCATTGAGACCGGCCGCTCCCAGGCAATGCCGCGCTTTGTCGTGTTGCGAGGGTTTGTTTCCATGATACCCGTGTTCCCCCGCAGATTGGATTGCTCAGTCACCAGTGACATCAATGGAAGCGATGTCACTGACTCGCCAAGGTTGTAGGCAAACGTATGCGTCTCCACTCGCGACGGAAGCATGCCACTCTTGAACACAGCTGCCCGCACAACAGTCGTCCTTCTCACCGCCACCGGATTGACATACTTCTTTCCGTTGGACGCGGTCGGTTCAGAATAGTCAGTCGTGTAGCGGATCACCGCATCCGGCTCGTTAGTGGTGATGTACACTCGGAATTGTGCATCGTAAATGCCGCGCTGTGCGCTGAACTGCGGCGGCGCAAGCAGACCGCGAATCGTCTTGCCACCGTTGGCCCTTCTTGGCGTGGGTGACTCAAACCAAGCCCATTCGTCTTTGGCCAGGCGGCCGTAGGAAATATTGCTGCGCTGCTCGGGATACGCCGGCGCGATCTCGTCGAAAACTTGCCGCGGCAGCTCCGGGCTAAACAGGCCAAGGTACTCGCCCTCTACGCCGAGCTTGAAATTCGTGTGCAACGATTGACCAAGCAGGCGGCGGTTTTTTCCGGTGGCGTGGATGATCAGCGACGCGCTTGGCCGGATCGTCACGCTGGGAAACACCCACTTGCCCGGCTTGGTTGAGTCATCGCTCAGCGACCAGCCGGCGAGATCGACCGTGACGCCACCGTTGTTTCGCAGCTCGATCCAGTCACCAGCCTCGCCGTCGTCATCCTTCAATCCATCGCGATTAGCCGCGAGAAACTCATTGATGACCACTTGGCCAAAATCGTGATCGGCATCAACGTTGTAATGCCAGCCCTCCGCCTCAAGTCGATTCGGCTCCGCCGCCAAATCGCTCACACCGTGGTTCGCCACCCAGGCGACCGTCACGATGCCGCTCTCGGCCGGCTCGAACTCAATCTGCCACGGGCCGCTGGCAACGCCAGCGATCGACACCGGCTCCTGGCCGTTGACGCGCAGGTCGGCCACCTCGAGTCCACGGATCGGTTCGCTGAAAAATAGGCGCACGCGATCTAGCCAGCGCACCGTGCTGCCCGGCGGCGGCAGGATGGTTACCAGCGAGGGCGGCATGTCATCGACAATGCGGTACTGGTGCGTCGCCGCAGCGGCGCCGGCATCCATTAGGTTGGGCGGGCGCGCCGTGTCGGCGATGCCGTGATTCGGGTTCCACGACAGAGTCGCCTCGCCAAAGTCGCCCGGCGCGAAAGTGAACGTCCATGACCTGTTGCCGCCGCGTAGCTGCACCGCCGGGTCGCCGTTGAGCCAGAGATCGCCGGCATCGACCCCGGTGACTTCCTCGCCAAAGCGCACAGTGATCTCGCGCAGCAGACTGACGTTACCCGGCGGCGGATTGAGCGACGCGACTTTCGGAGGCGACTTGTCAGGCTGAAAACTGCGCAGCTCGGCGTTCATCATGAAGTCGCTGCTGGTCAAGTTGGTATTGAATCCCATGATGGCAATCTGGTTTATGCTATCCACGAGAAACTGTGCGGGATTGTCTAGGGCGAATGTCTCAAAGTTGCCGGATTCATGACTTATACTGGCAAAAGAATCATGCGACAGGTCAGCCGCCCCACCGACGTTGAGCACCTCCTCGCCATTGATCCAGACTACGAAGCCGTCGTCGTAATCCACCTGCAAGTCGAGTGCGGAAATCTGCGCGGGATTGGCCACAGTAAAGGTGCGACGGAAAAACATCGTGGAGTAAGTGTTGCGCATGTCGCCAAGCACCGTGCCGCCGTTGCCATCGCCATAACGGATCGGCGAGGCCCCGCTTGGCCAAGCGCTATCGTCGAAGTCGGACTCGGTCCACTCCAAGTCACCGCCGGAGGGATGGTCGTTGCCCTTGTAGTAGTTCCACGTTGCCCCGCGTGAGAACAGAGTCGCTGCGTTGACCTCGCTGGCCAGCCATGCGCCCGCCCCAAGTATCAGCGTGGCCGTCAAAAACGGTTTCAGTTTCATGACTGAGCGCTAACCGCCCTTCTTTCGGTTCATCGCCATCACGCTCAACCCACCAAAAATGGTGCCGGAGCCACCGGTGATGATGCGCTTCACCGACAGGCCGGTCTTGGGATCCTTCTTCAGCGGATCATCACTCATCCGCTGCTCGATCTCGAAGCGGCGGACTTTCTGTCCCTTCTTCGCCGGAATAGTCTCGTACGTATAAATAGGCATGATTGGTTAAGCTTTAACTCGTCCGGCAGCGTATCGGATTAGGCGCACTGATCAATCACTTTCCCATCCGCCTCGTAGGCGGTGTAGGACGGTTTTCCGTTTTGAACCGTGACACAAATGAGATGCCGCCTGCTCGCCGCCTTGGCTAGGTACCACAACTTGCCCGGCTTGGGCACCGCGCGGGTATCGACGCCCCAGCAGCCGTCGCCGAGATAGAGGATACCGTTTTTCTTGTCCACCCTGTTGGCTCGGAGCCGGTGAGTACGCTTGTAAGTGTGATGGTCATTCTCGAAAACAGCCGTTACGCGATACTTGTCGAACAATGGGCACCAGTTTTTTATGATCTTCTGCGCTGACGGATCCTTGGACGAATCGTTGGTGCCATTGAGCGGCTTGGCCGTGCCGTAAGCGGGCTTGTGGTAGCACGGGAAGATTAAGGGGACCTTCCCGGCGCGCTTGGCCAGAGCCTGCCCAAGCCAGGCCGCCTGCTCCCCCTCCACCCTCTCCGTCAGATCGGAGTCGAGCACGATCAGGCTCAAATAGTTGCCGACGTCCATCGCGTAAAAACTGCGCTTGGCCGGCAGTAGAAACAGGCTGTAAAAATATTTGGCGTCCTTTGGCTTTTTGCCTGTGCCACCGGCGACCTCGTGATTCCCGATAGCCACGACCATCGGGATCAGGCAGCCGTCTGAGCGTCGCACACTGTTGAGCATCCACGACTCCAGCCAGTCGTCCCACTTGGCCACCTCCTTGGAACTGCCGTTGGCATAAGCCAGATCGCCGCCCAACAACGCAAACCACGGATTGAGCTGCGCCGCACGCTGGTTCATCGCGTCGAGGTATTTGCGTTTGTGCATCATGTCGCCGCCGGTCACGAACCTGAAATTGGCCGGGAGCGTGCGCGGCATGGTACGAAACCTGAAGTAACGGCCGCCGCGAACCGGCCCCTGCGAGCGGACGGTGAAAATATACTCAGTGTCGGGCTGCAACCCCCGCAGTTCAACGTGGTGAACGATCCGTTTCTTCTGGTCGGCGAACAGGTGCTTGAAGCCCCGGGCCAGCATCCACCGACTCCCGGTCGGTGCGGCCATGTCGCGATACAACACGTAGTCATTGCTGCGAGCATCGCCGTCCATCCAGTTGACAACGACGGTGGTGGTGGGGTCGACCCGCCAAGTGAGATACACCAGCGGCCCTTTGGTCAAGCGCTTGGCTAAGGCCCGGTAAGGCGCCACTACCAAGGCAGAGAGCACCAACATAAAAAGACGGCGACCAGTTTTTAACGATTCAAAGCTCATAAAATCAGAAACAGCGCGAAAAAAAGTCCGAGTACCCAAAAAGCAACAGGCGGGTTGTTTTCTGTTTGATGGCTTTGCTTGTCAATAACAAGAAACGACCCCGTCACCGCGCAAACTAAAGGAGTTAAACGCAGGACACCAAAAATCAAACATGGATGGACAGGATTTTTTTATCCTCTGCATCGATGTTAAATCGAAAACTCGACACGAAAACCCGTGAAATCTGTATCCCAACTTAAAACTTAAAACTTTTCAAACTCCCCTGACCAAGCGTGGCGGTCATTTCCTCCAACCCGCCGCGCTTGCAATACTCTTAATGGGTCTGGCGCAAGAGGGCATCGATCCGTTTGGTCATGCACCGCATGTTGTCGCACTCAAACTCCGTGGTGTGAGCTGCCATGATGGTCTTACTCTCGTTCGCTGGTGAGTTTTGGCGATACTGCCCACTTCTAAAAAAACGATTTAACCCCTTGAAAATTAAATAAACCAGCAAAAGAGCACTCTTGTTCCTGCGTTTCACAGGTTTCCAGAAGTACTTTTAACAGGAATATAATAAAAAAAATAGGTTCCGAAAACACTGGGTTGGATCAACCACTTGGCGTTTTCCTGAAAAACTCTAAAATCTGCTTTTTTTCTTCAAACAACCTGTTGACTCGCTTTTGGTTTTTGGTATTGTTCTTGCCCCTTTGCTTCCGGGGATTCTGAATGAAGACCTATTTACCAAAGATCGACAAGCTAAACCGCACCGTCGACGAGCAGCCGCGAAAGTGGCATATCATTGATGCCGACGGCGCTGTGCTGGGCAAGGTGGCCACCAAGGCGGCTGATGTTTTGCGCGGCAAAAATAAGCCGACTTTCACTCCTCACCTCGACACCGGCGACTTTGTCGTGGTGATCAACGCAGAGAAAGTGGTGCTGACAGGCAAGAAGGAAACCGAGAAAGTGATGACCACTTACTCTGGCTACCGCGGTGGCTTGAAGAAGTTTTCACCGGCGGACGTCCGGGCGAAGCATCCGGAACGCCTCGTCGAGAAAGCCGTGAAAGGAATGATCCCCCGCAACCGGCTGGGCCGGCAGATTTTCAAGAAACTCAAGGTGTACGCCGGGTCGGATCACCCGCACAAGGCGCAGGCACCGGCTGCCCTAGAACTGGCATAACACAGATTTTTCATATGGCTCAAACTGAGGAATTTTTGGGAACAGGCCGTCGCAAGACCGCGGTGGCACGCGTGCGATTGACGACTGGCGGCTCGGGCAAGATCACCGTCAATGGTCGCACTGTGGAGAACTATTTCACGGTCGAGAACCAGCGCACGATCGCGGTCAAGCCGCTCGAGACCGTCGAGTTGAACGAGAAGGCTGACGTTCGCGTGAGAGTCGCCGGCGGCGGCATCGCCGGCCAGGCCGGCGCAGTGCGGCTCGGCATTGCCCGCGCGCTCGAGAAATACAACGGCGAGCTGCGGCAAGCGCTCAAGGATGCCGGCCATCTCTCGCGTGACCCGCGCAAGAAGGAGCGAAAGAAGCCCGGCCAACCCGGCGCACGGAAGAACTTCCAGTTCAGCAAACGCTAAATTTTAACACTTTTCGAGCCCCGCTGGTTGAAACGCTGGCGGGGTTTTCTGTTTTCAGGTACCGTCATTTCAAGCAACATTGACCAAGCGTTGGCCGCAAAATCTCATCATCATGTCAGGGGAAAAAATCAACGTCGCGATCGTGGGCGCCTCCGGTTACTCCGGCGAGGAACTAGTGCACCTCCTTCTCGGGCATCCGCACGTCAACCTGTCGGTGCTGACTTCGCGCCAGTACGCCGGCCAAGCGGTAACCTCTGTCTTCCCGCGCTTCTCCGGCCATGCCGGAGCCAGTGACCTGACGTTTTCCGAGCCGTCGATCGACCTGCTCGCCGACAAAGCGCAGGCCGTTTTCCTCGCCCTACCCCACGGCGTGGCCGCCGAATTTGCCGTACCGTTGGCCCAGCGCGGGGTGACGGTGATCGACCTGAGCGCCGACTTCCGGCTCAACGACGCCAACACGTACAACGAGTTTTACGGCACCGAACACCCCGCGCCGGAGTGGCTGCCCAAGGCCGTTTACGGCCTGCCAGAAATCCGGCCTGACGCCATTGCCAACGCAACGCTCATCGCCTCGCCCGGCTGTTACCCAACCAGTATCCTGCTGCCCACCATTCCGCTGCTCGAGGCCGGGTTGATCGATCCCGAGCAAATCATCGCCGACTCGCTGAGCGGCGTCAGCGGCGCCGGACGCAAGGCCGACGTGGCGTTTTTGTACGTCGAGTGCAACGAGAGCCTCCGGCCTTACGGCGTGCCCAAACACCGGCACCTGTCCGAGATCGAGCAGGAACTCAGCTTGGCCAACGGCTCTCCGGTCACCATTCAATTCACCCCACACTTGGTTCCGGTGAACCGAGGCATTCTCACCACGCTTTACCTCGCCCCCGCGTCTGGCCAAGCGGACGACTTTGCCCAATGGACGGAAGCCATCGCCGACTGCCTGGCCAAGCGCTACGCCGACGAACCGTTCGTTCGGCTCACCAGCAGCGGCCGATTGCCCGACACCAAAAACGTCACCGGCACAAACACAATCGAAATCGGCTGGGCCGCCGATCCGCGCACTCGACGGCTGCGCGTCTTCAGCGCGGAGGATAACCTCGTCAAGGGTGCAAGTGGGCAGGCGGTGCAATCGTTCAACATCCGGTTTGGCTTCGACGAAACCGCCGGGTTGCCCATCTAAACCGTGGCTAAGTTCAAAAAAATCAGGGGATCGATCACCACGCCGCTTGGCTTCCGGGCGGCGGCACGGTTTTGCGATGTCAAAACACTCGGCACGGGCAAAGGCAGCGACAAGGGTCAAAAACGCGACCTCGCGCTTATCGTATCCGACGTCCCGGCGAAGGCTGCCGGGATGTTCACGACAAACCAGATTTGCGCTGCGCCGGTGAAGCTCTGCATCGAGCATTTGCGCAACAACACCGCGCGCGCTGTGGTCATCAACTCCGGCAACGCCAACGCCTGCACCGGCCCGCAGGGCTTGGCCGACGCGCTCGAGATGGCCAATCTCACCGGCCAAGCGCTTGGCCTGAAAACCTCCGACGTGCTCGTCAGCTCGACCGGCCGGATCGGCGTCCCGTTGCCGATGCCGAACATTAGAAAGGGCATCACCGCCGTCGCCGGGCAACTCCAGCCCACCCAGGCCGGCGGCGCGCAGGCTGCCGAGGCCATCCTGACGAGCGACACGCAGTCCAAGCAGATCGCCGTCGAGTTTCGGCTTGGCGGTAAAACGGTGCGGCTCGGCGGCATCGCCAAGGGCGCGGGAATGATCCAGCCCGGCATGAGCCCGACCGGCGCGCGGCCCGCCTCCACGCCGCAAGGGCTGCACGCCACCATGCTCGCCTACCTCACCACCGACGCAAACGTCAATGCGGCCAATTTGAAAAAGTGTCTCCGCGAAGCCGTTGCACAAAGTTTCAACTGCATCACCGTCGATGGCGACATGAGCACCAACGACACCGTGCTGCTGTTGGCCAACGGCTTAGCCGGCAACGGCAAGTTGGGCGCAACCGACCTGAAAACGTTTCAAGCCACGCTGAATCACGTCTGCCTCGCGTTGGCCAGGATGATCGTGCGCGACGGCGAAGGCATTAGCCGAGTCATCACCGTGAGCGTCACCGGGGCCAAGTCGTTCGCCGACGCCGACGCGGCGGCGAGAGCTGTCGGCAACAGCGCGCTCGTCAAGACAAGCTGGAGCGGCGGCGACCCGAACTGGGGCAGGATCATCGACGCGCTGGGCTACTCCCCCGCCAGGGTCGTCGAGGAAAAAGTGGACATCGCCTACAGCGCGAGCGGCTCACGTAAAAAAATTTATTCGCTCAAAAAAGGACGGCCCACTCGCACCGCGTTCGGGACGCTTTGCAAGGCAGTCGAACCGATCGAGTTCGACCTGCACATCAACCTAAACCTCGGCAAGGCCACCGCCGTGCTCCACGCCGCCGACCTCACCGAGGCATACGTAGAGTTCAACAAAGGCGACATCAACGACCCCTCATCGCTCGGGGGCTAAGAAATGGACAATCTCATAGCCAAGGCGGATACATTGCTTGAGGCGTTGCCGTATATGCAGCGGTTTCGGGGGGAAACGTTTGTCATCAAGTACGGCGGCAGCTTTATGGACTCGACCGACTCGGCGGTAAGAAGCGGCGTGGCGCGCGATGTCGTTTTCATCGAGGCGGTTGGCATCAATCCCGTCATCGTGCACGGTGGCGGAAAGGCGATCACCCGGGCGCTCGAGCAGGCCGGCGTCGAGACCCGGTTCGAGCAAGGGTATCGCGTGACGACGCCGAAGTCGGTCGAGGTCGTCGAGCAGGTTTTGTCGCGGGAGATCAACCCCGGCATCGTCGGCATGATCAACGAACTTGGAGGGAAGGCGTGTGGTTTTTCTGGCACGGAAATTTTTCGTTGCAAACCGTTTCGCCCGCTTGGCCAAGCGGGCGAACCGCTCGACATCGGCTTGGTCGGTGAAGTCACAGGGGTGAACATCGCGCCGCTGCTCGAATGCATCGCGCAGGACATCACGCCGGTGATCAGCCCGACGGCCACGGGCGAGGACGGTCAGGTTTACAACTGCAACGCCGACGTCGCCGCCGGGCAGGCGGCGGTCGCGCTTAGGCCGAAGCGCCTGGTTTACATGAGCGACGTGCCAGGCCTGTTGCAAAACCCTGACGACCCGACGAGTGTAATTTCGCATTTACCGGTGGCCGAGGTCGAGGCGCTCAAGGCGGGCGGCGTGATCTCGAAAGGCATGATCCCGAAAGTGGACAGCGCCGTAACGGCGGTTGCGACGGGAGTCGAAAAGGTTTTTTTTATCGACGGCAGGTTAAGCCACTCGCTGCTCTTGGAGATTTTTACTGACCGAGGAGTCGGCACAGAAATTGTGGAACGATGAGCCAGAAAATCATAGAACGCTTCAAGCAGTTCGTCGCCCCGACTTACGGGCGGTTCCCGATAACGCTCGATCGCGGCGAAGGCGCCTACGTGTGGGACACCGACGGCAAACGCTACCTCGATCTCGGCGGCGGGATCGCTGTGAACTGCCTTGGCCACGCCAACGCAGAGATCGCCCGAGCGCTCGCGGAGCAGTCGGCCAAGCTGATGCACTGCACTAATTTTTACCACTTCGAGGGCCAAGCGCAGCTCGCTGAGGGCTTGGCCAAGCGACTCGGCCAGGGGCGTGTGTTTTTCGGCAATAGTGGAGCGGAGGCGTCGGAGGTGATGTTCAAACTGGCCAGAAGGCTTGGCCAGGGGGAAGGCCGGTTTGAAATCATCACCGCCGAAAACTCATTTCACGGCCGGACGATGGCCGGCATCTCAGCGAGCGGGCAAAAAAAGCTGAAGGACGGGTTCGCTCCCCTGCTCGAGGGATTCGCGCACGCACCGTACAACGACATAGACGCCGTACGCTCGGCGATCACGCCGGCCACGGTGGCGGTGATGATCGAGGGCATACAGGGCGAGGGCGGCATCCGTCCCGCGTCGGCGGAATACCTGCTTGGCCTGCGCGCACTTTGCGACGAGCGTAACCTGCTGCTGCTATGGGACGGCGTGCAGTGCGGGCATTTTCGGACCGGCTCGTTTCAGAGTTTTCAGGCGATACTCGGCGATCAGATCGGTGATTTTTTGCCGGATGCCGTCGGCATGGCCAAGGCACTCGGCGGCGGTTTCCCGATGAGCGCGGTGTGGATCTCGGAGAAGCACGCCGACGTGCTCGGCCCGGGAACGCACGGCTCAACGTTCGGCGGCAACCCGCTGGCCTGCGCAGTGGCGAACAAGATTCTCGAGGTGATCGACCGCGACGACTTGGCCGCTAACGCCCGAGCGATCGGCCAATTTTTCCTCGATAAACTGGTCAGGCTGCGGGAGAAATATCCGACGGCCATCCGAGAACTTCGCGGTCTTGGCTTGATGATTGGCATCGAGATGGGCGGCCGCTTCAGCTCGTTCGACAACAGCAAACCGGCGGCGGTGCAGTGGGTATTTGCCCTACACGAGGCAGGGTTGCTGACCATCCCCGCCGGCTCGTCGGTCGTCCGTTTTTTGCCGCCACTCAACTTGACGCAAGAAGAGGCCCAAGACGGTCTCGATTTGTTTGAACAAACCATCCAGAAGGTAATTGAATGAAACACCTGTTGAAACTCGAAGGCATGCCAAGTGCGGCGATGGAGGAAATCCTCGCCTCGACGGAAGCCATCAAGGCCAAGCGCGGTGGTGGCGAAGCCAAGCCGCTTAACAGCCAGACGTGGGCGATGATTTTTACTAAGTCTTCCACGCGCACGCGAGTCTCGTTCGAGGTTGGCATTCGCGAACTCGGCGGCTCAGTGATGTTTCTCAACGCGAACGACATGCAGCTTGGCCGCGGCGAACCGATCAAGGACACCGCGCGCGTGCTAGGCCGTATGGTGCACGGTGCTGTCATCCGCACTTTCGCGCAGGCAGACGTCGAGGAGTTTGCGGAGTACTCGGGCATCCCGACCATCAACGCGCTGACCGACGACGAGCATCCGTGCCAAATCTTGACCGACATCTTCACATTTCAGGAACAGCGCGGCCCGATTCGGGGCAAGGTGGTCACGTACGTCGGCGATGGCGCGTGCAATGTGCCAGTCTCATGGGTGCATGCGGCGGCGGCTTTGGACTTCGAGCTACGCATCGCTGCGCCGTCGGAGTTCCAGCCAAACGCGGAGATCCTGGCCAAAGCCGGCGGAAACATTTTCTGCACGGAAGATATCCGAGCGGGAGTCGAGGGAGCCGATATGGTTTACACCGATGTCTGGGTGTCGATGGGCATGGAAGCCGAGGCCTCGGAGCGCTTGGCCAAGCTGGCCGACTACCAGATCAACGGCAAGTTAATGCGGTTGGCCAAGCCGGATGCGCTGGTGATGCACTGCCTGCCGGCCTATCGCGGCAAGGAGATCGACGCAGAAACGTTCGAGGCACATTCCGACACGATTTTCACCCAGGCCGAGAACCGACTGCACACGCAGAAGGCCATTCTCGCCTGGTTGGTCAGTTAATTCCGTTGCCAACGGCGACCGGTCGGTGCGACAATCCACGCGATGCCGAGCGCAGAAAAACCAAAGCGAATCAACGTCCGCCGGCCGGACATCATGGAGAAGGTCAAGGCCGAGGTGGTGACGCATTACCGCAGCGAACTGGTCGAGTACCTGCGCGCCAACGGCAGCACCTTTGCCTACGGCGACACCGGCATCCGCTTGGCCAAGGAGTTCGGGTTTTGCTATGGGGTCGAACGGGCGATCGACCTGGCCTACGCGGCGAGGCGGCATTTCCCCCGCGAACAGCCAGTGTACATTCTCGGGGAGATCATTCACAACCCGCACGTCAACGAGCAGATTCGTGACATGGGGGTCACCTTCCTCTCCGGCAGCCACAAGGCCGCCGACATTGAGGACCTCGGCAAAGGCGACCCGGTGGTGATCCCGGCGTTCGGCACGGAGGTCAAAGTCAACGAGATGCTCAAGGCACGAGGCTGCACGGTCATCGACGCCACTTGCGGCGACGTGATGAGCGTCTGGAAACGAGTCCGCCAAAATGCCCGCGAACAGGTCACCAGCATTATTCACGGCAAGGCCTGGCACGAGGAAACCAAGGCCACCAGCTCACAGGCCAAGGCGTACGAGAACGGACACTACCTCGTTGTGTTTGACCTCGACGAAACGGACTTAGTTTGCCGCTACATCACCCGTGGCGGCGACCGCGAGGCGTTCCTGAAAAAATTCGAAGGTGCAACGTCTGATGGCTTCGACCCGGACAAACACCTCGGGGCTATCGGCTTGGCCAATCAGACCACCATGCTGCGCGGCGAAACCGAGGAAGTGCAGCGCCGGCTCCGGGCGGCGATGGTTGAGAAACACGGCGAAGATGCCATCGCCGGGCACTTCCGCTACTTCGACACCATTTGCGGCGCAACACAGGATCGGCAGGACGCCCTCCGGGATCTACTCAGCCGCCCGATGGATTTGCTGTTGGTCGTCGGCGGCTACAACTCGTCCAACACATCGCACCTTGCCGAGATGGGCGAAGGAAAACTGCCGACATATTTCATCAAGGACGCCAGTGAAATCGAGTCGGCGGAGCGGCTCAATCATTTCCTCCAGCACAAACAAGAGATGGTCATCGCCGAGAACTGGCTGCCGCTCGAAGGCAAACTCACCGTCGGCATCACCGCCGGTGCCTCCTGCCCGAACAACCTCATCGAGGAAGTCATCCTGCATACTTACGAGTTACGCGGCGCCCCGGCCAGCGAGGTGCTTGGCTCTATCCGTGCGGAGAGCGCCGCCGATATGGCCCAATAAATAATGCCATGCAACTGCGAAGAACTCGAGTCCCGCGAGCGAGATGCCCTCGCACCTTATGCGCAGTTTAGCGAGTATTCAAAGGGCCGAAAAGTCCATGAGCCACCTCCGGAGTGGCGCACACAATACCAGCGCGACCGCGATCGGATCATCCACTCCAGGGCCTTTCGACGACTCGACAGCAAGACACAGGTTTTCTTGAGCGGCAGCGGCGACCACCTACGCACGCGGCTCACACATACGATGGAGGTCGCCGCCATCGCCCGGAATATCGCGCGCGCGTTGCGACTCAACGAGGATCTCACCGAGGCGATTGCACTTGCCCACGACCTTGGCCACTCCCCGTTCGGCCACTCCGGCGAACAGACGCTCAACGACCTGATGCGCGATCACGGTGGCTTCGAGCACAACAAGCAAAGTCGCCGCGTCGTCGAGTTGCTCGAGCACAAGTATCCCGCCTTCCCTGGCCTGAACCTCACTTGGGAAACGCTCGAGGGCCTGGCCAAGCACGACACCGCTCCCGAGCTGCCGCTTAGCCAAGCGACGGCCGAGTTACACCACCCCTCGCTCGAGGCGCAGGTGGCCGACCTCGCCGACGAGATCACCTACTACAGCCACGACCTCGATGACGGACTGGACTCCGGACTGCTCACCGAGGAGCAACTCGCACGCGACATCGATTTCTGGCGGGATGCCTCAGGGCGCATGCGCTCGGAGCACGGCGACCTGGCGGACGAGTGCCGGCACTACTTCATCATCCGCTGCCTGATCGACGACCAGGTGCACGACGTCGTCCACACGACCGAGGCCAACATCGACGAAGCTGGCGTGGCGTCGGCCGACGATGTTCGAGCACAGGCCAAGCGGCTCGTAGCTTATGGCGCGAACCGGCGCGAGGCCAACCTCCAACTCCGCGCTTACCTTTACGAGAACCTCTACTATAACGACGTCGTCCACGAACCCCACGCACGGGCGACAAAACTGCTGGGTGAGTTGTTTCATTATTTCGAGCAGCACCCGGAGGCGATGGGTGAGTTTGTGCAGTCGCTGATTCCCGAGCACGGGCTGCAGCGTGCCATCTGCGATCACCTCGCCTGCATGACAGATCGCTTCGTCATCCTCGAGCACGGGCGTTTGCTCGGAAAGTAGCGCAGTTTGGGCAATATAGGATATTTTGAACAATTGCCGTTTTTTGGCGTCGAACGGGGCGAAACCCCTTGACAGGTGGGGTACACTCTCCGGCCCTTTTTTAGGGTAACAGGGAATTAATCGGGCCAACTAGGATACCCGGCCGGCCAAGTGCTTGGCCAAGCATTCGCACACCAACAAATAGAAATGATAAAAGTCGAGAACCTGAGCAAAAGTTTCGGGCCAAAAAACGCCGTGAACGATGTCTCGTTCTCCTTGGAACGGGGGGAGATTCTTGGCTTCCTCGGGCCTAACGGTGCCGGCAAATCCACCACTATGCGAATGATCACCGGCTACATCCCGCCCACAGCTGGAGTGGTGAAAGTCGGCGGCAACGATGTGACGCAAAACCCGATCGAGGCCAAGCGCCTGATGGGATATCTGCCGGAGAGTGCGCCGCTTTACACGGACATGACCGTCGAGGGCTTCCTTGGTTTCTGCGCGGAGGTGCGGGGCATCAAAGGCGCGGACAAGGCCAAGGCGATCGATCGCGCCATCGACATGTGCTTCCTCAAGTCGGTTCGCCATCAAAGCGTCGACACGCTCTCGAAGGGATTCCGGCATCGCACAGGCTTCGCACAGGCTATCATTCATGACCCGGATATCCTCGTCATGGACGAACCGACTGACGGACTCGACCCCAACCAAAAGCACGAGGTGCGCTCCCTCATCCGCCGCATGGGCCAGTCCAAGGCGATCATTTTCTCCACACATATTCTTGAGGAAGTCGAGGCCGCCTGCACACGGGCGATCATCATCGACCAGGGCAAAATCGTCGCCAACGGCACGCCGGATGAACTCAAGGCCAAGTCCGAGTTGGCCAACTCGTACGTCGTCTCCATCAACGGGACCGAATCCAGTGCGGTGCGCGACGGGCTTGGCACCGTCATTCAGTCAGCCAAGGTCACCATCGTGACCGACAAGGCACCGACCGTCGTCGCCCGCGTCTTCCCGAAGAAAGCCGGCGCTGACGGAGAGCTTGGCCAAGCGATCTTCGCCGTCGCCGCGCAGAACAACTGGAAGGTCAACGAAATCAAGAAGGAGGAGGGGCGTCTGGACGACGTCTTCCGCAACATCACCCTGTCCGACACAAAACCCCAATAATTTAATCTAAAATGAAAAGTATTTGGACCATCACAAAACGGGAACTAGGCGGTTACTTCAACTCGCCGGTGGCCTATGTGTTTCTGGTGATTTTCCTGTTAATGACCGCAGCGTTCACGTTCCTGATCGGTCAATTCATGGATCGAAACCAAGCGACATTGCAGCCTTTTTTCATGTGGCACCCCTGGATTTATCTATTCCTGGTGCCGGCAGTCGGCATGCGACTTTGGTCGGAGGAACGCCGACAAGGCACCATGGAACTGCTGCTGACACTGCCCATTTCACTGTGGCACTGCATCATCGGCAAGTTTCTCGCCTCGTGGATATTCCTGACACTGGCACTGGTGATGACGTTCCCGATTTGGATCACTGTGAACTACCTCGGCGACCCCGATAACAGCGTCATCGTCGCCAGTTACATCGGCAGTTTCTTTTTGGCCGGTGCGTACCTCTCCATCACAAGCATGACTTCAGCGTTCACTCGCAACCAGGTGATTAGCTTCATCCTTTCCGTGGTGATCTGCCTGTTTCTCGTGCTGTGCGGTTGGCCTCCGGTGACGGACGTCGTCGAGACACTGGCACCGCGCTCGGTGGTCGAGTTCGTCGCTGCCTTCAGCGTGATGCCAGGCATTGAGCAGTTCAACAACGGTCAGATCGACAGCCGCGCGGTGATATACTTTTTGTCGGTGATCGGGTTCCCACTGTTCGCCACGAATGTCATCATCCGCGGACTCCGCGCATAAGCAATCAACCCTGAAAATTTAGACATGAAAAGAGAAACCAAGTTTGCCGTTCTCCTGAACTCCGTCGGCGGGGTGTTGGTGATTCTGCTGTGCGTGATCGCCTTCAACATCATCTCCGCTCAGTTCAAGACGAAAGCCGACCTGACCGAGGGCAACCTGTTCACCCTATCCAAGGGCTCTAAGGAACTGCTCGACGGCTTGGCCAAGGAGCGAGGAGGCGACGACGAATCCAGCCCGCTCGAGATCCGCTTTTACCTAACGCGCGGTGAGAAGGGTGTGCCGGTCGTCGTGAACGAACACGGCACTCGAGTGGCCGATTTGCTCGACCAATACAAGGCCTACGCCGGGGGCAACCTTGAATTGACAAAGGTCAATCCTCGCCGCGATACCGATGCGGAGGAGTTGGCAGTAAACGACGGCATTCGACTGCTGAACAATGCCTTTTATATCGGTATGGCGATCAGCTATCTCGACAGCACTGAGGTCATCCCGGTGCTCGACCCGTCTCGCTCGACCAACCTCGAGTACGATATTTCCCGTGCCATAAAAAACGTCCTCAAGTTGGAGGAGGATCGCGAAGTCGTCGGCGTGATGAGTGGTCTCAACGTCTGGGGCGGCCCGGATCCGTCCAACCCGATGGCTATGATGAACCGCGGACAGCAACAGCCTCCGTGGTACTTTTTACAACAGTTGCAGCGCGACTTTAAAGTGGAACGCATTGAACCGGCGGCCACGGACATACCCGCAACAGTAAATGTCCTGCTACTCATCCACCCAAAAAACGTCTCGGAAGCCACCGAATACGCCATCGACCAGTTTGTCCTGCGCGGCGGCAAGTTGATCGCCTTTGTCGATCCACTCGCTCAGCGGGACGATTCCGGCCAGCAAAACCCGCAAATGCGCATCCCTGGTCTGGGCGGCGGATCCAACCTGAACCTCTTGTTCTCAAAGTGGGGCGTTCCGTTTGACAACACCCAAGTCGTCGCTGACTTCAATTACCGACTCAACCCACGCGACCCAATTGCCCAGGGACGTATGCAGCCAGCCTATCTCGCATTGAACCGCAATGCGCTAAACCTGGATGAAGTCGTCACCCGCGATCTCGGCACACTTCGACTCCCGTATGCGGGCAGTTTCGATATCAGCAATGTGGCCATCGGCTTGAAGGTCACTGAGTTGATCACTAGCTCCGAGCAAGCCAAGCTGGTCGATGGCATGTCCTCGCAGTTTAACGGAGACAAGATCATGGACTCGTTCCTGACCGGCAGCGAAGACGGCAAACCCGTCAGCACCAGAAAACACACACTGGCATTGAAACTTGGTGGCAAATTCACGACCGCCTTTCCCGAGGGCAAACCGGCCACCGAGGATGCTGGTTCGGCTGAACCCGGTGCAACCAAGCCCGCTTCCCCTGAACACCTGACCGAGTCCAAGGAAGACAACTATGTCTGCCTCATCGGCGATACGGACATTCTCGTCGATGACCATTTCATCCTGCAGCAACGCTTCCGTATCAGTGAGAACATCACGTTCGTACAAAATCTCGTCGATCACTTTGGAGACGACACATTGATCAACATCCGCAGTCGAAACCAAAACCGTCCGTTTACCACGATCGTGAATCTTGAAAAAGAAGCGCAGACTAAATTTGAGGGAAGACTCAAAAAACTTGAAGAAGAGCAGCAGGCGATCCTTCAGGAAAAAACCAAGCTGGAAAGCACCGGCGAAGGCAACAACCAGTTCACGCTTCGAATTGACCCCGAAGCACTCAAGGCCATTCAGGCCAAGGAGCTTGAAAAGCGGAAACAGATTCGGGAAATACGGAAGCAGCTCCGCGCCGAGATCGACCTCATCCAACTGAAGATAAAATTAGCCAATATTGGGCTGATGCCCTTGTTCGTAATCATATTTGGCATCGCCTTTTTTATCCGCAAAAGCAAGAAAACCGCAGCAGTCTAACACCAATGAAAGGAAAACAACTTCTCATCGCCGTTCTCGCCCTGGGAATACTGGGCGGCATCTCCTACTTCACTTTAACCCCAAATCAGGGCAGTCAGGAAAAAACCGGCGTTGGCAAAATAGTTGTCACCGACCTCGATCCGGCAAAGATCGCCACGATCGCCATCACAGACAACGACGCCTCTCTCACGCTTGCCCAGCAGGATGAGCAATGGATTATCACGGAGCGCGACGGTTTCGCGGCCAAGTTCGATGACATTCAAAAACTCGTCACTAGCGCCGTAAGTCTCAAGTCGTTGAGGCAAATCCGCGCCAGTAAAAAACAATACGGCCGTTTCGGGCTGCTCGATCCTGCCGACAACGAGACGAATGCCGGCACGCGTGTCGACTTCAAGAACGCGCAGGGCCAGGTGTTAAAGAGCCTGTTGCTGGGCAAAAAAGGCAGCTCTAATTCCGAAGCCAACGCCGGCTCACCGCTTGGCTCATCCGACAATCATCGCTACGTTCTGGCTGACGGCAAGGTGGCTGTCATCGCCATCGATTACTCGAGCGCGCTCAACGATGTTAGCGCCGACCCCGCCGACTGGCTGAACAAGGACGACTTTTTCAAGGTCGAAAAAATTAAGTCCCTCACCATCACCCAGCCCAACGAGGCAGACTCATGGACGCTGACCCGCATCAAGGAAGGCGATGACATGGCACTGTCTGACGCTAAGCCGGAGGAAAAACTCGACTCATCCAAGGGCAACACCGCCGGACGCGTGCTTGGTTACCCAAGCTTCGACGACGTCGCCAGCAAGTCAGCCAAGCCGGAGGAGACCGGAATGGACAAATCCGTCACGGCGACCATCGACACCTTCGAGGGCTACAACTACGTTGTGAAGATGTCCAAGCTGGGCGACAACCACTACATGAGCCTCGCCGTCATCGGCACGCGTCTTGGCCAAGCGGACGAAGACGCAGCGAGAACACCCCAACCGGACGAGAGCAAACCGCGCGGACAGGCCAAGGACGAAAAGCCGGAAGATGCGGAACGCCTCGACAAGGAGCACAATGCCGCCTTGGCCAAGCTCATCACCGACCGCGACAAGGCCCACGCCGAAAACCAATCCAAGCTACGGGAAGAGCGCGACAAAACATTCGCCGACAACTTGGCCAAGCTGGCCAAGCTGGAAGGATGGACGTTCAAGGTTTCCAGCAACACTTTTGACGCCATTTACAAAACCCGTGCCGAGATGATGGAGGAGGAAAAAGAAGAGGCAGCCCAAGGCGCAGCAGCGCCACCGCCCATCTTCCCTCCCCTGCCAGGGATTCCGACCCCTCCAACCCCTCCAACCCCTCCAACCCCTCCAACCCCTCCAACAATCACCGTTCAACAACCCAAGCCGGCCGAACCGAACAAGGTCGTCACCAGCGACATCATCAAGGTGCCATCTGCAGAGGAAATGAAAAAGGGTGCCAAGATCGAGGTGATCAAAAAGGAAGATCTTCCCGCCGAAATCGAGAAGGCCAAGGAGCAATCCAAAGAAAAGGCCGACGATAAAGAATAGCCCCTCAGCCAAGCGGACAATTCCCAAACCACCCAGACAAGTCTCTGGGTGTTTTTTTTTATGTTCGGACAATTTTGATTTGCGGCCGCAAGCCGGTGCCGTAGCGTTCGGGGCATGGCGGCAGATGACCCGATCGTCCTCAGGCTGGAGGAGGTTCACAAGCAGTACGAAAACTCGGATAGCGAGCCTGTGCCGGTGCTCAATGGCATCTCGCTCACCGTTCGTCGTGGCGATTCCCTTGCGGTCGTCGGCCCGTCCGGTTCGGGCAAAAGCACACTGCTAAACATCCTCGGCTCGCTCGACTCCCCCACTCGCGGCAACATCCAGTTGGACGGAGAGGAACTCGCGCACCTCTCCGAGCCGAAGCTCGCCACTATCCGCAACCAAAAGATCGGCTTCATTTTTCAGTCCCACCACCTACTGCCACAATGTTCCGTCTTGGAAAATGTTCTCGTTCCTACACTGGCCGCCACCGGCCGCTCCACCGCCGATGCCGCCGAACGCGCCCGGCAACTTCTCGATCGCGTCGGCCTTGGGCATCGTCTCACCCATCGGCCGGCCCAGCTCTCCGGCGGGGAATGCCAGCGCGTTGCCGTCGTACGTTCGCTGATCAACCGGCCCAGCCTCATCCTCGCCGATGAACCGACCGGCGCGCTCGACCACTCCACCGCCGAATCGCTGGGCAACCTGTTGGTGGAATTGAATCGAGACGACCAAGTGACGCTGATCGTCGTCACCCACTCCGCTGAACTCGCCGCCAAGATGGGTGCCATCCGCCAACTGCTCGATGGCCGGTTCGTCGCCGATACTCTCTGACGCACTCACGTCATGACGACTTGCTCACTTGTCCTGAACTCGTTCCGGTTTTACGCCCGGAGCCACGTCGGCACTCTGCTCGGTGTCGCGGTTGGCGCGATGGTGTTGGTCGGCGCGATGCTGGTCGGCGAGTCGGTTCGCGGCAGTTTGCGAGACATGGCCAAAGCTCGCTTGGGCAAGGCCGGACTCGCCCTCCCCTCCGGCGATCGCCTGTTCCGCACCGACTTGGCCAGGCATCTCGCCGACGAGTTGCAAACCGAGACAGCGGCGGCACTGCAACTTCCCGGTGTGGCCAAGCGGCCGTCCGGCGGGTCACGCGCCAACAACGTCGTCGTCATGGGCGTTGACGCTGGGTTCTGGAATCTCGCACTCGAGCCGCCCAACTTCACCGACATCCCCGAGGACGCCGTCGTGCTCAACGAGCGCTTGGCTAGGCAGCTTGGCGTCGAAAAAGGCAACGTCGTCAATCTGCTTGTGCACAACCCCTCGCAGCTTTCCCGCGACGCGCCGATGGCCCCGATCGAGGATTCCACCGCGTCGATGGCCCAGCTCAACGTCCACGCCATCGTCACCGACCGGCAGTTTGGCCGGTTCAGCCTTCAGGCCTCGCAGATTCCGCCCTACACCGCCTTCGTGTCGCTTGGCCAATTGCAGTCGGAAATCGACAAGCCGGGCATGGGCAATCTGATGCTCGTCGCCAGTTCAAATACCGAGGAGGCCCAAGCCGCCTTGGCAAAACAGTGGCAACTCGCCGACGCGCAAGCGCAGTTGCTCGAGTTACCAGGAGGCAACGGTATCGAGTTGCGCACGCCGCGTATTTTTCTCGAACCACCGCTGGCCAAGGCCGCCCGCGCTGTCGCACCCGGGGCCAAGCCGGTACTGACTTATTTCGTGAACAAAATCCAGTTTGGCGACAAGGCCACCCCGTACTCGATGGTCGCCGCTCTGGACGGCTTCGCGCCGGGCACGATCTGGCTCAACCAATGGACGGCCGACGACCTGCAGGCCAAGATCGGTGACGAGGTTGAGCTGGCCTACTACACCGTTGGCATCATGCGCCAACTCGAAGAGCGTACGGCCAAGTTCACCGTCGGCGGAGTCATTGCAATGGACGATCCGCGCGCCGACCGGACGCTGATGCCTGAATTCCCCGGCATGACCGACTCGGAAAACTGCGCCGACTGGGATACCGGCTTCCCGATGGACCTAGACGCCATCCGCGACAAGGACGAGGACTACTGGGACGAATACAAAGGCACGCCCAAGGCGTTTATCAGCCTCGCCTCGGGACAGGAAATCTGGAGCAACCGTTTCGGCGACCTCACCGCCATGCGCTTCTCCGCCACCGACAAGGCCGCGCTTGGCCGGGCGCTACTCAGTGAACTGACTCCCGCCGACACCGGCCTGGCTTTCCGTGACATTCGCAGCCAAGCCGACGAGTCGGTCAGCAACTCGATGGATTTCGGTGGATTGTTCATGAGCTTCAGTTTTTTTCTCATCGCCTCGGCCGTGATGCTCATCTCGTTGCTGTTCCAGTTCACGATGGAAAAACGGACGCGCGAAACCGGGACGCTACTCGCGCTCGGCATCCCGCCCAGGCGCGTCCGCCGCATGCTGCTGCTCGAGGGCGGCTTGATCGCGCTGGCCGGCTGCGCCTTCGGCGGGATCGCTGGCGCGGCTTACGCCCGGGCGATGCTCGGAGGCTTGGCGACAAACTGGAAGGACGCCGTCGCCTCCGCCGCGCTGACGTATCACAGCTCCAGCACGGCGTGGGCCGTTGGGCTGCTGAGTGCATTCATCATTGCGGTCGGGACAATTTGGTGGTCGCTTCGCAATTTGAAAAAGCAAACCGCCCGCGAACTCCTCGCCGGCGAGTCGCCCGGGAACACCCACACGCACAGGTCAGCCAGGCGCGCCACAGTCATCGGCAGTTTGCTGGCGTTGGGAGCCACCTCGGTTGTGGTTGGCGCGTTGGCTGCCGGCACCGATCTGACGCCCAATTCATTTTATGGCGCGGGCGCGATGCTGCTCCTAGCCGGACTGGCGTTTGCGTCGGCGCGCTTGACGCGCTTGGCCAAGGCGAGCGCGCTTGGCCAAGCGGACAGACTCTCCCTCGCCGGCCTTGGACAACGCAACGCGGCCCGACGCCGACGCCGGAGCATGGCCACCATCGGCATGCTGGCCTGCGGCAGCTTTATGATCGCCTCAATCGGGGTGTTCCAAAAAGACGCCACGATCGACGCCAACGAAGCGACCTCCGGCACCGGCGGCTTTGCGTTGATGGGCGAAGCCGCCATCGCCGTCGTGCATGACATGAACGACACCGGGCAACGCGCCGATCATTACAGCCTCGACGAAAAACTTATGGCGGGCGTCGGCTTCGTGCCATTCCGGTTGCGCGACGGCGATCACGCCAACTGCCTTAACCTCAACCGCGCCCAGCAACCGCGCCTGCTCGGCGGGAAGCCGGAACAACTCAAAGGCCGGTTTACGTTCGCCTCGATACTCGACGGACTCGATCCGGGCGACAACCCGTGGGCGCTGCTCGAGACCGCGCGCGCAACCCTCAATCTCGGCGATGACATCGTCCCCGCCATCGCCGATCAAAGCGTGATGATGTGGGCACTAGGTTTTAAAATGCTCGGCGACACGATCGATTACACTGACGAACACGGCAACGACTTTAAGGTGATGTTCGTCGGCCAACTCGTTGACAGCATTATGCAAGGCAGCCTGCTCATCGCCGAGTCGGACTTCATCAGGCGCTACCCCAGCGAGAGCGGCTACCGGGTGTTCCTCGTCGATGCCCCGGCGGAAAAAACCAAAGCCGTGAGCAGCGAGTTGGGCGACGCGCTGGCGAATCACGGCTTCGAGTGGGTCAGCGCCACTCAGCGACTCGGCGAACTGAACGCCGTGCAGAACACTTACCTAAACACGTTTCAAGTGCTCGGCGGCTTGGGCCTGTTGCTCGGCAGCCTTGGCTTGGGCGTCGTCGTGATGCGCAACGTACAGGAACGCAAAAACGAACTCGCACTGCTACGCGCAATCGGTTTTGAGAAACGTACAATCAAGCGTTTCGTGCTGGAAGAGTACCTCGGACTGCTAATCAGCGGGTTGCTAATCGGTACCGTCTCAGCCGGCTTGGCGGTGCTTCCGACCGTACTTTCCCCGTCCACCGATGTGCCGTACGCTCTGCTCGGCGCGACGCTCGCCAGTGTCCTACTGCTCGCCGGCCTGTGGACGTGGATAGCCACGAACCTCTCGCTGCGCGGCAACCTGTTGGAAGGCTTCCAGGGAGATTGAAAAAAAATGAGCAGATCGTCAAAAAATCCGAGTGCGCTCTTGAAGCTCGGTTCTCTGCACCTCTTTTTTAAACGTAGTGGGCCGCAGAGAGAAAATAACTGGAATTTTTTTTAAACACGGATTTCACGAATGCACACAAAGTTGAAAACTGAAAATTCTAAACTTCAAACCTCCAAGACACTTTCAAATTGTTTATTGGCGTTTGGGTTGGCGGCGTTTACAGCGCAGGCGGCGGAGCCACTTTACCAAAATAATTTTGAGGAAACTCAAATTGGTGAAGTGCCGGACGATTTCCTCGTCCTCGACGGCGACTTCGCGGTGAAGCAGGAAGATGGCAATAAATATCTCGAGCTACCCGGCGCGCCGCTCGATGCGTTCGGCTTCATGTTCGGCCCGTCGGCACGGCACGGCAACGAAATCAGTGCACGAATGTTCGGCACGAAAAAAGGCCGCCGCTACCCGGTGTTCGGCATCGCGTTGAACGGCGTCAACGGCTACCGACTTCAGATCGCCCCGGCCAAGCGGGCGATTGAGCTACTCAAGGGCAGCACAGTCGTAGCCAAGGTGCCGTTCCGCTGGGGTGGCGGCGAGTGGCTACGACTCGCGCTACAGGTCGAGCAAACCGGCGCTGCCGAGTGGATTATCAGCGGTAGGGTTTGGGCCGACGATAAAAAGGCACCGGCCAAGCCCTCCATCACGCACAAGGAAACCAAGGAACCGCGCAACGGCAAGCCCTCCATTTGGGGAAGCCCCTACTCCGGCACCCCGATTCGCTATGACGACATCGTCGTCAAAAAAACCGCCAAGTAACCGGCTCGCTGTTTCCCTGTTGGCGCTTGCCATGGCTGCGCCGCTTGACAACGCGGCGGAGGTCGAGTTGCGGCTCGCGATTCCCGAGGCGCCGTTTCACGTCATCGGTGACCCGGTTCCGCTCCGCTGGGAATTCATGAATCGCGGCGATCAACGACTGGCCTTCATGTGGGAGGGCTGCTGCCGGTTAAACGGCCGCGTCACCGCATCGCTTGGCCAACTCACCCTTCACTCTGATCCGGCGACTTCCGCCGCACAGTTGACGGCACACCTATTCGCCCGCGCCGCGCGACTGCTCCCTGGCAAGGCGGCCATTTTCGAGACGAACCTCGGCGACTGGCTCAACATCGACCGCTCCGGCGAATACAAACTCACCGCCCGATACACCGGCCTGCTCGACAACCAGCAGCCACAAATCGGACGTGGCTGGCAACTCTGGAAAGACTCCGCGACGGCGAATCCGATCCGCGCCAAACTGCTGACCCCGATCGACTACATCGCCAGGCGCAACCAAGGCGAGATTACGCTTAGACTCGACAGCCCCGATCGATTGCTCCCGCTCGATCCGACGATACTCGAATTGAAACTGCTCAACTTGTCCGAGACACCCAATACAATCCATTGGCCAAGCGACTTTGCGCTTTGGTTTTTGGAAACCACCGGCGGGCGTTCACCTCTGGCTCCCACAAGCATTCGCGCCACCTCGGAGAAACTGGTGCTCGCAAAAAATCAACGCTTGGTCAAGCGAATCGAGATCACCCCGGGCGTATTCGATGGGAGGTCGCTTGAGCAGTATCGACTGTTTGTCGATTATAAAACAGCCACAAGCCGGACGCCCTCCAACGCCGTGCCACTAGACTGGCAGTTGAATGTTGCCGACTTGAAACAACTCATTCACTTGGCCTCCGGCGGCGCAAAAACCGGCCTGCGAAACCGACCACTAAAATTGATGCGCCTTCACCTCGGCGAACTTAGGCAAACGCTAGGCCAAGTGCCTGCATCAGATTTAAATGAAAAAGGCAAAAAACTGCTGAAAGAATTACAACTCGCCGCAGCGCTGAAACCTTTTTCGGAAAAACCGGGTCTTGTGACCGTGAAACTCCGGATCACCAACGACGGATCAATTCAATTTGCTGATGAAGCGCTTGGCCAAGCGTTTCAGGGTGAAACGCTCATAACAGACCAACTCGACGATTTACTCAACGTCCGCAAACATCTGGGCTGGACGGTTGCCATCCAAATTCACCCATACGCCACCACCGCCAAAAAGCATACCGCCGCTGCTTTTGAGAGCTTAAAAAGCCTCCAACCCC
>Ga0115000_10000321_pt1 | contig 44825 bp, 33 predicted proteins | sample ArcticOcean_MG_C_6_FD_89690 | JGI IMG/M metagenome (GOLD analysis project Ga0115000, IMG submission 89690) | Marine microbial communities from western Arctic Ocean - ArcticOcean_MG_CB8_128 | ecosystem: Environmental > Aquatic > Marine > Oceanic | place: Arctic Ocean: Canada Basin | collected...
AAGAAAATGACTGCCCGGTTATGGTGTTCCGCTGTGCGGCAATTTATGGTCCCGGTAGAAACTTGCTTATTTCTGTCAAACAGGGACGAGCCAGACGCATTGAAAAAACCGGACTGGTTTTTTCTCGCATCCATGTTGAAGATTTAGCGCAAACCTTGGAAGCATCCATTAAAAAACCAAGACCTGGAGAAATATATAATGTTAGCGATGATGAGCCTTCTCCTCCATCTGAGGCGGTGGAATATGCCTGCAAACTTTTGAACATCACACCACCTCCTTTAATTCCTTTTGAATCTGCTGATTTGTCAGAAATTGCACGCGGGTTTTATCTGACCTGCAAACGGGTGGATAATAAAAAAATAAAAGAAGAGTTGGGCGTAAAGTTAAAGTACCCAAATAATAAAAGTGGATTAGATGCGATTTTAAAAACTATGTGATAGTTTATTCTGGAGGGCTTTGCGCAATTACCCTGCACGTCATCGCGAACTCCCAGAGGGAGCGCGGCGAACCAGACTTAATTACTATCTAGTTTGCTTCGCTTCGCTCGCAATGACGATTTATGGGGATATCTTATTGCGTAGTGAGCTAAAGCCCGGTGGGGTAATGCAGAAACTCGCTGGCGATCCCGAATTTTTCTTGCAGGTGTTTGCCGACGGATTTCACGCCTCCCGTTTCTGTGGCGTAGTGTCCGGCGAAAATGAGTATGCAGTTTCCTTCAGTAGCTTCGTGGAAATGGTGATTCGCCCCCTCGCCAGTAATATAACAGTCGAGGTCCTCCTGTATCGCTTGCCGGACTATGTCTGCGGCACCTCCGGTGACCAGCCCGACGGTTTTCACTTCTCCTTTACCGATTACTTTTACTTGAGAATCGAGTTTTTGCTCAAGCACCTCGCCCAGTTTTTCCGCCGATATTGCGGGGAGTGAACCTTTGAGTCCGATTTTTATACCGCCGTATTCGCCAAAAGATTTGAGGTTTACTAGCCCGATCAAATCAGAGAGCGCTCGATTATTTCCATAGACTGGGTGCAAATCCAAGGGGATATGCGCGGAGTAGAGCCCGAGGTTGGCCTGCATCATAGCTGAAATTTTTTCGTAATGCTTTCCGCGTATCGGTTGAAGTCCTGACCAAAACGCGCCATGATGTACAAACAACATCTGGCATTGTTTCTCAATGGCAAGGTCTATCGTTGCTTGGCATAAATCCACAGCCAGTCCGATTTTTTTTATTTCACCCTGGTTTTGAATCTGCAATCCATTCAGAGCATGTGGTGCATCGCTAATAGAATTAATTTCCAGAAGGTTGTCGAGATAGTGGCTGAGTTGTAGAATATCCATATTTACAAGTATAACTTTTTACGATCGGTTGAGGCAATAGTGGTCAATTTTATTTTGCGCAATATCTGGCAGCGGATCATTCTGCTGATATTTATTTCTATTATTTCACATGCTATCGTCCATCTGGCACCGGGTGAACCAGCACTGGTGGATCCCTCTAATCCACGCATGAAAGCGGAAGACATTCAACGCATTCGTGCCGCCTTCCATCTGGATGAACCTCTGCATGTGCAGTACGTTTATTGGGTGAAAGATCTGTTTACTGGTGAGCTGAAATCGTTCAAAGACAATCAACCAGTGATGGAAAAGATATGGAAACGTTTCCTTAATTCTTTACCCCTATTTGTCATAGCAACTTTTATCACCTGGTGTTTGGCATTTCCAGTAGGCATTCGTGCGGCGGTTAATCGAGACTCAACTTTTGACAGATCCAGCACTTTTGTGTCCTATGCTTTGATTTCAATTCCCGGATTTTTTCTTTCCTATCTTGTAATCATTTTTATGGTGAAAACCTTTAACATCCCGGTTCTGGGTATGAGAACTTTCGGGCTGGAAAATGCATCATTTTTATTCCAGTCGATGGATCGTGTCTGGCATTTGACCATTCCCGCATTGATGTCGGCGATCGCTGGCACGGCTGTTCTGTCGCGTTATGTTCGCTCGCAAATGTCGGAGGTATTGCATCAGGATTATATGCGCACCGCGCGCGCAAAAGGGTTGCCAGAGGATCAGGTTATTTACCATCATGGATTACGCAATGCCCTGTTACCTTTTATCACGATGTTTGGTTTGACCATTCCAGGTCTCATTGGCGGTTCTGTTATTTTTGAGCAAATTTTTTCCTGGCCGGGAATGGGGCGATTGGGATATGAAGCTATATTGGCAAGAGACTTCCCGATCATTTTGACTCTCAATTTTATGACAGCAATCCTGGTTCTTGTGGGGACGTTGGTGTCTGACATTCTTTATGCTGTGGTCGACCCACGAATAAAATTTTAACGGTAATGGGATGAATGAATCAATAACGGCATTGGAAACAGATGAGTTGCCTCCTTCTAAAGGACTTTTTCAGGAGCGTTGGGATATTCTCAAGCGCAACAAAATTGCCTATGGCAGCTTTTGGTTTCTCATGTCTTTATTGGCACTGGCATTTTTCGGAAAATTGCTGACTCGGTACATTGTGGTTTTTGATCCTAAAATAGTCCGCTTGTCTGAAAAGTTTTTGCCGCCCTTAACTGCATTTACAAGTTCTATAACTCCCAAAGAAGATGCTCCTACCTTTGACATTTATCTGTTTGGTACGGATGAGTTGGGGCGGGATGTGTTCGCGCGAATGCTCGAGGGGACCTCGGTCTCGTTGAGTGTTGGGTTTGTTGCTGTTGGGATTATGTTAACAGTGGGAATATTTTTTGGCGGAATCGCAGGTTATTACGGACGAGTAAAACTGGGGTTCATTACCGTAGATACGATCATCATGCGGTTTGTTGATATTATGCTTTGTTTTCCTACGTTCTTTTTAATTCTTACCGTTGTGGCGCTATTGCCACCCAGTATTTATAACATCATGATCGTGATTGGGTTGACCAGTTGGATGGGTACCGCGCGCTTTGTCCGTGCTGAATTTTTATCTCTTCGCGATCAAGATTTTGTTGCCGCAGCCCGAAGTCAAGCTATCCCCGAATGGCGCATCATTTTTATTCACATGGTTCCAAATGCGATTGCGCCAGTGCTGGTCTCTGCAACTCTCGGTGTAGCGTCAGCCATTCTTACCGAGTCAGCTCTTAGTTTTCTTGGCTTTGGTGTGCAGCCACCCGATGCAACCTGGGGCAATATTCTTTCAGATGGGAAAAACTTTTTGTTCGATGCACCCTGGCTAACTTTCATCCCCGGATTTACTATTCTGCTGGTCGTGCTGGCTTTTAATTTATGCGGTGAAGGTTTGCGCGAAGCGTTTAACCCTAAACTGAAAACAACGTATTGAAAAAATTTTCGGTTTCGCTCTAGTGTTTACTCGTATTCAGTGGCTGAATGAAACGTTCGATAAAGTACAGGCAGAACAAACAAGATTAAAATTGTCGAAGAAAGAATTCCGCCAATAACCACAGTGGCGATAGGACGTTGAACCTCAGCTCCTGTTCCCGTTGCCAATGCCATGGGGATGAATCCCAGTGAGGCTACCAAAGCCGTCATTAGTACAGGTCGCAAACGAGTGAGCGAGCCTTGTAGGATAGCATTGTCGAGGTTGGCTCCTTTTTCACGTAGTTCTTCAATGAAGGAAACCATCACCAAGCCATTTAATACAGCTATTCCTGAAAGAGCGATAAAACCAATGGCAGCAGAAATCGACAAGGGGATTCCTCTGACCCATAAGGAGAAAAATCCTCCTGTTAAGGCCAAGGGGATTCCTGTGAAAACGAGTAGCGAATTTTTTATGCTATCTAGGGCGGCAAATAGCATGAGGAATATTAGCAAAAGCGCGATGGGGATTACCAGTTGCAGCCGTTGGGTCGCCGAAATTAAATGTTCGAACTGTCCGCCCCAGGTGATCCAATAGCCAGAATCAAGAGAGACTTTTTCTTCTATAGCCTTCTGTCCTTCCTGAACAAATGAGCCCAGATCGCGACCTCGGATATTAGCGGTAACAATAATCAGGCGTTTGCCATTTTCTCTGCTGATTTGATTCGGACCTTTTTTAATGGAAAACTTTGCTACAGCTGATAGGGGAATATAGTTTAGGTTTTTTTCGATCAGGTTCATTGACGAAAGAAACTGCTGTGAGTTAGGGAGGCTTTCTGGAAGGGCAATTGGAATTCTTTTTAAGCGTTCAATATCGGTTCGTATATTTTCGGGCAATCGCACAATAAGATCAAAACGCTGATCGCCTTCGAAAACCTTTCCCGCGCTTTTACCGCCGATGGCAATCGCTATGGTATCTTGAACGTTGGAAACGTTCAGTCCCAATCGAGCCATTAATTCCCGATTTAAATCAAGGGTCAATACGGGGAGGCCAGTTACTTGTTGGGCTCCCACATCAGCGGCTCCAGGAATACCTGATAAAACCTTTTCAACTTCATTCGCTCTGTCAATAAGAGTTTCCAGGTCATCGCCAAATACTTTTACCGCGATATCGCTGCGCACCCCCGCTATCAATTCATTGAATCTCATCTCTATCGGCTGGATGATTTCGTATTTGTTACCGGGAACTTGTCCTAATTTTTCTTCCAAAGCTGAGATGAAATCGGATTTTGAACGATTAGGATCAGGCCATTCAGAGCGCGGTTTAACAATAGCAAACACATCGGCAACGCTAGGTGGCATGGGGTCGGTGGCAATATCTGCTGTACCTATTTTTGCGAACACGAAATTAACTTCAGGAAGTTCCTTAATTTTTTTCTCAAGTTTATCCTGCATAGAGATTGCCTGAGATAGACTGGTGCCGGGAACTCGTAAAGCATGAATAGCCAGGTCCCTTTCATCAAGGGTGGGAAGAAACTCACTGCCAATACGCGTGGCCAAAAGCAGACTCAAGATAACAAGGACTCCGGCAAAAGTTATGACGACCGAACGATTATTCAGTGAAAAATTCAGGAGAGGCTTATAAGTATTGCGAAGCCATTTCAATATTGGAACTTCTTTTTCTGATAATTTCCCAGACGAAAATTGAGCGACCATAGCGGGGATAAAGGTGACCGATAAAATCATGGCTCCAGTCAGTGCTGCCAGAACAGTGAATGCCATGGGTTGAAACATTTTTCCTTCGATTCCGGTTAGGGTTAGGATGGGAAGGTAGACGATCATAATAATGAACCCGCCAAAAATACTGGGTCGCGAGACTTCTTTAGTAGCATGGACAACGACTTCGAAACGTTGGTCACGAGAAAGGGTTTGTTTCAACCTATTTTGTTCTTCGACTAATCTGCGGTTGCAGTTTTCTACTATGATGACAGCACCATCCACAATGATGCCGAAGTCGATAGCGCCTAGGCTGAGAAGGTTACCGCTGATTCGGTTGCTAACCATGCCCGTGACTGCAAATAACATGGAAAGGGGGATGACCAGAGCGGTTATGATTGCGGCACGAATGTTTCCCAGAAACAGGAAAAGAATCACAATGACCAGAAGCGCTCCTTCGGTAAGATTGTTTTTTATTGTTTCAAGAGTAGCGTTGACCAGGTTTGTGCGGTCGTAAACTGTATTGGCAACGACCCCTTTTGGTAAAGTGCGATTGATCTCCTGCAATCTTTTGGCAACCCTTAGTGAAACTATCCTGCTGTTTTCATCTTTGAGCATGAAAACAGTTCCTAGTACCGTTTCCTCACCATTTTGTGTTGCCGCGCCGGATCGCAATTTTTTCCCTATTTCAACATTTGCCACATCCTTAATGTATACAGGTATCCCTTGGTGGGAACCAATGACGATATTTCTAATATCTTCTAAGCCGGAGACCTGTCCGGGAGTTCGGATCAGATATTGCTCTCCATTATGTTCAATATAGCCTGCTCCCATGGTGGAATTATTATTTGTCAAGGCTTGTAAAACACTTCGGAAAGTAACTCCATATGCCATCAACTTTTCAGGGTAAGGAGCAACAAGATATTGTTTTATAAAACCGCCGATGCTATTAACATCTGCAACGCCGGGAATATTCCGCAATTGTGGGCGAATGGTCCAGTCTTGAATCGTTCTTAATTCTGTGGGTGAATAGAATTTTCCGTCAGTTTTTTCTAAGTCCTGATTTACCGTCCACATAAATATTTCTCCCAATCCCGTAGCAATAGGCCCCATAACAGGTTCCACGCCTGTAGGGAGTTTTCCTTTCATCTCTTGAAGCCTTATATTTAGCAATTGCCGTGCAAAATAAATATCGGTGCCTTCTTCAAAAATCACCGTGACCTGAGATAGTCCGTATCGGGAAATGGAACGGGTGTGTGATATATTTGGAGTTCCTGCAATTGCAGTTTCGATGGGAAAGGTAATTCGTTTCTCAACTTCAAGCGGCGTAAAGCCGCGCGCTTTAGTATTGATCTGCACCTGGATATTGGTGATATCTGGTACAGCATCAATAGGCAAGATTTTAAAATTGCGAACGCCCAACACAGCCATTGCCAAAGCGCCCAACATTACAAATACCCTTTGCTTAATGGAGAATCTTAAAATTCCTTCAAGCATAAAAAATTCCTTTTGTTAATGGTCATGAACGGCGGAAGATTTTTCGATTTCTGCCTTCACCACAAAACTGTTTTCCACAACATAGTACTCATCCACCGATAACCCCTTCAAAACCTCTACCCACTGGCCATCACTTTTCCCTAATTGAAGAGGTCGGGCTTCAAATAAATTTCCATATTTGACAAAAACCACCGACCAGTCCCGAATGGTTTGGATGGCTTTAGCCGAGACAGCAAGAGGCACTTTGCGTTCATCTGCAAGTAATTCGACAGTGACAAAAGTTCCGGGGCGCCACTTTAATCTTGGATTCGAAATCACCACCCGACCGTTGATGGTTCGGCTTTTTCTGTCTACGATCGAATCAAGATACGTTAACTTTCCTTTGGTTTGTGCTCCATTTCCTATAACAGTGACTGTTTGTCCCAGCTTGGCTGATTTGATATCCATAACGGGGATAGCAATGTTCACCCAAACCTCAGATAAATCAGCCAAAAGAAAAACAGCGTCATCATTTTTAACTGCTTCACCAGTGGTCAAATGCTTTTGTATGATTATTCCACCTAATGGAGACCTCAATTTGTATTTGCTAAAATCCTGTTCATTCTGCTGGGATAAGTTTTCAATGTCCTCATCAACTATTCCCAAGGCAAAAAGTTTTTGTCTGGCGGTTTGGAGGTTTAATACTTCTATATCAAAATTTCTTTTCTTCTGGCGAACGGTCCAACTGCCGTCATAGTCTATCTTTTCGCGCAGGGCCAAATATTTAGCTTCTGAACTTTTTAGGTTTTCTTCTGCTTGCAGGTATTCAGACTCTGAAGAAATCCCCTTGGCGAACAAATTTTTCTCGCGGAGGAAAACAGATTTTGCTAATTTCATTTTTGCGTATGCAGGGATAAGTAATTCACGGCTTTTCCCAATTTGTAAACCTTTAAGCCCTTGATAAACATCTTCTAAGTCGATTTTCTTATGCAAAAGGGCCAACAATTTTTGAGTACTTTGAAAAAGAAGGATTTCCCGGTCAAGGTCAGATTTAAACAATTCCACCTGTTGGCCCTTGGCGAGATAATTGATCTTTGCATCAGCCAGTTCACGGCTTTCAATGATAGCCAATATGTCCCCGGGAACGACGGTATCCCCAAGATCCTTAAAAGTTTTCTTCACTACCCCGTCCAGTCTGGGGACAATGTGAACAACCTTTTCTTCGTTTAAGTTGATTTCTCCAGGCAAGTTGATTTGATTTTTAAGTCGAGCTGGCCCCGCTTTCTTGATAGTGATATTTGAATTTTTTACTGCAGTCTCGGCTAACTCCACCCTAGCCTCGATTTGCGAGAACTCCCACTTATATTGTTTTTCTTTCCAATGAACGTGGATGTCGACATTAAAAGAATGAGGCTCGACAATAGCTTTATTCCCCAGAAGATATTTGCCCATTGGTTTGAATTGAATGGTATCGATCCGGCCCAACCGATTTAACTTAATGGTCAAATCCACTTCGTTTAAAGGAATGGGTTTACCTAAATCGTCTGTTATAAAAGCCCTGAACTCTGGGGGAATTCCTGTCTCATAAATTTTAACTTCAACTTGTAAACCTTTTTTAGTAAATAGCCACCCACCATTTGGTCCTCTCGGAATAGAATCGGCCTGCTTCGGTTCGTGGTCATCGTGAGTCCCTTGGCCTTCTTCGTGGTTGTGGGGTTTCTGTTCGGATATTTGTGCGCTTTCTGGTGCTATATTTAGAATAATATTTCCCGCATAGACTCCAGCGGCTATGAAACCAATAATTGGAAGAAGAGATTTTATATTCATGCCCCTTCTCCTCCCGATTCAATGGATGCCGGATTTAAAGATGCGAGTGGTTCTCCAATGAGTCGTTCTAAGTCAGCTAATGTGTTGTGATATTGAGCAAGAGAATTAAGGTAGAGTTTCTTGGTTTGAAAAAATGTTTTTTGACTGTCGAGCACGTCTAGTAAATTGAATTTCCCAAAACGATACCCTTCTTGAATTCCATTAAAGGCTTTCTCTGCTCCCGGAAGAATCTGGTTTTTGATGGATGAAACTTGTGCTTGGTAAAACACCAATTCGTTATAAGCATCGAGAAAGTTTCTTTCTGTGGATGCTTTCTTGGCTTGTTTTTCAGCTTCGGCTTTTCCCAGTTTGTGGCGAGCCTCTTCAATAGCCCCTTGATTTCTATTGAAGAACTGCAAAGGAATGGATATCCCGAAAACCAATGAATGGTCATTAGTAGTTTCTAGTCTTCTAAAGCCTCCTTGAAGTTGCATGTTAGGAATGCTTTTCGAAATTTCACTATCGAGAACAGCCTGGCGTTGTTCCAGTTCGGTAGTCCATCGTGCAAGATCGGGATTGTTACCCAAGCGAGTTCTTAAGTTTTCCAAAGAAGGGACATCTGAGATTTCGTTGAGATTTCCCAAGGCAACTTCAAACTGTGGCTGTGGGGTTCCCCATGTGATAGATAGGTTTCGCCGTGCCACTTTTAATTCGCGCTTTGCTTTTTCAAATTCTACTTTGATGTAAGAAAGGTTTATTTTTGATTTAATTTTTTCAAGAGCTGCAACCTTTCCCGCTTTAACCCTTTCGTCCACGATGTTGAGAAATTTCTCGCTTAGCTTTACCAGATCTTCGGTGAGTTTGGTCTGTTGCTGAGATTTCAATAGCAAAGCGTAGGATCTGGCAACCTGAGTCAAAACATCCATACGCTTTGTTTCGTAGTCCCAATCGGCCAGTTTCTTTGAGAGATTGTTCGAACGCAATCTTGCTGCTCTTTTACCACCCAATTCGATCAATTGGCTCAGTTGAATAGTAGTTTGGGACTGATCAAATCCATTGAATCCTCCTGTGCCAGCAGCATCTTCAACAGAAATATTCAGTTTTGGGTTAGGACGTAGACCCGATTGCAAAGCGCGCGCCTCTTTTGCCCGTTTCTCGAAAGAAAAAGCTTTAAGGTGCGGGTTATGCATTAAAGCTAAAGTCACTGCATCTTTAAGAGTGATAGGCTCTTTGGATTCTTTTTTTATCTGAGTCGCGGGATCGGCAAAACTGGTGTAGGGAGTGAATACCCAACCAATCATGACGAGCCACATGAAAAAATTCTTCATACAGCTTCCTCAATCAATTTTGAAAGCGAGACAAAAACTATAAATATGAACTTCTGGGCAGTTTACCTAGGGTAAATTGCTAGAATTCAATCAGTTTTGCTAATGGATTTTTAAATTAAATGAGAAAGGTAGGCGGAGAACGCGCATTAAAACTTTTTGGCAGGCCAGAAGGTTTTTTAGAATAACGGTCTGGATTGATGAAAGATGAAAGGTCAGGAGTAGTAGAAATCGAATAGCTATTCACATTTCCAATTTTTACAATTGATGACCCTTTTACTAAATTTGATTTATGGAGATTGATGTTGTCAGAATCATCAAAGTTGTCGGAATGATGATGCTCTTCCACTTGAGATGCTGCAAAGTTCTTTAATAAATGAGTCAGGGATTCCAGTTCGGGCGAATGGAAATGTCCTGGATGGTGATGATGCGATAGTTCGGCGTGGTGAGAGTGTGTGTTATCTGGGTGAAAATGGACAAACGGCAGAAAAAAGAACTGGAAGCCACAAAGGAGTACCAACGCAAACGTTAATCCAAATTTTTTTTTGTAAAATGAAATCACTGGTTCACACGCTTCAGTATAATTCTATAATATTCATTATTTATCGGAAGATATTATTTAATTATAAGTGAATTATAGAGATTTGCCAATATTTTGTGTCCTCAAAAGTTAATTGAGCTAAACTCCGATATCGAATTTTGTTTTTAAATGATGATATTAGTTATTGTTTTCATGAAAACGCATAGACCCATTTCTTCAGGGGAATCCTGTGATATTTGTTGAGAAGTTGAATAAACAGTTTGGCTCGAAAATCATTTTTCGGGATGTGAGTTTTCATTTGCGGCCCAAGGAAAAGGTGGGCTTGGTGGGAGAAAACGGCACTGGCAAGACCACGCTATTTAAAGTCATCATTAGCAGGGAGTCTCTGGATTCGGGGCAGGTGACATTGCGGAAAGGGTTGCGATACGGTCTGCTGGAGCAAGATCAGGAGGGCGGTGGAGAGTCAGCCCTGGAAAGAGTGGTGTTCGGAGATCCACATTTTTTGCAGGTAAAAACAGAACTGGAAAAACTGGAAGCGGACCAAAAGTTTCAGGACCGTTATGGCGAATTGCAGCACGAGTTTGAACGGCTCGGTGGTTATGACCGCGATTCGCGGGCAAAAATTATTTTACAAGGGTTGGGATTCAAACCCGGTCAATGGGACAAGCCCCTTGACCAGTTATCTGGCGGTTGGCGAATGCGGGTGGAGCTGTCGCGAATCTTACTTCAACGTCCCGATGTGTTGCTCCTGGATGAGCCTTCGAATCATCTCGATTTGCAGTCGGTTGTCTGGCTGGAAACTTTTCTGAAATCTTATGAAGGCAGTGTTCTGTTGATTTCCCATGACAGAAGATTTCTTAACACTCTTGTCACGCGAATTTTTGAACTGGACCGTTCGACCTTAACGGCTTATTCCGGGAATTACGATGACTATGAAAAACTGAAAGAAGACAGACAAGCGCAACTCGAGTCTCAGGCAGCAAACCAGAACCGACGCATTGCCGAAGTGGAACGATTTATAGAAAGGTTCCGCGCCAAAAATACAAAAGCCACACAGGTGCAAAGCAGAATCAAAATGTTGGATAAAATGGAGCGGGTGCAAACCACCGATAACAGCAAAGCGATCCATTTTCGATTTCCACAACCTGCTAGAACGGGAAAAAATGTTTTAGAACTGGAGAGCGTGACCAAGAGTTACGGTGCATTGAAAGTGTACGATAACTTTTCGGTAACGCTTGAGCGAGGATGCAAGGTAGCTTTGGCAGGTGAGAATGGAGCGGGTAAATCAACGTTGTTGAAAATGTTGGCAGGTGTGCTATTGCCAGATAGTGGAGAGGTGAAGCAAGGGGTTAAAGTGTCACGATCCTATTTTGCACAGCATCAGGGAGAGACGCTGAATTTTAAACATACGGTGTTGGAATCGTTGCAGGAGTCTGCCCCCGGACTTCTCCGCACTCAACAAAGAAATATTCTAGGGGCTTTTTTGTTTTCGGGAGATGATGTAGAGAAAAAAGTTTCGGTGTTGTCGGGTGGAGAGAAATCGCGTTTGGCTCTGGCCCGAATGCTTTGCGGCAACGCCTCCTCTGACACTAATGCACCGCCTTCCTGTATTTTACTCGATGAGCCGACCAACCATCTGGATATGCGTTCTCGCGAGCATCTTGCCGCTGTACTATCGGATTATGAAGGAAGTCTTGTCATCATTTCGCATGATCGGTTTTTTCTGGATGGGTTCGTCAATTGTGTCTGGGAAGTAGCAGATGGTCATGCGCGCGAATACAGCGGCAATTATAGCGAATATGAGCGGGCGAAATTAAAAGAAGAGCCCATAGAGCAAGAAGCAAAATATTCAGAAAAAAGTGTAGGTACTTTAATTGAAAAAGAGAGAAAGCGCGAAGAAGCGGAAGAACGTAATCTGCGTTACAAGCAATTAAAACCACTGGAGAAACGTTTGGCCAAAGTCGAAAGCCGTTTGGAAATTTTGATGGCAGAGAACGAACAGCTTCAGTCAGAGCTTGCAGGTTCCAATATTTATGAGACCGATCAAAAGGATCGCTTGATGAAAACTATGGAACAGCAGAGAAATATTAAAGATGAAGAGCGAGGTTTAATGGAGGAGTGGGATGAACTGAATCTGTCTATTGAGCAGATTCAAAACCCTTGATTAGCGGGAAAACTTAGGAAACCTCTCGATTGGAGTCACTGCAGTTTTGTATCCCTATTGCATAAAGACGATAGCTTTTTATTTAACTCAGTAATTTCTTTCTGACATTTAATTAATTCGTCCAAAGTATATTTTAGCTTTTCTTTGGATGAGTGTGCAGTGCCGTTTTCACTCGGGTTATGAGCCTTTTGTTCGTAGTTATCGAGGTGTTTCATTTCGATTTCTCGTAAGTTTTTTGGGATTCGTCGTTTGTGTTCGGCAGTCTATAGTAGAATAGAAAAACTATTAATGTTTTTCTGGGTATCCTTCCCCTCTCCCCAAAAACCTTTGTTTATTTAAATTTTATAGGTACTTAGATATGGAGTGGACTTTTTTTCTGTTGGCGGGTTTGATCGTTTTAGCGGGTATGGTGGTGTTACCCATTTTTTTCGGTGCGCCCTGGCATCCTCTTATGCCCTATACTATCAGTCGCATTCTTAAATTTGTCGACATAAGACCGGGGGAAACAATTTGTGATCTGGGTTGCGGTGAGGGCCGTGTATTGATAACTGCGGCGAAAGAATATTCCGCAAAAGGGGTAGGTGTTGAAATAGATCCGATCAAAGTCGGGTTGGCGCGGTTGCTTGCTAAATTAAAAAAGGTCGATAGTAAGGTCAGCATTATCCGTGGAAATATTTTTGATTTTGATCCTTCGGATGCGGACGTTGTTTATCTTTATCTGACGCATCAGGCTTTGGACAAACTGTTTCCCGAAATTTTAAAAAAACTAAAACCAACGGTACGGATTATTTCTTATCGATTTTGTATCCGCGGAATGACTCCAGAAAAAGTTAGTGCGGACAAAACCCTCTTCCTCTACCAACTCACTAAAGGCACGGAAATTAACAATTATACTTAGGAATGCGAGACTTTCTATTTGCTTTCCATCTTAGAGGGGCGAGCTTTTGCCCATTGGACAACCCCTTCCCAGACGTAGGCGGAGCGGTTGCCGCGTTTGACAACGAGCCAGTTTTTGTTGTTGAGTTTAATATTGGTACGGCGGACGAATTCTAGTTCAGCCCCCTTTTTCAGTTTTATGATTTTTGGAAAAACCGTTCCAGGTCCTTTTCGCAAGGAGACGCCGTCTACCACCACTTTTAAAATCTTTTTAGGATCCACTGGCGGACGAACGCTTTTTGGGGAAGCTTTTGCCATGACTTCATCCGGCGCGACTGGTGGTGTTATGGAAGGAACCACGGGTGCATCGAGAACGGGAGTGGTGATTTTTGGTATTGCGATTTTTGGAACCGGACTCGGCTCAGGTTTTACCATTGTTTTCGCTCTGAAAATTGCTGGTGCTCCTGGTGCAGGCGGAGTCGCTATTGCCGGGCTTTGCGGCACAGACGGTTTTGGGGCAACGGGCACTCTTAAGGATCTTACGGGTGTTTTTTGTTTGGTTGGTGGCGGTAAAGATGCCACGACATCCCCTGGTGAATCTGAAAATTTTACGAAGATAGGATTGGACACGAGATGATCCATGGAATTGACGGACGCTTTAATGCGGTAATAAGCTCGGCCTTGCTGATCGTTGCCGACATCTCTCCAAGTCAACTCATAGGGTAAGGATACGTTTTCCTGTTTTACCAGTATACCGTTGCGGATGATTTGGATTTCCGCTGTTTTGTTTCCACCTTTTATAGAGCGCAGTTTTAATTTTACCGCTGGGAAATCGGTTGAGGTTAGCTCTTGCCCAAGTGTTGCCTGTTGCCCGGTTTTTTGGTCTTCGACGAGAAATTCATCGAGAGACAGACGATTGTCATCGACTTGTCGGACGGAATACATTCTGCCTTTTCTTATGGCATCGAAAAGGGTATCACGATTTTTTTCGCGTACAAGAACTATGGTACGTACGGATCCCAGTCGGTCGCCATTCTGATCTTCACAAAGGTAGTCGTTGCCACCATAACCCCACACGGGTTGTTCGCGTTTACCTTGTAAATATTCCATGAGGACCTGATCCCATTGTTGCCCTGCTTCTGCTTGTTGGATGGGGTGGTCACCGACGACTTGGAATCCGGTATAGTTTTTTGTTTTCAGCAGGTCATCAGGATAGGGAAGTGTTTCCAGACTTATAGTTCCATGTTGACGGATGCCGGAAGGCGACTCCATATGATTCCAGAACACCATCGCGCCTTTCGAGTTCGCGTAGTCGATCATATTTTGATAGGGCTGCATCCCCTGATCGCCGTAATAAGCATCGAAGGGAGAGCTTCGAAAAGGATGATTGTTAGCTGTCAATAAAAGTAATAGAACCATCAAGGGGACGGTGAGTATCCGGGCGTAGCCCTTGTAAACGGCGCCAACACTCACCATAAACAAGAACCCAATGATGGCGAACTGTTTCAGCAAGGGGTCGGTATATTTTGAAGAGAGGTTGCTGTTTTGCAGAGGCAACTGCTCATATTCCTGAGCTGTTGGCAAGCCTATAACCATAAGGTGCTTGTCCCAGTTATGGGCAGTCAAATTTTTATCGTAATTACTGCCTGACCAGAAATAAAAGGGAACGGTTTCCACTCCGGGAATCAGAATAGTTTTCTTTATTTGTCGATCGTTGTCGTTGACCTCGGAGATGAAGCCAGAAGCGCTAAGTCCAAGTACGGAAGGGCCTTCGGTAGCATTTTTAAATATTCGTTCAAAGGGTTTGGCCCCGAACTCAATAGAGTTTCTCGCATAGTCACCAAAAATGACGGCATCAATTCCCAGTCTTTCAGACTGATTGCCTATATCTTTTATGGAAGCGCAACCCTCGCTGAAATTGGTTTTAACGTCGGCAATTGTGTCAAGCTGGATGTAAATGGCAAAAGAAGAGGAAGGGAAAGCCATAACCAGCCAGAAAACAAATAACGCGCCCCAGCGAAAAAATTTGGAATGTCTATACAGATAAGAAAGCATCAAAGCCCAGGTTTCTCCAATACAACGAAAATTTTGAACAATCAAGCACACTCAAAAAAAATCGATTAAATTTTCTGATCTTAAACCTTATAATGTCATCAGGGTATGATATACTTAAATCGTTGAGATTGCACCCCTTAGCTGGTTAAATGTGATGGTTGAGAGGGCGGGGAAATCGGTGTATTTTTAATCTTCTCGCAATGGTTTTGCAATCGCCAGCTATTATCCACTGAACGTGGGCTCGCCAATTTAAAATCTAATGGATAGAATTTTATGACAATTAGAATTCTTGTCGCTGACGACAGTATTACAATTCAGAAAATTGTTGCAATGGCTTTTGAAAACGAGGATGCCAAAGTTGAAGGTATTGGCGATGGACAGGAAGCCTTTGACAAAGTTCCGGATTTTAAACCCGATATCATTCTGGCAGATGTTGATATGCCCGGTCTTGATGGATTTGAATTGTGCCAGAAAATTAAAGGGAATCCTGAGCTTGGGAATATCAAGGTCTTGCTTCTGGCTAGCGATTTTGAAGATTTTGACGAAGACCGTTTTAAGGAGTGCCAGGCTGAAAACCATATTTCAAAGCCTTTCAAGTCTGATGATATCGTTCAAATGGTAACACAGGTGATGACAGGGGAGAGTGCTTTAGAAACGGCTGTATTGCCAGATAGAGTTGAAGAAAAAGATAACGAGCCCAGCCTTGAGGAACTGCTAGACTCTGTTGAAAGGCTTTCCAGAGATTCCACGGATTCCATGGAAATGACGGATGACCCGGTAGAAGATATTCCTCCACCTACTGAACTTGTGGAATCTGTAGAAGAAGAGGCTGTGCCCCGATTTGAAGAACATCTGGAAAAAGAAATTATTGAAGAACCGTCTGCGGCCATCGATAGTGATATATTGAGTCAGATGATGGAGGATGTGGAAAGCGAAATTAGCAGTGAACCTGCTCCAATAACTTCCAGCGATGACGACATATTGGGACAGATGATTCAAGAGGTAGAAACCCAATTGGAGGAACAGGTTCCTGAACCAGAGTTTGCGACCGAAGAGCCTTCTCTGGAAGAGCAGGGTAGTTTTGCAGACGATATTGAGGTTTGTGCAGAAGTGCGATCACAAAAAATGGAAAGCTTCGACGATCTAGATTCTGCGTTTAAAGAAATTGTTTCAGGTGATGCAAAACAGCCTGTAGAAATAAAAGAAGCAGGGATGTCTGTTTTGGGAGGTATTGTCCCTGAACCAGAAGATCTTTTGGAGAAAATGGCGCCGGGAGCTTTTTTAGGAGCGGAAAGACGGCCTCACAGCTCTGAAGAAATCCGAGAACACCTGAGCAACGATCCATCCTCATTAGAGTCCACACGTTATCAGGGCTCCCCGAACTATGAGAATAATGACGACCGTTTTATTCAGATCGCTGGTGAACAGGTTCGGCAAATACTAGGAAAATCGCTGAATAGTTCCCTGCAAAAAGAAATGTCTGGACTGTCGGATATTCTGGTGAAAACGATCCGCGAAGTGGTTCGAGAAATCACTCCAGAAATTGCCAGGTCGATCATCCGAGAAGAGATAGAAAAAATCAAAAAGATATAAGCAATTCAGTTGGAAGAAGTTGAGGTTTCCAATCTAAGGCTTTTGTTTTAGGCTTGGCCTAAGCCATAGAGAAGAAAACCCACTTGTGGGATTTAATATCTTTCTTTATTTGTCATTTTTTGTTAAAAAGCCCTCTCCCGTTTTAAACAAAACATGATACTTGTTTCGGATTGCCAAAATATATTTCCTTAGAACCCTAGGTTTTTATGCTGCAAGTGATTTTTGAATGATTCAACTAGACAAACAATACGAACCCGGTGAAGTTGAAAAACGCTGGGGACAATTTTGGCAGGAAAAGAATTTCTTCCACGCGGATGAAACCAAGGAGTCTCCTGCATATTCAATAGTCATCCCGCCGCCTAACATCACTGGCCGTCTGCATATCGGTCATGCCTTCAACAATACTCTGCAAGATATTATTGCCCGTTGGAAAAGAATGCAGGGCTACAATACCCTTTGGCAGCCAGGTATGGATCATGCGGGAATCGCCACTCAGAATGTAGTCGAAAAACAATTGCATGCAGAGGGAAGCAACCGGCAAGAATTAGGTCGGGAAGCTTTTGTTGAACGTGTCTGGAAATGGCGTAATGAATCGGGCGGAACCATCACCGGTCAATTGAAAAAGCTCGGCTGCTCCCTGGACTGGGAGCGCGAACGCTTTACCATGGATGAAGGGCTATCGAAAGCGGTCCGCGAAGTTTTTGTTACTCTTTATGAAGAAGGTCTCGTCTATAAGGGCGACTACATAATCAACTGGTGCCCGCGTTGCCAAACAGCACTTTCTGATCTTGAGGTTGAACATAAGGATGCCCAGGGGCATCTATATCATCTTAAATATCCTTTTAAAGATGGCGAAGGCTCTTTAATCATTGCGACGACACGACCGGAAACCATGCTGGGGGATACGGCAGTTGCTGTTAATCCAGATGATGAGCGTTACCAGAAGTACAAAGGTAAAAGCCTTGTCCTTCCTATGCTGAACCGTGAAATACCCTTAATCGAAGATAGATATGTCGACACTTCTTTTGGCACGGGTGCGCTAAAGGTAACCCCGGCACATGACCCTAACGATTTTGAATTGGGACGACGGCACCAACTGGAAACTATAAATGTTATGAATCCAGATGGAACGATGAACTCCCTTGCCGGTTCTGAATATGAAGGACTAGACCGTTTCGAGTGTCGCAAGAAACTGGTTGAAGATTTAAAAGATTCGGGAGTGTTGGTTAAAGTCGAAGATTTAAGCCATTCAGTGGGTCATTGTTATCGTTGCCGGACAGTGGTGGAACCTTATTTGTCAAAGCAATGGTTTGTAAAAGCCAAGCCTCTTGCCGAGCCTGCGATGAAGGCGGTGCGAGACGGCACTATAAAAATTATTCCCAAGTTTTGGGAAAATACTTATTTCGAATGGATGGAAAATATCCGCGACTGGTGTATCTCGCGGCAGATATGGTGGGGACATCAGATTCCTGCGTGGAATTGTCAAAGCTGCGGTGAAGTGGTTGTCGCTAGGAAAACTCCAAAAACTTGTTCGGCTTGTTCTTCAGCAGATCTGGTTCAGGAAACGGATGTGCTGGATACCTGGTTCAGTTCTGCTCTATGGCCCTTTTCGACTTTAGGCTGGCCAGAGAAAACCCAAAGCCTCGAACGTTTTTACCCTACATCCATGCTTTGCACCGGATTCGATATTCTTTTCTTCTGGGTTGCCCGCATGATTATGATGGGGCTCAAGTTTATGGGCGAGGTGCCTTTTCGCGATGTTTATATTCATGCTCTGATCCGCGATGCGGAAGGGCAGAAAATGAGCAAGACCAAGGGCAATGTTATCGACCCTCTGGAAGTGATGGAACAGTATGGAACCGATGCCTTGCGTTTTACGTTGGCAGCTTTCGCAGCTCAGGGGAGAGACATCAAACTGGCGGAAGATCGCATTGAAGGTTACCGTAATTTTTGTAATAAACTTTGGAATGCGTCGCGTTTTGTTTTTATGAACCTGGAAGACTATAAAGGTTCCTGCGCGCTGGATGAAAAAAATAATCTTTCGACAGCCGATCGTTGGATATTGAGTAGGCTGAATCGTGCGACGAAAGAAGTCAATGAAGCGTTGGAAGCTTTCAGGTTTAACGATGCAGCTTTGACTGTTTATAAATTTATCTGGAACGAATATTGCGACTGGTATATAGAACTTACAAAATCGAAATTGACCGATTCTGGACCCGAAAGAGTCGCAGCACAGAATGTGTTGATTCATGTTTTGAATTCGGCGCTGAAACTTTTACATCCCTTTATGCCATTTATCACCGAAGAAATTTGGCAGAAATTGCCACAGGACGAAGACAGTATTATGGTAAGCAAATTTCCTGAGTTTCAGGAAGAACGAACGGATGCGGCGGTAGAAAAAGAAATGGACACGGTGATGGAAGTCATAACGGGTATCAGAAATATCCGTGGAGAGATGAACCTGAATCCAGGATTGAAATTAAACGTCTTAGTCAAGACATCCAACCCCAAAACACAAAAAACATTGCAAGATCAGGCATCTTATATACGTAAATTGGCGCGTGTGGAGCAGTTGCAAACAGGCGCAGAAATCGAAAAACCCAAGGTCTCGGCATCGTCGGTTCTCGGAGAAATGGATCTCATCATCCCTCTCGAAGGCATGATGGATTTCCAGGAAGAACGCAACCGGATAGAAAAAGAGTTGAAAAAAATTCAAAAAGACCTCATATTTTTAAATAAGAAACTATCCAACCCGGATTTCGTTGAGAAAGCACCTGCCGAAGTCATCGAAAAGGACGAACAAAGAAAGACATCTCTTTCTGAAAAGCAGGTAAAGCTTGAAATTCATTTAAAAACTATAAAACAGGGCATAGATTAACCACTGCTAAGGAAAACCTTTCTCCTTTCCCAAGTCTCTTTATTTATGAATACTAGAACAGGAACTTTGACGCGCGATGAAATCTCTGAGCAATCCCAATGGGATTTATCAGGGCTTTATTCATCTGACGAAGAATGGAATAGCGAGCTCGAAATACTGGAGCGCGAGTTGCCCGGGTATGCCAGTTTTCAGGGGACGCTTGCGCAATCTTCTACGACACTCAAAGCGTGTATCGAGTTCGACATGAACTTTTCGAGAAAGCTGGAAAAGCTTTATACCTTTGCGCACCTGAAAAACGATGAAGATAAGACCAATAGCTTTTATCAAGGAAACTTTGAAAAAGTGATGCGACTGCTTACTGAAGCAGGCAGTGCATCCAGCTTCATCCGTCCCGAGATCATGACAATTCCGCAAGATCAAATGGCGCAATTTTTGGAAGAGAAGGAAATTGAGTTTTACAAGTATCATCTTGAGCAGATTTTGCGTTATCGCGATCATACACTTACAGACAAAGAAGAGAAGCTTCTTGCCGCATCAGGAGAAATGGGACGCGCATCACGGGATGCATTTGATATGCTGGATAATGCCGATCTCAAGTTAGGAGAAATAGAAGGTGAAGACGGCGAACCGCTTTCTTTAACGCATGGCAATTTCCAGAGCCTGATGCAGAGTTATGATCGGCGAGTTAGAAAAGACGCATTCCATACTTATTACAATGCTTATGAGTCGCACCGCTTTACTTACTCGACGTTACTTTCTGGAAGCGTGAAAAAAGATTTATTTTATTCGCGGTCCAGAAATTACTCCGGCTACCGAGCCAAAGCATTATTTTCCGAAAATATTGCAGAAAGTGTGTATGACAATTTGATTGAATCAGTTCACCAGAACTTAAAACCTCTGTATAAATACTTTGATTTAAGAAAACGGTTACTGGGTGTTGATGAACTGCATGCGTATGATTGCGGTGTGCCGCTAGTAAAAAATATTAAATGGCGTATGCCGTATGAAGAAGCCGTGGAGAAAATTAAAATCTCATTGCAACCCTTGGGCACGGAGTATGTTGAACGGCTCGAGCAGGGGCTTCTTAAAGACCGGTGGACGGATCGTTATGAGAATAAGGGTAAACGAAGCGGTGCCTATTCTTCAGGGTGTTACGATTCGAACCCTTTTATCCTTATGAATTATCAGGAAGATAATATAAATAGTGTTTATACTCTGGCGCACGAAGCGGGGCATTCCATGCACTCTCTTTTTTCCAGAGAAACCCAGCCTTATTTATATGCGGATTACACTATTTTTGTTGCGGAAGTGGCTTCGACCTTTAATGAGTCATTGCTGACAAAGTATTTTCTGTCGCAGGATATTGATCAGGAAATGCGTATTTATTTGCTTTGTCGTGAAATTGATAATTTTCGTGGTACGCTATACAGACAAACTATGTTTGCTGAATTTGAGCACAGAGTTTATGAGGCTGCAGAAAATAACCAGCCGCTCACCATTGAAACTTTTCAAGAAATTTATAAAAGTTTACTGGAGCTCTATTTTGGTCCAGGTCTGGTGTTAGATGACTGTCTTTCTCTAGAATGCTTTCGGATTCCGCATTTCTATTTCAGTTTTTATGTGTATAAATATGCGACGGGAATCTCTGCTGCTTATGCTTTGGCAGATCGAGTACTTTCTGGGGGTAATGAAGAGCTTAATGATTACCTCAACTTTCTCAAATCGGGCGGTTCCAAATATCCCATTGATTTGTTAAAAATGGCAGGCGTTGATATGAATTCGCCGGAACCGGTGCGCACAGCCCTAACAAAATTTTCCGCTCTGGTTGATGAGCTTGAAAGTTTGACTATAAAGAATTAACCCTTATCATTAAAATTTTAAAAATGCAGAGTAATTCGAATTTATCTCCAACCTTTTATAAAGGAAAACCGTTTTGAGAAAAACAGGACAGTTTCAGAAAGACGGCGGTAACAAACAACGGAATCCCAATAACCGTCAGGGGAATTCTTCCTCAGATCAATCCAATCAGAACTCAAACTCCAGAAGTTCTGGCTCAAGGCAACCCAATCAAAACTCCAATTCGAGTTCCAGGAATTCTGGTGCTGGAAAAAAGGGAATTCATCCTTGGGTATCTTCCGGTCCATCTTCGTCACAAGCGTTGACATCGCATATTTCGATGATCAGTAATAAAAGCTCGTCGGAGGGTACCGGTAATAACCGTAATAAACCGCAGGGTCAGAAAAGAAGGAATCCTTCTCACCAACAAAGAGATAATGCGAATAACGGAAGACCACGTAATCAGCATGACAAGGCGAAACGGAATAATAATACTTCTTCCGCTGCAAATGCTCCTCAGGCACATTCAGGTTCAGGACAAAAGCTAACAGGAAACTTGGATGCTTTCAGTTTGTTTTGTGCCTACCACTTGGGAATTGGGCCAAATAAAGAATATAAACTGTTAAATATTAATGAGGTGGCCAGACGGTTTGGGCAAGATCAAGGGGTTGTTAAGCAAGCCTTGAAGGAAAGCAATATGGATTCTGCAGCTCTGCTCGATAAAGATTTCGATATGGCTCTGGCACAATTGGATATACAAGTCGCTCCAGACGGTATCGATAAAATGGAACTCGCAAAGTCCATTTATGAAGATTTTTTGGAAGCACCCAATGTAAAAAGGGATTGGGGTAAAATTATCGAAGAAGATCGCAAGGAAAATAGAAAAATATTTGGCTGAATAAGACTAGGGTGCTGAAGAGCGTTTCTCCTTGTCGTCTGTCAGTACGCTTCCAGCGGGGATCCTCTGGAAGTTCAGACCTTTTTGGATGATCTGGTCCTGAATTTTTTTCGCCCTTCTATTGGAACATTTCAAATCGTTCATTAAAATTGAAAAGGCAAATAACTCCCCCTCTTTGGATTGAAAAAATCCTGATAATGCGCTGACAAAATTCAAAGTTCCTGTTTTCACCCTTGCCTTGTTTGAGCTTGCAACTTTTCTCATTCTATTTTTTACGTTTCCATCGACCCCCATGATTCCCAACGCCGTGACAAACTCGGGATAAACGCTCAGGTCATCTTTTACGTCCCGCAGAATATCTACTATGATTTTAGGGGATAAACGATTCTGTCGCGACAAGCCAGACCCATCATGGATGCTGTACTGACCTAGTTCATAACCCAGTTTCTTCAAATATTTTTCAAAAACGCGCAACCCTTTTTGCGTCGAACCTGGCACACCAAGATGCTCGCCTCCAATTGTTTTTAAAATTTGTTCGGCGACAAAATTATTGCTGAATTTATTAAGACCCCGTAAGGCCAGCGCTAAAGGCTCACCTTCATGCATATAGAGTTCCACTGCGCCATCTGAAACCTTCCCTTGCTGCAATTGTCCGCCAAACGTTATTTCCGAAAGCTCAATATATGATTTAAAAACATTCAACGCGTACTGGGTGGGGTTTGTGATATTTAAAAAATATTGTGCACGGGGTTGTCCTATATTGATCCCCCCTGAAACAGTGATCAGATCGTGGTCTCCCTTGTCTACTCGATTTACAATCAACCGACGACGTTTTCCCGGCCTCAAGGTCTGTGCACTATTTTCAAGTTTGATGTATCCGTTTTCAGGTTCGATTACAATTCCAGCTTGGTCGCCGACTTCCCCCCCAGGGCTAACATAAACTTTTACCGTATTAAAATTAAATGATAATGCTCCCAGAGGGGCTTCATAGGCTTGCGCACCCGGATTTTTAATCCAAGTTTTGATTCGCTTTTGGTCGTCGAAGAAAGAATCATCGGCAATGATATTTCCCTCTATTCTTTTTATGGGAAGGTTTCTTAATTCATTTACCATTAACCATAATTGTTCGGTAACCAATTTGGGGTCGCCAGACCCCTTTATGTAAAGGTTGCCTTTGAGCGTTTCATTTTCCAGTATGCCATCGGTGTAGAATCGTGTGGCAAATCGATAATTAGAGCCAAGATATTTTAATGCTACTGCTGTGGTGAGAATTTTTGCATTGGAAGCAGGGATAAACAGCCGTTTACTGCGGATTTCATACAACGTTTCCCCGCGGTCCAGAGAATAAATATTTACACCATAATTATTTTTTCTAAGGCAGGTATTGGCAAGAATGCTGCTTACCGATTTACGGAACTTGTCTACGCCTTCTTCATTAACCAGAGCAAAGGAAAAAGTTGGAAGCAAAACGAAGGAAATAACGAGAACGAAAGCTATGGAACGGCTAGTAGAATTATTTTTAGTCATTACTGAAAATTTTACTCTGTAAAAATTAATTTTACAATTGACAATTGTCGCTGGATTAGGGACTCTAGGTTTTGTTTCGATGTTGCCTTTAATTAAGGAAAATTGCGATGATTAATTTTGCTCACATCAAATACGGTATTTTATTGGCTATTATTGCAATTCTTTATGGTGGTTTGATGGGTTTGTCTTTTGGTTGTTGTGAAGAAGACATAAAGCGAACCTTGAATAGTATTGCGCAGGAAGCCATGGCTGGCAAGTATGAAGGAGATCAGGAAAAAGCGGATAAGGTGGTAAAAAAATCATGGGTCTATATGAAACGAGCCCATTTGCATTCGCAGACTATGGGGGTTATTAGCATCGCGTTTTCATTTCTGGTAGCTTGGCTGGCATACCCGGTTAAGGCTCAGCTTGCTATTTCTCTGCTCAGTGGATTAGGTGCCCTAGGATATGGCTTTTTTTGGATGCTCTCCGGATATCTGGCTCCTGGGATGGGATCGACTGGCGCGGCTAAAGAATCGGTAGGTCTTATTGCTCAGGCTTCGGGCGGCGCATTCTTTGTTTCTGGATTATTATTATTCAGCATTCTGGTATATAGAATATTTGTGACTAAAAACTTAACTGAAAGTAACTAAAATTTTATGAATTACGATCTGATAGGAGTAGGCAACGCACTTGTAGACATTGAAGTTCAGGTGGATGATACTTTTATTGAAAAGGCCTCAGTGACCAAGGGAGGAATGACATTATCTTCGATTGAAGACCAGGATAAAATTCTCGAATCTTTGCAATCAAACCCAAAGAAAATTTCTTCTGGAGGGTCAGCCGCAAATACGATACATGGCGCCAGTGTGCTCGGCGCAAAATCATATTACCTTGGACGCGTTGCCAATGATTCCCACGGTAAGCATTACACAGAGGACATGCGAAAATGCGGAGTCGGGTTCAGCGGACCAGGTTCTGATGAACAGGGAACAGGGACCTGCGTGGTTCTTATCACCCCGGATACAGAAAGAACCATGCTGACACATCTGGGTGTTTCTTCCTCACTCCATCCAGAAAATGTAGATGGAACTATTGTGAAGAATTCGCGCGGTGTTTATATTGAAGGCTATTTATGGACAGGAGATGGAACCCGGGAAGCCGGGCAGCATATGGCAGGAATCGCAAAGAAAGAAGGAATACCCGTCTCTTTTACTTTGAGTGATGCTTTTGTTGTCAATTCGTTTAAGGAAAGTTTGACCGAGTTTATAAATTCTTACGTGGATATTCTTTTTTGTAATGAAGTGGAAGCTAAAGCAATGACAGGGGAGTCAAGTTCCTTGGCAGCATTCAAAAAACTACAAGCGATGGTCGATACCGTATTTTTAACCTTGGGTTCTAAGGGCTCTCTTGTGGGGAAAAGTGGTCAAGAACCTGTGGAAGTAAAAACCTTTCCGGTCAAAGCGGTTGATACAACAGGAGCCGGAGACCTTTTTGCTGCCGGTGCTCTTTACGGCATATTGGAAAATCATTCTCTAGAGGAATCGGCGATCATTGGTTCTTATTGTGCGGCGCAGGTCGTGTCTCATATGGGCGCGCGGCTTCCACTGGGCTCTCTGACCGATGATACGACAATTATCTCGGCATATAAAAAAATTTAATCCAACGGAGGAGGATTATGAAAAGTTATTTCCTATTAGCTGTTTTATTATTCCCGTTGTGGCTGGGGTGCGCTTCAGTGGGAAAAGATTTTGACAGTGGAAAAGTCAAGGACATCAAAAACGATGTTACAACGCAGTTGGAAATCATCGACTGGTTTGGTGTGCCTTACAAAGAAGGGAATGAAAATGGGTACCCCATGTGGACTTATCAAATAGACAAATGGAAGGTTGTAGGTGAAGTCGAATCGAAAAACCTTGTCATTCTGTTCGATGATAAAAATAATGTCAAAGCCTACCGCTACGAATCCAGCTACTAGCTACTAGGCGTGGGGCCAGCAGGTCATTTCTTGTAAAGCTAAAAGTGGTTGTTTAGCTTTTTACTAGAGGTTCTTTTGCTCTTGAAAATGCGGCTCTGCCCGTCATCGCGAGCGACTAGAAGGAGCGCGGCGATCCAGACTATTATTACCCTTTGCTCTTCCCTGTTTTTCTGTAATAAATATATCAAATATGCGTAAAATTTTCCTCATAGTCTATGACTTCGACGGCACATTGGTTGATACTCTTTTTGATATTGCCGACTCTGTTAATTTAACTTTAGCTGACCTCAGCCTTTCTCAGTTGCCCCGGGAAACGATTAGAAAATATGTTGGGAAAGGGGTAGAGCGTTTGATGTCGCAAACCCTGGATGACACGGGTTTTACAGATATTCCCCAAGCCGTCTCCCTTTTTAAAAAGCATTATTCTGAAAATTTAGTTAATCACACCGATTTTTACACTCACGGTCGAGAAATTCTTGAACACTTTAAAAATAAAAAGCAGGCGATCTGCTCCAACAAGCCCGAAGGTTTTGTGCATAAAATTCTGGAGTCCTTGAACGGATTGCAGCCTTTTGACGCGATTCTCGGTGGCGACAGTGTCAAATCAAAGAAACCCGACCCTGAAGGATTGAATTCGATATTGGAGCAATTAAATGTTTCGGCAGAGGAGGCAGTGCTAATCGGTGACAGCCCAGTTGATATTGAGACAGGAAAACGGGCGGGAGTTTACACTTGTGTCGTAAATTATGGATTGGGGTTCGCAGAAGAAATTGCTGCCGCCAAACCCGATTGCTCTATCGATTGCCTTTCCGAGCTTAAAGAACTTTTCTGCTAGTAAAAGGGTACGCTGGAACATTAAAACCAATTTTAGCCGCTTGTTTCTTCCTTCTGACGGTAGCTAGTTGACATTGAATCGGGTAGTTTCTACAATACCTTCCTTCTATGGAATCCAAAGACATTAAAAACATTTATCTTATCGCGATTTGTGGCACGGGCATGGCTGCACTGGCCGGATTGCTCAAAAAAGCAGGCCATAATGTGACCGGCTCGGATGCTAATATTTATCCCCCCATGAGCACGCTTCTATGCGATGCGGGTATTAAAATATTTTCCGGTTACAAAAAGGAAAATATATCAGGGGACATTGATCTCGTCATTATGGGAAATGCTGTATCAAAAACTAATGAAGAAGTGCAGGCGGTTTTAGATGCTGGTATTTCATATACTTCATTTCCCGCAGCTCTTTCTAAGTTTTTCCTTGAAGGAAGAAAATCGCTTGTGGTGACGGGTACCCACGGCAAGACGACAACGACTTCGTTATTGAGTTGGGTTCTTGAATCGGCTCAACGAAAACCTGGATTTATGGTCGGGGGTTGGTTGAAAAATTTTGATACCAATCATCAGGTTCCCGTGGGAGATTATTTTGTAACGGAGGGCGATGAATATGACAGTGCTTTTTTCGATAAAAGCCCTAAATTCCTTCACTATCGACCTGATGCTTCCATTTTAACGAGTATCGAATTTGATCACGCGGATATCTTCAGTGATATGGATCAGATCAAACAGGTTTTTCGTGACTATGTAAAACTGATCAAGGGCATTATTCTGGTGAAATCAGATGATGAAAATATCAGCGATGTTTTGCAGTCGGCATCCTGCAAAGTCGAAACCTATGGGTTCGATGAAAAAGCAGATTGGCGTATCGAAGGCTATCGGTTTGAAAAGGGCTGTGGGCATTTTTCGTTGTTCTTTAAAAATAATAAACAGGCAGATTTTCAATTGGCGATGATTGGCCGTCATAACGTTGAAAATGCAGCCGCTGTCGCTGCACTTTGTTTTAATCTAGGTCTGACGGCGGATGAAATTAATGTGGGGTTTCAAGCTTTCAAGGGAATCAAACGCAGGCAGGAAATAGTCGGGGAGAAAAGCGGAGTAACGGTCATCGATGATTTTGCTCATCACCCTACTGCAATTGATCTTACTATTGATGCCGTCAAAGAGGCTTACCCCGGCCAACGTGTCTGGGCCGTATTTGAGCCGAGATCGGCAACATCGCGCAGAAAAGTATTTGAAAATTCTTTCCCAAAAAGCTTTTTAAAGGCAGATCGAGTCATATTTGCGGGATTATTTGCACCAGAAAAAATCAAGGATGAAGAGCGGCTTGATGTACAAACGGTAATCGCTTCTATCAATAATATGGGGGGCGTTGCAGAATATATCCCCCAAGTAGATGATATAGTAGAGTTCATAACGAAAAATGCAAAATCAGAGGATGTAATCCTTGTGATGTCTTCAGGAGGATTTGATGGCATTCACCGAAAAATATTGGAAAGATTATAGTTTTTTTGAATATCGGTTTGTTTAGAAGCTAATGGATAAAAAATATTTTGGACAAATAAAACTGGGCTTGATTCAGAGAGGCTTAACCGTGCCAACGATGTTGCACGGACTTTCTGAAGTATCGCGAGGACTTTGTTCTGGAGAACCTGGCGAAGAAATAACATTAGCACTTGCTGAAGACTTTATCGTTAAAGCTACGTTAAACCCTCCGAATAAAGACGGACCAAAGTTGATATCTCAGCAGGATCAGCTGAGTTTGTTCATGGAAGAGGGCGAAACCGATGTGAGTATTATTCCTGTCCCAGAATTCCTTAAGCAACAGCTAACAAAACGTACCCCCGTTTCAAAAAATATTTGTCTCGATGGTTATTGTTTTAATGTTTTTCTTCGCGCAATGGGGCGGGAAAAAAAATTGAGCATGCCGATTGAAGCATTATTGTCAGTGATTGAGGCAGCATTCGAGGAGGGGGCGGCTGACCTGGTTCAATTGAATATGGATTACACAAATGATGATGATAGTGGATTTCAAAGATTGGCACCATTGGTAGAAGCGATCAAAAAAAGGTTCAATACTTTTGTGGCCTTTAAAGGGTTTCCTCCAGCAGATAAAGGCATAATTGATCTGGTTTATGCATCGGGATTTGACATCGTAAATTTTCCGCTTGGTGGGTTTTATGGAACCAAAAAATCGAAAAAAATTATGGGAGCTGAAAAGATTTATACAGCTCTGGAATATGCATCGAGTGTTTTTTCTCCCGGAACTGTCTGGACTGATCTGGTCATGGTCCCCGGTTCTCAAGACAAGTTTAAAGAGGGAATTGATCGTCTGACCGGTTCAGGAATCATCCCGCTAATTCTTTTGCAACGAGATAGCGAAACAGAAGGTTCGAGCTATTCAAACCTAGTGGAATTTGCAGATCATATGGATCAATCCATCCAGCGCAGTGGTCTTCCTCTTAAATGGTTATATCCCGCCTGCCGATATTTGAGTCCTTTGGACACCCGGTTTTTCACAGAAGATCCTTTGAAAGCAAGGCTTGCTGTGACCCCTGTATATCGTTCGGGATTCGGTAAAAGGACTTCCGCAGGATTTGCCGCTATACGTCGAAAATTACGGATTCGCAACGTGAATGACTCTTTTGAGTCTGCCGGGTTATAGAGAACTCAAAATAGTTTGAAATAAATGTTGTGGTCAAACGACAAATATTCCAGAGCAACTGTTAAATTTCATCTTTCACTGGCACAAGCATATACCCTTTGTTAGGCTGTAAGCATGGACGATAAAGTAAAAACACCGACAAAAATTCCAGAAGTTCCGCTGAAAGAGCTGGAAACCTTATGGATGCAGGTGGGAGGCACTCTTTGCAACCTGGAATGCACTCATTGTTTCATCAGTTGTGGCCCGAAAAACGACACCATTGCGATGATGACTCTGGCACAAGTGGAAGAAAGATTGCGGGAATCTCGCGAGCTAGGCGTGAAGGATTATTATATTACCGGCGGTGAGGTTTTTATCAATCCAGAAATTTTTGAAATTCTTGCAGCCATCTTGAGCTATGGTCCGCTCGATGCACTCACGAATGGAACGCAAATCACATCCGAAAAGGCCAAGCGGCTCAGAGCAATCCAAGATGCATCCAAATACCCTCTGCGGTTTCGCGTCAGTATGGAACACTTTGATGAAGATAAAAATGACGCGATCAGAGGAAAAAATGCATATCGCAAGGCAATTGCAGGAATGGTCTGTCTTGCGGAGGCGGGGTTTTCTCCTATACTTACAGTGACGCGAACCTGGGAAGAGGAGCGCGATTCTGAAATGGAATCGAAGTTTGTTGAGTTTCTTCGTAAGAGTGGCGTAATGCAACCACAAATTAAAATACTTCCCGGGTTTTTATTGGGACAGCTGGCGGAAAACGAGCGAGACTATTCACAAGATGAATATGTTACAGAAAAATGTTTCGAAGACTTTGATATCACTCAATTACAATGCGCAACTTCGCGAATGGCCACGGGTGAGGGGGTTTATGTCTGCCCGATCTTGGTAGATAATCCGGCTGCGCGAATGGGCGATACACTGGGGCATACGTTGCGTCCGTTTCCTTTATCACACTCGGCCTGTTACACTTGCCGGGTGACAGGTATGACCTGCAAGTCTTACCCTTAAACTGAAAGACAAACATGGCCTTATTGCATTCCACCATGGTGCCTCTGGGAACCGATACGATTGATTTTAAATTATCAGGCATTGATGGTGTGGAATATTCTCTCGACAGTTTTGCAGGGAATAAAGTGTTGGCAATTATTTTCATGTGCAATCATTGTCCCTATGTAAAGGCAGTCATTCAGCGATTGATAGATTTGCAAGAAGAGACGTTGAACCAGGGCGTTCGGTTAGTTGGAATCAATTGCAACGATGCGCAAAAATATCCAGATGATTCTTTTGAGAATATGCAAAAGGTTGCAATGGAATGGGGCATGAATTTTCCCTACCTGTTTGACGAGTCACAAAAAGTAACAAAGAAATATGCTGCTGTCTGCACACCCGATATTTATCTCTACGGAAAAGAAAGGAAATTGCTTTATCGAGGGCGAATAGATGACAACTGGGAGCACGCAGACCAGGTCACACAACGAAATTTAAAACAGGCCATTGACTGCATTCTTGCTGAGCGGGATGTTCCTGCAAAGCAACTCCCGTCTATGGGATGTTCTATAAAATGGAAAGTATTTTAAAGGGAAACGAATGAAAGATTTTAAAAAGTGGTTGTTTATATTGGCAGCAGTTGTATTTGTTGGCTCCATGTTTGCCGATAAAATCCTTTCTTTTTATGTCGATTGGTTGTGGTTTGAGAGCCATGACATTACCTCTGTGCTTTGGACTGTTTTGATTTCCCAATTTGGCATGGGATTTACTATCGCTATTTTGTTCTTTGCTGCGACCTATGGTTTTTTGATTCGCGTATACAAAAAAACTTCGCATTTGCCCATTTTATTATCCGATCAAGTCAGGCGCGAAGTTCCATTGCTGGACATCCTGGCAGGAAACCTGAAGCTCCTGATAGTAGCCGCTCCTTTGGTTTTGTCTGTTATGACAGGGCTGATCATGGCCCAACAATGGGAGACCGTACTCAAATATCTCAATGCATCTTCCTTTAATCAACTTGACCCAATATTCGGTAAGGATGTTGCCTTCTATATTTTCACTCTGCCCTTCTGGTTGTTGGTCAAATCTCTGATCTGGGAAACCTTGATAGTGATCTCTCTCGGTGTGGGATTGATCTATTTTTTCAAGCGCTTTGTTTATGTTGCGCCCACAGGTGTTGTTCTTCTCCCTGAAGCTCGAAGAACTCTCTCTGGTTTAGCGGGTTGTTTTTTCCTGCTGTTCGCCAGCGAGTTTTATATACAGCGCTATGAATTGCTAACAAAAGGCAACGAACTGATTTCGGGAATAGGTTTTTCGGATGATTATGGATCGATTCCTATCCTGTACGCTTTAGTATTCGTGTCTTTAGTAGGTGCGGTGTTTTCTTTTTCAGGTATCGTTCGACCGGGAATGAAAAAAATTCTGGTCTCGGTGGTTACTTTGGCGCTGGTTTATTTTGTAGGAAATGTTTATCCAAAGATCTTGCAAAAGTTTGTTGTCGCCCCAAACGAGTTGATAAAGGAAGCACCTTATATAGAGCGTACTATTGCCGGAACGTTGAAAGCTTATGGGCTTAGTGAAACGGAAGTACATGGCCTTTCCGGTTCCGAATCTTTGACTGCTGAAAGTGTCCGTAAGAACGATGCCACTATAGAGAATATCCGGTTATGGGATCAGGAGCCGCTTCTTGATACGCTCGGACAAATACAGGAGATACGGACTTACTACCAATTTCAATCGGTTGACAATGACCGCTATCACATAAACGGTAAGTACCGTCAGACCTTATTGTCTCCCAGAGAATTATTATCCTCCAACTTGCCAAACCGTACATGGATCAATGAACACCTGACATTCACTCATGGTTATGGTGTTTCGCTCAGTCCAGTAAATCAGGTGACCCCAGAAGGCTTGCCGGTACTGTTTATTAAGGATATTCCACCACAATCAAATATGGATCTGAAGATCAAACAGCCAGAGATTTATTTTGGTGAATTGGCGAACGACCATGTTTTTGTAAATACGGGCACGAAGGAGTTTGATTATCCAGAAGGCGAAAAAAATGTTTATAAAAATTATGCAGGCAAAGGTGGTTTCCCGATAGGATCTTTTTTTAAGAAACTGGTTCTTGCCGCACGGTTTAAAACACTTAAAATCTTGTTTTCAAATGACATCGAAAACGACAGCCGTGTTTTGATGTACCGTAATATAACGGAGCGTGTTCAGAAAGTTGCGCCTTTCCTGAGGTTGGATAATGACCCATATCTGGTTATCTCTGAAGGACGTTTGATCTGGCTTTATGACGCTTATACCGTGAGCAATCGATATCCTTATTCGCAACAAATTCCCCGATTTGGAAACTACGTGCGAAACTCCGTCAAAGTCTCAATTGATGCTTATGATGGTTCGATGAATTTTTATATCTCAGATCAATCTGATCCAATCATTAAAACTTATCAGAATATTTTTCCAGATCTGTTTCAAGACTTATCGAAAATGCCAGAGGATTTAAGAAACCATATCCGATATCCTTCAGACTTGTTTGCGATTCAAACTTTTATCTATGCGACATATCACATGAAGCGACCGCAGGTTTTTTATAATAAGGAAGACCAATGGGAGATCCCTGAAATAGATGGTAGCGTCATGCAGCCTTATTACACGATCATGAAACTTCCCGGAGAAGATCAGGAAGAATATATCCTTATGGTTCCATACACCCCGCAGGGTAAGAGCAATTTATCGGCATGGATGGTGGCCCGTAGTGATGGTGAAAATTATGGCAAGCTAGACGTTTATACATTCCCAAAACAAAAACTGGTGTACGGGCCAAGTCAAATCGTTGCCCGCATCAATCAGGATGCGGAAATATCACGACAGGTTTCATTATGGGATCAACGTGGCTCAAGCGTAATTCAGGGCACCTTGCTTGTTATACCTATTGAAGAGTCTTTGATTTACGTCAGACCCCTATATCTAAAAGCGGACGAAGGGAAAATTCCGGAGCTGAAACGAGTTATCGTGGGCTATGAAGACAATATTGCTATGGAGCGAACGTTGGACGAAGCATTAAAGAAAATTTTCCCAGGTCTTTCCGATATTCCTTCCAGTATCCCTGAGGAACTCCAAAGCGTAGACTCGGAATCTTCAGGATCGAAAGAAGAAAGGAACCTGATATTGAGTCAAACCGATTATAAAAAGATCCAAAACTTTTATAGAAAAGTTTTAGAGTCTCAAGGCAAACTCGATAAGTCTTTGAGTAACTATAAAGAAGAACTAAAGGCCTTGGGAAAGGTTTTGCAGGAGGTACCGGTTTCTCTTCAACCGGTGAAACCATCGGGAGAATAAATAGTTTTATTTTTTTCGAACAGGTCCAGTTGCTGGGTGGCTGCAAGATGGTCGGTTGCAGGTACAGGATAATTTCCATCAAAGCAGGCAGAGCAGAATTTGTTTTTTTCATTTTGCACAACGGCCAACATTTTATTGATGCTTAGGTAATGCAAAGAATTCGCACCCAGATATTTTCTTGTTTCTTCAAGCGAGTGGGTGTGAGCAATTAATTCTTCCTTGTTTGGAGTATCGATTCCATAAAAGCAGGAATGTAAAATTGGCGGGGCAGAAATTCTAAGGTGCACTTCTGTAGCTCCCGCTTCCAGCAGCATTTTTACTATTTTACGACTGGTGGTTCCGCGGACAATGGAGTCATCGATGACAGCCAGTCGCTTTCCCTCAATAATACTTTTTACGGCATTTAGTTTTAGCTTCACCCCAAAATTGCGTATTTGGGATTGAGGTTCAATAAAAGTCCGGCCTACATAATGATTGCGGATCAAACCCATTTCAAAAGGGATGCCGCTCTCTTCCGCAAATCCCAACGCCGAAACCACCCCGGAATCAGGAACGGGAACAATCAAGTCAACATCCGCGGGACTTTCCCGAGCCATTGCTCGACCCATCTCTTTTCGCGCTGTATAAACATGTTCGCCGAATATAAAACTGTCGGGGCGAGCGAAATAGATATGCTCAAAAACACAGTGCTTAGGTTCCACTTTCTTAAAAGGGAAAAAGGATTGTAATCCGTTTTCATTGATGAGAATCAACTCACCGGGCTCCACTTCGCGAATGAACTCAGCTTCTATAAGGTCCATCACACATGTTTCTGAAGCAACGATGTATGCACCATCCAGTTTGCCAAGGCAGAGAGGTCGGAATCCATGCGGGTCACGTGCGGCCACCAATTCATTTTCTGTCATCAGTACTAAAGAATAGGCACCGTTCACCTGGCGCAATGCTTCTGCGGCGCGGTCTACGAAACTTTCACTTTTAGCTTGCGCCATCAAATGGACGACGACTTCGCTGTCGTTGGTGGATTGGAAGATAGCTCCTTTGCTACCCAGTTCTTTGCGGATGGCTTGTGCGTTGACTAGATTGCCATTGTGTGCGAGCGCCAGAGACCCCGCTGCATAGTTGATCATGCAGGGTTGTGCGTTGACCAGTTCGCTCTTTCCCGCAGTCGAATAGCGGTTATGACCAATGGCAAGAGGGCCGGGAAGTTTCAGCAGTCGTTTTGGATCAAATATGTCAGCGACCAGACCCATCCCTAACTCCAGATGCATCTTCGAATAGGTGCTGGCAACAATGCCGGCACTTTCCTGACCTCTATGTTGCAGAGCGTAAAGTCCAAGGTAAACCAGATTAGCTGCTTCTGGGTGACCGTAAACTCCGACTACTCCACATTCCTCATGTAGTTTGTCCAGCATAGCGTCCTAGAGAAGTTTTCCAGATTTGTTTTGCAGATTCAATATCCTGCTTAATATATTCTTGCCCATTGATGCTAACGGTGAATTGCGATCCACCCGTTTTTCCTAACAACGAAAAATCTAGGGGATAGGATAAAGCCAGGTCTTCAATTTGATCTGTTAGTTCTTCCGGGAAAGAGATAATAATTCGCGACTGTGTTTCACCAAATAAAAGGGCATCACCTCGAAGAGTCGATTCCAGTTCGAGTGTCGCTCCCAAGGCTTCTTCTGTAGCAGTAAAGCAGGATTCTGCAACAGCGATAGCCAGACCTCCTTCAGAGCAATCGTGCGCTGATTGAATGAGCCCTTTCTGTATCAAATCCAGACAGAAAGCTTGTACTTGTTTTTCGTGTTTTCGGTCTAGAACTGGGGGCTTGCCTTCATTCCTGTCAAATAACACCTTTAGATATTCGCTTCCCCCCAACTCTTCCATGGTGAATCCGATGAGCCCGATGCAATGCCCGGATTGTTTGAATCCCGATGTCATAACTTTAGACTGATCTTCAATTAGACCCACCACTGCAACTGTGGGAGTGGGGAATATAGCTTGTCCTTTGGTTTCATTATAGAGGCTCACGTTTCCACTGACTACAGGAATATCAAAATAAAGACAGGCATCGCCCATTCCGCGGACGGCTTGCTCGAACTGCCACATGATTTCTGGTTTTTCGGGATTCCCGAAATTAAGACAATTGGTCAAACCAATAGGAGTGGCTCCGGAACATACCACATTGCGACTGCTCTCAGCCACGGCGATAGCAGCGCCTTCATAAGGGTCGAGATAGCAGAAGCGGCTATTGCAATCCACTGACAGTGCCACTGCTTTTTTTGTGTCTTTGATACGTATAACCGCTGCATCCGAGCCGGGCAAAACCAGCGTGTTGAGACGCACCATATGATCATATTGTTCATAGACCCATTCTTTGCTGGCAATATTGGGGCAGGCCAGTAGTTTGGTAAATGCTTTGTCGCCTCGGGCCGGTTCTGGCAATTCGGTTAAATTTAAATGCCCAATTTTGTCGAGGTATTCAGGGCGCTGGGTTTCTCGTTTCAGATCCAAAGCCCCATCCACGACAGGTAGTGTGGGCAGATTAACTACTTCTTTGCCTTCAAACTGGATTCGTACTCCCAATTCATCGGTGACTTCGCCAATGATTGCGGCATCAAGACCCCATTTTTCCAAGATTGCGGTGGCTTCTTCTTCATGCCCCGGTTCAATCACAAACAACATTCTCTCCTGTGATTCGGATAACATGATCTCGTAGGGGGTCATCCCTACTTCTCTCAATGGGACTTTTGATAAGTCCATGTTCACTCCTGCATGCGAACGGTGAGCCATTTCGAAGGAGGATGAGGTGAGCCCTGCGGCTCCCATATCTTGTACGCCTACCACCCAGCTAAACTCCATAATTTCAAGACAGGCTTCGATTAAAAGTTTTTCAGTGAACGGATCGCCCACCTGCACCGTAGGCCTTTTGTCTTCTGTTGTATCGTCGAATTCGGAGGAAGCAAGCAGGCTGGCACCATGAATTCCATCGCGTCCGGTTTTTGATCCAACATACAAAATACGGTTACCTACTCCACCGGCTTTCGCAAGAAAGATACGGTCCGATTTCGCTAGTCCAAGGCAAAAGGCATTGACGAGAATGTTACCGTTGTAACAAGAATCAAAATAAACTTCGCCTCCCACAGTGGGAACACCGGTGCAGTTTCCATAACTGGCAATTCCATCGACTACGCCGTTCAGTAAAAACCGTGTACGCGGGTCATCCAGTTCTCCAAACCGTAATGAGTCCATCAAAGCAATGGGCCGTGCGCCCATAGTGAAAACGTCACGCATGATTCCACCAACACCCGTTGCCGCACCCTGACGAGGTTCGATGAAAGATGGGTGATTGTGGCTTTCAATTTTAAACACTACGGCGAGTCCATCTCCGATATCGATGACTCCGGCATTTTCACCCGGGCCTTGTAGAACTCTGGGTCCTTCGGTCGGTAATTTTTTTAAAAAGGGTCGCGAACTTTTGTAGCTGCAATGCTCACTCCACATCACAGAAAAAATACCCAACTCGGTAAAGTTGGGTGGGCGTCCGATTAAATCTAGAATACACCGATACTCGTCACTCGTTAAGCCATGGTCTTTAACAAGTTGAGAAGTGATTTCAGGTTCGTTTTGCATTTCTAACTTTGTGAGATAAGAGATTGAAAAATTCTTTGTCCATCCGTGTTATACCATAACGGGTCGGCGCAGCGTTCTGGGTGTGGCATCATTCCCATTACATTTTTCTGCTCATTGCAAAGCCCGGCAACAGAACCAACAGAGCCATTGGGGTTGCTCGATTCAGAGATATCGCCTTTCGCATCACAATATCGAAAAAGAATTTGTCCCTTTTCCTCCAGATCGTTTAAAGAATGTGGGTCAATATAATAACTACCCTGATGATGCGCGATGGGAATTTCCAGCACTGGTTTATCGTTGCATTTTTGAGTAAATGGGGTATCTGTGGTTTCAACCCGGACGTATACATTTTTGCAGATAAACTTTCGCGTGTGGTTCTGCATCAAGGCACCGGGTAAGAGACCGGACTCGAGAAGGATTTGGAATCCGTTACAAATCCCAAGTACTTTGCCGCCATTTTCTGCAAAACGGATAACAGAATTCATAACAGGGGAAAAACGAGAAATAGCACCGGCGCGGAGGTAATCGCCATATGAAAAACCTCCCGGAAGTACGATGAGGTCAAAGGAACTAAGGTCAACTTCGTCCTTGTGCCACAGCCAATGGGTTTCCTGGTTGAGAATTTTTTTAAGGATGTGGTCGCAATCGTGATCGCAATTTGATCCAGGAAAAACAACTATGCCGCACTTCATGTTTGACCAATTCGGTTAGTGAGTTTTATTCAGTGGTGACAAGTTTAAAGCGGAAGGATTCAATAACGGTATTTGCAAGGAGTCGTTCGCACATTTCCCGTACTCGAATTTCCGCTTCTTCTTCAGATACAGAGTCGAGTTTGATTTCCAGATACTTTCCGATGTGTACATCAAGTACTTCATCGTAACCTAAATCGTTCAGCGCATGGTGGACGGTTTTCCCCTGTGGATCGAGTACACCTTCCTTGAATGTTACATGTATTTTGGCAAGCATTTTGCGAACTCTAACACAGAAAAAGTTTCAATTCAGCAGGCTTTGTAGCAGGAATTCAAAAAAACATAAAGACCCTTTTTTGACCGACCCTAAAAATTATGATAAACAATGAGTTAGGGGGTTTTGCCACATCTATTCTTGCCCAAATTTTTTTCCTCGAAACATGAATTCTAAAACCACTTTCTTATTTCTTTTTTTGTTTCTATATATTTTTTAACTGGTCAGGGCTCCATTCAATCCGGTGATGGCAAAATCATGTATTAGTTAACCCAGTCGATGGTAGAAAACCAAAGCTTGAGTTTTACGGAATCTGTGACCGTTACAGAGACTCAAGGGCCTCAATATTCAAAATAGGGTCTGGGTATGAGTGTGCTAGCAGTTCCCTTTTACGTTTTTGGGAAAGCTTTATCTGCCTTGCTAGGGATAAAAGAGTCCATGACAACTCAGTTTACGGTCAGCATGATTAATGCGATTCTTACCGCTTTCAGTTGTGTGATTGTTTATCGTTTTGCTTTAGATCGGCTTAATTTTCGATCTTCAACCGGCTTATTTCTTGCCACCGGATTTGGATTGTCTACCATTGCCTGGTGTTACTCCGAAGGTTTTATGAGTGAACCAGCGACCACTCTTTTCTCATTATATGCTGTTTATTTTGCAACCAACCCGGATAAAAAACGTAAAAAGCACTCGTTGCTCTTTGCGGGGGCTTTTCTTGCTTGCGCCGTTTCCTGTCGTCTGGCGACTTTGTTGGCAGTTCCCGGTTTTGTCTTTTACCATTGGATGATGTGGAAAAACGAGCAAAAGGCGGCTGAATTATGGACCGACATTTCCCGTGCCGCGATACCGGTTGTTTCGTCCTGATAATAATCAGGGTCTATAGCTATGTGCGATTTAAAGATATGTTTGACTCAGTCTATGAGAAAGGAGGATTTGGAGGCCGGTTTATTGTTGGTTTCTATGGAATCCTGTTTTCTCCAGGAAAGTCACTCTTCCTATACAATCTGTTGACTATTTTTGGTTGCCTGGCATTCACGCGGTTTCTTGCAGGGAATAAAAAATAGCTTTGTTTTTCGGCTGGTTGATTCTTTCTCATCTATTGATGTTTTCCTTCTGGCAAAGTTGGCCCGGGCGAATGGGTTGTGGGCCGCGGTTGATGCTCGTTGTGAGGCCTTATTTAATCCTCCCTGTTGGTTTCTTATGGGGAGCGTTTGAAAAAGAAATCAAAATTCTTTTAATAGCCGCGTTAGTTTTGGGAATCGTAGTGCAAATACCTTCTGTAACGGTGAATATTTTTCGATACTATTATAAAATGAGCCAACAATTTGGCTCGGGAGGGCATGACAAATTTCTTTTTTTTCACTGCAACAATCGCCTTTGATCGGTCAGTTTAAACAAGTCGCGGTGGTTTATGAGAATCTGAACGACGACTTTCAAATAGCACAAATGGTATCCTTGGCAAAACAGAAGAAAAAATTTCTCGGCGCAGATATTAAAGTGGTACTTGATAACGGTCTAGCGGTCAACGTCCTTAATTTTTGGTGGCATTATATGCCCTTGTTCGGGTACCCTTTTTATCTCTGGTTAATGCCACCGATTCTGCTTGTAGGTATCATAGTATTCAGTGGATATAAACTTGTCCAAAGGGCAAGAAATGAAACGACTTAAAGACAAAAATTAATTTAGGAAAACTATGGAAAACAAATGGAATGATTCCGCAGCTAAGGCCGCGATTGAACAATATAGCGATGTCCATGAAGATATTGCTCTTCGTGTCTATACCTCACGTTTGATTGGGGCAGACCCTTCGCTCGTGCTTCACGGCGGTGGAAACACCTCGGTGAAATCACGAACCAAAAATAAGGTGAATGAAGAAGTCGATGTTCTTTATGTCAAAGGTAGCGGATGGGACCTCGACACGCTGGCACCTCCCGGTCTTCCCGGTGTTCTTCTCGACCATCTTGTTAAATTACGAGGTTTGGATTCTCTGAGCGATGAAGACATGGTCAACGAACAGCGAACGCATTTGCTGGATGCTTCCTCGCCAAACCCGTCTGTTGAAACTCTACTACATGCATTTTTGCCGCATAAGTTTATCGATCATTCCCATGCCGATGCCAGTCTGATCATTGCCAATCAACCGGACGCAGAAAAAATATGCCGGGAGATTTTTGGCGAAACCATTGGCATGGTTTCTTACATTATGCCGGGGTTTGCATTGGCAAAGGCGGCGGCGGAAGTTTATGAAAAAAACACAAAGGTAGAAGGGCTGATATTGATCAACCATGGTCTGTTCACTTTTGGTGCAACCGCCAAAGAAAGTTACGATCGACATATTGATGCGGTGACCAAAGCCGAAGCATATATTGCGAAAAATTCTCCCAAGGCATTAACCCCGCTTGAAGGACCTGCGGCCAGCGCTGGAGAAAAAAATATACTTAAAGCCTTGGCTCCTGTACTGCGTGGTTTGTATGGACTTAAGTCCGAAAAAACCTGGGTGATACACCATAGAAAAGACGAGAAAGCTAAAGCGTTTGCCTCCAGTGAAGAATGCGTTACCTGGTCACAACTAGGGACAGCAACCCCCGACCATGTGATTCGCACCAAGCAGAAACCGCTTTTATTGAACTTGCAACAATGGCAAGGCGAAGATGCATTGCGCGAAGAAGTCGCCTCTGCATTAGAAACGTATTACGAAAATTATCACCAATATTTCAAAACCAATAAAGATGCTAAAGGCGCTGATAAAACGGAACTGGACCCGTTGCCTCGAGTTTTGCTGGTTGCAGGGCTAGGTCTGTTGACCATCGGCAAGACCGTTAAGGAAACCAAAATCGCAGCAGATATTTATCAGCACACGATAGACATCATTCATAAATCGTTTTCCGTTGGAGACTATGCACCTCTGAAGTCTGATGACTTGTTTGATATGGAGTACTGGTCTCTCGAACAAGCGAAGCTGGGGAAAAGTAAAGCCCCTCTACTACAAGGCAAAGTAGCTTATATTACCGGAGCCGCATCGGGGATCGGTCTGGCGACAGCAAAACTGTTTGCCGAGCAGGGGGTAAATCTATATCTGGTAGACTTGAACGCTGACAAGCTTAATATGGCGGCAGATGCGATTCGTGAAAAATATAAAATAGGTGTCACCGCACAAGTATTAAACGTCGTTGATGAAGATGCGGTGAGGCAGTCGTTTGAAGAAGTGGTCGCCAACTATGGCGGTGTTGATTTTTTAATATCGAACGCGGGGAACGCCGTGCAAGGTGCGATAGGCACGGTAGATATGAAAACCTTGCGGCAAAGCTTCGAATTGAATTTTTTTGCGCATCAGGTGTTGGCCTCTGAAGCGGTGCGTCTGTTTATGATCCAGAAAACCGGTGGGGTGTTATTGTTCAATGCATCTAAGGCGGCGTTCAATCCGGGAAAAGATTTTGGTCCCTATGCGCTCCCAAAAGCTGCAATGGTGGCTTTGACCAAACAATACGCTTTGGATTACGGCCAGTTCGGAATCCGCTCCAACGCCATCAATGCCGATCGTATTCGCACCTCTCTTTTTTCAGAAGAGGTTGTTACCGAACGCGCCGCGGCACGAGGTCTTTCTTCGGATGATTATTTTAAATCCAATTTATTACAACAAGAAGTGTATGACACCGATGTAGCGCAGGGGTTTCTTAGCCTCGCTCTCGCAGAAAAAACCACCGGCAGCATTCTCACCATCGATGGCGGCAACATAGCCGCTAGCCCCCGGTAGCAGGGAACCGCCGCTGGTAAGTGGTCTGAGATTTTACGAGTGATTTCATACGCTTAAGCTTTTTGATATAAGGTTTTTAAATTCCGTTATGTGCTTTCTCAGCCTTCATGCCCCGAAGGGGTAACAAGGGCAACATGGGGGTAGCGTCGTTCACCGGTTTTTAGGGTCTGCTTTCGACTGCGACTTCAAATGGTCGACTCAACACTATAATCTTAAATAAAAAGATGGAGTGTTGTAAATGTCCTACCGAGCCCGAATTAAGTATACCCCTGCACAAAAGCAAGAAATATGGGGTCGCTGGAAAAAAGGCGAGTCTCTAAGCTCAATCGGTCGATTATTTGATCGCCCACCCATTCGCAAACGATCTAAACGGGTCCTTACCCAGTCAGAACGAGAATGAATTTCAAGAGGCACTGTTGCTGATTTATCCATTCGCTCAATCGCTAAACATTTAAATCGTTCCACTTCAACGATCAGTCGTGAAATCAAGCGCAATGGTGGTTATGGTAACTTATCGAGCGACACAAGCTGACCTTTCTGCATGGGAGCGAGCGGCATCGCCCTAAACGATGTAAATTGGCATGAAATCGACCCTTGTGTCGAGCTGTGGCCACAAAACTTCAATTAAATTGGTCACCAGAGCAAATCGCCGGATGGCTTAAAATCGAATACCCTAACGATGAGAATAACCACTTGTCACACGAAACCATCTACTGCAGTCTATTTGTACAAACACGAGAGGTGCTTAAAAGGCCCGGCAAGTATTCCAACCATTTCAGAAGCTCTTGAATACCGGTAGGTATAGACAGTAGAATGATGTATAGAAGAATACCAGAAATTTTTATAATACTTTTCCTTACAGGTTTGAAGGAAGTCGAATTGTGTGGGATTAATGTGCTCAATAAACTCTGCTAGCGTAGAAACTTAATGCAGAGCTGCCAGCGGCGGTTCGCCGCCTATTCCCCCTCAATGGTTTTATGCTTATAGGTTATTGCAAACATGGTGTTTTAAAATAGTTTGTAAAATTTTTTTCAACTTTTATTAGGTTATACACCGCATTCAAGTCTACGTAACTTACTATAAAACCATTAACCTTTTAACCGTACCATTCATTTTTTCCTTGTCAAACCAACTAGTCAATCGTTCTAATTAAAAGTGTTTCATTCAAATCAAAGGGATTAAGTACAATTTGTAACTGTATTGTTGTAAACCTTTTGTAACCCTAATTTACCGTTATTTCACCATTTAGAACCTCAAAATATAGCAGAGGTTTTTAGATTTCACCAGATTGAAAACCCGAAAACATCCTTCCTATCTATACCCTATATGTTCACCCCCACACTCCATTCCTATAGACTGTCATATCTCGAAATAACTGCTGCTTTTGGGTTTGGTTGGTGGTAACAAGAATAATAGGGATAAATGTTAGAGGGGTTCTGGTAAGGGACTTCATTAAATTTTGACTATCTTCAGAGAATTGACTTTTATGAACCAATTCAGCGTTTGACATTGTAAAAGTGTTTGATATCATTATTGGTAGATTAATTTTTCGTATTGGATACGACATGATAAAATTTATTTTTGTTGAAAAGTTGGTTTACTTCCTAATTATTTCAACATTAGTTGGTTTTTTGTCCTTAGGCGGATGCGCGAAGTATTCTGAAGAAGTTCAAGCAAATTTAATCAAGCTGAAAACTACTAAATCATGCTTAAGTTGTGACCTGACAGGGATAGAGATAAAGGATTTAGATCTTAAAAATGCGGATTTGAGTGGTTCCAATCTAACTGGTGCGCATCTGATCAGAGTTGATTTGACAGAATCAAACTTGACCAATGCAAACTTGACTGATGCAATCTTGGTGAGTGCAATTCTTACAGGTTCAAAATTAGTCAATACAAACCTAAGTAGGGTCAAACTTAGTTACGCTAATTTAAATGGGGCAGATATATCTGGTTCGGCACTAATAGGTGCGACCATGAATAGTTCAAAGATAGTGAATTCTAAGATAAGTAATTCAGACATGACCGGTGCTAATCTCTATAATGCTAATCTAACCGGAACAAAAATTACTGACGAAACGCTTAAAGATGTAATGTTATGTAAAACAATCATGCCGTCTGGTCAACGAGATAACTTCGGTTGTAAAGGTTAACGATTACAACCTACGTTATTGATCGTTCCATCAGGCATGGTAGTGTTACAGAAAGTAACACCATCTAGAATCACTCCTGTTAAGTTTGCTCCTGTCAGGTTTGCTCCTGAAAAAATAGCACTGGTTTCACTTCCCACCTTTGAATCAACTCGGCGACTTCGCGTCCATGCCAAAATAAAGATACCCGCAATCAATGTAATTATTATAACTAAATTCCTCATATACTCATTAGTAAATTGAATCCTCTAGTTTTTATGAATTCTTTCATCCCTCACATACAAAAAGAGACAACTCTAAAAAATCATCCCATTTGGTTAAACCGATTAGAACTGTATCTACAAACCAACTATTTAAAAGATTAGTTTTATGCCAGGGGTTTAGATTTATTCAAAGCATTAATGTAGGTTTATTTGATAGGGAGCGGATAGGTCCTTGGGTCTATCAGAATAAGTGTGTAAACAGCATTTATAAAAAACCAAAAAACAATCTAGTATCAGAGCCTGTGGGCCCTGTGAAAAATGGTTTTTTATTTTTCACAAGTCCATAGGCTAATTA
>Ga0115000_10000327_pt1 | contig 44570 bp, 34 predicted proteins | sample ArcticOcean_MG_C_6_FD_89690 | JGI IMG/M metagenome (GOLD analysis project Ga0115000, IMG submission 89690) | Marine microbial communities from western Arctic Ocean - ArcticOcean_MG_CB8_128 | ecosystem: Environmental > Aquatic > Marine > Oceanic | place: Arctic Ocean: Canada Basin | collected...
ATGCAACTTTTTACTATAGGTTTATATGAGTTGAATCAGGATGGCTCTCTGATATTAGACGATGAGGAGATGCCAATAGAAACTTATGACAATAGTGATATCGGTGAATTTGCACGCATCTTCACGGGATTGACACCATCGGGTTATTGGGCCCCATGGGAAGATCTTTCAGAGGAAGAAGTGGAGTGGGGGGTTTGGTATAACACAATACCATTTATAGACGCAACATTACCCCTTGTAATGAATGAATACTATCACGAGAGCGGCGTGAAGCACTTATTATATGGAGTTTCAACACCCGATGGGGCAACAGGCACACAAGACATTGCCTCGGCTCTGGATAATCTTTTTTATCACTCTAACACCGCTCCATTCATTTCGAAACACTTGATAATGCGTTTAGTGAAATCAAATCCTTCACCGGAGTATATTGGGAGGGTAGCAGATGTTTTTAATAGTAATGAAAATGGTGTAAGAGGAGATTTAGGATCTGTTGTTAAGGCGATATTATTAGATGTAGAAGCTAGAGATTGTGAGTGGATAGGACATCCATCAAGCGGTAAGATGAGAGAACCGATGATTCGTTACAACCAACTACTTAAGGCATTTGACGCGTCTAACGAGACAGGAAAAATGTGGAGCGTGGGATGGATCCCTGCCGAAATGGGTCAGCACCCAATGTCATCTCCCTCAGTTTTTAATTTCTTTCTTCCTTCATACGCACCATCTGGACCAGTTTCAGATGAGGAACTTGTGGCACCTGAGTTTGAGTTGTTGAATTCAGCTATTGCTGTTGAATACATTAATATGATTACCGACATGTTATTCGGAGAGTATTATATGGAATCGATCACACTAGCAAGCCCAGATGACATTGGATATCCTTGGTGGGATATGGGTATCGATTATGAGCCAGATCATGTCAATTTAGATTTTGGGGATGAAATATTAGCAGCGGCACAAGAACCAGCTTTATTAATTGAAAGACTTGATTTACTTCTAGCAGGTGGAACTTTGTCCGCGGAAACTAAAACAACAATATTATCGGTGATCGATTTCGATGAATTAGAACCTTCAGACAAGGTTAAAATTGCACTATTTTACATTCTCATTTCACCGGATTATATCATCCAAAAATAACGCCCATGTCACACCACCATCACGATAAAAAACCGACTGACAGGAAGGGCATGACAAGAAGGAAATTCTTGGGTGCCACTAGTTGTGCAGCTTTAGGTTCAACCACATTCCTTTCATCGTTCACCACTCTGGGTATGATGAATTCTCTTGCCTCTCCAAAGCCCATGGCCCTGGGAGGTTCTCCACCTGAGGATTACAAAGCACTAGTTTGTATTCTACTCGCTGGCGGTAACGATTCTTTCAATATGGTAGTTCCGACATCTACGGAGCCATACAATGATTACTCTACGACCAGATCTAACTTAGCTCTTCCATTGGGTGATTTACTACCTTTGAACTATACAGATGCTCAGGGTATGAATTACGGATTAAACCCAGCTATGCCTGAGGTAGCGAACATGTTTAACAGTGGCCGCGCAGCGGTTTTAGCTAACATTGGAACTCTGATAGAGCCCGTCACGAAGGCTCAAATTATGGCGGGAACTGCTCCACTGCCACTAGGTTTGCAATCTCACGCGGACCAGGCTCGTCATTGGCAAACATCTCTCCCTCAGACTCGCCACGCAAAGGGCTGGGGAGGTAAAGTTGCAGATATTCTAGCTGCTGGAAACAGTAATCAGGACATATCCATGAATCTATCCCTTGCCGGCACTAACCTTTGGCAAGCAGGTAACACAGTCGATGAATTCACATTAACTAATAACGGAAGTGTGGGGATTGATATTCTCGCCGGAAACGATCCGTTCGAGATTATTGTAGGAGGTGGGATTCAGAATGTTTTGGACCAAACCTATACAGACGTTCTCAAACAGACTTACGCAAATAAAGTAAAGGCTTCACAAAACCAGCACGACGTTTTCACCTCAGCACTTGACGACCTTACTCCCCTTTCAACTGAGTTCGCTAACACAGGGATTTCAAAAAATCTTAGAATGGTAGCAAAAAGTATAGCTGTTGCTGGTGGTTTAGGTATGTCCCGTCAGACGTACTACGTTAAACTCGGTGGATTTGATAACCATGGAGAATTGTTAAATAGTCAGGCTGATAGATTGTCTATGCTCAGCGCAGCACTTGGCTCGTTCTATGAAGCGATGGACGAGTTAGGAGTTGCAGATAATGTAACGACTTTTACTATATCGGACTTTGCAAGAACACTTACTCCTAATGGCTATGGTACAGACCACGCTTGGGGCGGAAACGCGATGGTCTTTGGAGGAGCAGTTAACGGAGGTCAGATTTATGGCCAGTACCCATCGCTAGCCCTCGATACAGAGTTGGAACTGGGCAACGGAGTTATTCTGCCGGAGCTGTGTACAGACCAGTATTTTGCTGAACTTGCACTGTGGTTTGGGGTAGATTCGTCACAGCTGGTGGATTTATTTCCTAACATCGAGAATTTTTATTCACCTGGATCTGGCAATCCAATAGGGTTCCTTAATATATAAAGTCATGAATAAATTTTCAATTTTTCTTATTGCGTTTGTGGCTTTTTCGACTTCAGATCCTTCATTGTTCGCCCAATGTGAAGGCGCTCATTCAGCCCTAGAGGACGATGCTTGGTTATCATGTCAGGGGACAGAAAACCCTAATACGGAGAGAACACAAGAGCATTGGATTTTATACGATTTCGGGGATTACTACTTCTTAAATGAATCGCATTTTTGGAATTATAATTTCATAGGGTCTACAGATAATGGCATCGCAACGGCTACTATTGACCTGTCGGTAAATGGAACCGATTGGATGTGGTGGGGAGATTTCAATTTAGAAGAAGCTCCGGGTTCGGACTCGTATTATGGAGAGACAGGTCCCGACTTTGATGGAATAGTGGCTCGTTATCTTTTAATCTCTGTCGTTACAAATCACGGTGGAAACTGTTATGGTTTTTCCGAGCTACAATTACAAGTGGATCCCGGCGTAATAGGTATAAATGACCCTGAGCTGCAAGCTTTAGGGTTCAGTATTCATCCTAACCCCGCCAAAGATTTCACAACAGTTCAGCTGAATGGAGATTTAGATTCAGAGATTAGACTCTTAAGCCCATCGGGAGAGCTTATCAGCACACGGAGAACTAATTCTGAGAGTACGGATATAGATCTACAAGGATTATCCTCAGGAGTGTATATGATAGAGGTAATACGTTCTGATGGAGTTAGAACGACTCAGCGCCTTACTGTAGTCCACTAAATTCCTACAGCGACGACATCTTTAACAGCCTCTATTTTAGAGCTGAGAAGTTGTTCTATCCCCCCCTTTAGAGTCTGTGTAGATGATGGACATCCAGAACAAGCGCCTCGAAGGTTCACGTAAACAGTTCCCCCTTTAAAGGCCACAAAGTCAATAGCGCCACCATCTTGTTCTACAGCAGGCTTCACAAATTCATCAAGAAGTCTTACGATTTCGTCATCGTGTTCAGACGGTTCAATATCGGACTCATGAATAAAATTATCCGACACTTCACTGTCAGGGTTAGCTGGCATGGGAGTCAAATCACCCATCACTTTAATGGCTCCCTCCACTTTCCCTTCCTCTACAGCAAACTCATTATCCATTAACCACTCTCGGATATACTCCCTCAATTGTGAGACTATCATCTCCCATCCAAGGCTATCGTCCTTTTTTACTGAAACAATAGATCCGCTGATAAACACGCCAGTCACGAATGGAAAGTGAAACAACTCCACAGCCAAGGGCGAACATAATTCAGCTTCTTCTGTAGTTACAAAATCTAGTTGATGTCCACCGGTTACAAGCTCCCTGTCTGCCACAAATTTCATCGTGGTGGGATTAGGCGTCATTTCAGCGTAAACTGAGGTAGGTATTTTCTTTGTTGACATAGTAATGCAAAGATACTCAGATATGTTTCTCAGTCCTTAACTTGTGGTTCCATTTTGAAATCACATGAGAATAATTAGTTCTTTCCGGATTATAGCGACTTTGGTTTTATCCAATGCGATTTTTTTAAATGCTATATCCCAAACCACACCTTCCTCCTCCACCTTCCCTGTCAACGGAACGGTAGATAAGCATGTAGTTGTTACAGTGCTACAGCACGCTACAGTACATGTTGATGAAAACACCGTCATTGAGGATGGAGCGGTTGTGATTTTTAGAGGCCAAATATTATCAGTAGGAAAGACCTCAGATGTTTCTGTGTCTGGCCCAGTTACTTACTTAGATCTGAGTGGCTACCACCTATATCCATCTTTCGTGGACTTATTTAGCTCTTACGGACTTCCCACCGTAAAACCTTCAGAGTGGTCCCGAACCCCACAGTACGAATCGAACACTAAGGGGGCATACGGATGGAACCAAGCCGTAATGCCTGAAGTGGATGCCGCTGAAATTTTTATTGAAAACGAGAAAGAAGCTAAGGAACTTAGAGTAGCTGGATTCGGAGCTATGCTTTCACATGTACATGACGGCATAGTGAGAGGCTCAGGAGTTTTATTGATGCCAGTTTCTGACCCGCGCGATGCGGTCCTTAGACCTGTAGCTTCATCACACTTCAGCTTTAGAAAGGGCTCGTCAAGACAGAGTTACCCAAGTTCCTTAATGGGATCAACGGCTCTTCTTAGACAAACCTACTTAGATGCGATTTGGTATTCAGAGGCATCGAATAACGGTTCCGCAGGCGGATCGAACCTCAGTTTAGAGGCATTTAATGACTTACGATTCCTACCTCAAATTTTCAGTGCGGGAAGCTGGAAGGATATTCTGAGGGCTGAAGTTGTAGCAGATGAATTCAATGAGGAGTATATAGTACTTGGTGGAGGTGATGGATATCAAAGGGCGGATGCTATTGCGCAGTCGGGGATGACAGTTATAGTACCTGTTAATTATCCAGCGGCATTTGATTTAAGCGATCCCTACCTCGCGAGGCTCGTTTCATTAAAAGAACTCAAGCATTGGGAATTAGCCCCGAGTAATGCTTCAATCTTACACACTGCTGGGGTCGAAATTTGTTTTACCGCATATGGACTTAAGTCGCCGTCGATGTTATTACCAGCGGTGAGAACTGCAGTTAAGATGGGACTTCCAGAAGAGGTTGCGTTAGCGGCTCTTACCTCCACCCCAGCTTCTCAAATTAACGCCTCAAATTTAGTGGGCTCATTGAGAGATGGTCTGATGGCTAACATCATAGTTATGGACGGTCCTATGTTCGATGAGAGCTCTAAAATTGTCGAACACTGGGTTAGTGGCGAACCCACGATTATCAGCGATAGAAATGCGGTAGATATAACAGGAGAATATAATTTTACGTTGGGTTCTAGTTCGTTCGTTCTATCTGTTAAAGGAGAAGAAGGAAAATGGAATGCCACAGAGCAGGTGAACGACACCACAGAAAAAAAGGTGACTATTTCTCTCGACGGCAGAAATCTGGTGATGAAATTCACTAGAGAAGAAGGTTCAGTGAGACTCACGGGAAATGTTTGGATGGATAGCAGAATTTGGGAAGGCACAGCTATAAAACATGACGGAGATTGGTTGGAGTGGAGCGCAATTAAAACAGATAAAGTTGATACAAGTGATAAAGGGGAAGCGAATGCGTCAGACTCCATAGACACTCCTAAACTAGGAGAAATAATTTATCCCTTCACTGCCTACGGATCCGTAAACATAGCGACTTCTTCTGCAGTATTAATTGAGGGAGCGACGGTTTGGACTTGCGAAAAAGAAGGAATATTAGAGGGAGCAGATATACTACTTGATGGAGGCAAAATTATAGCAGTCGGATATCGATTAAATGTTGAAGAACTGCTGGGAACAGGAGTAGAAGTTGAACGAATTAACGGCAGAGGGCTACACGTCACACCTGGAATTATTGACGAACACTCTCACATCATTATTGAAAGGGGAGTTAATGAGGGAACCCAAGCTAGTAGTGCTGAGGTTTGGATAGGACACTCGTTAAACAGCGAAGATGTAAATATGTACAGACAGTTAGCTGGAGGTGTGACATGTGCTCAATTGCTTCACGGCTCAGCTAACCCCATAGGAGGTCAGAGTGCGATAGTGAAGTTTCGTTGGGGCTCTTTACCCACAGAGCTACTTTACGAACACGCTACTCCCTTTATCAAATTCGCGTTAGGCGAAAACGTAAAACAAAGCAACTGGGGTGACTACCAAAAAGTCCGATTCCCTCAATCAAGAATGGGAGTTGAGCAGGTCTTTTACGACCACTTTATTAGAGCTCGTGAGTATGGTGAGGCAGTAATCAGGTATCGCCACGTCCTCAGAAACACCAGCAGGAAGGACCTTAAATCAGGAAACGTCCCTGTCGCTCCCAGACGGGATTTAGAACTAGAAGTTCTATTGCAGATATTAAACGAGGAAAGGTTTGTGACATGTCATAGTTACAGACAAGACGAAATTAATATGCTTATGCACGTTGCAGATTCTATGGGTTTCAGGATGAACACATTCACTCATATTCTCGAGGGATACAAAGTGGCGGATAAGATGAAAGCCCACGGCGTGGGAGCTTCAACGTTCAGTGATTGGTGGGCATATAAGTACGAGGTTAAAGATGCCATTCCTTATAACGCGGCAGTACTATACTACCAGGGAATTACTACAGCCATCAACAGTGACGATGCTGAGATGGGAAGGCGACTTAATCAGGAAGCAGCAAAAGGAGTAAAGTATGGAGGAGTGCCAGAGGAAGAGGCATTGAAATTCGTGACTTTAAATCCCGCTAAACTTCTAAGAATAGACCATAAGACAGGCTCTTTAAAAGTTGGGAAGGATGCTGACGTTGTGATTTGGGATGACAACCCACTAAGCATGAGCGCACGAGTTGTTTATACATATGTTGAAGGAGTTTGTTTATTCAGCTTAGAGAAGGATGCAAAATTAAGAGAAGAGATAAAGTCAGAACGCGCTAGGATTACTGAACTTATGATCACAGATGCAAAGTCAAGTAAAGCAAGTGGAAAAGGGGGAGAACTCAGAAAGCCATCTGAATCTATACGCTCCCACTATCACTGCGACACATTAACTGAAGAAAACCGATAACATGAATTACATTCAAAACTCAGTTCTTTCTGTTTATAGACTCGCCCTACTTTGTGCTGTTCTAATATCCATAAACCTTTCCACGGCAGCTCAACAAACCCCAGCCCCCGAACAATCCAGATCTGTTCTAATAATAGGTGGCTCAGCTCACCTAGGTACTGGAGACGTGATACAAGAATCCGCGATAGGATTTCGCAATGGTGTGATAGATTATGTGGGCCGATCTTTTCAAGTAGATAAAAGCAAATACGACGATATTATCGACGCTACGGGCTCACACATTTACCCGGGCTTTATTATAGCAAACACTACCCTCGGACTTCAAGAGATAGACGCAGTTAGAGCTACAAGGGATCAGTATGAAGTCGGCACATTCCGACCTAATGTGAGATCAATAATAGCCTTTAATACAGATTCTGAAATAACCCCTACCGTTCGATCTAACGGTGTTCTTATGGGCCAAATCACCCCACGCGGAGGTGTGATTAGCGGTTCGAGTGGTGTGGTTCATTTCGATGGTTGGAACTGGGAGGATGCTCAGATATTAATGGTAGATGGAATACATCTTAACTGGCCATCGACTCATCATCGACACAGAACAGACGGAAAGATTGACATCATTAAAAGTAAAACCTACGATCAATCCCTTCACGAAATAAAGTCCTATTTCAGCGATGCGAAAGCATATGCAACAGCTTACCCTAACGGCTCAAATAACATTGTCGATGTGAGACATGAAGGAATGAGGGGTCTGTTTGACGGTTCTTTAGCACTGTACGTTCATGCGACTGATCAGAGAGCCATCATAGAGGCCGTTCATTTCAAAAGAGAATTAGGCATAGAAAGACTTGTAATTGTGGGAGGATATGACGCCCACCTCGTAGCCGATGTATTACGCGATAATAATGTTAGCGTGCTTCTAACTAGCCTGCATAGGCTACCTAGATTTACCGATGAAGATATCGATTTGCCTTATCGCTTACCTAAACTTCTAGCAGACGAAGGAGTTCTCTTCGGCTTGCAGGTGGATTCTCGCATGACAGAAATGAATTCTAGAAACCTTCCATTTTACGCAGGTACAGCTAGGAAATATGGTCTCACTGAAGAACAAGCCGTAATGGCCCTCACCAGAAATGTAGCTAGAATTTTAGGGATAGATAAAACATGTGGCTCTATCGAACAAGGGAAGGATGCAACCATCTTTATCTCCACCGGCGATGCTCTTGATATTAGAACGAACCATCTTTCTCATGCATTTATCCAGGGTAGATCCATCGACATTGATAATAGGCAACGAGAACTGTACCGTAAGTTCCAAACGAAATACGGAGCGGAATCTTTAGACTAATTTTAGTAATACTAGTATCCTAGCTTAGGACGCACTCGCTTCATAACATCAGCCGCTACAAGTCTCGCCTTCCGTGCGCCATCTTCTAATGCCGCATCAATCTCACCTCTATTAGCCATGAGGTACTTGAACCTCTCTCTTTCTACTTCGAACTCATCGGTCAAAGTTTCTAATAACGCTTTTTTCGCGTGCCCCCAGCCATACCCTCCAGCTTTGAGAGAGCAAGCCATCTCCTCTACTTTTTCTTCTGAAGCCACTAATTTATAAAGCTGAAATACAACGGCAGACTCTGGGTCCTTTGGGTCCTCTAACGGAGTAGCGTCAGTAACGATTTGCTTGTTTATGACCTTCTTAATAGAAGAAGGATCAGCAAGAACATCTATAGTGTTATTCTGAGACTTAGACATCTTTCCACCATCAGTTCCAGGCACATACTGGGTGTCTTCCTGCACAAGGACCTCTGGTACCACTAATGTCTCGCCTAGTTTACTATTGAACCGATTTGCTACGTCTCGGGTCATCTCGAGGTGTTGCATTTGGTCTTTCCCAACGGGAACTTTCTCGGCGTCATACAATAAAATGTCAGCTGCCATGAGCATAGGGTAGCTGAATAGGCCTGAGTTTACATCCTCTAATCTATCTGCTTTGTCTTTGAAACTGTGAGCTAAAGCCAAACGAGAATAAGGAAAGAAGCACTGTAAATACCAAGCCAGTTCCGTTACCTCAGGAACGTCACTCTGTCTGTAGAAGACTGTTTTTGAGGTGTCTAACCCGAAGGCCATCCACGCTGCAGCAACGGCATAAGTATTTTCGCGCAATGTCTCCCCGTCTTTGATTTGAGTTAAAGAATGAAGGTCGGCAATAAATAAAAACGAATCATTTGCTGGGTCATTTGCTAATTCTATGGCAGGCTTTATGGCACCTAAGATGTTCCCCAAGTGTGGAGTTCCGGTACTCTGTATGCCAGTTAGAATGCGTGCCATTTTACAAATTATTCAAATATCAGCAGAATTCGTCAAATGCAGCTTTAAGGTGAGTAGCAATTGCATCAGCAGTGTTTCCTTCGATATGGTGGCGTTCTACCATCATTGCAATTTTACCGTCCTTAAATAGCGCTATACTAGGTGAAGACGGAGGGTAAGGAAGCATGAATTTGCGGATATGAGCCACGGCATCACCGTCGACACCTGCAAAAGCTGTGGTTATTTGGTCTGGAGTCTTAGCATTGTCTAAAGAAGCGACAACACCTGGACGCATAGATCCAGCAGAGCATCCGCACACACTGTTTATTGCAACAAGCGTAGTGCCAGGCATTTCTAATGTTGCACTAACATCATCAACAGTTAATAATTCTTTGAAACCAGCGTCAGCTAGTTCTGCCTTCATTGGGGCTACGAGTTCAGGAGGGTACATGTGTAGTTTTTAAGTAAAGTTCATCATACTGCTCGTCATGTATGGGTGATGGAGCATCAATCATTACGTCGCGACCAGAGTTATTTTTAGGGAAAGCAATAAAATCTCGGATGGAATCAGATCCTCCGAACATAGAGCAAAGACGATCAAAGCCTAGAGCTAGTCCTCCATGAGGTGGGGCTCCATATTGGAATGCGTCCATAAGGAAACCGAATTGGGCTTGAGCTTCTTCAGGAGAAAATCCAAGTAAATCGAACATCCTAGCCTGTAGTTCACGATCGTGAATCCTAATAGATCCACCACCTATCTCCACTCCGTTAATTACCATATCGTAGGCATTAGCCTTCACTTTGCCTGGATCTGTATCGATTAAATCTAGTTGGTCCGGCTTCGGAGAAGTAAATGGATGATGCATTGCGTGGTAGCGCTCAGTACCCTCATCCCATTCTAACAGCGGGAAGTCCATTACCCATAAAGGCTTGAATACTTTAGAATCTCTAAGTCCCAGCTCAGACCCCATATGCAGTCTTAACTCACCCAGCTGTTTCCGAGTCTTATCTAAATCACCAGACAGAACTAGAATTAAATCGCCTTTTTCAGCACCAGTTTTTTCAGCCCACTCAGCTCTAGCTCCCTCGTCGAAGAATTTATCTACGCTACTCTTCGTCGTTCCGTCTTCATTCATCTTACAGTAGATAAGGCCTTTCGCCCCTATCTGAGGGCGCTTCACCCAGTCTGTAAGTTTGTCTAATTGTTTACGGGTGTACTCCGCTCCACCTGGTACGACTATGCCCAGAACAGTTTCAGCACTGTCAAAAACTCCGAAACCTTTGCCTTGTGCAACATCACACATGTCCACAAATTCCATAGAGAATCTAACATCGGGTTTATCTGAACCATACAACCTCATAGCCTCATCGTAATCCATTCTCGGGAAGTCTTCGATATCTACATCGAGTACCACTTTGAATAGGTGACGCACCATACCCTCGAACGTATTCAGAATATCCTCTTGCTCTACAAAAGCCATTTCACAGTCTATCTGTGTAAACTCAGGCTGTCTGTCAGCACGTAAATCCTCGTCTCGGAAACACTTTACTATTTGGTAATATCTATCAAACCCACTCACCATCAACAGCTGCTTAAAAGTCTGAGGGCTTTGTGGTAGAGCATAAAATTGTCCGGGATTCATACGGCTAGGCACCACGAAATCACGAGCACCTTCAGGTGTGCTTTTAATTAAATACGGCGTCTCAACATCAATAAACCCGATAGAATCTAAATACTTCCGAGTCTCCATACCTACACGGTGTCGAAGCATGATGTTCTTCTGCACCGGCTTACGACGTAGATCTAAATAACGGAATTGCATCCTCAAATCGTCCCCTCCATCTGTGTTGTCCTCGATAGTGAAAGGAGGTGTTTTACTCACATTCAAAATCTCTAGAGTCTTAACATCTATCTCGATGTCTCCAGTCGGGTTCTTTGCGTTTTTACTAACCCTCTCTATCACTTCACCAGTTACCTTAACCACAAACTCTCTTCCGAGTTTTCTAGCCTGATCACACAACTCCGCATTAGTATCCACATTAAAGACTAACTGGGTTATTCCATAGCGATCTCGTAGATCTACGAAGGTCATACCCCCTAGGTCACGAGCCTTCTGTACCCAACCAGATAGTGTAACAGATGTCCCAGAGTTATCGAGGCGAAGTTCGCCGCAAGTGTGTGATCGATACATGGTGCAAAGTTAGACACTTAGTGGCCTTTAAGGGTAACACATGTGCCGTAGATTAGCATTATGCAAAACTCATCGAGCACATTAACGGAACGCTTAGAGAATATGCGTGAAGAGGCCCTCAAGGGTGGTGGCGAAAAACGTATTGAAGCCCAACATTCTAAAGGAAAACTTACTGCACGTGAGCGTATTAGTTTACTCATTGACCCTGGTACTTTCGAGGAATTAGGAATGCTTGTGACACATAGGTCGACTAATTTCGGGCTCGATAAGCAGAAATTTCTAGGTGATGGTGTCGTTACTGGATATGGAAAAGTAAATGGCCGCTTAGTTTATGTCTTCAGTCAAGACTTTACTGTTTTAGGAGGGTCATTGGCTGAAGCCCATGCAGAGAAGATATGTAAAATCATGGATCTTGCTCTAGAAAATGGAGCTCCTGTCATAGGCCTTAACGATAGTGGAGGTGCCAGGATTCAAGAGGGAGTTGTAAGTCTAGGTGGGTACGCGGATATTTTTTACAGGAACGTTCAGGCAAGTGGAGTAGTGCCACAACTCTCATTAATTCTAGGGCCGTGTGCCGGAGGTGCAGTTTACTCCCCGGCATTAACGGACTTCACCTTTATGGTCGAGGGTTCGTCGTATATGTTCGTCACTGGGCCTAGCGTTGTTAAAACGGTTACTCATGAAGAAGTAACTAGCGAGGAACTTGGAGGCGCTAACACCCACGCCACTAAATCCGGAGTGACCCATTTCACCGCTCCTCACGAAGCTGCTGCAATTGATCAAGCGAAGAAAATGCTAAGTTTCCTCCCCCAAAATTGCGAAGAGGACCCCACTGTTTTGGTCTACAAAACGACAGATGAACTACGACCTAAGCTAGAAGATTTAATACCTGAAAATGCCCAGCATCCGTACGATATTCGCGACGCAATAAGTGAGATAGCTGATAGTGATACTTTCTTTGAAGTCCAAAAGGATTACGCAGAAAACATCGTTGTAGGCTTTGCACGATTAGCCGGACGTTCAATAGGAATTGTAGCTAATCAGCCTGCATTCTTAGCCGGTGTTCTAGATATACAAGCCTCTGTTAAAGCAGCAAGATTTGTAAGAACATGTGATGCCTTCAATGTGCCTCTTTTAGTACTTGAAGATGTCCCAGGATTCCTTCCAGGCACTGACCAAGAGTGGAACGGTATTATCACTAATGGAGCAAAGCTTCTGTATGCATTTTCAGAAGCAACGGTGTCTAGAATTACAGTTATCACTAGAAAGGCATACGGTGGAGCTTATGATGTGATGAATAGCAGGAATATTGGTGCTGACATGGTTTATAGTTGGCCTACAGCTGAAATCGCTGTGATGGGAGCGAAAGGCGCAGCAGAGATTATTTTCAGGAAAGAAATTTCCGGATCGGATAATCCAGGAGCTAAACTTGCGGAAAAGGAAGCAGAATATGCAGACCTATTTGCTAACCCTTATAATGCTGCAGCAAGAGGCTATGTAGATGAGATAATAAATCCGAGTGTAACTCGTCAAAAGCTCATCATCGCTTTTGATATGCTGAAGAATAAGGTGAAGAATATTCCTAGAAAAAAGCACGGTAACATACCGCTATAAAAGGGTTATTTATTAACTCTCTTAATCGAACATCCCACGGGATTTGTTTCAGAGGTCTTAACTCGTTTTCCCTCTGCAGTTCGCTCAATAGCGACATGCAAGAAATGCTCTTCAACTTTATCAGCGCTATCGACGCTGTCATCAATTGCTCCCTTATAAACTAGCGTTAAATCCGAGTTAAATAAGAAGATGTGTGGGGTAGTACGAGCACCGAATCCATTCGCTAGTTTACTCCCTTCGTCGACTACATACGGAGCGAGGTATTCCATATCACGCGCACGATTTTTCATCATAGTGTAACTATCATCACCATCGCGCTTTGCGTGGTTAGAGTTCACTAAAAGGGTACCTATTCCGTTAGCTGCAGCAAATTCGATTAAAGCGTTATAACGCCCTTCCCATCCTTCAGTTTCTCCTCTACCTACCACGAATGGACACGTGTTACAAGTGAAAACCACAAGAGCTCCATTCTCGCCTTTAATGTTATCTATAGAAACAGAGCTTCCATCGACATTCATCATCTCATATGTAGGGAAGGGGGCGCGATCTCCAATTTCAATAGTTTTAAGGCTTTGGGCGTAGCCAGAAAAACTCAAAAGAAAACAACCGAAAACAGTGAAGAGGAAATTTCTCATAATACTCAAATTAAATAATCAGAAGCGCGTCTCCGTATACGTAGAAGCGATACTTCTCTTTAATAGCCTCGTTATATGCCTCCATGATTAAATCATGTCCAGCAAATGCAGATTGCAGCATTAATAGAGTTGATTGCGGTGTGTGGAAGTTCGTGAGCAAGCTGTCAGCTAAACGGAAATCGTATTTAGGGAAGATGAATTTATTCGTCCAACCGCTAAACGGCTTCAAAGTATCTGTGGTGCTTACTGATGTCTCCATCGCTCGCATAGCAGTAGTTCCGATAGCACAGATGCGTCGCTTTTCAGCTTTAGCTCTGTTAACCCTCTCAACGCAAGATTGTGGGATAATTAGCTGCTCGCTATCCACCTTATGCTTAGTAACATCCTCAACTTGAACTTCGCGGAAAGTACCTAAGCCTATATGTAGAGAAAGGAATGACATGTCAATTCCTTTAATCTCGAGACGCTTTAACATCTGTTTAGAGAAGTGTAGTCCAGCAGCTGGTGCTCCTACTGCGCCTTCGTTTTTAGCGTAAATGGTTTGGAATCTTTCTGCATCGATATCCTCAGTTCCTCTATCTAAATAACGCGGTAATGGAGTTTCGCCAAGCTCACGGATTTTACTCATGAACTCTTCCTTCGATCCTTCGAAGAGGAATCTTAATGTGCGCCCTCTAGACGTGGTGTTATCAATAACCTCAGCTACTAATTCGTCATTTTCACCAAAGTAAAGTTTATTACCGATTCGTATTTTTCTTGCTGGATCTACTAAAACATCCCAAAGCATGTTTTCTCCATTTAACTCTCTTAGAAGAAACACCTCGATAACTGCTCCCGTCTTTTCTTTATTACCATACAGTCTAGCTGGAAACACTTTAGTGTCGTTAGCAACGAACACATCGCCCTCTTCAAACATGTCGAGGATATCCTTGAACATCTTGTGCTCGAATTTCCCAGTCTTTCTATCGACAACCATCATGCGGCTATCTTCACGATTATCTAAAGGATATTGCGCAATTTGATCCGCCGGAAGGTCGAATTTAAAGTGCGATAATTTCATTCTTTGAGCAGCCATACGGGAGGTGTTTTTTAGGTGCAGATTTTGAGCGTGCGAAAGTACGTAAAAACACCATACAAATCAACGGTTTTCGAGCTTAATCTCGTGTTGGAGCTAGCGACTTGACGGATGAGATAAATTCCTCCAAATTCCAGGCTTCTTCAACGTGGAAATTACCGCTCTTTGTGCGCCTTAATTCCACCAATGTTCCTCCCACATTTAATGCCGCACCTAGGTCGTGTGCCATCGACCTGATATAGGTCCCCTTAGAACATTCAACTGTAAATTTCACGTCGACAACCTTATGCCCGGACACCTCAGATTTTGTAAAAGACTCGATGTCGAATTTGTCAATTGTAACGGTTTTATGTTTCAACGCCACAGTTTTACCCTGTCTAGCTGCTTTATATGCAGTGACGCCATCAACTTTTTTCGCACTGTATTGAGGTGGCATTTGTTCTATAGACCCTAAAAAGGTATCTGCAGTTTTACTCACTTGTGCTAGGTTTAAGGATAGTATCTCAGATGCGTCACCCCAGCTGTCTACATCGGTTTCTGCGTCGTAGGAGGGAGTTGTGGCGCCTAGACGAATCACACCCGTATATGTTTTTTTCTCGGCTTGAAGTAGGTCGATGGTTTTCGTTTTTCTACCGGTACATATCACTAATACCCCTGTTGCAAGAGGATCTAATGTGCCTGCATGACCCACTTTAATTTTCTTAATGTTGAACTCCCCTCTGATAGTGCCCCTTACTTTATTCACCACGTCGAAACTTGTCCAGGTAAGTGGCTTGTCGAATACCAGCACTTGCCCCTCTAGTAATTTTTCAGCGTTGTTAAATGGTAGTTTATTTGTGCTCATCTTTTTTCTCTTTTGCAGCAGTTCTTCCACTTGTCATTTCTGTAGCCTCAGATGCAGTCATCCCTGCCATATCCTCAAAAATTCCGAGCACATGTCTTACTGATACTACGTTTTGAATCCTTAATCTAAGAGCTCCGTTACGCTGGTACATGCTCGCGTCATTATGATGGTGTTTCAAGTAATTTAATACTCGGGCGAACATAGGGCCCTGGAAATATGGGCTGTCTTCTTCAGTGACAAATGCAGCGATGAGTTTGCTGCTTTTCAAAATCACTTTCTCCATACCTAATATTCTAGATAACCATCGAAGTTTAATGGTGAGTAATAATTCCTTTGTCTCTTTGGGCATAGGCCCAAACCTATCCTCCATCTTTACCATAAACCCTTCTAATTCGTGATCAGAATCGATCCCGTCAAGTTCGCGATATAGGTTAATTCTTTCTGGGATATCGCTGACATAGCTATCCGGGATTAACAATCCGAGATCCGTTTCTAGAACGGTCTCCTCCACATATTTCCCAGTCTCACGACGCTCTTCTTCGAAGAGTTCATTAAACTGGTCCTCCTTTAATTCTCTAACAGCATCGGCAAGTATTCTTTGGTACATATCGAAACCTATATCGGATATGAACCCACTTTGTTCAGCACCTAATAAATCCCCAGCTCCACGTATATCTAAATCCCGCATAGCTATATGAACACCACTTCCCAAATCACTGAATTGCTCCAGAGCCTGTAAACGCTTTCTAGATTCAGCCGGCAAAGCACTTAACGGGGGAGCCATCAGATAACAGAATGCCTTGCGATTCGACCTCCCCACTCTCCCTCTTAGTTGATGTAAATCACTTAGTCCAAACTTTTGTGCCTCATTTATCAATATCGTATTAGCGTTACTAATATCTATTCCACTTTCAATAATGGTAGTGGCAACAAGGACATCGTATCCACCCTCTATAAACCTAGCCATAACCTCCTCTAGTTCTTTTCCCTCCATCTGTCCGTGACCTATCCCTATCCTAACGTCGGGACATAGGCGCTGTATCATACCAGCAACATCTTTTATGTTTGCGACTCTATTATGAACGAAATATACTTGCCCACCTCGGCTTACCTCGTAACTAACCGCATCCCTTATCACCTCCTCATTAAACGAAGTTAGGATTGTATCTATTGGATGTCTATTAGGCGGTGGGGTTTTAATAATGCTCAAATCTCGTGCGCCCATTAATGAAAACTGCAGGGTTCTAGGAATAGGTGTTGCAGTGAGAGTTAGCGTATCTACGTTAGCTCTCATAGTTTTCAGCTTATCCTTAACCCCCACACCGAACTTCTGCTCTTCATCTACGATCAATAATCCCAGGTCGTTGAATTTTACTTTCTTTCCTACAATTGCATGTGTCCCGATTAAAATATCTACTTCTCCACTCTCTACCTTTCTTAGAGTTTCCTTAAGTTTTTTACCTGTTTTAAAACGGTTGATGTAATCCACTGTCACCGGAAATTCTTTAAGTCTCCTAGTGAAACTTCTCGCGTGCTGCATGGAAAGGATGGTGGTAGGGACTAACATTGCTACCTGTTTGCCGTCGGTTGCTGCTTTAAACGCAGCCCTTATCGCTATTTCTGTTTTCCCAAAACCGACATCACCACATATAAGCCTATCCATAGGTACGACCTTTTCCATATCCTCCTTTACAGCCTTGGTTGCTGAATGTTGGTCAGGCGTGTCTTCGAACATAAAGCTGGCTTCAAGCTCATGCTGAAGATATGAATCTGGAGTATATGCAAATCCCTCAGCTGCCTTTCGCTTCGCATATAATTGTAGTAGATCATATGCGATTTGTTTAACTCGGTTCTTTGTTTTCGCTTTCGTCTTTGCCCAAGTTGCCGTGCCAAGCTTATTCACAGATGGAGTAGTTCCTTCCTTTGAGGTGAATTTAGAAATACGGTGAAGAGAATGAATACTCACATAAAGCACGTCGCCCCCTTTGTACGATAGGCGTATCGCTTCTTGTTCTTTTCCATTTACATCAATCTTATGTAAACCACTAAACTCACCTATGCCATGATCGATGTGAACAACGAAATCACCCACCTCAAGGCCCATCAATTCTTTGATGGTTAGAGCCTCTCGGCTCTTTCGGAAACCATCTTTGAGTTTGAAACGATGATATCGATCGAACAGCTGGTGATCTGTGTAAACGAGAATTTTCAGGGCCTTATCTACAAATCCTTCACTAAGCTCCATAGGAATAGGCTTGTAGGGCACATCTGGGGATTTTTCTCCGTTTGCGTCTTGTCTATCAGTGAAAATATCATGTAGTCTTTCTAACTGAGTAGCCTGTCCAGACACGATTACATTCACATAACCATTTCTGTGATTTGCGATAAGATTTGTAGCGATCATATCGAAGTGCTTATTGAAAGCAGGCTGCTCTGTCATACCATATTCCACAGTCAACCTGTCGGGAAATGAGGCCCCTCCTCCAAACTCCACAACGGAAAAGTCTTCAATAAGAGATTTGAATAGTTTACTGTTCAGATAAAGTTCGTCTGGGGGAGTTCTCTTTGTTTCACCTTCTAGCCTATCGAAATGAGAGTGTGCTTTCTCCAGCTCTTTGTCCAAACCTAGCTCGCACCCACGGACATCAGACATCCACATAATCGAAGAGTTTGGGATAAAGCTAAAGAAAGGCTCTTGGGATTTATGGAGAGTTTTATCCCCCACATTAGGCACAATTGTAGCCCTAGTGAGTTTACTCACGCTGAGTTGTGAAACCGGATCAAACTTCCGAATCGACTCTATCTCTTCTCCGAAAAACTCTATTCTATATGGATGGTCTAATGAGTAGCTAAACACGTCAACTATGCCACCCCTCATTGCGTATTGACCTGGCTCATAGACAAAATCAACCTTGTCGAATCCGTATTCTAAAAAAACTTCATCTAAGAAATCCAAAGAAAAATTATCGCCAATACCTAGAGAAAATGTTTGGGCACTCAGCTCTTTTTGGGTTATTACTTGCTCTGAAAGAGCACCTGGATAACTAACAATAATGCAACCTTCGCGACCTCCATTAATCTCATTCAACACCTCAGCCCGCATTGCGATATTTGCATTTTCTGTAACCTCTTCTTGATAGGGTACCCGTGCAGATCTAGGAAACAAGAAAATAGGTCTAGGCTTGTCACCGAGAATTTGCTCGAGATCATTCATGAAATAAGCAGCCTTCTCTTTGTCGTCTAGGACGAAGACGTGATGTCGGGGTTTCTCTCCACTCTCTTCCTCGCGGATTAATACTCCCGCGGCAACAAGAGCTAGGGAAGATCCTACGACTCCTTTTAATTCTAATTTTCCAGATTTTTTTTGTAGCTCGCGTAAAACTTTCCCACCTCGATTATCTCGAGTATAGAATTCTAATAGGTCACTGGATCGCATTGAACTCATTACGCAATGCAAAAGTAAGGTTTAGTCTTCCTCTTTCGTTGGAGGCGCAGAATTCATCTCTGGATTGTTTTCAGCCATCTGACACGCCATCATCGCATGTACCAGATTTCTATTTCCTACATAAAAAGGAGCCCTTTGGTGAAGTTCAGAAGGAACTCTCTCCATTATACGGCCTTCATCGTCGATAGCCATTCCACCAGCCTGTTCTGCGATAAACGCCAGAGGAGCACATTCATATAGAAGTCTTAGTTTTCCGTTGGGTTTTTTAATCAAAGAAGGGTAGAGGTAGATACCTCCATGAATTAAGTTTCTGTGAAAATCAGCAACTAAAGAACCTATATATCTAGCCCTAAACCTAGCTCCTCGAGTGATTTGGCAACCCTCAACAAATAACTTTGCCGGCTTACAACACTTACCTAGTAGAGCATCGTTTACAGAATAAATCCGGCCTTTTTCAGGAAATTCCATAGCTGGGTGAGATAGAAAAAACTCCCCTACTGCCGGATCTAACGTGAACCCGTTTACACCTGAGCCCGTTGTGTAAACGAGCATAGTTGATGAACCGTACAGAATATATCCAGCTGCAACCTGCTCAGTTCCGGCTTGTAAAAAATCGGCATCGACTAAAGTCTCACCCATAGGGGTTATTCTTCTGTGTATACTGAAAATCGTTCCTATGCTCACGTTAACATCAACATTAGAAGAACCATCAAGTGGATCCATCAATACGATATACTTTCCTGATTTGCCCTTATCTCCGCAGAGTATAGGTGCTTCTTGCTCCTCCGATCCAATTCCAGCTACAGATTTTCCGGCAGACAGAATTCGCATAAATGTTTCGTCAGCAAAGACATCTAACTTCTGCTGAGCCTCGTCCTGGACGTTAGTTGTTCCAGCATCTCCTAGAATTCCTGCTAGGCCTGCTCGATTAACTTGGTGATTGACGATTTTTGCTGCAACACCGATATCGGTAAGAAGCCGTGTTAGTTGACCAGACACAAATGGGAATGCCGCTTGGCTATCCATGATAAACTCCCCGAATGTTTTCGCCTTACTCATTTCGCAAAGTTACAATATCGTAGACGGCTTTGAGAGCAGAGCTTTGGTAAGCTCGTGAAATTGAACAACGCTCAGTTGTTCTGCTCTCATAGCTGCGAATTCTTCGGGGATCAAGTCTTTTTCAAAGCCCGCATTTGTCAATGCATTTCGTAAAGTTTTACGCCTTTGATTAAATGAAGCTTTGACCACTCTCTTTAGTTCTAAAAAGGTACAACCGGGATCAACCATCTCATTACGAGTTAGTCGGATCACTCCGCTTTTAACCTTTGGTGGTGGCTCGAAAGCATCTGCATCTACAGTGAAGAGATATTCTATGTCGTAGTAAGTCTGGAGTAGTACACTTAGAATCCCATACTTTTTAGTCCCGGGACCTTCTGCGACCCTTTCCGCCACTTCTTTTTGGAACATACCTACAACTTCAGGGACTCGATCTCTCCAGTCGAGAACTTGAAAAAGAATTTGGGACGAGATATTATATGGAAAATTCCCGGCGACAATAAAACGAGCACCTTCTGGAAATGCAATGTCGGGATTCCAGTTCAAGACATCCACTCCGTACACCTTTGAAGAAGGCATGATGTCCTCAGTAATTAAGTACTCAACACTCTCTTCATCTAGTTCGATTACATGAAGATCCAAATCCCCTCTATTTAACAGTGGGCGCGTTAATGCCCCTGTACCTGGGCCTATCTCCAATACGGTAGTACAACCGTTATGACAAGTTAAAGATTCAGCAATTTCTTGGGCTATGCCAGGGCCGGTTAAGAAGTGTTGGCCTAGGTACTTTTTCGCCCTAAACTTCATTTAGCAAACCCTTCTGAAATTACTGGCAGAACAGTTCTAAATGCCGCGGCTTTGCTCCCCCACTTTGAAGCGAATTCATTTTGGAGAGCTGGGGCACAGTCATTTTGGTATGTAGTAAATGCTTCAACAGAATGTGTAATAAATTGGACGGCATACGTAAGGCCTCCCTGTTCATCTCCCTCTACTCGGCAAAGCTTATAATCGCGGAAATGGCCAGTGGCTAATACCGCAGGGATGTGTATCTTCTCCATGTACTCCTCCCACTGTTTGGCACAAGATGCATCAACTGAAATTGTAATATTGTAAAGTATCATGGATTTATTCTTCAAGTTCAATATAGTCCTCACCCCTCAAATATCTAAATCTTTTTCGAGCTTCAATTACATGAAGTGATCCTGAGAACTCAAAAATCAACTTCTCATATAATTCTTCGGCCTTTTCTAGATCCTTATAATGATCATCGTATATCACAGCTAATTTATAGAGGGCATCGTCACCTGTGATATCATCGAAATGAAGGTCTACGATCTCTTCATAATACCCCATTGCAATCTCCACATATCCCTTCTGCATAGCTATGTCGCCCTTGGCCATTAGTATTTCATCCTCTAAAGAATGACCAGGGTAGTTGTTCAATAACGTATCAAGGGTATTAACAGCATCACGATACCTTCGTTGCATTATCAAAAGATCTGCTCTAGCATATAACTCCATGGGCTCAACGATGGTGTCAAGGTTAAAGTTGTCCGTAATCAACAGACTTAGTTCGATGGCGTCGTTTGAAATAAGTTTGGAGGTTGAAGCCTTGATAGCGTCAAGCTGGGTTTGGGCCCAAGCGAAATCACCGGTATAATAACTTATACGAGCATTTCTAAATTTCGCTTCGTGCCCCATAGGATCATCTTTAAAATCTAAGATGACCTGAGTGAAAATAAGTGAAGCATCCCATACTAAATCTGCAAACACATAAATATCCCCTAGCTCTAATTTACACACTGCCGCAACCCGTTTATTCAAGCCCTTAATGGAGAGCACTTCCTCTAAGACATCCATACCCTCTTCTGAACGCCCTAAGAAAAACGCCAGCAAGTGGGCATGATCCTTCTGCATAATAGCCGTTTCAGACCTTATCCCTAGATTTCGAATACTAGATGCATAATCTAATTCTAACTCACTTAAGGCATCCATATCTAACGGAGTCTCAGAAGTTAAAACATGGAATCTAACCTGCAGAGTTTCATTTCTTGCGGTGTAGAAATATGGATTACCAGAACCTTTACCTGCGACATATGAGAAACACTCTAGAGCAGTTTCTAAATCATTATTAGCGGCGGAAGTGTTCCCCAGCTCCATCAATCTCACACCTATCTCACCCAGTCGTATGTCTAGAGAACGAGCGTGTATAAAGGCTGTAGAAAACTCCTTGCTCTGAGTAAAATACCAAACCAGCATCTCTGAATAAATTGTGTTTGATGGATATTTCTTAGCAGCCCTCAATAACTCCCCCCTCATCATATCTCTATTCTCTTCTTCGGTTTCAAGGCGTAAATTCCTATTCAGACTAGTTTGAACTGTTATTAGATAGGTAGGTTTTGTGTTCAAGAGATCAAGAAAACTCTCCACCATACCTTGATAATCACCCATCATTCCTTTAAGATGAGCTAATTCATAATGAAAATCATTAGTTCCCATCTGAATTGCCTTCATATAGGTTTTATAGGCCAAATCGAGCTTATCCAAACTAATAAACGCATTAGCTAACCTTACCGCCGCAGACCTCCCCGGTTGAAGAATATTCAACGCATCATCAAATGCATCGAGAGCTTTCTCCTTTAAGTCGAACTTCATATACAGCGAACCTAAATCTACATAGGCAGTGGATTTACTGGTCTTATGGCGTCTTTTTAATCTAGCCTTTACAAGCTTTTCAGCCTCATTGAAATCATCCATCGCCAGAAGCGACTCGTAATACATGAGGTAAATCTTATTCGTCTTATTCGTTTTGTATATGCTGCCCAGATATAAAAGAGCCTCCTCGTAACTACCGTTATTATAGTAGTATTCTGCAAGTTCTAAATCGGTTTGGGCGTGTGAGGCGCTAGTAATTGTGAAGCTGATACTCAAGGCCAAAACAACTCCAATCATATTGCTCACCCACGCTCTCATTCCCCAGCTATAATATGAGCCCACTCACTTTTTTTCGCACGAATCAGGCTATCAACTTCATTCCAACATGCGGTATCCGTCTCTAATCCTAACCTTATATATCTCTTCGTTTCATGAAACACAGAGTCTAAATCTATTACAATCGCGAGTTCAATAGAGGAATTCAAAGCGATGTAGTCTGAGTCGATTACGTCTCCTAAAGCGTCAATATTTGCGCCCATATCAATAACAGAGATTAATCCCTCAATCTGATTTAAGCTTTTACCACATTGATTTATCAAGCCTTGTATTCTCGATGGTGCATCTTTAAGAAATCTACTTGCTTTTGAGAGTTCAGCTATAATAGGAGCGTCAGATCTAATGAAAGTAATATTGCTATCTAGGCCCAACCACCTCACATCGTTCTTTGCGATATCCAACCTTTCTCTCACAGCAAGTATACTATCGAGAGGGAATCCATTGACAACAACTAGTATTGAGTCGAGCTGAATGACAGCTGATTCAAGCGGAGTTTTATCTATTTTCTCTCCACAACTAGCTAGCAATGTGATCGCTATAGCGATGATATTTAGATTGAGAAATTTCATATTAAATACGGTCAAATCCAACAAATGGTATTATCGCCTTAGGAATAGCAACTCCCTCAGCATCTTGATGGTTTTCTAAAAAAGCGGCTACAATTCTAGGTAATGCTAGGGCAGAGCCGTTCAGTGTATGCACGTATTTATTCTCTCCATCAACATCCTTAAATCTACACTTCAAACGGTTCGCTTGGAATGTTTCAAAACTCGACACAGAACTCACCTCTAACCAACGCTCCTGAGCCGCACTCCACACTTCAAAGTCATAGGTAATAGCAGCAGTGAATCCCATATCGCCGGCACAAAGTCTCAAGACTCTATATGGCAACTCCAAATCCTCAAGCAATCCCTTCACGTGATTCACCATTTGATCTAATGCGGCAACAGAATTCTCAGGTTTTACTATTTGTATTATTTCTACTTTATCAAATTGATGCAGTCTATTTAACCCTCTCACATCCTTTCCATAACTTCCAGCTTCTCGTCTAAAGCAAGGCGTGTATCCACACAACTTCACGGGTAAATCCGAACCCTGCAACAATGTGTCTCGATAGATATTCGTCAGCGGAACCTCTGCCGTAGGAATCATATACAGATCATCATCCTGCATATGGTACATCTGCCCTTCTTTATCAGGGAGCTGTCCTGTGCCAAACCCACTATCAGCATTAATCATAAGTGGTGGCATGTACTCTGTATAGCCAGCTTCCTCTGCTTTTTCGAGGAAATATCTAATCAATCCCCTCTGAAGCTTAGCTCCCTTCCCCTTGTAAAAGGGAAACCCAGCACCACTAACTTTAGCTCCTAGATCGAAATCTATGATATCCTGCTCCTTTGCAATATCCCAATGTGGTTTATTGTTCTCCCCTAATTCAGGTTTCTCTCCCCAGCTATAAATCTCTTCATTATCTGCGGCAGACTTCCCTGCCATAACGATATCACATGGTGTGTTAGGGATTTGAGAAAGCAGCTCTTTAATTTCATTATCATTGCCGTTCATCTTCTCCTTTAGATCTCCAGATTTCTCCTTCAGTCCAGACGTAGCAACTTTAATCTTTTCAGCTTCCTCTTTTTTACCCTCGCGCATTAAGCCACCTATCTGTCTACTTAGATTGTTAGATTCGGCCAGTGTATCATCAAGATTCTTCTGAAACGCCCTACGCTCCACGTCTAATTCCAGAATTCTGTCAACAGATTCAGTCACGTCAATCCCTCTCTTTGAAAGGCATTGAATTACGCTGTCGCGTTTTTCGCGAAGTTGAGTAAGTGTTAACATTCTAGTTTCTTACGGTGAAGTTCGGATTTTTTACCCGAACCGACACCAAATAAAATAAAAAAACTCCCGCCCCGAAGGGGACGGGAGTCCAAATTAGTTTTAGGAATGACTTCCTATTACGCTTCTTCTCCCGCCGCTACGACAGAAACAAAGGAGCGATTATTACGTTTCTTACGAAATTCAACAATTCCGTCTGTAAGAGCGTACAAGGTGTGATCCTTGCCCATTCCAACATTAGTTCCGGGGTGATGAGTTGTACCACGCTGACGAACAAGGATGTTGCCAGAAATACAAAATTGACCACCGAATATCTTTACACCCAGTCGTTTCGACTGTGATTCACGTCCGTTTTTAGAGCTACCTGCTCCTTTTTTATGCGCCATGACTTATGCTTTTGTTGCTTTCGTAGTTGACTTCTTAGCTACAGGTTTCTTAGCTGATGGCTTTTTCGCAACAGCTTTCTTAGCTGCTGGTTTCTTTGCCGCTGCTTCAGTTGTTGGAGCGTCTGCCTTCTTTGTTGTTTCCGCCGCAGGTTTAGCTGCTGCTTTCTTTGCCGTTGCTTTTTTGATATCCGTAATACGGAGCTCAGTTAAGTAAGGACGGAAGCCGTTAAGCTTCTGATATCCTTTACGACGTTTCTTTTTGAAGATAAGAACTTTATCTCCTTTTAAATGCCGCTCTATGGTGGCATGAACGGCTAGGCCGTCTATAGCTGGGGCGCCAACTGTAACGTCTCCGTCTTTGTCAGTAAGGAAAACACGATCGAATTGAATCTTCGATCCTTCCTTAGCATCTAAACGGTTTACGAAAACCTGTTGGTCTTTTTCTACCTTATACTGGTGCCCTGCTATCTCTACGATTGCATACATGGAAAATAATTTTTACCTCATGGAATTACTCCATAAGGGGGCGCAAAGATAGTGCCTTCACTCGTATTGCCCAACTTTTCGCGACGAAACTTGATTTGCACGAAAATTTACTAATGCTACACCGCAAATAATCACTCCACCACCTAATAAATGCCACTTCGTTAACACCTCTCCATCTAGCCACCCCCACATAGCTGCAAACAACGGTATAATATAGGTTACAGAACTAGCCGTTAGAGCGTTTGTCCATTTAATTAAAGAGTTAAAGAGCACTAAAGCACCAGCCGTCCCGAAGACAGATAGAACTATGATTGCAACCATAGATATCACACCGGAATCGTGAGAATTGAACGTCTCGATCACATTTGAAAAACTCAACATGATTAAGCTAGGAGCTAAAACCAGAAGAAGTGCGATAGCTGCGATAGCCACAGACGGAATCCCCATAAGTTTTTCCTTAAGCACATTAACACTAATTCCATAAAACAAAGTTGCTAGCGCCACCTTCCCACATGCCCCCCAAGCGATTTCATCTCCTGACTCAAACACATTTCCTCCAGACAGTATCAATATCCCAGCACCTATAAAGCCTATTACTAACCCCGATAATTGTTTCCAAGACAGAGCGGTGCCGAAAATAATAACAGCCACGAGCATTGTGAATAGTGGCGTAAGTGAATTTAACATACCAACAACGGCACTAGGGAGCTGGGTTTGGGCTGTAGTAAAAAGATAAGCAGGTAGGAGATTACCTAAAGTTCCAATCACAAGCAACCAAATCCACTTCTCCCTTGTAATCGATTTTAGATAGCGCAACGCTATAGGCAACATTACTATAGCCGCAATGCTAATTCTCAAAGCCGCCACCTCAAGAGGAGAATACACCTTACTGCCGTGCACGTCAAACATAGCAGTTTTCATCAAGATGAACGAACTACCCCACACAAACGCCAGAAGTATCAATACTCCCCACACCCATAATGTTGATTTTTCCTTTTGCACAGTTTGGCAAAGGTACTCCCGCTGCGTTAGTACATTTGCAACATGAGACTATTTACATTTTTACTTTTTGCTTCTTTTCTAATAGTAGGATGCAGCGAGCCTTTCCACGGAACCCCTGAGATTACGAATGTGGTAAAAACGGAAGGATCTCAAGCAAAGCGTATAGCTACATTAGAGATTGACGGCATGATGTGTGAAATAGGATGTGTAGCGAAAGTGAAAAAAGAACTTTTAGAACTCGAAGGTGTATCTAACGTTGTTATGGATTTCGATTCTGATAGAGAGACTAATTTTGCGAATGTAGAGTACGATATAAATACAGTTTCTTTATTCTCTATTTACAATTCGGTCAATTCTATCGCTGACGGCAGACTCTACGGAGTGACGGCTGTAGTAGACACAGAATTTCGGGCAGACTCGGAGTGAGGAAACTCACTAACATAGCGTTTTACTTTGTTTTTGCTGTAGTTCTAGCTGGATCTATAGTGAGAATGACGGGGTCTGGAATGGGCTGCCCGGATTGGCCGAAGTGTTTTGGGCTTCTTATCCCTCCTACTTCTGAGGACCAAATCCGTTGGGCCACTGACACAGATTATTCAGAGGGTAGAATGGTGATTGAGAATGGCACGCTTTGGTACTCTACATCAGACCACATTTCTCAAGGCGAAAGTTTTTCTCCCGAAAACTGGGCCCCTCATCCCCACCATAACTATTCGAAATTTAATACCACGCATACCTGGATCGAATACCTCAATCGACTGACAGGTGCTCTTGCCGGTATCCCAGTCCTTCTTCTCTTTATTCTCGCCATCAGATCGCGAAAAACGCTCCCTATTATCTTCGCCTCTGCTACGCTAGTTTCACTGCTATTTGTGGCTTATCTCGGGAAATTAGTAGTTGACGGCAACCTCATCCCGTTCTCCATTACCATTCACACCTTAGGTGCACTTTCAATTCTCGCTTGCCTGATTCTCATGATGCAACATCTCGACGGGATGAAGGTCGCGATAAATAAATCGACCAGAACGTGGATGATTGTAAGCATTACTTTAGCTCTTCTGCAGTTCGTTCTAGGCACTCAAGTTCGGGAACTGGTAGACCATTTCATGGAGTCTGGAATTACTAGAACGAACATAATAGACTCTCTCCCTGAATGGTGGAAACTCCATAGATCTGCTGCGTGGATAGTTCTAGTTTCCCATGTGGTTTGGGCAGTGAGTCTTTATAAAATGCCCCAGCTTAAGAGCTATGCTATAATGGTATTTGTTATTCTCTTAGGCCAAATGACCACCGGCATTCTCTTCATTCAAATCGGGATACCCGCATTTGCACAGCCCGTTCATATCGTGTTAGGGTTCGCCTTAATATTAGTAGACCTTCGTGCTATACTAGCAACGAAGGTCTAATAATTTTCTGCTTAACGCGCGTTTGCTAACGCAAACGAATGTCAACGTCTAGCCGCTGCACATTTCACAATCGTCACCGTTGTCGATGCTGCACATAGCTAATGCTTCTTCTTCTGTAAGCTCTGGAGCTTTTCCTTCTTTAGTCTCGTCTTGGTACTTCTTCTCGATAGTAAACTTGATGGCATCAGCTGCTGCTTTAGTTCTCAAGTAGTACATACCAGTCTTAAGTCCGCTCTTCCATGCGTGGAAGTGCATGGAAGTGAGTTTTGAATTAGTCACGTTTTCCATGAAGATGTTCAGTGACTGAGATTGGCAAATGAATGCTCCTCTGTCTGCTGCCATATCCAGGATAGAACGCTGACTTATCTCCCATGAAGTTCTGTATAACAGTTTGAGGTTATCTGGAATCTCCTTGATATTCTGGACAGATCCGTTAGCGGCAATTAGACGATTCTTCATTTCAACATCCCAAAGCCCAAGCTTGGTTAGGTCTCTCAATAAGTGTTTGTTCACTACGATGAACTCACCAGACAGTACACGACGGGTGTAAATGTTAGAGGTGTAAGGCTCAAAGCATTCGTTGTTTCCGAGGATTTGGGCTGTAGAAGCTGTAGGCATAGGAGCAATCAATAATGAATTGCGCATTCCATGCTTTTTAATCTCAGCCTTCAACACATCCCACTCCCATCTGTCAGTAGGTTTTACGTTCCACATATCAAACTGTAGAATACCTTTTGACGCTGGTGAGCCCTTAAATGTCTCATAAGCACCTTCTTCAATGGCCAAGTCTTTAGAAGCTGTACAAGCAGCATAGTAAAGTGTTTCGAAAATATCCTTATTTAACTGACGTGCCTCATCACAATCAAATGCATATCGCATCATAATGAACGCATCAGCTAGACCTTGAATTCCGATTCCGATAGGACGGTGACGCATGTTCGAGTTGCGTGCTTCAATAACAGGGTAGTAGTTCCTGTCGATAATCTTATTAAGGTTCTTTGTTACTTGATAAGTAATAGCGAACAGTTTATCGTGGTCGAATGTACCGTCCTCCTTTACGAATTTAGGTATAGCAACAGACGCTAGGTTACATACAGCGACTTCATCAGGAGCAGTGTACTCGATGATCTCAGTACATAGATTAGATGAGCGTATAGTTCCTAGATTCTTCTGGTTAGACTTAGCGTTAGCAGCGTCTTTAAAGAGCATGTAAGGTGTGCCTGTTTCTGTTTGGGATTCAAGAATCTTAAACCAAAGTTCCTGAGCCTTGATAGTTTTACGACCCTTGCCCTCCTTCTCATACTTTACATATAGTTTTTCAAACTCCTTACTATGAGTTTCTGGTAGGCCTGGGCACTCGTTAGGACACATTAAAGTCCAGTCTCCATCCTCCTCAACTCTCTTCATAAACAAGTCTGGAATCCAAAGAGCGTAAAATAAATCTCTAGCTCTTTGCTCTTCTTTACCGTGGTTTTTGCGCATCTCTAGGAAGTCAAAGACGTCAGCATGCCAAGGCTCTAAGTACATAGCGAAAGACCCCTTACGGCGACCTCCACCCTGGTCTACATATCTCGCGGTGTCGTTAAACACTCTTAACATAGGAACGATACCATTAGAAGTTCCGTTAGTTCCCTTGATGTACGATCCAGTAGCGCGGATGTTATGCATAGCTAGTCCTATACCACCAGCACTTTGGGAAATCTTAGCACATTGCTTCAACGTATCGTAAATACCAGAGATGCTATCCTCCTTCATTGTTAAAAGGAAGCAGCTAGACATTTGGGGCTTAGGAGTTCCCGCATTGAATAGGGTAGGAGTAGCGTGGGTGAACCATCCCTCGCTAAGCATATTATATGTTTCGATAACAGAATCGAGATCCTCCTTGTGAATACCTACAGAGACCCTCATTAACATGTGCTGAGGACGCTCTGCAATCTCACCTTTGATCTTCATTAAGTACGAACGCTCAAGGGTCTTAAAACCGAAGTAATCGTAATTAAAGTCTCTATCGTAGATGATGTTAGAATCTAAAAAATCACCGTTAGCTTGAATGATTTCGTGAACATCCTCAGCAATTAAGCTAGCAGGATCTCCAGTTATAGGATCGACATAGTTGTACAGGTCACACATAGTTTCAGCGAATGACTTTTTCGTTGACTTGTGAAGATTACTAACTGCGATACGACTAGCTAGGTTCGCGTAGTCTGGATGACTTACTGCATTAGTAGCAGCCACCTCCGCAGCAAGGTTATCTAATTCTGTAGTGGTTACACCATCGTAAACACCCTCGATGACACGCATGGCGATACGGACAGGATCGACATTTTCATGAAGGCTGTAACACATTTTTTTAATACGAGCTGTGATTTTGTCGAATTGGACAAGCTCTTTTCTTCCGTCGCGTTTTACTACGTACATGGGGCTTCTATTGTGGGTGGTTCAGGTAAGGCAAGTGGGTGTGAAATTTAAAAGTCAGCATCAACGCTGAAGCCTTTAGCGTCTTCATCACCGTGTTTAATAACGCCTGCTTTTTGGTATTCACCAACTCTTTTTTCGAAGAAGTTGGTTTTACCTTGAAGTGATATCATCTCCATAAAGTCAAATGGATTCGCGGTGTTAAATACTTTATCATTTCCTAGCTCGACGAGTAAACGATCGGCAACGAATTCAATGTATTGTTGCATCAGATCAGCATTCATTCCGATGAGACGAACTGGAAGAGCTTCGGTTACGAATTCTTTTTCCATTTCTACTGCAGAAATAATAATTTCTTCTACCTCTTTCTTAGGGAGTTTGTTTACAAGGTGCTTGTTGTATAGTAAGCAAGCGAAGTCACAGTGCATTCCCTCGTCGCGTGAGATAAGCTCATTTGAGAACGTAAGCCCTGGCATAAGCCCTCTTTTCTTTAACCAGAAAATCGAACAAAAACTTCCGCTGAAGAATATTCCCTCTACTGCTGCAAAAGCGATAAGACGCTCAGCAAAACTGCCGTTGTCAATCCATCTTAGAGCCCAGTCAGCTTTAGTCTTCACGAACGGAACAGTATCTATCGCGTTGAGTAGTTTATCCTTCTCATCCTTGTCTTTTATGTAAGTGTCTATTAAAAGTGAGTAAGTTTCAGAATGGATGTTCTCCATCATGATTTGGAAACCGTAGAAGAATTTTGCTTCGGTGTACTGTACTTCAGTAACAAAGTTTTCCGCTAGGTTTTCATTTACGATGCCATCTGAAGCTGCGAAAAATGCGAGAACATTTTTTATGAAGTAACGCTCGTCTTCGTTCAGCTTCTCATTCCAATCGACCATGTCCGAAGACAAATCTATTTCCTCAGCTGTCCAGATACTAGCCTCTTGTTTCTTATACTCTGCCCAGATGTCGTCGTGCTCAATTGGAAATAGAACAAAACGTCCTGGATTATCCGTTAAAATGGGTTCCATCACCTTTGTATTTTCAGGTAACACCTCTTCAATAGAGGTTTGTTTACCTACAACAGCTTCTTTAGCAATGCTTTTCTCGTTTTCGAGTTCGTTAAGTTTAGAGGACGGTTGTTGCATGTCTATTTGACTTTAAGGCGGTTTAAGAATCTGTTTGGCGGCTGAGAAGTCGCAAAATTCTTGGGACCTCAATCAACGTTTCAAAGAAAGGAAAACACTTTCAAAAGCACAACACTTTTAGGGGTCCATTTACCATGAGTTTTTAACACCCATAGTGTATTACTTTCTTAACCGTCTGAAACACAGCACCTGAGACACTTGATAACCCCCTCATTTTAGCGTTTGGCCTGTAAAAGTATTCAAAAAACTACTGCTACGATTACAAAGAACTAACACGTATTTTTGCACCATGTTAAAAGGCCTTTTAAAGTTATTTCTAGGGGACAAGTCCTCGAGCGACCTCAAGGAACTCCAGCCAGTAGTCGATGAGATTTTAAAGGAAGAGGAGCTACTTCTCACTCTCACTGCAGACGAATTGCGCGGTAAAACTGCCGAGCTTAAAGTTAGGATTAACGCTCACATTTCGGATCTTCAGTCAGAGATTAACTCCCTTAAAGCCGAGGCAGCAGCAATGTCTGAATCAGACCTCGAGGCTAAAGAAGCCGTTTACAATAAAATTGATCAACTAGATCTTAATGTTAACGAAGAGTTAGAAGTAGTGCTCGCAGAAATCCTGCCCGAGGCATTCGCACTCGTGAAGGAAACGGCAAAAAGATTTGCTACCGATGGTGACATTGAAGTTACGGCTCTCGACTACGATAAGGATATAGCTGCGGAGCGTGAGATGGTGAAAATAGTTGGTGAAAAGGCTTACTGGTCCAGTACTTGGAAAGCTGCTGGATCCGATGTTAAGTGGGAAATGGTACACTACGATGTACAACTTGTAGGTGGTGTGGCATTGCACAGGGGCAGTGTTGCAGAGATGCATACAGGTGAGGGTAAAACACTGGTGGCGACGCTTCCAGTTTTCTTAAATGCATTAACAGGTAAGGGGGTTCACCTCGTGACTGTTAACGATTATCTCGCTCGTCGAGATTCGGAATGGATGGGGCCTATTTATGAGTTCCACGGTCTTACGGTTGACTGTATTGATAGACATCAGCCTAATAGCGAGGCTAGGCGCGAGGCGTATAAATGCGATATTACTTTCGGTACGAATAATGAGTTTGGGTTTGATTATTTGAGGGATAATATGGCCCAAAAGCCAGACATGCTCGTTCAACGCCCACATCATTATGCCATAGTCGATGAGGTCGATTCGGTACTTATTGACGAAGCGAGAACCCCATTAATTATTAGTGGCCCCACACCTAAAGGTGACGAACAGGAATTCGAGTCGTTAAAGCCCATGGTTGTGAAGTTGATTCAAATTCAACAAAAAACAGTCCAAGGATTTTTAACCGAAGCAAAGAAACTTCTAACCGATGACATCAGCAAGGATGAAAAGGAAAGTGCTGGATTAGCAATGTACCGAGCCTTTAGAGGCCTACCTAAATCTAAGCCCCTCATTAAGCTCCTCGGTAATGAGGGGATGCGTCAACTTCTTTTAAAGGTTGAGGGCTACTACCTTTCAGATAACCAGAAAGAGATGCCTAAGGCTGATGCGGAGCTTTACTTTGTTATCGATGAGAAACAAAATCAGATTGAACTGTCAGAAAAAGGGATTGCCTTTCTCACAACAGGAATGGAAGACGATGGATTCTTCACATTACCAGATTTAGCGACCTCGTTAGTTACGGTAGACAATTCAGAAAGCTCGGACGAGGATAAGCTTGCTCGTAAGCAAGACATAATGCAGGATTTCGGGGTGAAGTCGGCAAGGATTCACTCTATGAATCAGCTCATTAAAGCCTACACGTTATTCGAGAAAGATAACGAGTATGTTATCATGGACAACAAGGTTAAGATTGTCGATGAGCAGACGGGCCGTATCATGGATGGAAGACGTTATAGTGACGGATTACACCAAGCTATTGAAGCTAAGGAAAATGTAAAAATTGAAGCGGCTACCCAGACATACGCGACAGTAACTCTACAGAACTTTTTCAGGATGTACCACAAGCTAGCTGGTATGACTGGAACGGCTGAAACGGAGGCGGGTGAGTTTTGGGACATATACAAATTAGACGTAAAGGTCATTCCTACGAACAGACCTATTGTTAGAGATGATAGGGATGATTTGGTGTATAAAACTAAACGCGAAAAATACCACGCAGTTATAGACGAGGTGGAGATTCTAAGCAAAGCCGGAAGACCTATCCTAGTAGGAACGACAACGGTTGAAGTGTCTGAACTTCTGTCTAGAATGTTAGATATGCGAGGGCTGGACCATCAAGTTCTGAACGCTAAGCGTCATCAGCAGGAGGCTGATATTGTTACTAGAGCGGGACAAGCGGGTACGATTACCATTGCTACTAACATGGCTGGTCGTGGTACAGACATTAAATTGAGTAAAGAGGTGAAAGAATCGGGAGGTCTTGCAATTGTCGGAACTGAAAGGCATGACTCTCGTCGAGTTGACAGACAGCTAAGAGGAAGAGCGGGACGTCAAGGAGATCCTGGTTCTTCTCAATTCTATGCTTCGCTAGAGGATGATCTAATGAGATTATTCGGTTCGGATAGAGTTGCGAAAATGATGGATAGAATGGGTCACCAGGAAGGCGAAGTCATTCAACATAAAATGATTTCTAAATCCATCGAACGCGCCCAAACCAAAGTAGAGGAAAACAACTTTGGAGTTAGGAAGAGACTTCTCGAATACGACGATGTGATGAATGCCCAGAGGGAGGTGATCTACAAGCGTAGAAGGAATGCTCTGCACGGAGATAGGATTAGTACAGACATCGCGAATATGTTCTTCGAACTTGTAGAGGTGAGTGTAGATTCAACTCACGAGAATAAAGATTACGACGGATTCAAGCTTTCGATGTTGTCGAACTTAGGCATGGACGTGTCTATTTCCACGGAAGATTTCCAAAGAGTCGGAGCTGATGTTCTAGTTTATCAAACGTATTCGAAAGCGGACTCTCACTACAGGCTTAAGATTGAAGATTTGACTAGTAGAGCCCATCCTGTAATTAAGAAAGTATACGACGACGATTCTAACGACTTCAAGAACATCTTAGTTCCATTTTCTGACGGAATTAAGACGATACAGGTTACAGCTGACATTGACGAAAGCGTAGCAACGGAAGCTAAGAGTGTCATGAGGGCTCTTGAAAAGCAAGTAATGTTAGCGGTCATCGATTCACACTGGAAGGAGCATCTTAGATCCATGGATGATCTTCGCGCGAATGTCCAACACGCTCGTCACGAGCAGAAAGACCCGCTACTTATTTATAAGTTCGAGTCCTTTGAGCTTTTCAAGCAAATGATAGGCGTTGTTAATGCTGAAGTTGCGTCATTCCTTATGAAGTGTACCATCCCAACAAACACAGGTGAACAGCCAGTTCAACGAGCTCATCGTGTGGAGAATACTCCTCAAGGAAAGACCTCTAAAGCCGGAGTCCAAAACATCGCCCAGCAGAACGCTGCATCTAGAGCTTCGGGCGGCGGAGTAATTTCTCCAGGCGCACAAGGTCGTCCCCAGGCGCCGCAAAGGCCCCAGGCTGTCGCTCCAATCCGTTCAGAAAAGAAAGTCCAACCTAACTCTCCCTGCCCATGTGGTTCGGGGAAGAAGTATAAGAAGTGTCACGGGAAATAAGTAGGCGCTTTTACGTTTATATCGCAGACCGTTCTAACAATTTCTGAGAACAGTTGACAAGTGTCTGGTGTATTTACGCTGTCAGTTGTGTGAACTAAGAAGTCAAAGGACTCTAGTCCTTTATCTGAAAGTTTCGCGATTTTATTTGCCCAGTTTCTGATGCGAATTTCATCGGATACATGCCCATCGTATCCCCCGAATCTCACGATTAAAAATGGCGCGGTAAATCTCATGTGCAATGCGTCTCTCCTGCCTGCAGTGTCGCTGATTACGGCTCCTATCCCTAATTCTGATAATAAAGCCCAAACCCTCTCCGCCTCATCTCCTCCCTTGAACCACTCTGGGTGACGGAATTCTATAGCCATTCTTAACTCTCTCGGCCAAGCCTTTAAGTACGGTATGAGATTAGTGCTATGCTTAGGCGCGTAATGTGGAGGTAGCTGTAAAAATGCCGGCCCCAGGTTATCCCCAAGCGCTACTAGCCCCCTAATAAAATCATCAGTAGGTCCCTCGCAATTTGCGAACCTTCGGTAATGTGAAATAATGGCCGGAAACTTCGGACAGAAAACGAAACCCTCGGGCATCTCGTCCGCCCAGCTAGCCATCTTCTCCTCGGAATATATCCTGTAATGTGTGGCATTAAATTCCAGCGATCCGAACTGTGTTCCGTAATAGCTAGGCCATGTTCGCATGGGCTCCTTCCTAGGATAAACACTACCCCTCCATGGCCTCACGGTCCACATAGTCCCTCCGGTTCTCACCACAGTTTTACAAGACGGCAACTGGCCGCCCCATTCAACCCTAGCAGCGGGCAACTCCCAATCCATTCCATCGCGCTCCTCATGAGATTCTAGCTTTCCAAACTTCACTCCACGAAGCTAAACCCTACGCGAGTGAATTTATCGTCAATCCAGAACTATTACCTCATTAATTAGCCCATGCGATTCATAGATATTTTAAATAATGGACTTTTGCCGCGAGTGTGTAAAAGCTGCTCAAGACCTATTTACTCGAACGATTATATTGATGGGATTTGTGTTTTCTGCTCGCTACAGTGGAGTGTTTTCTCAGAGATAGATGCTTCCAGAGTATTGTTTTCAGAGCGGTTTAACGGAATCAAATATTATGCAGTTGGATTTAGACTCAACGATGCAGGATCTCGATCTATAATTCATAGATGTAAGTACTCAGGCAACCCCCAACTCATTTTGCAGCTAGGTATTTGGATAGCTAGGAGATGGCCCGCCCCTAATTCTAAGAGTGTATTAGTTCCTATTCCATTACACCCCCGCCGAAAGTTTCGACGTGGATATAATCAAGCTGAAAAATTAGCAGAGGGCTTGAGTGAGGTCTGGGATATGGAGGTAGACAAAAAGCTGTTAATCAGAAAGATTCACAGCGCATCACTGACCGGCTCGAACAGAAGTGGAAGAGCTGAAGTATTAAAAGACGTTTTCGATTTAGGTGAAAGTAAATGTGAGAAAACCATAGTATTAATTGACGATGTACTTACCACAGGTGCCACCCTTCGAGCTTGCAGAGAAGTTATTGAAGCTTCGGGAAGAAGAGTTGTCGGCGCAGTGGTTCTCGCTTTAGCATAAGTATCTTTGAGCACATGCCATTAACCCCAAACATATTAAAGTCAATCAGCTCGCTAGTCGAGGGAGAGAAAAACTTGGTGGCTAATCTGGCTAACATCTCATCACTTCTGTTTTCTGAAGGTGCCTGGCATTGGGTGGGTTTTTATGTTCATGACGAACCCGTAGACGAGCTAGTTTTGGGACCATTTCAGGGCCCTGTCGCCTGTACGAGACTTAGAAGAGGCAAGGGGGTTTGTGCTGAAGCATGGGAGAAAGGAAAGACAGTGTTAGTTAAAGATGTCCATTCATTTGAGGGACACATAGCCTGCAGTTCTGCGACGAATTCAGAAGTGGTGGTGCCTATTCAAGTCAATGGGTCGGTGGTAGGAGTTCTAGATATTGATAGCTTAGATTTCGACGGATTTACATCCTCTGAAATAGATTTACTTGAAGCAGTTGTGAAAATAATTGAAGACATATGGGAACGCTGAAATACATATTGCCCTTGCTTTTATTTGCCTCCTGTGCTCAAGTAGGCGTGCCGTCTGGCGGCGCCAAAGATGCAGATCCGCCAGTGATAGTTTCTATATCCCCAGCTCTTGGCGCAACTAATATTTCAACAGAAAAAGGAGGTTCCATAACTGTGATGTTTGACGAGTATATAGACGTAAGACAATTAAGTACTCAGCTGTTAGTTTCTCCTCCACTCTCCAGTCCGATAAAGTGGTTCATGAAAGGGAAAGAAGTCACATTCACGTGGGAAGAAGACCTTGAAGAAAATTCAACTTATGTATTCCAGTTTGGGGATGCGGTAGTTGATATCAGAGAATCAAATCCGACCATTGATTTCGTTCACGCGTTTTCTACCGGAAACAATTTCGACACTCTTTCCATCAGCGGAAGCGTCGTGGATGTTTTCACCGGGGAAAAGATGGCGGACAAGCGCATTTTCCTCTTTGACACGAATTGTAGTGCCGACTCTATATCGAAGGGTGCCACACCACAATTCGTAGGAACGACAGATAAAAACGGCTTCTTTAAGCTCAGCTACTTACCTCAGGGAGTCTATAAAATTATTGCTGTTGACGATATAGACAGAAATTACAAATGGTCAGCTGGAGAGTCGTTAGCTTTAAATGAGAACCCCGTCATAATTAATGGAACGGATAGTTTACCTGCCCCATTAATGATGCAGAAAACCTCAAATACTGAAGTGAAATATTTCGTTTCTTCATCGAGAGATTCATTAGGGCTTGTTGAGATCCAACTCAGTGGAGTGATAGAGGGAGACAGTAAACTAGAAACTCAGGGACTAGAATATGTTCTAGAGGATGAGGTGATGTGGGTTTGGGCTGATTCAAAAGACATAGAAAAACTTCAAGTGATCTTGGTAGGTCAGGACACTTTGAGAATTGATGAAATAGAAGAATCAGAGCTAGTAGAATTCATCGCTGTCAGCGGACCCGAAGGCAGGCAGATCTCTGGCACAAGCGCAAGTTTCAGGTTTAATCGTCCTATAACGGGTGTGATTGATTCATTAATAACCCTAGTTGTATCCGATAGTGTTATGCTGGAAAACTTCACAGTGGGAGTTAATGAATTAAATCCATTTGTATTAGATATTCAGGCAAGTTTCGGGAGAGGCCAAATGCTTGAATTATCCTTCCTTCCTGGCTCTGTGGAAGGTTTTGGAGAGCAACAGTTTGACGATACACTGAACTTCAAGTGGAGCACTTTCGAACTTAAAGAGCTAGGAGAATTATCTGTTCTAATCGATAGGGATGGCTGGTTAGAACTTATCTCATCTAACGGAAAAATGGTTGAAGTTAAAACGCTAATTAAAGGCGAAAAAAGACTACTGTTTAAAAACTTGACACCCGGATCTTACGCATTGAAATGGCTAGGAGACGATAATGGGAATGGGGTATGGGACGGCGTGAGCCTAGGGAACTGGACGAAGCCAGAATCAGCCAGAATACTGCCTGAGAAAGTCAAGGTCAAAGCTGATTGGAGCCATGAACTAGATTGGAGGATTCAGAAAGATTAACCGCCTTTGCGTTACTAGGCTTTACTCTGCAAAGCGTCTTTTAAAATAATTCCGAATCGTGCTATATCCTCGAATGAATTATAAAGCGGTACAGGTGCCATCCGAATTACGGCTGGTTCACGCCAGTCTACCACGACACCTTTAGCGGAGATTGCATCAAATAATTCTCGACCATATCCATGAGCTACAATACTGAGCTGACAACCTCTCTCATCTGGGTTAGATGGTGTTAGAATTTCGAGATTAACACCAGTGATTTCTGAAACAGCATGTACGGTTTTTTCTAGAAAACAGGTTAGTCTCACAGAACGTTCACGCAGAATATCCATCCCTCCGGCTTCTTCAAAAACCTCTAATGAAGCTTTGTGTACAGCCATGTTCAAGACAGGCGCGTTGCTCAGTTGCCAAGATTCAGCAGTGCCCATGCTCTTATATTCTGGACCCATCTCAAACCTCGAACTCTTATCGTGACCCCACCAGCCTTCAAATCTAGGGAGGTCTACATTGTGATGCTTTGAGTGTATGAAAAGTCCGCCTACTGCACCCGGTCCGGAATTCAGGTATTTATAACTACACCAGCACGCGAAATCCACTTCCCAATCATGAAGTTTAAAAGGGACGTTACCTATTCCGTGCGCTAAATCGAACCCGCACATGGCACCCACTTTATGTGCGGCATCGGTGATTTCTTTTAGATTATGAAGCTGACCGGTATAGTAATTTACTCCACCTATCATCACTGTGGCTAGTTCGTTACCTGCATCCTCAATAGCACTTAATATATCCTCCAGCCTCAGTGTCTGTTCGCCTTCTCTTGGAGCGATTTCAATTAAATTCTCGGCAGGGTCGAGGCCATGAAACTTGATTTGGCTTAAAAGCGCATATCGATCGGATGGGAACGCTTTCGCCTCGCAAAGGATCTTCGTTCTTTTTCCCTTTGGGCGATAAAACGACACGAGAAGTAAATGAAGGTTCACGGTTAAGCCATTCATAGCGACTACTTCTGAGGGTTTTGCTCCGGCAATGGAGGCAAGTCCTTCTGAAAATAATTCGTGATAATGCAACCATGGGTTACGAGCCTTAATGTGGCCCTCTACTCCATGAGTTGCCCAATCCTCTAGCTCCACCTGTAAAAACTCACTTGCCTTCTTAGGCTGTAGGCCCAGGCTGTTCCCAGTAAAGTATAGTGCATTGCTTCCATCGTGTTGAGGGATGATGAACTTCTCTCGAAACCGACTTAAAGTATCAGATTGATCCAGTGCAATGGCATCTTTGACTGTTGGGAGTAGGTTTTGCATGGAACAAATTTAGGCTATAGAAAGAGTAGGGCTCCAATTTGTATACAAAGCAATCCATCTAGAACAATACTGAAGTAAAATTCCCGGGTAGTTTTCCTAATTACCCAAGGCCCCACAAAGACCATACTCAGGAGACTGTGAGCGAGTAATGCGAGCCCGATTTGGGGATTTACTAAGTTGAAATACATGAGTCCTCCGATAATCATTGCTGAAATAGCGACTAGTGAAATAGCGATAAGTAGAGATCTCTTTACACCCATGATTTGTGGAATGGTTTTCATAGATGATGAATCTATCTCGAGATCCCGTACGTCAAAGGGTAGAGACAAGCCGCCGATATAAAGCACTCGGTACATAAAAACTCCGATAATAGTCCAGGGATTTAACTCCCCGACATTATCTACAAGCGCAATGGGTAAGAGCACTGTGGCGGCACCCCATATTAGTGAGATGGTTGGAAGTTTTGCGTATGGATACTCGCGAAGGGCTCTGCCCAGAGAGCGAAATTTCTTTGGCAATATTGAGTAGCAAAGGCCCACTATTCCTAATGCCCCACCAGCCACAAGAGAAACGAAATCTAATTTTAACTGGGTAAAAAACACGCTTGATATGAATAGCCCTCCCCAAACCATAATCAACACCCCTCCAAACTTATTGAGGTACTCAATCCGACTTTCATTTATCGTTAAAGGGAAAAATCGAGCCTTTATCACCCTTTGAAGAGAATATCCCAGTCCAGTGCAAGTAGAAATAAAAATCGCTGGTCCATAAAACACCTCGCCTACGCCTAATAAAAACCCTGTAATAAAAACACTAACTCCTGCTCCACAAGCTATGAGAATATGTGAAAACCCTAGTACTTTGACTAGTTGTCTTAATGCTCTGATAGTGTAACTCATTGTGCAAAGGTGAGAAAATCAATTTACACGATACAGATATAGTCCTCTCGAAGATATCTTTGCGCTTTCTAAGACACTCACACTTCATATTTTGCATATGAAAATTGGAAGTTTCGCCTCTCGGCATATGGGTCCTCGTCTCGAAGACCAAAATACAATGTTAGCGACCATTGGTTGTAGCTCTATCGATGACCTAATCGACAAGACGGTACCATCTGCTATACGTTTACGTAAACCCCTGAACCTTTCTCCAGCTTTAACGGAGAGCGAGTATTTGGAACATCTCGATGAGCTGGCTTCCAAGAACGTTACGTACAGGAATTACATAGGGATGGGTTACTACCCGACGGAAGTCCCAAGTGTAATTAGGCGTAATGTTTTGGAAAATCCGGGTTGGTATACAGCCTATACTCCATATCAAGCTGAGATTTCTCAAGGAAGGTTAGAGGCTCTTTTGAATTTCCAAACCATGGTCTGTGACCTTACGGGTAAGGAGATGTCAAATGCATCTTTATTAGATGAGGCGACTGCTGCTGCAGAAGCAATGGCCATGCTTCTTTCTTCACGCCCCAGAGCACAAGCAAAATCAGGCGCTAAGACCTTTATAGTTGACACAGCCGTTTACCCGCAAACTTTCGCGGTAATGAAAACTCGTGCGGCATCACTGGGGATCAACCTATTTGAGGCACCTCGTTCAGAATGGAATTTTACAGAAGACGTATATGGTTGTTTAGTTCAATATCCTGACGCAAACGGTGAAGCTGAGGATCTTTCGGGATTAGTTCTGGCGGCTCATGATGTAGGCGTTAAAGTGGTGATGGCAACGGACCTTATGGCTCTTCTAATGCTGAAGAGTCCGGGTGAGATGGGAGCTGATGTGGTGGTAGGAAGTTCGCAAAGGTTCGGAGTCCCCATGGGATATGGTGGACCTCACGCAGCGTTTTTTGCTGCTGACGAGACCTATAAAAGAAATTTCCCTGGTCGTATAATTGGAGTGAGTGTCGATAGAAATGGAGATCCTGCCCTTCGCATGGCCCTACAAACTCGCGAACAACATATCCGTAGAGATAAAGCCACTTCAAACATCTGTACAGCTCAAGCACTTCTCGCTGTTATGGCATCTATGTACGCTGTGTTTCACGGACCTAGAGGTCTAAGGTCTATAGCTGAGAGAATCCACAAGCGCACGAAGTCATTTGCTGCCGCGTTGAATTCTAATCCTACCATGGAGGTAGTGACTAGTTGTTACTTCGATACCGTAAAAATCAAAGTTCATGGAGGTGAAGATGAGATTAACGCACTCATAGCAAGGGCTCACTATCACAAAATTAATATCCGGTATTACAACGACGGTGAGCACGTGGGTGTTTCTCTGAATGAAAGGACTAACATTGAAGATCTCCAAAACCTATGTTCTGCATTCAGTGTTCCTATGATAAGGGGGGTGGAGGTAGATAGACCGTTTTTCGCGACTCTATACAGAGAGGTGGACTACATGTCTCATCCAGTATTTAACACCCACAGATCTGAAACGGATATGATGAGATACATCAAGCATCTCGAAAATAAAGATTACTCTTTAGTCCACGGAATGATCCCTCTCGGTTCATGTACCATGAAGCTCAATGCTGCAACAGAGCTTCTGCCTATTGCTTGGTATAAATTCGCGGAGCTACATCCTTTTTGTCCTACGAATCAAGCAAAGGGAATGATAGAGATTCTTGAAAATCTCGAAAGTGATTTAGCTGAGATTACGGGTTTTGACAGAGTTACTCTCCAGCCTAACTCGGGAGCTAACGGCGAATACGCTGGTATGCTTGTTATTCAAGCGTATCATGAAAGTAGAGGGGAAGGTCATAGAAATATCTGCTTAATTCCATCTAGTGCACACGGAACGAATCCTGCAAGTGCGGTGATGGCTGGATTAAAGGTGGTGGTGGTAGGATGTATGGATAACGGTGATATTGACATTGAAGATTTAAAGGTAAAAGCGGAACATCACAGCGAGAATTTAAGTGCCATAATGATCACCTATCCATCAACACATGGTGTTTATGAAGAGGGAATATTAGAGATTACGGAAACCGTTCACTCTCATGGAGGCCAAGTCTATATGGACGGGGCTAATATGAATGCTCAAGTAGGAATTACAAGCCCGGGAAATATCGGCGCTGATGTTTGTCACTTAAATCTTCACAAGACTTTCGCTATACCTCATGGTGGAGGGGGCCCCGGTGTAGGTCCTATAGGTGTAGCGACACATTTAAGTCAGTTCCTACCGGGCCACCCTATAGTTCACAAGGGTGGGGCGAATTCGATTTCAGCCGTAAGTGCAGCTCCTTATGGTAGCGCCCTCATAGGTTTGATCCCATATGCATACCTAAAAATGCTAGGAGTCAAAGGTGCTACTCAGGCAACTGAAGTTGCGATTTTGAATGCTAACTATCTCAAGGAAAAACTTAGTGTTGAATATGACATTCTGTTTCAAGGAAAAAATGGAACCGTTGCCCATGAAATGATAGTCGACTGCAGACCATTCAAAGAATTCGGTGTGGAAGTAGCAGATATCGCGAAGAGATTAATCGATTATGGGTTCCACGCACCCACTGTTTCCTTCCCGGTTGCTGGAACACTGATGATTGAACCTACAGAAAGTGAATCGCTGCAAGAGTTAGATAGATTCGTAGAGGCGATGCTCTGTATAAGAGAAGAAATACGTGCTATAGAAAAGGGTGAAGTTGATGCGGAGGATAACGTAATTAAGATGGCCCCTCATACTGCATGTGAAGCTACAGCTACAGAATGGACGCATCCGTACTCAAGGGAGAAGGCTGTATATCCTGTGAAAGGATTGAGGGGAGATAAGTTTTGGGCTCCAGTAGCAAGAGTGAATGATACATACGGAGACAGGAATTTAATGTGCAGCTGTCCACCCATCTCAGATTTCATAGATATCGACGAGGAAGGAGAATTAGCATAAAAAACACAGAATCAATCGTTTTGCAATCTATATTTGTAATCCAAACAAGAAATAACAAACCTAAAATGCTCAAGATGAAGCAAATATACTTTTTTTTAGCTGCAATGTTCATTGGAACCTTCGCAACGGCTCA